>Ga0209460_1000245_pt1 | contig 63548 bp, 61 predicted proteins | sample EBPBio132013_DNA_FD_185868 | JGI IMG/M metagenome (GOLD analysis project Ga0209460, IMG submission 185868) | Wastewater treatment Type I Accumulibacter community from EBPR Bioreactor in Madison, WI, USA - Reactor 2_5/13/2013_ DNA (SPAdes)... | ecosystem: Engineered > Bioreactor > EBPR >... | reverse complement strand
CATCATGCCACCCTTCATACTGTCCTGCTTGATTCCGCTCATCCGTTCGCCTATGCGGTCTTTCGAGCTTTTCGTGAGGAGTGGTTTTTCGCTCATTTGTCTCTTTCTTTGCACAAATTTTAGGAAGCGAAAATGGTTTGAGTTTACAAACTTTAGTGTCCTTTTTTATGGGTTCGGTTGGGTGATTTTAGAAAAGGTATTTCGTGTTCGGTAGATAATCATTATCAAGAGGCATATAATCGTTCTATTCAGTGATTGATATTGAGGGCTGAATTTATGGTTCTACAAACTCGATATGCTGTAAGCCATGAGGCATTTGACCATTTTATCGCTCTACCGGAGAACGCAGATCGTAATTTCGAATATATCGGCGGGGAGATTGTTGAAGTGGTATCGAATGGGAAATCTTCTCGAAAAGCGGCTGATTTGATTATTTATGTGGGCAGCCATGTAAAGTCTAACCGCTTAGGTCGCATGACAGGCGCAGATGGTGGTTATGTGGTGTCGGGTGAGGATTACATTCCTGATGCGGCCTTCATGTCCTATGCTCGCCAGCCAGTTGCTTCGGATGCCGCTTATAATCCGGTTGCGCCCGATTTAGCGATTGAAGTGCTTTCTCCCGGTAATGCGGGGGGTTATGACGAGCGCGAGAAAATGCTGCGGAAAATTGGCAATTATCTTGCTGCTGGAACCGTATTGTGGTTGGTTGACCCCGAACAGGAAACAATTGATGTGTATATCCCCGGTAATCCCCGGCAGACGCTGCGTGCGGGTGATTTTCTTGAAGGCGGCGATGTCTTACCGGGTTTCCGGTTAGCTGTCGCAAGCGTATTTAGCGAATAGGTTTATCCAGTTCACAGTTTGCTACACATTCAAGGTGAAGAGCAGCCAGCTTGCCCCACGCTGAGTCAGGGGCGGTGGTGTAGATGGCGACATATTCGGTAAGCGCTTGGTCGGGTCGGTTGAGGGCTTCGAGGGCGAGGGCGCGGTAATAGTGCAATCCATCGGTCAGCAGCGGTATAATCCCTTTCTCATGGTACAAAATCGCCTTATCAATTCGTTGAAGAGCGTAGTGATATCGATTAGTAAACATAAACTCACTAATTTTACCCATTTCGTTAAATAGTTCAGCATCGCTCAAAAGGGATGGTAAAGACGGCATATCTTCATGAGGGTTATTTGTTGGTTGGTTCGCTAATGGTATAGGCGATACATATGTTTTGGAATACGCATCCCATCGATAGGTTGCTGAGACAAAAAGGTTTTGTCCATTAGCGTTTGAAAATGACCACGCTCTAATTCCAGTATCATCCTTAAAAAGTGTGCGTGTTGATTTCTGATCACAAAGGGGTATTGTCAACATTTCTACCATTTCGGTATCTTTTAAATGCCAAATTTTGAAATCCCCTTTGTTACCTTGACCAGTAGACTCACATTGCGCCCAACCAACCCTAATGTCATAAAAATCCCCATCCCTATTTGATACAAAAGCATAAGAGTCGAGGTAAATCCAATCCACTAACAAAATTGTTTTACCATCCGGTGCTAAGAGAAATTCGAGTGTGCTAAAGGGATTAGGCCGGCGCACATTTGGACGTGAAATTACCAGATCATTTTTATTAGGAACAAATAAGATTGGCGGAACTCTGGCTACAGGCCAAATCAGCCACTCATCCTGTCCATCACCGTTTAGATCAGCATGAAATTCACTTTCAACCTCAATTCCTGTTGCAACAACTTGTTCTAGTAGCGATTGACCAACCTGAAACGATTGCTTAGATAAAGTTTCATCGATTAAACGCGGGGCATCACAGCCTGCTTTTTCAGGTTCAGGCGGGGAATTATCTCCTACACAGCATGGATAATTGCTTCGCCCTACTACAATATTTGAGGGAAGATTGTACCCCGTCATTGTACGGTGATACCGCCAAAACACGTTATACGCAGTCGCACAGAATGCAAATGATGTCACCGGAGCGCCAGAAAGATTTTGTATAAGCGTATCCATCATTTCAGAGGTTAAGGTCTCGTTTAACAATTCGGCTCGCAGCAGTCGAGCGTCCTGATACCGTCCTACCAATGCATAAGCTATGGCTAAACGGGCTTTGGCGTACTGGGTCATTTCGTCGCGTTCGGGCTGTTCAAAGTGATTGCCAGAGGCACTTTCCCAACCCAGTTGGATGCCTTCCTCATAGAGCGGAATAGCCTTTGCAACATCGCCGTTCCACATTAAAGGCTCGGCTTCTTTCATCGCACAGCCTAACGTTGCTTCACGATTAACGTTTTCTTTTGAAATGCGATAGTTTGCACCATCCCAATCCCAAACCACTTCGGTGGTAATTAGGCAGCCCCAATTGTCGAAATTTTCATCAGTTTGTCTGATTTCTTGAGGCGTATCGTTGTCGAGATTGGTAAACTCAACGTCACCTGACAAACATGCTGTGGTTGGTTGTTCAGCGATTAAGTTGGCAATATTACCATTACCCCAACCAATGACATTGAAGTACTTACACCAATCATGGTAACCATGATAGTCATCATAAATGGGCCATTCAGAGCGACCATCTGCGTTAAAATCTGAAATTGCACCGACACTTATGTTGCTAAAATTAAAAGGTTGTTGATAATCGCTATTTAGAACGCTAGTTATTTTGTAGCCTTCTTTTAAAGATGTGTCCTTTTGTAAAACAAGGTATTCTTTTATAGACCCAAATGACAATGTTACGGCGTAGTCATTAACCTTATCACCATCAAAGTCAGCAGCTTTTGCTTCAATGAAAAACCCCGGTATCTCCGGTTGAGGCTGTTTTGATAAGTCGGTTGGATTGTCTCGCAGCCAAGATTGAAATAAAGGAATGTCCCACATTTGGTCGGAAAACTTTTCTATCGCTAGAGGCGAATACATGCTTGTTACAGCCTCATAGAATGCAATCAAATCATTAAATGGCTGCTGAAACAACGTTTCATAAGTGTACGTTTGACTGACCTGATAGCTGATAATGTCACTTAACGGAATATTGGGAACTTTGCCGTAAGAAGGTGGCAATGCTTCATGCCATAACTTGACCGCTTCGGGTACGGTCGTTATAAAGGCTTGCACATCCGACACGCGCAAACGATATTCAGGTGTTGGAGTGTCCTGCGCGTGGGCGGCGCTGAGGGTAAGAGTGACCACGAACAGCGCGATAATCAACCTGTAGGTCATGACTGTCCCTTAACTAAATAAAAACGGAGCATACCATCTCTCTAGTATGCTCCGTTCGGGTATGCTGTGCCTGACGGTTAGCCGCCGCGTTCAGGCCGTGACGAGTTCAAACACGGTATCGGTGATGGTGGGGTTGGCGGCTGCGTCCATCGGCTCCATCTCGAAATACGGTTCATCATTCCAGTAGGCGCTGATTTTGCCCGGCAGGATGAGATCGCCGAATGAGGCGAGGTCTTCCGACAGGCGGACGGTGAACGTTTCGTGCCTGCCGGTGTCGGGGTTGAGGCAGACAGTATCCACGAAGTCGAGCTTCTGGTCAGGGTGCAGGTGTAAACTGACCGCGCCATTGATGCGGGTGTTGCAGGCTTCGAGTTGGTTTTCGCCGGCGCTGGTGAGCTTGACGAACATTTCACCGAGGGGGGTGAGCATGACGGCTGCAATTGCCCATAGGCGCTGCTGCATGGACTGAACCGGTTCGAGGTCATGAGTCATCATGGTGGACTTCGCGCCGCGCGAGGTGCGGTAGGTTTTGCCGTCGAAGGCTTCCGTGCCGCTGTTCAACTGCACGCCGACGGCTTTCACGGCGAAGTCCCAACGCATTTTGTCGGGGAAGCAAAAACGACCGATGGCTTCCACGGGAACCCATGTTTTCACGGGGCCGATTTTGGCGCGGACGCGACCTTTGAAATTGATATGCAGACTTTCGAGGGCGGGAGGGCGTAAGCCGTAACGGGCTTGAATGGCCTTGCGAAGCAAATCCTTGGCCTGCGGATCACCCTGCGCTAACAGTAAAACCGGCATTATTTCTCCCTACTTGCGAACCTGATACATCTTTATAAATTTATATTTAATTGATTATCAATCGTTTGAAAGATACATTTTACTCTCATTAGTCTGATTCTAACACGCTTTGGCTTGCAGCTTAATTGTGGATGTAACAATTGTTTAATTTTTCTAACCTTCGAGCATGATTTTGACCGCTTATTTTCTGCTATCATCAACCTATGCGAATACTGCACTTAACCCCCTATTATGCGCCAGCGTATGCGTTCGGCGGTGTCGTGCGCTCGGCTGAGGGTATGACGCGGGCGCTGGCACGGCGCGGTCATACCGTCACGGTGCTGACGACTGATGCGCTCGACCAACAGTCGCGTTATGACGGCGTGCTGGACTCGGTTGAGGGGGGCGTACAGGTTGTGCGCGTGCCAAACCTGCTGCCGACGGTGCGCGGACGCTATAACCTGTCTACCCCGCAAAAGATGGCGAAACGGGCGGCTGAACTGCTGCCGGATGTGGATGTCGTCCACTGCCACGAGTTCCGCACGGTTGAGAATTTGCTAGTGACACCATTGGCAGCACGGTTGGGCAAGCCACTGGTGCTGTCGCCGCACGGGACGCTGGCACAGGAGACAGGACGCGGCGGCTTGAAGCGCCTGTGGGACAGGACGTTGAGTTCGGCGGTGGCGCTGCGGTTCGGTCAGGTGGTGGCGCTGTCGCAGGCGGAACTGGCGGATATCGAGGCGCTGTGGCCGATGTTCGGGCGGCGGCGTGTACCAACGACGTTCAGCATTATCCCCAACGGCGTTGATCCCGCTGATTATGCTGACCTGAGCGGGCGGGGAGCCTTCCGTGCGAAGTACCAGCTTGGCGACGCGCCGGTGTGCCTGTTCATGGCGCGGCTGCATCCACGCAAGGGGGTTGGCCTGCTGGTGGAGGCGTTCAAGGCGGCGGGTTTGCCGGATGCGCGGCTGGTGATCGCGGGGCCGGATGAGGGGATGCTTGATACACTGCGCCCGATGCTGGATGCGCGGATAGTGGTCACAGGGTATCTGGGCGGGGCTGACCGTTTAGCGGCGTTCGCGGCGGCGGATGTGCTGGCGCTGCCGGCTGTGGGCGAAGGGCTGCCGATGGTGGTGCTGGAGGCGATGGCGGCGGGTTTGCCGGTGATTGTGTCGCCGGGGTGCAACCTGCCGGAAGTGGTGCAGCATGGCGCGGGGCTGGAAGTTGAGGCGGTGGTGGAACCGTTAAGTGGGGCGCTGCGGTCACTGCTGCCGGATGCGGCGCGGCGGGCGAGGATGGGCGCGGCGGCACGGGCGCTGGTGAACGAGCGTTTCACGTGGGATGCGGTGGCGGCACAGTTGGAAGGACTGTACGAAAAGTAGATTTGAACCGCAGAGACAAATACATTTCACCACAGAGACACAGAGGACACAGAGAAGAGTTAACCGCAGAGGCGCGGAGAGCGCAGAGAAAAGGCAGAGAAGGATTCACCACAGAGGACACAGAGAAGAATTAACCGCCAAGTCGCCAAGAACGCCAAGAAATACGGAGACGGATTCAACACAGAGTCGAGATGAGGTGCGGCCATGTTCAATAATGCTACGGCTTATAACGGATATGTGGGTCGGTGGAGCCGGTTCGCGGGTGAGCAGTTTGTTGACTGGTTGGGTGTTCCACAGGGGTGCGATTGGCTGGATGTGGGCGCGGGGACAGGCGTGCTGACGCAGGTGATCCTTCGGCAAGCCGCACCTCGAACGATAGTGGGAATCGACATCTCGGCAAGTTATATCGAGCAAGCGCGCCGTGATGTTCAGGACGCGCGGGTTGACCTGCGGGTGGGTGATGTGGACACGCTGGCCGGCGAGGGGCTAATGTTCGACGCGGCGGTGGCGGGGTTGGTGCTGAACTTCGTGCCGTCGCCGGTGCAGATGGTGGCGACCATGCAGCAGCTTGTGAAGGCAGGGGGAACGGTGGCGGCCTATGTATGGGATTACACGGGGCGCATGGAGATGATGCGGCACTTCTGGGACGCGGCGAAAGCGATTGACGCGACAGCCGCCGGAGCCGCCTCCAGCACACAATACACGCTATGCCAGCCGGACGCGCTGCGGGCGCTGTTTGAGCAGGGGGGGATTCAAAGTGTCGCGACGACATCGCTGGATGTGCAGACAACCTTTAAGCACTTTGACGATTACTGGCTGCCGTTTTTAGGGGCGCAGGGTTCGGTGTCGAAGTATCTGCTGTCGCTGGATGAGACCATGAAACGCGCTTTAACCGAGCAACTGCGGAAACAACTGCCTTTTAACGCCGATGGTTCGATTGCGCTGATCGCACGGGCGCTGGCGGTGAAGGGGCGCGTGGGGTGATGCGGCGCGGCTCTACAAACCTCCACACGCATCGGGTAAGATAGCCATCCTTGAGCTGACCACGGCGGTTGGCTCACCGTTATCTGGAAAAATAAATGTCTGCGGAAGCCTTGTTTCTTGCCCTGCTGATTTTTGCCCTGCGTGTGTTCAACAATGCAATCGGTACGGTGCGTGTGGTGATGATCACACGCGATATGCGCTTCTGGGCGGCGGTGCTGGGGTTCATTGAGGCGCTGACGTTCGTGGTGGTGATCGCGGGGGTTGCCAAAGACCTGAGTAACCTGCCGAACCTGATGGCTTACTGCCTCGGTTACGCGGTGGGTGGTTACGTCGGAATGGCGATTGAGGCGCGGTACATCGTGAGTTATGTGGAAGCAACGGTCGTCAGCACCATTCACGGGCATGACATCGCGGTGGCACTGCGGGAGCGCGGCTACGGGGTGACGGAAGCGCACGGCTCCGGCAGGGATGGCGAGGTGACGATTCTCCGCAGTGTGATTCAACGGCGGGACGCGGCGGATTTCAAAGCAGCGGTGCATCACATCCACGCCGCAGCGTTCGTGTCGCTGGTGGAAGCGCGGGCGATTGAACACGGGTGGCTGCGGCAGATGCGCTAAAGCAAGTTTAAGTCGAGAAGAAATCCAGCAATACCGGCGCGAGCAGGTTCGGGTCGACGTTGTGTGTTTGGCCTTCAAGGACAACCTTCTTCGCGTTCGGTATCACTTCGGTAAGTCCATCGGCAGTCGTGAGCATGAAGGGGAATGTGGCGCTGCCGACCATAACCAGCGTCGGGATGTTGATCGCGGCGGCTTGTGCCGTTGGGATGGTCGAGTCGTCGCCGAGAATGGCTGCGTCATAAGCCAGCGTCGGGGCGATACTTTCAAATACTGCCCACGCGGGTGACTGCTTCATCCCCTCAATCGCCTCGTCAGGCGTTCCCACCAGCCGCATAAAATGGCCGATGGCATCGCCTTTGTGACCGGCTGCCAGTGACCCGGTGATGTTCTGGCGATAGGTGCGCCATGCGGACACGGCTGTTGGGTCGTCGTTGTAGGGGACTTCGTAGACGGCGAGCTTTTGAACCTTGCCGCCGAGTTTGAGCGCTGCCTGTATAGCCAGCGCCCCGCCGGACGACATGCCAAACAGGTGAGCCGGACTTCCTAGCGCGTCGATAATCGCCTCAATATCTTCAATTTCGTGCTGGACTTCATAGGGCAGCGTGTCGGTGCTGTCGCCGCGTCCACGGCGGTCGTAGTGGATGACGGTGAACTTTGCCGCCAGCAGTTTGGCAAGGTGCGCGGTTTGCGGATCAAACACCCGATGTTGGATCGCGCCGCCGACGAGGACGAGGGTCGTGCCGCTGCCGTACGAGTCATAGGCGATCTTCGTACCGTCTGTTGAAATGACTGTTTCCAATTGGAGGCTCCTTTAAAGTCGATGCAAAAACCAATTTCACCACAGAGACACAGAGAAATTCAGCGTGTTTGATCTTTAGTGTAGAACTTAAGTTCGTTTTGCGCTAGGTAGAGAGGGATGGGTAGGACTACCTTAAGTGGTGGATGATTATTTTAAGCCCTCACCCTACGATGGTACGTTCGCAGGCTCACTCCACCATCAGCCCTCTCCCTCAGGGCGAGGGACTTTAAAGACTTTTATGGTTCATTTTGCGATGAAATAGACACAAAATGAATTTCCACCGTTTAGTGTGGTGCTACCGAGGGATGGTCTGATGCCAATTTACTTATTGGAATGGTAATTGATCGGGTTGCGCCGCTGAGGGCTAAAGCCACTCAGCTAACAAACAGACAAGTCCACTGAAGGGACTTCGAAAAGGCTTGTTGACCGACAAATTATTTACCCGCAATTTGTAAATCGCCATTACGCTGTTCTTACTCAAACAAGCAGTTGTGAAATGAATCCGTGTAGAGAGGCAATCAATGAACACGTATCCGCTCATTTTTTCTGGCTAGGTGGGTGTGTACAGCTTGGGTACGAGTACCTTATTCTAGAAAGTGGAAACCTGTTTGGAACCTTTCACGGTGTTCCAACGTCTTAGGTTATGAACGAAGAAACTACTCGTTGGGAGTAGGGATAGAGTCAGGAGGACTTTGAACATGCAAAATCAATTTGCGCTCAATCGTAATGGTTTACGTTTCGCCCCGGTTGTCGCCGTGGCCGCCTTGCTGGTCGGTGTACTCAGTTTTGCGATGCGCCCTGTCGCCGCGCAGGATACCCCAAATGCGAACGCGCCGGAACGCAGCATCACCGTCAGCGGTTCGGGCGAGGTATTCGGTACGCCGGACATCGCCTACATCACGCTGGGGGTTGACCAGTCGGATGCGGATGCGAGTGCCGCTATCGACAGCGCCAACACCACCTTAGCGGCCATCGTCGCCGCGCTGACCGACGCGGGTGTGGCGGAAGAAGATGTGCAGACCGCCAGCTACAACATTTACCCGGAAGACCGTGTTGACCCGGCCAGCGGCCAGCCGACTGGCAGCCGCGTTTACCATGTCAACCTGACGGTGAACGTCACCATCCGCGACATCAACAATGTGGGCGCAGTCATCACCGCTGGTTTGGGCGCGGGTGCGAACACCATCCACAGCCTGAGCTTCGGGATTGCCGACACCAAGTCGCTGGAAGCGGAAGCCCGTAAGGCGGCAGTAGCCGACGCGCTCGACCGCGCCCAGCAGTTGGCTGACGTGAACGGCGTGACGCTCGGCGAGCCGGTCATGATTAGCGAAACCTTCATCAATACAGTTTCGCCGGTTCTGAACCGTGCCGGTGGCGGCTTCGCGATGGATATGGCCGCGCCGCAGATTAACGCGGGGCAGTTGAGCGTGGGCATCACCGTCAACATCACCTACGCCATCGCTGGCTAATGAGGTAGGGGTTGCTTGCAGAAGGGGCGGACACAGTTGTCCGCCTCTTTTTGTTTGTCCTATCGTTGGTCGCGCACAACCAAGTCATCATAACTCACAGAGCAAGGTCTCCGGCTGAGGGTGCTGTAGCTCAACAGCATGAAACCCAAGTTATTTCCATAGCGTGTCCCAAGTGCGTCTGATCTCTGTTTCCACACCTCTCGCCCATTAAAGTACAGGGTATAAACCCCATTTCGGGACTCTAGGCTAATGGGGAACGTGCCGCCAATATCAGGCCAGAATGCGCCCCGATCATACGCTATTGGAAACTGTTCGGTATTGCCCGGTTGATCCCAATACGCGGCACGCGGCACGCCGCCGTTCGACACACTCATAAACGCGGCGTATTGATTCTGGTCAGCGCTGCCTAACCCAAAACCAACCCCTAGCCAGTTCCAGCAATCCGGCGTAATCGTGACATTCGCCTCAATATAAAAATCATCGGACACGCTCAGATTGGGAACAGGCAGCCAGTAATTATTGCCTTCATCCACTTTTACGGTCATCCGACCGTCTTGGATCGTCGCTAAATTCCCATTAGCGGTCGGGAAGGTATCCCAGTTATTGCGGTTATCATCAAACGGATCGGTAAACGGCAGGCCAGCAGGCGGCGGTGCTGTCGCTGTATCGCTGTCATGTGTTTGCAAAGCTGTAATCGTGGCCTCGTATGCGGCGGCAGTTCCTTGGAAGTTGACCGCCGCGAGGGTGGATTGCAGTTGCAGCACAGCTAATGTGGATTCTTGCGCCAAACACGGGTTATCCTGCGCCGAAACTTTAGGCAGTAAACAGGTACTCGCAAAGTTTGGGAAGGCAAACGGAATCACCGCCATGATGAACAGCAGCACTGTTGTTATTGCAATCCCATATAACGTCCGCTTTGAGGTCATAACACGCTCCCGTTCGCTTATTTTACACATCGAAATGTAACCGATTTATCCGAGAAATCCGCCGATACTTCGGCTTCCACCACTGCTGAACTGATGAGCAGTGCCTGTTTGCCCGACTGGTCAGTAACCCATTCTCGTAAATTGCTGATACTTATGTTCGGTTTGGCTTTGTTCCACTCGCTTACCGTCGGCAGCCGTCCACCAATGCTCACACAGTAGTCCCGCGCCCCGTACCACGTCACTTCAATCATCGATTGGTTTTCAACACCGCTTGTAACCACCCACTGATTACCAGATACTTCTAGTTGAAAATCGGCATCATCCGTATCAATAATTTCCTCGTCGTCTACAACGCTTCGGCTCGACGTGGGGCGCGGTCGCGCATTCAGAAAGGCTACATACTCGGCATGAGTGATCGAGTTCAGGGAAATTGTATAGGCATCGTTCGCCTGACCGTAGGCATCTGAATAGTCTGACGCGGTAATTGATAGGTAGAGAAATTCCACAGGTGTTGATGAAGGTGATGGCTGGTCAGCCGGTGTAATCGTCGGTGAGTCCGTGGGTGTAAAAGGTGGGTTGGTCGGTGCGACGACGGGTGAGGCCGTCCGATTGATGGCTGCCGTCGTCGGGGTAAACGGTGTTAACGTACTGGTATTACCGGGGGTTGGCGTGGGTGGGGCATCTGTAGAAGCGGGTGTTCGCGTCGGTAAGGCGACGACTGTTTGTACATTATTGGGGAACAATTCCTTGATGCGGTCTGATATAGAAGTCGGCAAAACGATTAATATCACAACAGCCACAACCAGCAGAATCACAGCGCCAATAGCAGTACCCAAAGTGCCGCCTATATTTTTCAACATCTCATCAATTAATGAACGGCATCCCGGCGGTTTTTTATCAGAATCGGCGGATGGTTTTACAGGTTTTTTGTCGGCTGCGGGCGGCAATGCGGATGGTTTTACGGCTTGTTTATCGGCTGTGGATGGCAGCGCCGTTGCTTTTGAAGAAACAAGTTCCTCTAGCTGGAGAACAATCTCATTCAACAGGGGTGAATGAGATTGGCTGCTCTCATACTCAAGATACTGCAATGAAACAATTTGTATCGGCGTGTCAGCCTTATCAACGACCACCGGAATAAGGAACTTTCGTAATCGTTGGGCGTACTCAATCTCATTGATGACGAAACTCACCCCTTTTTCGCCATCAGGGTCGCGGCTCACATCTTTTGAAATCAGTACAATTACAACGTCCGACTTGCGTATCTCCGCTTGAATTTGCGCCGCCCACGATCTGCCGGATTTGAGCGTAGTATCCATCCATACGGTAACGTTTTCCAATTGAGAGAGTTGGCGGGTCAGTTCAATGGCAAGGTTGCGCGTATCCGCTCTAGCATAGGAAATGAAGATGTGCATATTGTTTGATGTGAGTAATTATGACTAGATGAGATTATAGCAATAACTATTCAATTCCGCATTTCACGCACACTTGCCGTTATCATTCCAGCGCCAAGTCCGCCAGCAGCGGCAGGTGGTCAGAACCGACCGCCTCGCCCTGCCACGCGCGAACGGTGCGGAGGCCGTCGCTGTGCCAGATGTAGTCGATGCGGATGAGCGGAGGCAGCCACGCCGGTAGCCCACGCGCCCGCGCCACAGGCCAGCTCCCACCGAGGCCGCTCCCCGCCTGCGCGAACGAATCGTGCATCGCGCCCGCCAGTTGGTTGTAGGTGACGCTGAAGTCGCTGGTGTTGAAGTCACCCGCCAGAATGTAGGGCAGCGGCTCGTCGGCGAGGTGCGCCAGCAAGCGGTCAATCTGCTGGTTGCGGAGGGTGTCGTCAAAGGCCAGCGCCACCTGCACGTAAAACTCCAACCCGCCAACAGTGATGGCCTCGTCATCCACCGGCCATGCCAGATGCACGGTATACATGGCGACCTGCTGCCCGTCGATGGCGATCACCGTTCGCACGGGCGCGGGGGTATCCGGCAAGCCCAACTCCACAAATTCGGTGCTGACGATGGGATAGCGCGAGAGGGTAAAGTTATCGCCGAAGCGCGTTTCGTCGTGCTGGTTGGATTGGTAGGGGTAGCGATCCGCGAGGCCGGTTAGCCGTTCGCTGGCGTAGGCGGGGGAGACTTCTTCAAGGGCGATGATGTCCGCACCGGTTTCGCGCAGCCATGCCTCGGTGCCGCTGATGTCGTGACGGTTGCCCCACACGTTCAGGGTCGCCACGCGGATGGTTTTGTCACTCGCGGCGGCAGGCACCGGCTTGGGAATGAAGCGTGGGCCGATCCACACAAGGAGCAGTAACAGCACGGGCAGCAGCCGCAGCAGGGCTAAACGACTGCGAGCCAGCAGTGCCAGCAGCAGGAGTGGCACCAGCGGCAGGAAGGTGAAGTGGGCGAAGCTGTTCAGCAGCGAGAGTTTAGGCTGTTCGTCACCTGCCACCAGCCGCAGCAGCATGTACACGGCCATCAGCAGCAGGTAGCCGAGCGCCAGAATGTTGATGAGGCGGGTGAAAATGGATGTTTGGGGTGCGGGTGTTTCGTTCACGTTGTTAATCGTCTCATTACCTTGTCAATATTCAGCCGCATTGTGCGCCATGCCGCCTTGCATCCGGCTATATGGCTCATTATGGCTGCGGGTTGGGATGCTATAATCGCGGGTGCATTGAACCCCCTATAGTTAAAAGGAATTGATGATGCAGTTATCCGATTTACAAGTCAAAATATTTGCGGACGGCGCGGATTTGAACGGCATCCTCCGATTGGCGCAAAATCCGCTGGTGCAGGGCTTTACCACTAACCCCTCGCTGATGCGGAAGGCGGGCGTGACGGATTACACACGCTTCGCCCACCAAGTTTTGGAAGCGATTACCGACCGTCCGATTTCGTTCGAGGTGTTCAGCGACGAACTGGATGAGATGGAAGCCCAAGCACGGAAGCTCAAGGGGTGGGGCGAGAACGTCTACGTGAAAATTCCTGTGACCAACAGCCGGGGCGAATCAACCGCGCCGCTGATCCGCAAACTGACCGGTGAAGGGGTGAAGCTGAACATCACGGCGCTGCTCACGCCTGACCATGTGCGGACGATCAGCGCCGCGCTTAAGGGGGGGGCACCGTCGGTTGTTTCGGTGTTCGCGGGGCGCATCGCGGATACGGGTGTTGATCCACTGCCGATTATGCAAGAGTCGCTCGACATCCTGAAAGAGACCCCGACCGCCGAACTGCTGTGGGCAAGCTGCCGCGAGGTGTTTAACATCTTCCAAGCGGACACGATGGGCTGCCACATCATCACCGTGACGCATGACATATTGGGCAGTTTGGGCGTGGTCGGCAAAGACCTGACCACCTATTCCATCGAACTGATTAAGGTGTTTTATAACGACGCACAGGCTTCGGGATTTAAGGTTGAGTGAGGCATAGATGCGGTTCGATGGTGTGGACAGCCGCTTCACAGTACAATCTCGCGCATGAATCGACCCACATCAAAGGACAAGTTTCTCATGCGCTACCGCCGGATGCCCATCGAAGTTGAGTCGCCGGAGCAGTTTGGTTACGGCAACATCGACTGCAACCTTGCCGAAAGTTCCGTGACTGATGGCCTGATGAACGACCTCGGCATCAACCTCGATGGCCTCGTGCTGATGTACGGCGACCACTACGGCAAGCCTGAACTGCGCCAACTGATCGCCGCCGAGCATCCCGACCTGCAACCGGACGATGTGCTGCTAACGGTCGGCGCGGCGGCGGCGCTGTTCATCGTTTCAACCTCGCTGCTGGGTGCGGGTGACCGTTTGCTGGTCGCCTTCCCCAACTACGCCACCAACATCGAAACGCCGCGCCAGATGGGCTGCGAAATGGACTTTTATCCGCTGACGTTCGATAACGGCTTCCGCATCGATGTAGACGAGATCATCAGCCGCATCACACCGGCAACCAAGCTCGTCAGCCTGACCTGCCCGCATAACCCCACCGGCAGCATGGTGAGCGAGGCCGACCTGCTGCGCCTGATCGCTGCGGTTGAGGCGAAGGGTATCCGGCTGCTGTTTGACGAAACCTACCGCGAGATGAGCTTTGGCGCGGTGCTGCCGCCAGCCGCCGCCCTGTCGCCGAGCGTTATCAGCGTGTCGTCGCTCTCCAAAACATATGGCCTCCCCGGCATTCGCATGGGTTGGCTGATCTGCCGCGATAAGTCGCTGATGGAAACCTTCCTCGCCGCGAAGGAGCAAATCTTCATCTCGAACTCGGTGGTGGATGAGGAAATCGCCTACCAATTCCTGCTGCGGAAGGCTGAACATCTCGCGCGGATTAAGGCGCACATCAACGACAACTTCGCGGTCGTCAAAGCGTGGATGGCCGAGCAAACCGATTTCGAGTGGGTGGAGCCGCAGGGCGGGTGTGTGTGCTTCCCGCGCATCAAGCCGGATTCGGGTGTGGATGTCGAGAAGTTCTATAAACTGCTGAACACGGTTTATAAAACCTTCACTGGCCCCGGTCACTGGTTTGAGTCGGACAGGGCGCATATGCGCGTCGGCTTCGGCTGGCCGTCTAAGGGCGAACTCACGCGCGGGTTAGCCAACATCACACAGGCGCTCGACGCGGCGAAGGATTAGGCTTGATATTCGAGCGTGCGTCCATCTATACGGTTCGATAGTCACTAGGATAACACGATGCGAACTTATCCAGATTTTACGTGGGAATGGATTATTCAAAGTTGTGGACAAAAATGTAATCAATTGCAGCATGGTCAGGAATTCGACACGTTGCCTGATCGAATACAGAATTATATTTTGTCTGCGCGTGGCATCATAACCATTATCCCTAAACTTCGCGAACATTCTCAACTTGATAAACTTGTACCTATGAAATCTCTAATGTATCTCCGGTGGTTTCCTTCCAAAACTAGGGAAATATGTTTGGATTATGACGAAAATAAAGGAGAATATAGGCTCGCAATTCTGGCGATGCAGGGTATCGAGATAGAAACCATAATTGAACAAAAGATTGTCACTATCGACACCGCCGCCGACGAAGTTTACGCCCTCATCACCCAACTGCGCGACGACTAGCGCCAACCCTCTGTATTTCCTTGGCGTTCTTGGCGACTTGGCGGTTAAATCTTCTTCGCATTTATCTCTGCGCCTCTGCGGTTAAATCTTCTTCCTCAGCGCCGGAATGACCTGCTCGCCGATGATGCGGATGCCCACGTCAGGGTTCGTCAGCCCGTGCGGCGTGCCGAACTCCACCCGCCCCGCGCCTGCCGCGAAGCATCGCTCGGCCTGCGCGATCAAATCCGCCGCGTTACCCGAAAACGCGAACCGGTCAAGCAGCTCGTCGGAGATCAACCGTGCGCCTTCCCGCGCCTCGCCTTTGTCGGCGTGAACGCGCAGCCGTTCCACCAGCTCCGGCTCCACCTGCACCGTCGGGTCGAGGGGCGCGACCACCGGCAGGTACAGCACCGCCGCTTCCCGCGCCGCCTGTCGTGCGGCCTCGCGGTCGTCATCCACCACCGTCACCGCGCCCAGCACCACGCTCACCGAACCTTCCGCGCGTCCGGCGAGGCGTTCGCCTTCTGTGATGTAACCCTTCATCACCGCGACTACATCGGGGTTGGCTGAACCGCCGACCTTGACCTCGTCCGCCAGTTCACCCGCCAGCGCACACAGCTTCTTGCCCCACGAGCCAATCATGATGGGGATAGGCTTCTCCGGCAGCGGATAGGGTGCGCGGACGTGCGGCGCGACCTTATACAGTTCGCCGTCGTAGCCACCGGCCTCGCCGGAAAGCAGCTTGCGGACGATGTGGATGGTTTCGCGGATGGCTTGTATCGGGCGGTTCACTTCGGTTACGCCGTGGTCTTCCAGCCACGCCCCCCGCGCCAGCCCCAAATACGCCCCGCCGGAAGCCGCGCTCGCCAGCAGTGCCGTATCTGCCGCGATGTCCACCGGTTGCATCCGCGAAGGCGACACCGCCGCTGGCCCCAACCGCGCCCGCCGGATGTGCGGAGCCATCAACAGCAGCGGGCCGTAGCTGGGGTGGAAGGGTGCGTCGCAGTACACGCTCACCGCGTCGAAGTCGTACCCGTCAACCAGCTTGGCGAGGGCGATATACTGCGCGGGTGTCTTGTCGGTCTGGAAGGCGATGCTCAGTTCGGGCATGGTGATGTTTAGCCAGTGAAATACAACGGTCGAGGCCGCGTATTGTAGCGCCAAACACCGCCAAGCCACTACAGGTTGATCTTGTGCCGCGCTGCCGTGGTCAACGCATTACATGAGAAGATTGGAATGTTGATCGGGACACCCGCTTTTCCCAATCACGTATAATGCGGATGTGTGCATCGTTCAGATGAAATGAGAACGTTATGACCTTCACCATCTACATTAGTGATATTAGTCCTGAACTTGCCAACGTCCGCGCGGTGCTGCTGGAGCAGATCACGCAAAAGGGGATGACCGCCGTTTGGCTGACGGACGAGGAACGCAGCCGTGCCGACCTTGTGGATACGGTGCGCCGTAAAATCGCGGCGGCGGATGCCTTCATAAGCCTCGTGACTTACGTGCATGGCTGGACACCACCGGACACGGGGACGAAATCGCTGGTGGAGATCGAGTGCGATCTGGCGCTGGAAGCCGTCAAGCCAGCGGCCATTCTGATGCCCGAAGCCAACAACACTATCGACACCACCCTCCGCATGTGGGCGCTCGACCAAACGGATGTCGAACGCGAGCATCAGCAGGCGTTCTGGGCGAAGCTGCGCGAACGCGGCGCGACCATCACCTACACCAGCGTGGCGGACTTCGCCGAGAAGCTGACCGATGTCCTCACGCGCTGGGCAGCGCAAACCCCACCACCGCCGCCCTCAGCCGTTTTGTCACAGGCTGCACCTGCCGCGCCGCCAGTGAGTCCGTCACTTTCCACGCGCGAACGGCGGGATATGCTGTTTCCCGCCGAGGCCGTCAACCTTGATGAACTGGCGGAGATCGTCGCCGAAAAGACCGCCGCGAAAGTCGCCGAGGCGCAGGAGAAGCGCGATAAAGAGATCGTTGAGCAGACGCTGAAATATAATGAGGCGATCAAGCTCAAACCCGGTCAATTGGTATTCGGGCTGCCGTCTGCCAGCAGCCAGTTCAAGGGGGATATTTTCATGATTATGCCCTTCGCCGATGCCTTCACCCCTATTTATACCGATGTGATCCGCCCGCTGGCAAAGGAACTCGGCCTCAGCATCAGTCGTGGCGACGAGTTCACCTCCGCGAATGGGGTGATTATGGGCGAGGTGTGGTCAGCCTTGAACAACTGCAAGTTCGTGATCGCGGAAATCACGGGCGGCAACGACAATGTGTTTTACGAACTCGGCATCGCCCACACGCTGAACAAACCGGCCATCCTCATCACCCAAGCACCGAAGGCCGAGAATGTGCCGTTTGACATCCGCCACCTGCGTTACATCCGCTACGAGAACACGGTTTCCGGCGGGGCAAAGCTGCGTGATGACCTGAAAGCCGGCATCACCCGCTTGCTAAGTGACCTCAACGAAGAATGGGGCAAGAAACCCTAGCCGTGGTCGTATTCCGAGAAATCCGGTTCGGTCGCGGGCGGATGAATTTCCGTCCGCAGCACCCACCCCGTTCCCATCATGCAAATCAGGCTCATCATCTGCGCGATTTGCGCGGGTGAATACTGCATGTTGTTGGTTTTCAGCCACCAGTTGACGATACCCACTTCCGCACCGGCTAAGTAGCTGCTAATCAGGTCGGTTGGGATGTTGCCGACTGTGCCATTGATCGCCAGCTTTTTAACCAGCTCGGTATGCATGATGCTGCTCAGGTATTCCATCACCATCATGAGGAAGGCCATCGAACCTTTTTCACTAAGCATCGCCTTATAGAAATCGGCATGTTCCGCGACGTGCTGAAAGTCCGAGTCCTCGACCCGTTCCATATTGGCGACCAGTTCGGTGAAATGTTCATCACTGAAAGTCTGGTGCTGCCGTTTTACAAGGTCGTCGTAAATCTCTCGCAGGCTGGAAAAGAGCAAGTCCTGCTTGTCGTTGAAGTGCAGGTAGAAGGTCGGTCGGGCGACGTTGGCGCGGTCGGTAATGTCTTGCAGCGTGATCGCCTCATAACCCTTTTCGGGAATCAGTTCGAGCAGGGCATCCCGCAGGAGTTGGCGCGTCCGTTCCTTACGGCGATCTTCTTTCCGGGGGGCAGTTGCTTCCATTTTTATAGACACCTTGTCTCGTATATTACAAACCCAAAATATTCCTTGTTGACAGCCGTCAGAAGGGGATTATGATTCGAATTATACGACAGGTTGTAAATAAAATGCCAACACGTCATTGGCTAAGGAAAACATCATGGCTGTTCAAACACTCCCACCGGGGCCGCAAGCCGCCCGTAACATCCTCCAGATTATTCAATTGATGCGTCAATTTCAGGCCGACTTGCTCGGTTTCACCAGCAAGAACTTCGCCCACTACGGCGGCATTTGGAAGATCGAAGCCGGTAAAGAAACCCAGTACATGATTTCGGACCCTGACCTTATCCAAGAAGTGACCGTCAAACAGGCCGACAAGTTCCATAAGAGCGCCGACTACGTTGACCCCGACCGCGGCCTCGCCCGCTTTTTGGGCAGCGGCTTGCTGACCAACGACGGCGAGTTCTGGAAGCGCCAGCGTAAACTGGTCGCGCCCGCCTTCCACACCAAACGCATCGAAGCCTACGCCCAAACGATGGTTGAGGCGACGCAGGCCATGCTCAACAACTGGAAGGGCAAGCACACGCTCGACATTGATGACGAGATGATGCGCGGCACCCTGCAAATCGTCGTGAAAACGCTGTTCAATGTCGATATTTCGGCGGAAGCCACCCGCATCGGCGACGCGATGACCGCCCTTCAGCACATGGTCGGCAGTAACAGCGTCATCGAAACCTTCCTTCCCCTGTGGATACCGACTCCCCAGCGGGCGCGTTCCAAGAAGGCTGTTAGCGACCTTGACGAGATCGTCTATCGCCTCATCGGTGAATGGCGCAAGAAGGGCGAGGACAACGGCGATTTGATGTCCATGCTGCTGCTGGCGCGGGACGACGAGGGCAGCGGCATGAGCGACAAGCAGGTGCGCGATGAAGCCGTGACCCTGTTCCTCGCCGGACACGACACCACCGCCAACACGCTCAACTGGACGTGGTTCATGCTCGCCCAAAATGCCGAAGTTGAGGCCAAACTGCACCACGAAATTGACACGGTGCTGGAAGGCAGGCTGCCCACGCTGGCTGATCTTCGCCGCTTGCCCTATGCCGAGATGGTCATTAAAGAGTCGATGCGCCTGTTCCCGCCAGCCTATTTCTTCGGGCGCGTGGCAATCGAGGATGTGCAGTTGGGCGGTTATACGGTCGCCAAAGGTACAAGCATCGGCATCTCGGCCTATGCCGCGCACCGTGACCCGCGCTGGTGGAACGAGCCGGAACGCTTCCAACCGGAACGCTTCGCGCCCGAAAACGCCGAGAACATCCGCAAGTACAGCTACATTCCCTTCGGCGCGGGGCCGCGCGTGTGCATCGGCAACAGTTTCGCTATGATGGAAGCCCACCTGATGCTGGTGATGATCGCCCAGCGTTACCAACTGCGCCTTTCGCCGGGGCAGGTTGTCAAGCCCGACCCGCTGCTGACCATGAAGCCCAAGGGCGGCTTGCACATGCTCCTCCAAGAACGGAACGTCAGTCGTCAGTTACCAGTTGACAGTTATCAGTTGGATGCGATGGCCGTTGGGGACTAATCCCCATAAACGGGATCTCCTGTAGGGAACGGTATTACAAACTCGATAAAGTAGCTAATGAGGGAGCACACAGGTGCTCCCCTACGAGAAGATTATCGGTGCGGTCGGTGGCGCGGACGAGATGTATCTCGTCCCTACATCAGAAATCAGCCTTTTAAACGCGCTCTCTGACCCTCACGCTCTCAATTCCTCATTTACCCCGACGCGGCTTCGGTCGCTTCGGGCGTGGCTTCGGCGCTGCTCGCCAAGAACGGGTTCGGCGAGACTTCCTGCGGGTCAACTCCGGCCACATAGGTGAACAGGTCGTCGATGACCGCATGGGCAGAAGCCAAGCCGCCAAAGCTCATCCACTGTTGAGCGCCCACGCGGTACGCCTGTCCCGACTGTACGGCAGGCAGCGCTTGCCAGATGGGGTTCGCGAGTGTGGTCGCTTCCAAATCGCCGCCATCATCGTTTGCCCCGCCCACCACGTACAGCAGAATGTCGCCCGCGATGTTCGTCACGCCTTCATAATCGAGCCGTGCGAAGCTCTCCTCATCGGTGCCGCTTTCAAAGTCGGGACGTATGATACCTGCCTCGGTCATCACCGCAATCGGCGCATAGGCGTTGGGCGCTTCACGGTACAGTTGAAATCCGTCCGGTACAACGCGGATGAAAGACACCGTCACATCCTCTGGAATTAGGGCTTGGAGGTCGGCAATACGCGCATCGTAGGCTTCAAACGCGGTTTCTGCCCGTTCGGGTACGCCAGCCGCAGCCGCGATAGTGGTGTACCAGTCCTTCCAGTTACCGGCAGTAATCAAAACCGTTGGTGCAATTTCGCTAAAGGTATCGTATGTGGCGGAATGGAAGTAGGCATCGCCGATCAGCAGGTCAGGGTTCAGCGCGGTAATAGCCTCCAAGTTGGGCGCTTCGAAGCCGCCAACCGCCTCAATCCCCGCGATGGCTTCGGCTGAAAGTGCCAGTGGGAAATCGCCATCACTGGAATAGCTGGCCGCCCCGACGAGGGGCAGACCCATTTCGACGCTCATCTGTAGGGAATAGAACGGATCGAGCGTCACGATGCGTTCGGCGATCTCCGGCACGCAGACCGGCGCGAGGATGCTCTCACTCTCAAAGGGGCGGAAGCCCACTTCGCACTCGGTCAGCGTGGTCGTGTCTTGCGCGGCGAGCGGGGCGATGCTGGCGAGCAGCAGTGCCAGCAGAATCAGCATCGTAAACTTACGCGATTTCATAACGTTTTCTCACTCCATAAATACAGAACCATTGAATCGATTGGTGAAAATCCGCATACGAGACTAGCAGACCTGCTACGGCGGTTTCCACACGGCTGATTAAAAGAGGAATTACCGTGCAGGAGCGAATGCTTAACGAGCATTAAAGCTGCTCATTCGGCTTTTGGATGATGGCGTTCACGTCAATTAACCTTTTGAATAAGCGATGTTGTATATGATTTCCACAGGAACGCACTCATTGATTTAACAGCGCGAGATCATTCAACGGTGACTGATTTGGGAAATCCTCATCGGTCGGGCTAAAATCGCCTTTGACAACCTGCCTAACCAACGAGGATCACGATGAGACAGCACAAGGATGCGTTTGAAAGCCGTTTGTTCACCGTCGAGGAACGGGATCGCATTCAAGCGCGTATCCTCGAAATTGCCCACGCCGACCGCCGGATTGTTGCCGGGGCGCTGCTCGGCTCGCTGGCGAAGGGCGCGGGTGACCAATGGTCTGATCTCGATCTGTCGTTTGGCCTCGCCACCGGAACCGACATTCATGCCGTGCTGGACGATTGGAGCGGGCATATGGGGCGCGAGTTTGACGCGGCGGTGCTTTTCGACCTGCCGCGCTTGACCTCCATTTACCGCGTGTTCATGCTCCCGAACAATCTACAGGTCGATCTGTCGTTTACGCCGGAAACCGATTTTGGGGCGCTCGGCCCGAAGTTTACCCTGCTGTTCGGGAAGGCGGTCGAGCGGGAACAATTCGCTCCGCCCAAGCCGGCTCAACTGTTTGGGCTGGCGGTACACCATGCCGTTCGGGCGCGGATTTGTGTCGAGCGCGAACGCCTGTGGCAGGCCGAGTACTGGATCACGGAGTTACGTCGGGAAGCGCTGGCGCTGGCGTGCCACCGGTTGGGCTTCGAAACCAACGAGGCGCGGGGCTTTGATAAGCTGCCAGCCGAACTCTTACAACGCACGGGCGACACGCTGGTTCGCTCGGTGGATCGGACGGAACTGCTGCGGGCGCTGGGCGCAGGTGTCGAACTGCTCCTGAGCGAGAGCAGCCAAGTGCCGGATGTGGCGGCGCAGGTTCAGGCCCAGCTACGCGGGTTGACGGGGTGAGAGTAAGGACAACCTCCTTCAAAACTATTTTGTGGCGGCATTGGCGGCGGCGGCGGCGGTGGAGTGCCATTTCCTAGTCGATAGTCGTTAGTTGCGAGTCTCTTGTCCAATACCAAAATATTTAGGCTTTGTTTGATTCGGAAGATTCTGCAAATTCTGCAAATTCGGAATCTTTTTTCCGCAGTTTCTGAAGTTTGGCCTCAAATGTTGCAGTTGTGATTCTCATTATTCTCAACATTTGACCGAGCAATGATGCTGTTGATGTTGTTGTGACAACGATTTTGTGTCGCTAATGTCGTCAGAGTCGTCAGTGTCGGCATTGTCAGTTGGAAGTTAGCTATTAGCGGTTAGCGATTGGCTTTTAACTCTAATGCAAGTCGTCAGCTACCAGTCGCCAGTCTCCAGCTTAAGACAAATGCGAGTCGCCAAGTACGCCAAGAAAGACAGTGAGCGCTAAGGGAGATGTGGTTGTTAAGGTGCGGCGGAAACCCCACCCTAACCCTCCCCGTAGTAACAGGGAGGGAACAGGGTCGACGCTATAAACAGGGTAGCAGAGGTTGGGGATAAAAGGGTGAACATTTGTCAGAACATTTGGTCACTTTTAAGCGGTGTTGGCGCTAACTTTGTGAGGGAGGGAAGCCAGTAGAAGGTTATGGGAAGGTTAGGAAATGGTTTGCCGACAAACCTGATTCAAACGTAGGTGATAATATATCAAATATCGCTTGCTGTGTTGATCTTTAGCGGGAGCCGGTTATGCCAAACTGGGGACACCGAGACATACTGGTAAAGGGGCATATGGAGTGGGGGAAGTGGCGGAGAGAAAATCCTGATATTCAACCGGATTTGAGTGATCTCCATTTTAAGGTGGTTGTGAGCGAGCAAATGAACTACCAAGCCAAAAAATATCCAAATGGCGGTATTTGGATGAATCCGTTTTCATATTTTGATTTTTCAAATGTGAATTTAAGCGGTGCCCATTTAAGCGATTGCAATTTTGCGGATTGCAGTTTTTATAAGGCGAACTTAAGCGGTGCACGATTTTTAAGAACACAATTTATCAATGTGGATTTTCGGCACACGATATTTGATAACGCGGCTTGTGGGCATACGGTGTTTGGAGATGTTGATCTTTCACTCAGCACCGGACTTGAGACTACCCAACACTATGGCTTGAGTATGCTTGGTACGGATACCTATTTACGTTCTAAAGGCCGAATCCCAGACGTATTTTTGCGCGGATGCGGGATACCTGACAATGTAATTGCCGTCTTGCCTTCATTGGTTGCGGAAACACTGAAGAATCCTTCCCTTCAAATTCTTTATCATGTGGATGATCAAGCGTTTGTGGATCAACTGCATCAGCGTTTAACGGCAAGCGGCTTTCGTGTTTGGCTGCATGGGCGCGATTATTGGCTTGGTGACAAGGAACGACAGTACGCGAGTATGGTCATGGGAGACACATTTGACTACCGCATCGTTTGTTCTTCTCAAAGCAGCCTTGCGAGTAAGTGGTTTAACATTACCGACAAACATGGGGTGCATATTTTTCACCGCCGACCAGAAGGTGAAAAGGGATTTGTCATTCTGGATTTGGATGGCCGTTTGCGTGAACTCGACACGCCGCAACCGTTGGTTGGCCGGCTTCAACAAAAGACTATTCAACCGTACAACGATTGGCAGAACGCCGATACATTTGACGAGTCGTTTGATTATTTGGTTCGGTGGTTACGTGGGGATCGAGGAGAGACAAGCGGCAGTTGAGGTGGGATGGTGGTAAGAGGGCGCAAGCCTTGCGCCCCTACAGTCGTAGTGATCGGGGTTGGTTGGTGGCACGGCGGAGGCACGCCTCCGCCCTACAAGGTGAATTAGGGATGTTTGCGAAGTAAGTTCGAGTGTGGCGATGGGAGGCGGACAGCCTGTCTGCTGTCCCTACAACCGTGGAGATGAGGGTGAGTTGGTGGTGAGGACGCACGGCTATGCGCCCGATGTCTACCTACCGTCTTTTCAGATGGCTTCGAGCCTTTATCCTTGATAATTTTGAACTTTTGTTCTAAAATAGGAAGGTTCGAATCGGGTTTTAGACGGCTTCTCCCCCACGCGAACCATTCGGTGTAACCACGCGGGCAGCGAGTCGTGTAAAATACAATCTGCCGTTACAATAAACGAGTTGTTCTGCTACCAGAATAAGGAAGAATACCCATGCGTGAAATCACAGTGGCGACGGTGCAAATGCGCCCCAAATTGGGCGAGGCTGAAGATAATCTGGTCAAGATGTCGGAAACCATCGCCAAGATCGCTTCTCAACAAAAAGTCGATCTGATTGTATTCCCAGAACTGATTACCAGCGGTTATGAACTCGGTGTGCGCTTCACGGAACTGGCGCAGCGCGTGCCGGGGCCGACCATTAACCTGATCGCCCAGCGCGCCAACGAGTACGGCGTATATATCGCCTTCGGTATGGTGACCAAAGAGAAGGTCGAGTCGGTGCTGTATAACTCGGCGATTCTGGTGGGGCCGGACGGCGAACTGCTGGACGTGTACAACAAAATCCACCTGCGCGGTGAAGAACGTATGGCGTTCCGCGAGGGCTTCAAGCTGCCGATTATTCCCACCGAAGTCGGCAACATCGGGCTGATGATCGGTTACGACCTCGCCTTCCCGGAAGTCGCCCGCAGCCTCGCGCTGGATGGTGCGGACATCGTGTGCGTGTGCGCCAACTGGGAAGCCAGCAATATCGACGAGTGGAAGACCTACATCCGCGCCCGTGCCTACGAAAACTCGATCTTCGTGGCGGGTGCCAACCGCATCGGCGAAGACGTGACGCTGACCTTTGGCGGCGAGAGCATGATCGTCGGGCCGCGTGGTCACATTCACGCCTCGCTGGCAACCGAAACCGACGAGAAATCCGGCGAACCGCTGGAAGGCTTCGCGGTGGCACGGATCGACCTCGACGAAGTGCGGAAGAACCGTGAGGAATACCAGTTCATCCAGAACCGCCAGCCAGCCGTGTACAAGGCGCTGGTGCGGAAGTATTAATTCGCCGGTTGAATTTAAGTGTTCAATGAGGGCGAGGTTTTCCTTGCCCTTTTTCTTTTATAAGGATTCATGATGCAAAAAATACATTTGAACCCGAACGTCGTTTCTGACCCCGGTGGCCTATACTCGCAGTTGGTGAAAGTCGATGTCGGCGACGCGACGTTCCTGTATCTGGCGGGGCAAGTGGGCGAGGACAAGGAAGGTAACGTGGTCGGCGAGGGTGACTTGGCAGCACAGGCCGAGCAGATTTACAAGAACATCGCCGCGATACTGGCGACCGAGGGCGCGGGCTTGAGCGACATCGTACGCGCGACCACTTACATCACCGATATGTCCAAGCGGGCGGCGGTGAGCGAGATTCGCAAGCGCCTGTTTCCCGTGAACCCTCCGGCGACGGCGCTGGTGGGCGTGAGTACGCTGGCGGGTGACGAGTGGCTGATCGAGGTGGAAGTGACGGCGGTGGTCGCGAAGAAGTGAACGCGGAGAAAAGCAGAAGATTTAACCGCAGAGACGCTGAGAACGCAGAGGAATACGCAGAGATTTTTGGCACAGAGACGCAAAGGCACAGAGGGTACAGAGGAATACGCAGAGATTTTTAACGCAGAGACGCAAAGGCACAGAGACACAGAGGGTACAGAGGAATACGCAGAGATTTTTAACGCAGAGACTCAAAGGCACAAAGGCACAGAGGCACAGAGGAATACGCAGAGGAATACACAGAGACTCAAAGGCACAGAGGCACAGAGGAATACGCAGAGATTTTTAACGCAGAGACTCAAAGGCACAGAGAACACTGAGGTGGGCAGTGGTCACATTTGAGCGGGTGTTGGGTGATGGGCTGGTGGCGTGTGTGCCGTTCACGATTGTGATCTGGGCGACGTTTTTGACGATGCCGCGCTTGTGGCTGCATTCGCTGCCGGAGGATATTCAGGGGATGGCCGCGCCCAAAACGGATGGCGAGAAACGGCTGACGGGCATCATGGGTGTGGTCGTGCTGCTGTTGTTCTTCGGCGTACCGATTGGGCTGACGCTGCGCTTCAACGCGGAAAGCGGCGGCACGTTAGCCATTCCCCAAATCTTGCTATACCTGTACGGCGTGTGGATGACGATCAACCTGTGGGACTTGGTGGCGATTGATTGGGTGTATGCGCTGCTGGTCGATCCCCAGCGGCCACCGATTGTCGGAACGGTAGGGGCGAAAGGCTATAAGGATTACGGCTTCCACTTCAAGTCGTTTGTGAAGGCGAGCGTCTTTAGTCTGCTGTTACTGGTTCCAGCGGCGGTGGTGATTAGTTTGGTGTAAGTCCTGTAACGTTTGCTAGAATTGGTGGACAATACCGGCAGCACGCGAAAATGTGCTATGCTATCGGCAGACCTTTTTATTGAAAGTTGCCTCTCATGTACGCAGTGAAATTGGTGGCTCGCCCACCCTGTTAGTCCTCACATCCCCGATTACGCTTCGTTGAAGCGGCTTCCTCGACCCATTGGGTCTGTTTTATTTTAGGTTGGGTTCGGCTCAAGCCTGAACCGTATGAGATCGAAGATACCTGACGCTGCGGCTGGTGTGCTTCATGCTGCCATGCCCGTGCGCCTCCTTCCTGTTTTGTCTTTTCCCACTTTCACCGAAACGACAAGACAAAACAGGAGACAAAGATGGAAACACTGCGGGGCAAACACGCCTCGTTTATGGACTCGGCGGCGCTGGCGGAACGGCTGGCGGTTTATTCAACTATTCATATGGATATGGGTACAGGCGACGGACGGTATGTGGCGCATGTGGCACAGGCACGACCGGATACGTTTGTGATCGGCGTGGATGCCTGCCGCGAGAACTTGATCGACATCTCGCGCCGCGCCCCCGCGAACACGCTGTTCGTGATCGCCAACGCTCAAGCGCTGCCCAGCGAGCTAACTGGTTTGGCGGCGCACATCAGCATCAATTTTCCGTGGGGCAGCCTGATTGAAGGGCTGCTGAATGGTGATGTGGGGTTGATGGCTGGTTTAATGGCGGTGGCTCGCCCGAACGCGGTAATCGACGTGCGCTTGAACGGCGGGGCGCTGGCGGAAGCGGGTTGGGAGCTGGAGGCGGGAGCGGCGCGGGTACAGGCGGTGCTGGCTGCGAACGGCTTCGTAATGCAGCCTGTGAAGCCGATGCCCACAGCCGAACTCAAACCTTTCCCGACGACGTGGGCGAAGCGTATCGCGTTCGGGCGTGACCCGCGAGCGATGGTGCTGCACGGTGTAAGGGTTGGTGAGGTGGAAGGGATAAGTTATCGGGAGGAAATAGCCATTAGCATTTAAAAAAGTAGGGGTTTGCCGCCGGCAAACCCCTACAATATTCTTGGTGTTGGCGGTTAGCCGTTGGCGAAGCCGTGCGGGGCTTCCCCATACTTGCCGGAGCTAAAGACGTAGACGTAGTTCATGATGCTGCCGTCTTCTTCGGGGGTCGCGCCGTTCGTCCAGTTGAATATCCACCTAGCATCGCTGATGCTGAGGTTGACACAGCCGTGACTGCGGCGGTAGCCAAAGTAGTCGTGCCAATACGTCCCGTGCAGGCTGATCGAGCCATCGAAGTACATGACCCACGGTACGCTTTGCAGGTCGTAGGCGCTGGGTGCGCCGGTCGCGCCGGACATGCGGTCGTCGGGCAGACGCGCCCAGATGTTGAACAAGCCTTCGTTGGTGTCGAAGTTCTGCAAGCCGCTGGCGATGAGGGTGGCGAACACCGGCTTGTCGTCCTCGTAGGCGATGAGCGTTTGTTCGTAGAGGTCAACCGCCACCCAGCGACCGGTGACATCTTTTTCGTCGGCATCCTTAGGGTGCGGCGAGGGCTGCACCTTGGCGACGAAGGTTTGCTTGAGCCATTGGTTGGGGCCAATCATGTACCAGCGCCAGCCTTCGCTGTCGTAGGCTTCGGCGTAGATGTTGACCATATCGTAGCGGCGGGTGAGGTAGCCGCTTTCCTGCGTACCTTCCACGCCGGGGATCGTTGAAGACCAGATGCCGGTGGTATCCAGCACCCACGCGAAGGGTTGATCCCAGTTATCCGGCAGGACGACACCTGTGAACCGTGAGGGGCTGACGATGGTCGCGGTGGCGCGGGAAATCCACTGGCCGCCGCGAATTTGCAGCCATTCGGGGTTGTCCTCGTTCATGGCGGTGACGAAGTTGAAGCCAGCCGGAATTTCGCCAACGATGTTGCCACCGGGGGCATCATACTTATTGATGGGGTCAGGCCCGACCTTGTAAAAGCTGTAGTAGCCGATGGTCGTGCCATCAATGGGTGCGCGGTCGAACTGGAGCTTACCGCGTGCGGTCATCAGGTCAAGGCAGTCTTGAGTGGTGGGTGTACCTTCTTCGTAGGCACAAACGCCGGGTTCGAATACGGGTGATGCCGGTTCATCCTGCGCGAAGGTTGGGGCAGACACCGTGAGCAGCGCGGTGGCTGCGAGGGCAAGGGCAAATCGTTTCATCCGGTCTTGGTCTCCAAACATGCTGAATGACAATTGCGCCACATGATACCACAAACCCTTTTTCGTTGTGGGGACGTGTGCCTGACGATTAGACTACGCCTCATGCGATTTTAATACCAAATTTCAACCACCTGCATGGCACATCCGGTGATGGCAGTTCATAATAGGCGCTAGTTGACCCCCTCATCCCAACCCTTCTCCCCCGCATGCAAGAGAAGGGCTTTATACACGAGTAGGCAAGTTTATCCGAAAGTTACGGGGTGAAAATTTGGCAACCATTTTGTGATTAGCGAGTGAGGGATGATGACCCAAAAGATAAGCGGGATTTTCAATATTCTGGCGACACCGTTCGCACCGGATACGGCGCTGGACATCGAGAGCTTGAAGAAGCTGGTTGAGTTCCAACTGGATAAGGGCGCGTACGGGCTGACGATCCTCGGTGTGCTGGGCGAGGCCGCCAAGATGAGCGTCGAGGAACGGCGAACGGTGGTGGATACGGTGATCGACACGGTGGCAGGACGTGTGCCGGTGGTCGTGGGAACGAGCCATGAAGACCCCGCGACCTGCATCAGCCTGAGCAAAGCGGCGTTCGCATCAGGAGCGGCGGGTGTGATGATCGCGCCGCCGCGCATGAACAAGCCGACGGATGACCAGATCATCGGCCTGTACAGCGACATCGCCGCGCAGATCGACCAGCCGATTGTGGTGCAGGACTTCCCACCCGTGAACGGGGTGTTCATGTCAGCGGATATGCTGGCGGCGCTGGCGGAGAAAATCCCGAATGCCCGTTACCTGAAGCTGGAAGACCCGCCGCTGATGGAGAAGATCGGCGCGATCCGCGAGCGGACGGACAAGTTCGAGATTTTCGGCGGGTTGGGCGGCATGTTCCTGCTGGAAGAACTGCGGCGTGGGGCATCCGGCACGATGACGGGGTTCGCCTTCACCGAGATTCTGGTGGCGGTGTTCCAAGCCTTCCAAGCCAAAGACTTCGCACGGGCGGAGCAGATTTTTGACCAATATCTGCCGCTGATCCGCTACGAAAACCAGCCGATTATCAACCTGACCATCCGCAAGGAACTGCTGTACCGGCGCGGGGCGATGGCTTCGGCGACGCTGCGAAACCCGTTTGTGCCGATTGACGCGGGAACGCACGACGAGATCGGGTGGGTGCTGAAGCGGGTGGGGATTAGTGACCCGACGGCGAAGGTTAGTCTGTAGAAACCCCCACCCTAACCCTCCCCCATAGCAATAGGGGAGGGAATCAAATACAAGAACTCAGTTTATACAACGACCGGAAACGGTTATTCAGTTATGTACAGGAGATACGAATATGGATTTAGGACTTAACGGGAAAGTGGCGCTGGTGGCAGCGGCGAGCAAGGGTTTAGGTTTCGGTGTGGCGCGGGCGCTGGCGACGGATGGGGCGCGGGTGTCGATTTGCAGCCGTGACAGCGCTTCGGTGGACAGTGCCGTCAAGAAGCTGACCGACGAAACCGGTTCCGAGGTGATTGGTACGGCGTGCGATGTGACGAACGCGGCCTCGATTACGGCGTGGGTGGATGCGACCGCTGCCAAGTGGGGTGTGATTGACGCGCTGCTGGTAAACGCAGGCGGCCCACCGGGCGGTCTGATGCTGGATATGACGGACGAGCAGTGGCAGGCGGCGTTTGAACTGACGCTAATGAGTTCGGTGCGGATGATCCGCGCGGCAGTCCCCCACATGACGAACGGCGGCTCGATACTGACGATCACCTCGTCGTCGATCAAAGAACCGATTGAACGGCTGGGTCTGTCGACGGTGATGCGGTCGGGCGTGGCGGGGTTGGTTAAGACGCTGGCGGACGAACTGGCAGGGAAGAATATCCGCGTCAATAACCTGATTCCGGGGCGCATCGACACCGAGCGCGTGGCGCAGCTTGATGCAGCGGCGGCCAAGCGGCAGAACATCAGCATCGAAGACGTGCACAAGCAGAGCATCGCCAAGATTCCCCTTAAGCGGCTGGGGACAATTGATGATTTTGGCGCGGCGGCGGCGTTCCTGCTTTCGCCCACGGCGGCCTACATCACCGGCGCGACGCTGCGGGTGGACGGCGGGCAGATGCGGTCGATCTGAGAATCTGCTAGGATAAGGCTAACACTGGATGGAAGGGATGCGAAATGGTTCAAATCACCTTACAGGTTACCGAGCAGCTAGCTCAACAATTGAAGCCGATGGGCGATTGGCTGTCCACCATTCTAGAGTTAAGCCTTATCCGTTTTAAAACACCTGCTGTACAAACAGCGTCCGAAATTATCGATTTTTTGGCATCTAATCCCACCTCAGATGACCTGCTGAATTTTCATGTTTCTGACCGCGCACAAGAACGGTTGCAGCGTTTGTTGGCGATCAATCAGGCAGGATTAGCTTCGCCGGAGGAACAAGCGGAGTTAGACGAAATCAGCCAGATTGAGCATGTTGTTATTATGCTCAAAGCACAGGCACACGCGAAAGATTTTACGAGAAATTAATGCGCCTATTTCGTGCGGACGGCGGGCAGATGCGGTCGATCTGAGAATCTGCTAGGATAAGGTTTAGTAGGAAAGGATACGATAGGACGTAAAGCCATTGGCTCAGGAAATCCGCTACTGCGTGACACAAGATGGGGTACGTCTGGCCTATGCCAAAGTTGGGCAGGGTCTTCCGCTGGTTAAAATTGGAACGTGGTTGACGCATCTCGGTCACGATTTGGACAACCCGGTTTGGCGACCGTGGTTGGAAAACTTATCGCGCTACCACAGCCTGTACCGTTATGACCCGCGCGGCTGCGGCCTTTCCGATTGGGCGGTGGATCGCTTTACGCTGGAAGACCTCGTGAGTGATCTGGAGACGGTGGTTGATGCGGCGGGACTCGAACAATTTGCTTTGATGGGTATCTCTCAAGGGAGTTGGATCGCTATTACCTATGCGCTGCGGCACCCTGAGCGGGTTTCTCATCTGATTATTTACGGCGGCTATTTACGCGGGATGGCGCGGCGCAATAACACGGAACTTGAGGCGGAAGAAACCGAGGTTTATCTCCGACTGCTGAAACTGGCGTGGGCCAGCGAGAACCCGACCTATAAACAGCTCCTCAGTACCGAGCTGCTGCCGGAAGGGACACCTGAACAGCTTGGGTGGATCAATCACTTACAACATATTTCGACCTCTGCTGAAAATGTCGTCAAACTTCAGCAGGTTTATAACCAGATTTATATACCGGAACTCGCCACAAACGTTCGCACCCCGACCCTCGTTTTACACCCCAAACATGACGCTGCCGTACCCTTTGAAGAAGGCCGGATTATCGCGGTGCATATGGCAGAGGCGCGTTTCGTGCCGCTGGATAGTAAGAACCATATCATCTTAACGACCGAACCGGCGTGGAACCAACTCTGGCGCGAGTTTTATCACTTCTTCGGGTTTGAACTCCCGGCTGACCAGCCTGAGCCGCCGCAGCCTATCGCTAACGTGCCGTTGGCGATTGCGGATTTGACTCTGCGCGAACGGCAGATTTTGCACCTGCTGGCGCAAGGCTACCGGAATGATGAGATCGCGCAGACGTTGGTGATTACCCCCAAGACCGTGCGGAATTACATCTCGCGCATTTACGAAAAGCTGGATGTGACCAGCCGTGGGCAAGCGATTGTGCTGGCACGCGAAGCCGGATTCGATACTCATCAATAGGGACAAATTAGGGACATTTGCCTCTCGTCTGTGGGACTGAGCGCCGATTACTGTAGGTGACATAGGCACAGCATGAAGCTGCCTTGAAGCACCATCAGCACTTCGGTCTGTCACCGCTTTGACATCAGTCTAAACAGAATAGAGGAGTCCGATTATGTATAAAGAACGTGAATGGGCGACCCTTGTTGACGAAAATCAGGTTCAGGATTTTCAAAGCAGTTTGCGCGGGCGGCTTATTCGTCCAACGGATGGGGATTACGACGAGGTGCGAAGCCTCTACAACGCGATGATTGATAAATATCCGGCGTTCATTGTGCGCTGCGCCAATGTGGCGGATGTGATCCAATCGGTCAATTTCGCACGGGCGAATAAGCTGCTGCTGGCGATACGGGGCGGCGGTCATAATGGGCCGGGGCTGGGGAGCTGCGACAATGGGTTGGTGATTGACCTGTCGGAGATGAAGGGCATTCGCGTTGACCCAACCGCTAAGACGGTTCGGGCGGAAGGTGGCTGCACATGGGGCGATGTTGACCACGCGACTCATGCGTTTGGGATGGTGACACCCAGCGGCATCATTTCGACCACTGGTGTCGGCGGGCTGACGTTGGGCGGTGGGTTGGGGCATCTGGCGCGTACCTGCGGGCTGACGCTGGATAACCTGCTGAGTGTTGATATGGTGCTGGCGGATGGGCGCTTTGTGACTGCCAGCGCGGAGGAGAACCAAGACCTGTTCTGGGCGGTGCGGGGCGGCGGTGGTAACTTCGGTGTGGTGACCTCCTTCCTGTTCCGCCTGCACGAGATCAGCACCGTGTATGCGGGGCCGATGCTCTGGGAACTCGACCAAGCGGCAGAGGCGATGCGTTTTTACCGCGATTACATCATCACCGCGCCGGAAGAGATGAACGGTTGGTTCGCGTTCCTGCGGGTTCCACCTGCCGCGCCGTTCCCGGAGCATTTGCACAACAAGCAGATGTGCGGTGTCGTGTGGTGCTACGCGGGGCCGCTGGAGAAGGCGGAGGAAGTTTTCGCCCCCATTCGCAGTTTTGGGCCGCCGGCTCTGGATTTTGTTGGCCCGCTGCCCCAACCGGCGTTGCAAGCCATGTTTGACGGCCTGTACCCACCGGGCTTACAGTGGTACTGGCGGGCGGATTGGATCAAGGACTTGAGCGAAGAAGCGATTGCCGAGCATGTGAAGCACGGCTCACAGATCCCGACGCTGCAATCGACCATGCACCTGTACCCGATCAGCGGTGCGCCGCAGCGGGTGGGTAAGAATGACACGGCGTTTAGCTACCGTGATGCCAACTGGGGCATGGTGATCGCCGGTGTTGACTCGGACCCCGCCCATAAAGAGCAAACGATTGCGTGGGCGAAGGCGTACTCGGAAGCCATTCACCCGCATTCGGCAGGGGGCGCGTACATCAACATGATTATGGACGAGGGGCAGGAGCGTGTGAAAGCGGCTTACCGTGATAATTACGCGCGGTTGGTGGAGATCAAAACCAAGTACGATCCGTACAACTTGTTCCGCGTGAACCAGAATATCCAACCGGCAGGCTGGCGCTTGGAAACGACGTAATTGCGCCGATTTGTATCTATATATGAAGCCGTTTAAAAGTAGGTTTGGGGTTAAGTAAGCGGACGCGATACATCGTGTCCCTACAAGAAATTCCTCTCATACGGTCGCATTTTGTAGGGACAACATACATGCTGTCCGGTATTTTCAGCGCTTCTCAAACGCTTTCTAACCCTGTCTTGATACGCCCGCTAATCTAAGTGGGCGTATCCCATTTCTAGCTGATGAGCCGCTAAAAGGAGTCCACATCATGTCTGAAAAATCAACCGATGAAGTTGCCATTCGCACAGCGGCGATGGACTATGCTGAAGGCTGGTTTGACGGTGATGTGGCACGCATGGAACGGGCGCTGCACCCGAAACTGGTTAAGCGGGCGATTGAACGGCAGACGGGCAGCGGCGAACCTGTTTTCGTGGATTTAACCAAAGACGACATGCTGCGCTTTACCCGCGCGGGCGGCGGAACCAAAGTGCCGCGCGATAAACTGTACTACAAGGTCGATATTCTCGACATCTGTGAAGAAGTCGCGGATGCTCGCGTCGAAACGGTGACTTATATTGATTACCTGCACCTCCTGAACGAAGGTGGTAACTGGTTGATCTTGAATGTCATTTATACGCTGAACCGCGCGAAACAGCGTTAGGTCTTTGATTCCTCATCAAAATACGCGCTGATGTTATTCGGCGCGAAGATGCCCCTGTCGGTGCAGATGGCGCTGATGAGGTGCGGCGGTGTGATGTCGAAAGCCGGATAGTAGCCGTCGATGCCATGAATGGCTGTGCGTACCGTGCCGGTTTCCCCACGCGCGTAAAAAATCTCGTCCGGCTTGCGCCACTCAATCGGGATGTCCGCGCCGGTCGCGGTTTTGGGGTCGGGGCCATCGTAACCCAGCACGTAAAAGGGCTTACCGAAGTGGTGGGCGCTGATGGCGTGTTGGAGCGTGCCGATTTTGTTGGTGATGTGTCCGTCGAGCGTCACACGGTCGGCGGCGCAGATGAATTTGTCGAGTTTACCCACGCTCATCAGGTGGGCGCTCATGCCATCGGTAATCAGCTTAAAGGGAATGCCCATCTCGGTCGCACTGGCGGCAGTCAAACGCGCACCTTGGAAGTAAGGCCGTGTTTCACAGCCCACTAAGGTGATATTTTTCCCCTGCTGCTTGGCTGTCCACAGCATCCAGCACAAGGCCGCACCGGCGATACAGTGGGTGAGGATTTGGTCGCCGTCGTTGACCAGCCGCGCGGCTTGCTGCCCACACAGGCGGCTGACGGTATTGCCGCGTTCGATCTCACTGTTGACGTAATCGAGCGTGGCGCGGAATGGATCGCGGTTTTCGCGCAGGGCATCGTGGGCAACCGCCAGCGCCGCCGGAATGATGTGGTTAAGGTCGTCAGCCGTCGGGCGGGTGGCGAGCAGCCGCTTGGCGACCTGCTCCAAGTAAACCGCCTGCCGCGTCGGCGAGGCATCGAGGTCGCGCGCTGCCATCGCCAAGCCCAGCCCTGCCACATAGGCAAGCGGCGGGCCACCCTGCACGGTCATATCCTCAATCGCGACTGCGACTTCTTCTACCGTGCGGAGGGTGACAAACTCGGTTTGAAAGGGGTACTTGCGGCGGTCAAGGACGACAACGGCTTTCGCGTCCTCGTCGTAACGCAGTGTTTTGAAGCGGTCAGCCAGCAGTGCCGGTGGCGTGTCGAAGGTGATGTCCATAGGGTGTCCTGCGTGATAAACGGAATACTTCTATTCTACTCTTTGAGGCTGAGAAAAGGGTGAGCTTAATATCGTATTTAAATGGCTGTTTACGGCGTTATAAAAGCAGCGTGCGCCCTTCATGAAACGGGCTGCGGTTGGTGGTGTGGGGCATGGAGGTTTCCGTTGTGGTTATGGTAGGGGTTTACCAGCGGCAAACCCCTACAAATGGTTGTGACGTTAGCTTTATTCCGGTTCGAGGACGGTGAAGCCGCCCTCAGCCGCAACCTGCCCGTCGATGTAGAGTTCGACGAAGTAGTAGTTGGGCTGGATGACAAACGTGTCGCTGTAGGCAATCGCCAGTGGGATAATAGCTGACCCTTCCGCACCGAGTTCCCACGTCAACAGCTTGCGCCACGAGGCATCTTCCGCGCCGTTGATGTAGACCTTCACCAGTATATCCTGACCGTCCTGCATCCCGCTGAAGTTGAACAGGGCATCCATTTCCGTAACCCCATATTCAAATTCGTCCGAAACCTCGTGTCCGGTGACATTTTCGTCTTCATCGTATAGCGGTTCGCCAAATTCGAGGGTTTCGATCTCGGCGGTGATGGGTTCGTCGGGTGGTCTGCCGTAAAATTCCAGCGACACGGCGAGATTACGCAGGTCGTCGATCAACTGCGGCGCGGCTTCGACAATGCCTTCAGGGTCTTGCAGGGTTTCCAGCGGCGGCACACCCTCGTCACTCTGGGCGATCAAGCTCAAGTCAACCAGATCATCGGATGCACCCGTGAGCGATAACCATAATTCAGGTGAAATCGCTTCATTCCGGCTGCGAGCATCGGTCACGGCTTGGATGGCGACCGTCATGCTTTGCTGATACTCGGCTTGGGCGGCTTCGATGTCGCCCTTCGCCAGCAGCGCGAGCGCAATATCGAGTTGAATCCACAGGTCAGCCGTATCGGGGAATTGTTCGAGCGCGGCGCGTCCGGTGGCGATGGAGTCGTCAAAGCGCCCTGCCAAGTATTCCAACCACGCCTGCTCACCGACGATGTTAGCGCTTTCAGTCCCCAAGCCCCGCGCCTGCTGCACGTCGGTGATGGCAGCTTCGTAGCTGCCCATGTTGGTGTAGGCGGTGCTGCGGGCGACATACGCGGCGGCATAATCCGGCACGGTGGTGATGGCAGTGTTGAAGGCTTCGACTGCTGCTTCTGGCTGCTCATCTTCGATCAACAACGAACCGTTGACAAAGGCTTCGATGGCTTCCGGCTGCTGGCGCAGGTCGAACACCGGCTGGGCGTAGGTGCTGATGGCCCAAACCGTAGCAAAGGCTGCCATCGCGAGGCCGACCACCGTGAAGATAATTCGCGGGCGATTGACTTCGATGGTGGCGGAAAGGCCGAGCAGGAACAGTGCCACCGCCAAAATCGTGAGGTGAACGATATAGGTGTTGGCTTTGGTGTCCCATGCGTCTTTGACCGCTGCCGCTGCCGTATACTGCTCGTTCATGCGGATGACATCGGTCAGGTAGACATCTGCCACATAGCGGTTGTAGTCCATTTCCCCGGTTTCGATGTCGAAGTAGGGGGGCTGCATAATGGGACTGAGTTTTAAGAACGATTCCTGAAGCAGTTCGTAGCGGGCGCTTCCGGCTGAGTCGCCACGGTTTTCTGCGGCGAGTGCCAGCGTCCCCATCTCGACATACTTCTGGTAGGCTTCGTCGTAGTCGAAGTTGACGCGCGTTTCGCCGTTCACCCGCCGGCTGACGAGTTCAATTGCCAAGCGGGTCGCGTCGCGTCCGGCGCGGTCATCACGGTTGCCTGCGTCACTTTGCAGGAAGGCGATGCCGGTGGCGATGACGGTCACGAGGGCGATGAGGATCGCCAGTACTTTTTTAAAAAGCTCGTCGCTCATGGCTTATATGCTCCCGCTTTCGACCAGAAACGCACCGACTAAACCCGCAAGGAAGATACCCGTTCCCATCACCAGCAGCAGGTATTTGAGCCGCTTGCTGTCGGTCGCTTCGATGAGGGTATAGAAAACCAGCGCGACCACCAGCACCGAGAGCGTAACGAGCAGTTGGTCGGTGTGGGCGCGGAGGGCATCGGCCTCGTCAAAGTTGGGCTGCGGGTTGGTATCCCGTTCGCGGGCGGCGTTCGCTACGTATTCGCCGGTTTCGCGAGCGATGGCATACGTGCCGTCGCGGTTGAGGTATTCGTTGGGGAAGGCGCTGCTGGCGGCGGTGGTCAGGTCGTGGTTATCCGCCAGTTCCTTGCCCATCGCGGCGATTTCGGCTTCGTCCGCATCTTCCGTTAGGCCAGAAATTTCGTCTTCGAGCAGTGTCCCGGTTTCGCGGTATTTGTAATAATCCAAAAATGACGCATAGTCCGAGTAGCCGTTGACCGTCGCTAATGTGTTGGCTTCGGTCAGGTTGATGGTCGCGCGGATTCCGGCGACATCCGCATCGCCCGCGCCATCGGCGGAAACGGACGCGCGCCATGTGACGACCGCGCCGCTGACGCTGACGATGGCGATGAGCAGGGCAACCAGCGTACTCAAGTGGCTGTCCCCTTTCTCTGCCTCTGCGGATTCCGGTGGTTTCTGTTCAGCCATGTTCTCCCCTTTAGAGCATGAATTAAGCGCTGCTGGCGGCATCGTGCAGCAGCTTCCAAGCGGATAGTATCATGATTACGGAAAATATAACCTTGAGGGTCGGGTGAGGGAAGATAAAGGGAATAAAAAAGGGCTTGCCAGCGGCAAGCCCCTACGACGATTTGTGGTTGTGATCCGACCTTATTCGTCAGCCGGTTTGTTCTTCGGCTTCATCGGCAGCGGGTTGCCGAAGCGGTCGGTCAGCACGGGTTGCTCGCGCTGGTCGGGCGGTGGCAGCGGGCGCTTGCGGCGTACCGGCGCGGCTGGAACCGCAGCGGCATCCGACGGCGGGTTGTTGTCACGCTGACCACTGAAACCCTGCCGTCCGTCATTGCGGCGGTCGCCATATGACGAATTACCACCGGAACGGCTGTCGCCCTGCCCGTGCGGACGCTGCCCGAAGGGGCGGGTGCTGCCCTGCGGACGACCGCTCGGCGTGCGACCCATATCGCTCTTGCGCTGGGCTTGGCCGCTGGGGCGCTGTTCGTTCGAATACATATCATCACGCGCCCCGACACCCTGCGGCTTATAGCTGCCGTTGCCAAAGGCTGGACGGTCGCCCTGCGGACGGTTGTTGTCACGCGGTGGTTGGTTGTTATTGTGGCGGCGCTCGCCTTTCGGGCGATCAGCCTGCGGACGATTATCACGGCTGACTTGGGCCGCTTGAGGGCGGTTGCCCTGCTGGCGCTGCCCGTTATTGTTCGAACGTTCGCCCTGTGGACGCTCACCCTGTTGGCGGTTGCCACGACCGTTACGGCTGCGCTGCGGACGCTGCCCGTTATTTTCGGCGCGTTCGGGTTGGGGGCGCGGCTGTGACCGCTGACCACCACGACGGTTCAGGTCGGTCGGTTCGGGGACCCCCAGCGGCGATTGATACGGATGCTCGCGCACGACGGGTACGTGCAGCTTAATCAGCCGTTCGATGTCCCGCAGATACGCGCGTTCTTCGGTATCGCAGAACGAGTAGGCGATGCCGGATGCACCCGCCCGCGCGGTACGACCGATGCGGTGCACGTAGGTTTCCGGCTCGTTGGGCAAATCGTAGTTGATGATGTGGGTGATTTCTTCCACATCCAACCCACGCGCGGCGATGTCGGTGGCGACCAGCACACGGGTGCGACCGGACTTGAAGTTCTTTAGGGCGTTTTCACGGGCGCTCTGAGACTTATTGCCGTGGATGGCCTCGGCGTGAATGCGTGCGCCTTCGAGACGCTGCACCACTTTGTTCGCGCCGTGCTTGGTGCGGGTGAACACCAGCACGCGGCTGATGTCCTTGTTCTGGAGGAGGCTTTCCAACAGCGCGGGCTTATCCTTCTTCTCGACGAAGAAGACCGACTGGTCAATCTTCTCGACGGTGGAGGACACCGGTGTGACCTCAACCTTCACCGGATCGATGAGGATGTTGTGCGCCAGTTCCTGAATTTCTTCGGGCATGGTGGCGGAGAACAACAGTGTTTGGCGCTGCTTGGGCAGGGCGGCGATGACACGGCGCACGTCATGGATGAAACCCATGTCGAGCATCCGGTCAGCTTCGTCCAGCACGAAAACCTCGATCTTGTCGAGCTTGATAAAACCCTGATTCATCAGGTCGAGCAAACGCCCCGGTGCGGCGACCAGTACGTTCGGCCCTTGGCGGAGTTTATCCACCTGCGGCTGCTGACCGACACCGCCGAAAATCGTCAACTGCTTCACACCCGTGTTGCGCCCGTAAGCACGGAAGCTGTCGCCAATTTGGCTGGCGAGTTCACGGGTGGGGGCGAGGACGAGTACGCGGATGTGGTTGCCCTGTCGCGGGTTTTCCGCCAGATGTTGCAGGATCGGCAGCGCGAAGGCTGCGGTTTTGCCAGTGCCGGTTTGGGCACAGCCGAGCAAGTCGCGTCCAGCAAGTACCTGCGGGATCGATTGCTCTTGAATAGGAGTCGGAGTCGAGTAACCCTCGGCGCGGACAGCCCGCAGCAGAGGCTCGATCAAGTTTAAATCATCAAATTGCATTGTCTTCTACATTTCTTACTGTGGTTGATCTAGATGTGGGAAATGCTAAACGCCAAAAAGGGGGGACATTTGCACCAGTACACAATTAGTAGGATAGCAGAATAAAACCCTCAAGTCAATCACACCCCCGATATGCAAAATTTACGAATTTCAAAATCCTCAATCATCCTCAATGAATTATTAAGGTTAAAATTTCTTTACATCTTTCCGAGGAGTGGGGTGAAAATTATGGAACCCAAAAAATCGCCGCTCTTAATTGACGTGTCCCAAGATTTGCGTGAAGAACGCGCCGAAGCACTAAACGTTATACTCCTCATCACAGCCATCGCTTCGGTCATTTTATATGTAATCTTTAGCCAATTCGTGCAGCCAACTATTCACCCCGGCGGGTTTGGTATTTTATTCGCGACGTGCGTCATCAGTTATGTTCTTCTCAAACGGAAGTACATTGATTCGTCGGCTTATCTTCTCACACTGGGCATGACGGTTTCATTTGCTTTACAACTCGCATCAACCGGCCCCAACGCAACTATTTATGCAATTCTCATGCTGCCGATTGGGCTTGCCAGCATGATCCTCGACCACAAGCAGATGTCGACGGTCGCCAGTTTTGTGGCTGTTAGCGTTGTGGTTGCGACCAGTTTCGTCGTGGGTCTCGGCCCGGCGTTTATCGCTTCCGCCGTGCCGCTCATCCTGTATGCCGTTATGGCGACCATCCTTTATCTGAATACCTATCAGGCTGCCGAGCGCATTCACTGGACGCTGGATAACCAGAGCAAAGATAACCGCCGCGCGGAAATGTTCTACGACCAGAGCGAACAACTGCAAAAGGCGTATCTTGAAGTGCAGCATTATTCCTCCAAGCTGGAGATGGTGAACAAGCAGCTTGAGGAAGCACAGCAGCAGGCGGAGCGTGCCAGCAAGGCGAAATCGACCTTCCTGTCGAACATGAGCCACGAACTGCGTACGCCCTTGAACGTCATCATCGGCTATTCGAACTCCATGCTGCATATGCCGCAGATGTTCAAGAACACCAAAGTTCACGAGGTTCACAAGCCTTACCTGCAACTGATCGAGGAAAATGGTCATTACCTCGTCGGTTTGATTAGCGATGTGCTGGATCTCGGCAAGATTGAAGCCGGACGTTTGGAACTGCACCACGCCGCCACCGAACTGCCGTCGCTATTCCGCGGCGTGATCGCGACCTCGGTTGGGCTGCTCAAGGGTAAGCCGGTGCAGCTCCGCTCGGACTTCCCCGAAGACCTGCCCGTGATCTGGGCTGACCCGATGCGTGTGCGCCAGATCATCCTGAACTTGATGTCCAACGCGCTCAAGTTCACAGATACGGGCAGCGTCACCTTACAGGCGCGGCAAGATGGTGACTTCGTGAATATCTCGATTATCGACACCGGTATCGGCATCCCCGACTCGGCGCTGGAAGTGATCTTCGACCGCTTCAAACAGGCGGAACGCGACACCGATAAGAAGTACGGCGGCACCGGCCTCGGCTTGGACATCAGCAAGCAGTTGAGCATGATGCACGGCGGCAACCTGACGGTCACCAGCGAGATCGGGCGTGGCAGTGTGTTTACGGTTCGGCTGCCGATTGCGGCGGAGCAGTTGGCGACCGATGACGGTTCTAACCCGCACCTCGACACCGAACTGCAAGTGTTTGGCACGGCGCAGAACGCGACCCAAGAGATGATCCTCTTGGTCGAGGACGACATGAACACGCGCCAACTGATACGCTCGATCTTGGAACAGGCGAATTACGTGGTGGTTGATACCAACACCGGCGAGGAAGCGCTTGATCTAGCAGGCGGTTTGCTGCCTTCCGCGATCATCCTTGATGTGTACCTGCCGGATATTAATGGATGGGATGTGCTGCAAATGCTCAAGCAGAACCCCGAAACCGCCGTTATTCCCGTGCTGGTTTGTACCGCCGACGAAAACCGCATTCCAGCGGACGATCTCTACCCCAGCTATTACCTGCGTAAGCCAGCGACGGCGGACGCGCTGCTCAAACAGGTTGAACTCGCGCTACAAGCTCAGAAACAAGAGAAAGTTGATGTTTAAGGAGTACCGTGATGTCCTACATATTGCTCGTCGAGGATAATCAGCAGAACGCCGACATGGTTATTCATATTCTCACTACCTCCGGCTATCAGGTGGCGCATTTCGTGCGCGGTTTGGATGGCGCGAAACATGCCCGCCAGCACCGCCCCGACCTGATTCTGATGGACTTCGACCTGCCGGATGTAGACGGACGCAACCTGATCTTGGCGCTGAAGAAGCAGCTTGGCGGTGTGAATGCCCCTCCGATTGTCGCAGTCACCGCGCGTACCGGCAGCATGGAAATGAAGCTGGCACAGATCTTCGGCTGTTCGGCCTTTATCGCCAAACCGTTTACACCGGAACGCCTTCTGGATGTCGTCAATCAACTGATGCCCAAAGCCGCCTAGCACTTATACTTTCCGCTTTACCGACGCTTTCTTGGCAGCACAACCGGAATTACTTAATACCTTGCTGGTTGGTCAAAACAAAATGAGATCGCTTTATTATGAATGGGGGACGGGGTTCGCCTCGTCCCAACCCTACCAGTTGACGGTGACATCCCGCTTCCAGCAGCGCCGTATCCACGCGCCACCGGGGAGGGCGGCCACCAGCCGGTAGAGTAAATCCCAATCGGCATCTGCCAGCACACGCAGCCCCAACACGCCCGCCGTGTAGATGACCAAGCCCGCTGCCAGCGCCAGCGGCCAACTGCTTTCGCGCAGCAGCAGCATAACTGCACCTGCAACCACGCCAACCAGCAGTAAGCGCAGCACACGCGGCGCGAGGCTGCCGATACTCCAGCCGACGGCCCTGAAGTTCACCAGCAGCAGCACGAACACACTGCCTTCCGCGACTACGGATGACAGCGGCGCACCGTGTACGCCCATCGCGGGCAGCAGCAGCGCCAGCAGCAGCAGATTCACCCCCAAGCCGCAAATTTTGATGATGAGCAAACGGCGCTGTTTGTTTTGTACCAGCATGGCCTGTGAGAGGTTATTGCCGACCATCATAATCAGCGCATACCAGATGAGGATGCTCAACACGCCCGCCGCCGGACGTAAATTCTCGCGCCAGATGGGCATCGTCAGCCAGTGCGAAAAGACGGACACGACCAGCGTGATGGGTAAGCAAATTAAGAGGGTGAAGAAGGCCAGCTTCTCGACCATGAAGCCGAACTGTTCGTTCTTGCCATCGCCGTAGGAGCGTGCCATCAGCGGATAAAAGGCGGTGAGGATGGTGGTGTTCAGGAGTTCGACCACGCCGAAGAAGATCACGAAGGCCGCCACCAAATAGCCGGTTTCGGTGTCGCCGATGATGCGGTTCGTCACCAGCTTATCGACCTGTTGATAGGCCAGCGTGATGAAGGCGGTAACGGCTAGCGGGGCGCTGTTGACGAGCAGCGGCTTGGCGAGTGACCGGTCGAGCGGCCATGCCGGACGAATGCCAGAACGCCACGCCAGCACCCACAGCGCTGCCGACCGCAGAATGCCCGCGACCGTCACACCCGCGTAGATGCCGAACAAGCTGTAACCGCCAAGCAAGCCCAACCCCGCCAGCGCGATCAGAACGACCACATGGGCGATGCTGACGATGGAGGTCGTGACCATCTTCTCCCGCGCCAGCAGCAGGTCGAAACACATATTGCCGAGCGTGTCGATGATGAGGTTGACCGCCGACAACGCTAGAAACACTCGTACGGCCTCGCTGTAGCCACCGGCTGCGGCGGCGAGGTTCAGCACCACGTAGGCCAGCAGCGCCAGCAGGGTTTGGATGAACAAGGTCGTCGTCAGGTATTTCCCGGCGCGTTCAGGGTGCTGCGCCACGTCACGGATGACGATGGGCGACATGCCGAACGCCGAGATGGAGGTGCCGATCTGGGTGAAGCCGCTGACCGTGCCGTAGATGCCGAGGATGGCTGGCCCCAACGCCGCGCTGAAGAACAACTGCCACGCGAACTGCATCCCTCGACTGAGGAGGGTGGCCGCCGCAATCGCCCCGGCGTTACGGGCAGCACGGCGGGCTTCACTGCTGGAAATGGGGGACGAAGGGGTGGCTGTTTCAGATGTCATGAGAGAGATTTAACCACAGAGAATACAGAGAAATACATTTAACCGCTACGTCGCCAAGAGTTTTAGATGAGAGGGAATTTAGCCATTTGAGTAGGCAATACAAGCTAAAACATCTTCTTGCTTCAAGTCGGGATAATAGTCCTCTGAGATAACTTCGTTGATGGATTTTTCGGCGGCTAATAGATCAAGGATCACATGAACCATAATACGTGTCCCTGCGATTCGCGGCTGCCCGTGATTGATATCGCGCGAAACCACAATTCGATCTCGAAGGACTTGATCTTGGGCAGCCATATTATGCGAACTCCCGGATTTATTGATTGGGTTACATTATAGCCGAACCCGTCTAGTTATTCTCCAGCCACGCGAGGCGGTCGATGAGCTGGTCGCGCATCCCGCTGGCTTCGTCCGTATCCCGCGCGTCCACCACACAGTCGAGGAACCAGACCATCTCGTACAGCGACACGCGGATTTCGTGGTCGGGTTCGAGGGCGCGTACCCCTGTCGCGCCGGTATAGAGCCACGCGAGGCTGCCGGGGCATTCCTCGTCCCACTGGCTGCGGCGGTTGAAGTCGTGGGCAGGGTCGCCGCCAAGACCCCACTCGAAGTCGAGGATGGCGGTAATTTTGCCGTCCTGCTGGAGCAGGTTGCCGAAGTGGTAATCCCAGTGAACGAGGTGCGGCTTGGTCACGCTGTCGAAGGTTGAACGGTAATCCTGCAAGGTGCGCTGCATCCGGTCATAAAGTGCCTGTGAGATCAAGCCTTCATTGATGCTGGCCTGCCCATCGCGCTGGAACTTATCCATGATGTAGGCAAACCATGTGTCGAAAATGCGCTCGGTGCCGTATAAGCGCCCGAAGTGCGGCAGGATGATGTTGTGCATCAGCGCCAGCAGTCGCCCTGCCTCCTGCGAGGCATCCTGTCGCTGCTCGTTGCTCAACCCCGCCCACTCATCGAGCAGCGGCGTACCTTTCACACGGGTCATAATCATGTAGTCGTAGGGGACAAGGGTTTTACTGTCGTCCAGCACAACCACTTCCGGGCAGGGAATCCCCGCTTTCTTGAGGTAGGCATATGCACTTTGCTCACCGTAAAAGCGGGAAACCCCCTCGTTAATGATGCCATCAAACCGTACCACATGCTTATCGTTAATCGTCAGCGCAGGATTATTGATGCCCTTACCTGCCCACTCAACGTCCTTCACATTACCGAGGTCGTGCGCCGCCCAAATGTGTCCGAGTGCCGCATTATCGATCTGAAAACCTGCCCGTTCATATTTCATGATGTCGTTTAACCGCTTGTTTACCCCGATAAATTAACGTGTGATGGCCTGTGTCAGATGGTCTTGCTGGTCTTTGAGATAAGCCAAGTCATCCATGTACAGCGGGATATGTTCCAGATTCGAGTTGTTCACCTGCATATAGGCCACCAGCGACTTGAGGCGTTCCTGAACGGTCTCGATCAGCTTGGCGCGGTCAGCCACCTCTAGCCCGTAAGCATCGCAGAACTGCCGCAGCCGTGCGGCCCGATCCGGCAGCGGGTTCCAACCGCAGGCCACCGAATGCGCGTCGTTGGTGAGGGGGACGAACCGGTAAACCGCGTAAGCCACATCCCAGACGCGCGTACCGGGAGCCGCCGTGTCAAAGTCGATGATGCCAACCACATGCCCTGCCTGATAGACGAGGTTATAGGGCGCGAAGTCGTTGTGGCAGATGACCTCGTAAGAGGCTTGGTCGCTGGCTGGCAGTTTGAACGGGATCGCAAAATTGCGGCTAACATCATGAAAACGGCGCAGCAGCCGCGCGACCTCGGTTAAGCTCTCAGCCGACTGCATGTAAGGCTTGAGCGGGTAATTGCCCACCTCGCCCTCGATATAGCTCAACCGCTCCTGATCGCCAAAGGTTTCGATCAGCACCGGCGACTCGGTGAATCCAGCGGCGGCAAGATGTTGAAGTAAGGCGTGTACGAGGCGAGGGGATTGACCCATCTTGCGGACAACCGTGTTGGCATCCTTGATCACACGGTTACTGTTGCCACCCTTGAGGACGTGTTTGTTCATGTGCATTCATTCCTTGATCGTCAGGTTTCGACCCTAAACCAGACTATGCCTAACCTTACAAAGCAAGTTGCATCACATCATAAACTATTCTTGCAACGATGCCCAACTTTTATTTTATAACCAATCGCCCATCTTTACCTCACGCTTGGCGCTATAATCAGGTACGGTAATGGGTTTGTCGTCATCATGGGATAGAGGCCGCATGACCACCGATAACACGTTCAAAATGGTTGTATTGGGCGAGAGTATCCTCTGGGGGCAGGGATTATATGACCACCAGAAGATACACACGCTGGTGATTGCCGAACTCAAGCGGTTAGGGCTGGATGTCGCGTGTAACTTCCTCGCGCATTCCGGCGCGATCATCGGTGAGCCGCATACCCCAAGTGAACTGCCACCATTGGAGGGGCCGTATGCCCGCGAAGTACCCGTCAGCGAACCGACCCTGTTTGAGCAGATCGAAACCGCGTTGGGCGGTGCTGACCGTGACGCGGATGTGAAGCTGGTGCTGTTCAGCGGTGGGGTGAACGATGTCGATACCGCGCGTATCATTAACCCGACTAACTTACGATTGAACGAGCAAATTGATGATGCGTTTGGCCGCCAGATGAAGCTGCTGATCGAGCGTGCCTTTTATGCCTTCCCGAATGCCATCATCATCGTGACCGGTTACTACCTCTTTTTCAGTGATGTGTCGGAGAAAGTGCTGGTGCAGAACGCGCTCAAGGCGATGGGCTTCAATCTCTCGTTGATGCCACAGGCCGTTGGCGAGATTGTGGTGGATGTGCTGGGTTCGGTGCTGACCGATACCTTGATCGAACGCTGCACCCGTTTCCGCGACCGCAGCCACGAGAATATCCGCGACGCGATTGTGGAACTGACGAGCATCGCGCCGGAAGTGCAGGGGCGGGTGTTCTTTGCCGACCCGAAGTTTAAGGACGAGAACGCAGTCGGCGCACCGGAGAGATTCCTCTTTGGGGTGAACGCCGACCTTTCGCCACAAGACCCGACGGATATTGCCGAAGGCCGCCGGGAAGCCTGCGAACGTCACGCTGACCGGCTTTCCCCGCTGCGCCAGTTCGCCGCGCCGCGTGCGACTGTCGGGCATCCGAATCCGGTGGGGGCGCAGCATTACGCGAATGTGATCCTCGCGAACCTGCGCTTTGCCGTTCCCGTACTGTTCGGCATTGATGACTAATCGCCCGTCACGGGTGCGGTGAGCTTGCTGGCGGATTCCGGTAAGTCGGCTGCTTTCGCTTTGGGGATACCACCCGGCCACCACGCCCACTTGCCCAATAACAGGGTGAGCGCCGGAACCAACATAGTCCGTACCACCAGCGTATCGATCAACACGCCGACCGCCACCGAGAACCCAAGTTCAGCTAGGGCAGTGATCGCGCCAAACATCATGGCACCGAACGTTCCTGCCAAGATGATGCCCGCCGAGGTAATGATCGGGCCGGTTGCCACAACCGCTTCGTGGATACCGTCGCGGATACCGCGATGCCCGATTTCCTCCTTCACACGTCCGATGAGGAAAATGCTGTAATCCACGCCAAGCGCGACTAGGAACACGAAGGAAAACACCGGAATGATGAACGCGAGGCCATCTTCCACCCCAAAGAAGACACGGAAAACGAGAGCCGTAAGCCCCATCGTGAAGCTGTAGCTCAAACCGACGGTGAGAATGAGATATAAGGGTGCGACCACGCTACGCAGCATGATGAGCAGGACGATAAAGATGCCTAAACTGACCATGCCAATCGTGAGAACCATATCCGAACTGAGCGTATCGCGAAGGTCAGCCGTCATCGCCGAGAGACCGTCAACAACCGCCTCGCCGTTATTTTTGTAGCCTTCGACCAACGCACGAATGCGATGCACGGTGTCGAGCGCACTGGCGCTGCTGGGGTCATCATTGAGGATCACCGTCATGCGGTAGCTGGTTCCATCTGGCGAGACATATTGGTCGATCAACTGCGTGAGGGCGGCGGCTTCCGAATTACCCGAATCGGCTGGCATGAGCGCGGTGAGTTCGCTTAAGCTGATGTACGGATTTTCAATGGTTTCGAAGCGCGCGGCAAGCCCTTCAAATGCAAGCTGCGCCTCGTCCCTGCGCTGGGCAAACGAGAGGATGTTCCCAAACAGTTCCCGCAGTGTCGTGAGATTTGGGTCATCCGCGACTTCCGGGAACATCGCGGCAATCTTTTCCATATAGCCGCCCATGCCGGTGAAGGCCGTCATCGCCGCTTGCATATCCAGCGATTGCAGATCCATGCCTTGTGTGTTCAACATTTGCCCGATCAGGCGTAACTGGGTATCGACACGCAGCATCCGCGTCATCTCGCCGTTTCGCCCCAGCGGGTCGTTCAGGCTGCGTACATCGGTTACGCCATCCAGCGCCAAAAGCTCGGACTCCAGTTGAACCATTTCGGCACTCATCGCAGCCGGATCACGGTTGGTCATGACCACTGTGAGCGGAGCCAAGTTCCCCGGCCCTAATGACTTCTTCAATACTTCAAAGCCCTGTTTGGCATCAATCGTCGGTGGCAGGTCGGCGAGAGAGTTGTAATTCAGCGGGGCGTTCGCGCCGTAAACCGCCAGCGGCATCATGATGAGGATGATGAGGAATACGACGCGCAGGGGATAACGCGACACCAGCTTTGAGATGCGGACGTAGAACGCGCCCGCCGAGCGATGCCGCGCCTTACCCGGCCAGAATGCCCTATCGCCTAAAATCGACAGGATGGCGGGGACGAAGGTTAATCCCGCTACAAGCGATATGATTACGCCGATGGCTAGGGCCGGGCCAGAGGTGTTGAAGACCCCGAACTTGGCAAAGATCATCGTCATGAAGCCGACAAAGATTGTCCCCGCGCTGCTGGAGATGGTTTCTCCCACCTTTTTGATGGTGGAGACGGTGGCAGCCTGTGCGTTGGTTTGGTCAGCCATTTCTTCGCGGAAGCGGCTGATTAAAAACAGGCAGTAGTCGGTTCCAGCCCCGTAGATGATAACGACCAGTAAAATGTCGGCGTAGTTTGAAACAGCAATCACCCCGTTGGCTAGAACCGCCACGATGCCGCGTGTGATTAAGTACGACAGGGTGACAGCCGCGAGCGGAATAATCGGGCTAACGGGTGAGCGGTAAATCAAGAGCAGCAGGGCGATGACCAGAACCACCGTGACGATTAGCGTGCTTTCAACGGTCGAGATGGCTGCCTCGGCAAAAGCGGAAGCAATCGCTTTCGAGCCGGTGATATAGGACGAGATACCTTGCGGCTGGTTTGCGTCAATCCACTCGCGGATGGGGTCAACGACGGTTTTGCTAATTTCGATGTCGCCATCCGCCACGCCGACCGGAATCATGGCGACTTGATTGTTGGCATCAATCGTCATGTCGGCGACCTGTGACGAACTCACCGGCGAGATGACATCGGTGATGCGTTCGGGTGCTGCGTCACTGGCTAGCCAGTCGGTTAAGGCGGTGATGAACGTTCCGGCATCCGTAGCTGTTTGTTCGGGAAAGGTCGCCCCATCACGGTTGAGGATGCCGCTGTTCGCCGGGGCTTCGACCACGATGACGATCCCCGCGTTATTGGAGGCATTCGGGAATGCTGCTTGATGCACCCTCACCGCATGGTTAAACGGGGCATCTTGCGGGAGTAAGGTCGCTTGATCGGTGGTGGCTACGTCCGATAGGTTGGGCGCGGCAAGGGTAATTGCAACGACGATTATGATCCAAAATGCGACGACAGGATAACGCCACCGCACCATCAATGCGCCAATTCGTTCAAAGCTCATGTTTCTACTCTTTATGAGGATTATTTTACATACCGTATGGTATGTATACTATGCGAGCTTCGTTTGTGTGTCAAGCAGGTAACAGCCGGTTATCGCGCGTTGTCATGGTGATAACATGACAGGAAGCGTTGAGAAGGGTGTATGAACACTACTCCAACACCTTAATGACAACGTTTCCCTTCTTATGACCTTTATCGACATAGCGGTGGGCTTCAACGATTTGTTCCAGCGGGTAGCAGCGGTCGATGATCGGTTTGAGATTTCCAGCCTCGATCAGTTCTTTGAGGAACACGAGGTCGGCGACCGTTTCGCTGCCGCTGGATGTTTAAATCCGGCATTGCTGCTACCTGTTCGATTGGCACAAATTTTACAACAAAAGTAAAATAGTATAAGATTTATAATATGAAAAATGCAATATTGCCATTTTGCATACGAGAAAGTTTACATAAATGCAAATCAGTACCAGTGAGAGTCCATCCATTTCGTTGGGATCTCTGCTGCAAGAGGAATTCGATATATATTTGGGAGCATCATCTGCATTCTTCGATTATTTGTCTAATCAATCCATTATTGGTTTTACCCCAACTCAGTTTGCTATTTATAGAGATAATTTCTTCTATCGCACTATTAACACGATACCCTCAATCACAAAGGTTTTGTTAGCAGCAGCATATCATGAAGACATTGAAACTCTTGCTGACGCTGGTAAGAATCTTTTTGATGAAACTGGCTCAGGTAATCATTCAATGGTTCACTCTTCGTTACTTGTAACTTCTCACAACGTGCATGCAAAAAAAGTTTTTGGACTGAAACCCATTTCTCTCATAGATGCTCAAACTTCTATACACATCCTAGATGTAGCGAAAGCATTTTGTGAGAAGCAACGGATGCTTTATGAAAATTCATCTTATCCTATTGTTTTAGCAGCATCCTATGCTCAAGAAACCGCTGCAACTTCTATGCTTACGACCTTTTACGAACATTTTTTTTGTAGTTACAAAGGATTTTATAGCCAAAAGGAATTTGAGACCCTTACTATATACTTTTCCTGCCACATCAATGGTGTAGAAAAAGATCACGCTGAAAAGGCTCAACGCGCTTTATTGCGAGCATGTAATACGAAATCAGATATAGAGTTTGTACTATGGAGCGTGAATACCTTCCTTAGGGCGCAGAGTGACCTTTGGAATGGTCTTCTACGAGCTATGATTTCAGTGGAAGGTGTTGAGAGATCAATACCCGGCAATCATTCTTAATTAAGTTATCCTTTGTTAGGTTCAATTCTCATATGCGAAATAACAAACCATCTTTGGGCAAATTTATAGGGCAACAGTTTGAAAACGAACATAAAAGATTCAAACTTTTGGCTATCATTTCTTTCGTTTTGATACTTAGTAGTTTCATAATAAGTTTTGCTGTCAGTTCGGTCGCTAGCGGGGCGATTATTGTAGGAGATATAACCTATAAAGAGCTTCTTCAAAATCTTAAAGAGTTATTTATTAATCTTGGAGTGGGACTAATTGGCGCAATTATTGTTTTTTATTTTATAGAACGCTTTTTAGGGAATAAACTGCTTTTATTTCAAATTGAGGAAAAATCCAGACTGAATGTAAGAGATTTCCTTGAGGATATGAAAGATGCTAAGGAAGTTAAGATATTAGATATTTATATGCATCGCCTACTTATAAATAGGTTCACGGAAGTGCAACAAGCATTAACTGAGGCAGTTACTATTAACCAAGCTCAAGTACAGATTCTTGTCGCAAATCCACGGAGTCTAACGGCTCGTGAAAGAGCAGAAAATATCTTAAAAATTCCTAATTATAAAGAACTTTTTCCAAATGCTCCCACTCCAACAACAGTAGAATATATTCTAGAGGAAATGGAAAAATGTCTTCGACTTCTACAAAATATTTATGATTACGTTAATGTACATTTATCTAACTCAACCCAAGTAAAAGAAGAAGATCACAAGTTACAGATTAAGCTATATAATGTTCCTACCCCAATTGCAATGCATCAATGTGATGAATTTGCTTATTGGAGCTTTTTCCCTCTCTCAAAATTATCAGCAGATAGTCCTCAACTAAAAATTCCTGTTGGAACCCCTGTTGGTGAGATTTTGAGCTCTAAATTTTCGGAGTTGTGGCAACATCCTGAGACAGAATATCTAAGTAAATATCTTAATATCAACAAACTCGATTCAAAGGTATAAAACAATAAGTTGATACGTTTTAGTTGGTCGTCAATAGATAAAGGTAAATGCACCTGAAGATCGAGGTCGAGATAAGTTGGTTTAGGGGATTGTATAGAAGGAAGCATTTATAGGTGCTTCCTAATGGTGGTGAGAACGTGGGCGTAATGATTTGGGATCAGATTTTACTCCACCATGACGACAACGTTTCCGCGCTTATGGCCCTGATCGACACAGCGGTGGGCTTCAACGATTTGTTCCAGCGGGTAGCAGCAGTCGATGACGGGTTGGAACTGGAGGTCGGCGACCGTTTCGCTGCCGCCGGATGTCTTAGCTAGACTTTGTACATGACAATCTTTGCTCAAGCGGTTTCGCTCAGGGTGAACTATCAAAAGCTATCAGAGTTTTCCGACATCAACCGATCACAATGATATGCAGAAAATAACATAACTTGCTCTCGCTGAACGGAAAACACAATATTAAGATGTGCAAAGTCGAGCTTAGAACCTGTCTGAGAATGACCCATGCTCCCCTCTCTCCCCAACCCTCTTTCCTCATTACATGGAGAAAGAGGGAGCAAAATCAGCGAAACAGACCCTCAACAACCTCAAATGGAGGTGTAGATTGAATATTCAAACAGGCTCTTATACACGTTCAGACAGATGCCGTTATGCTTCAATGCTTTTTTTGCTGTCAGAGGTGAGAGTTTGCCGACGGCATCAAAAATGATGTCGTAAGCCGCGCCGCTGCGGGTAAAGTCGTCCTGTGTATAGTCGATCACCTGACTCGCGCCTAGTGACTTCACCCTGTCGAAATTGCTGGTGCTGCATACGCCCGTCACCGCCGTGCCGAAGTACCGGGCAAGCTGGACAGCATATATGCCGACCGCGCCGGAAGCCCCATAGATGAGTACCTGCTGCCCTTTGGAGATGTTTCCTTTCGCAGGCACGCTTCATCCCTGCAACAATTCAATTTGTGTAAGTCTGTCATGTCGCAGGCAACCATTACCGCATCATTTACGCCTGTAACGGTGCAGTTTCCTTGATGAAGCGCTGCGCCCAGAGTTCGAGCGTCAGTAGGCGGAACATGACTTCAACCTGACTGGTTTTACCACGGAAATGGTCGTTGAGCAGCGCCGTCATATTATCGCGCTGGAAGATGCCACTGATGACGTTGTTCGGGTCGAGCAGCACCTCACGCATACGCGGGCTGAGTTCATTATCGAACCAATGATGAATGGGTGTGCTGAAGGGCTGCTTGGGGCGTTCAAGCGCGAACTCCGGTATCAGCGAGCGCATGGCCTCGCGCAGCACGACTTTGTTCGACTTCATGCGGATGTCCGACGGCACATTCGCCGCGAACTTGAGCAGCGTGGGGTCGAACATCGGCACGCGGGCTTCGAGTGAGGCGGCCATCGTCACCTTATCGGTATGCAGGAGGGCGTTGCCAGTGAGCCATGTGTTGATGACCAGCGCCTGTGCCGTGTTGTACGGGTCGTCGCGCCAACTGCGGGCGATGATGCTGCTGTAGGTGCGTTCTTTGTGCTGGGCGTTCGTCCACGCGGCTTTCAGGTCGTCGCCGTAGAGTTGGTCACGCAGCGCGTCGCTGAACACCAGCCCATCGAAGGACATCATGCGCCGGATGGCTTCGTCGCGCGGGAGGGTGGCCTGCTGCACACGCGGCAGGTAGGTGGGCAGCGCGCCGATGATGCGGAAGCGCTTCATGGCGGGATAGTATTCCTCAATGTTGCCGAACAACGGCCAGCCTTCATCACGCCCGCCGCCGAGCAGCTTGCCCCACGACTCCTGATTTTTGAGGAGCTGCGGCAGGTTGGTGTGGGCGGGATAACCCCCGAACAACTCATCCCCGCCGAGGCCGGTCAGCACGACCTTCACATCCCGCGCGGTGTGTTCCGCCAGCAGCAGCAGTGAAACCGCTGACGAGTTGGCAATCGGTTCGTCGTGGTGGTAAACCGCCTTCTGCAAACCGTCCCACCAGTCATGGGCGGAGATCACCCGTTCGTGGTGGTCGGTCTGGAAGTGTTCGGCAATCCGCCGGGCGTGCAGCAGTTCGTTATCCGGCGTGTCGGTTTCGTAGCCGACGGTGTACGTTTTCACACGACCACTGGCTTCCTTCGACATCAAGCCGAGGATCGCCGCCGAGTCGATGCCGCCGCTGAGGAACAGGCCGAGCGGCACATCACTCCGCAGGTGGAGGCGAACCGAGTCCGCCAGCAAATCACCCGCCTCTTTGTAGACCGTGCCGGTGGTTTGGGCGGCTTTGGTGCTGGGCTGCGGGAATTCCCAGAAGGGGTGCATATACGTTTCGCGTCCGGCTTCCACCACGTAGGCGTGACCGGGCATCAGGCGGGTGATGCCCTTGAACAGCGTTTCCTCGCCGATCATGTAGCCGAAGCTCATGTAGGTATCCAGCACGTCGAGGTTGATCTCGCGCGGGGTGGCAGGGTCGGCGAACAGCGCTTTGGCCTCGCTGGCGAAGTGCAGCATCCCGTCACGCTCGTGCAGGTAAAGCTGCTTCATGCCGATGTGGTCAATCGCCAGCACGAAGCGTTTGTTCCGCGTATCCCACAGGGCGAAGGCGTACATGCCGCGCAGTTGGCTGAACAGGTTCAGGCCGTATTCTTCGTACAAGTGGATAATGTTCTCGCCGTCGCCTTCCGTCCAGAAGGTGTGGTTGCGCCGGAGCAGCTCACGCCGGAGTTCGCGGTAGTTATAAATCTCACCGTTAAAGACCATCGCGATACTGCGGTCTTCGTTGTAAAGCGGTTGGTCGCTGCCCTCCACGTCGATGATGCTCAGGCGGCGCGAACCCAGCACGGCGTTGTGGTCGGGCGAGTCGTAGAAGCCGTCGCCATCCGGTCCACGGTGGCGGATGCGGTCGGCCATGCCGCGAACCCGCGCTGGCTCGGCGCGCCCATGCTTGCGAATATCCACCACGCCACATATACCGCACATTGGGTAGTCCTTCGTCAGTAGTCTTAGTTGACAGTTGATAGTTTACAGTGACAGGAAGAGAGTTGGTAGTGGTGCGAAGGATTTTCGAGCATTTAAACTAGACAAGATGTCAATACCTTGGACAGACAAATGCCAAGGTGTAGACATAAAAATCGTCCCTATTGGAAACGATGGTAAGTGTCATAGGAGTATTCCAATACTTCTGGGTAGACATAGGGCAACTCGTTTTACCATTAATACCTAGATTCAGTTTTGGATAGTACGTAATAATATAAGGTCGAGCCGTTCGCCCATAGATCTGATAATGTTCATTTGATATACCTCTACCTAATAATAAGATTATTTCCCCAAGAGGTATCGATGTTTTCACCTTTATTGAATTAATGAATTGATAATTTTCAGATGGGTTGAGCTGAATATCTAATACTCTTTCGTGTGGTGTTTTACTTATTTCCTCGACAGTCGTTACCCCCGGCCGGATGCCCATGAAGCACGGCGCGGGGCAGTCGACAGGGAGTAACAACTCGCGCAGTTCGTGGTCATCATACGGCTGCGACCGGATGAGGAGCAGCACGGCAGTGAGCAGGATAATGGGCAGCAGGGCGAGGCGGAGGTAGAAGGTGGTCATAGTTAAAGTTTATATCGCAAGGGGCGAGAGTTGGTAGTGAGGGCGGGAAATTATAAGAATTTATGAATTACAGAAAGATGGATTTTTGACCATCTGCCTAAAACTGTTTGCATCCCAAGCCCAGCCGGGATAAGCCCAATTATCACCAAAATCAAAGAATGTTATATCGGCTTTTTGAAAAGAAAATTTCCTCATCCACGGAGGACAAGGTGTGTAAGTATCTATTCTAATTTTCCCAAACCATAATGCCGCATAGGTTGCCTGACTTCCGTCCGACATGGATTGACCTGATATTACGATAGATGATGTCGGTTTATCCATGAGTATCATGATTGACCCGACCGAAATGTGAGTTGAGATTTCGATCGTTTGAACAACGACTAAGCCGGATGAGGAAGTGGAAAAAGATAGGATTATTGGTATACGACTGTCAATATATTGAGGTTGGTGACCATTCCATTTCCACGTCTTATACAATTCGCGATTTCCAAGTATCTCCTCGACCCACCCACTCGCCTCTAGCAACTTCACCGCCTCCTCAACTGTGGTGATCCCCGCTTGGATGCCCATGAAGCACGGCGCGGTGCAGCCAGTAGGCAGTAAAAGTTCACGCAGTTCGTGGTCGTCGTAGGGCTGCGACCGGATGACGAGCAGCACGGCTGTGAGCAGGATAATGGCTAAAAGGGCGAGGCGCAGGTAGAAGGTGGTCATTGCTAGAGTTTATAGCTTAAGCTAATTTCGTGCGGGGATATTTCCTAGAGACCAGCTTAAGGGTTGAAATTCCGACAATAGAAAACAGTTTTCCCCCAAGGCATTTTGTTGTCGTAGCCAAAATTTGCTGTCGGCATTTCTACAAATCTCACAAAAAATTTTGTCTTCCAGATTTCGATTCCTGACGCTGGACAAAGAAGATCGCCCTCCACAAAAAAACGTTTTTGAAGATAAACGCCTCGATAATAAAAATGATTCCGATCTCCAAGCATAACATCTTCGATGTCAGGACTATTAAAAGACAATCGCACATCGCCGATCATAAAATTACTGAACAGATTGATACTGACAACACGCCCATTTTGAAAAGACACACTTTGATTGGTTTGAAGGTCTAACCAGCGTGTAGCATTGGGCGATGCTTTCCATGTGACGAATGCAGGCATATATTGTTTGTCAATTTCTCTCACCCACCCACTCGCCTCTAGCAACTTCACCGCCTCCTCAACCGTTGTCACCCCCGGCCGGATGCCCATGAAGCACGGCGCGCGGCAGTCAGTAGGCTGTAAGAGTTCGCGCAATTCATGGTCATCGTAGGGCTGAGCATGTATGACCAGCAGCACGGCGGTGAGCAAGATGGTGGGCAGGAAGGCTAGGCGGAAGTAGAAGCGGGGCATGAGTATATTGAATTTCAACATGCGCGAAATAGGTCATTCAAACTGTCACGGTGCAGAAAATTATCTATTGGCAATGAGACACTAAAACCTATTCTGATCTTGTGAAGTAAGGGATGACTTGAATGACATAAATACCAAAAGTGTATAGTGAACCCCAATTGATCATAATACGCGGTATACAAAATGTTCGGACTTTGTGATGGTTCGACGATCTCAAGATTTGGTAACCCAAACACGAGCCTAGTATCACCAAGCACGAATCGAGTATCTATCAAAATACTATAAACAATTTTGTCCGTTGCATATAGTTTCCCCTTATCATTTTTACTAATCCATGTTGGTGCTTGGTTACTCCAATTCCAATAGATAAAACCGGAATTGTTACCTGCCATTTCATTAGCAACCTTACTTACCCACTCACTCGCCTCTAGCAACTTCACCGCCTCCTCAACTGTGGTGATCCCCGCTTGGATGCCCATGAAGCATGGCGCGGCGCAGCCTGTAGGGAGCAAGAGCTCATGGAGTTCGTGGTCATCATACGGTTGCGACCGGATGCCGATCAGCACGACGGTGAGCAGGATGGTGGGCAATAGGGCGAGGCGGAGGTAGAAGCGGGGCATTATGAGTACGGCGGGCAGGTCGTATGCAGCACGTCCACCCACGAGTTGGTGTACTGGGTGCGAACGCCGAACATATTGGTCGAGCTGCTGTAGCCGAGGTAGAGATGATCGTTATAGGTGATGATTTTACGCCGGCCGTCGCAGTCGCCCTGCGAGGTGGCGGATAAGCCGAGGCGGGCATAAAACGCCGTGTAAAACAAATAATTGCCGCCTTCGAGGTAATTCAGGGTGATGCGCTGGCCTTCCGGTGGGCCGACCGCCAGCAGGAAATCGCTGAGGGTGAGCGTCGTATCCAGCATGAAGGCATCCACCACCCCTTTCGTCACCCACATGACCGAGCCGTTATACGCGCCGGTGTTGTTCAGCCACGCGGGGCTGCGGCTGTTCCACGTCATGCGGATGAGCGGCAGTTTGGGGTCATAAACGGTGCTTTCGACCCACCCGCTCGCCTCCAACAGCTTGACCGCTTCCTCGGCAGTCGTCACCCCCGGTTGGATGCCCATGAAGCACGGCGCGGGGCAGTTTTCCGGCAGGAGCAGCGCCCGTAACTGCGTGTTATCAAACGGCTGGGCGCGGATGACGAGCGTCGCAATCGCGAAGGCTATAAGTGGCAGGAGGACGAGGCGCAGGTAAAGGTTTGGCAAAACGCGCATCCTTCGGTTGTGCTATCCGCAGTTGTTAAAACGGTATGCCCACTGATCCAAGTACATCATCGCGGCTAACTCATCCGCTTCGATCACCTTACGGAACTTGATCGACGAGCCGCCGTGATACGGGTCGCCGGTGACGCAGCGCTGCCAGCTCATCACCACCACGCCGAGCGCTGCATGCACGCCGCGATACTGGTAGATGCCGCGATTGGTTACGATTTTATCATCCAAGATATTGATGTCCGGTGGGCCAAGCTGCACCAGCCATTCGCCCAGCGGATAACGGGTATCCAGCCAGAATTGGTCGACCTGCCGGTTATTGACCCAGATCGTACCGCGTTGGCTGGTATCAATCCACGCCGGTGCATCTGGTTCCCACCACCAGAAGATATAACCGCCGGTATTTTGCACCGTCCGGTTAATCACCTCGGATACCCACGGGTGCGCTTGCAAGATGGCGACCGCTTCCCCCACCGGCATCCCCGGCCGGATGCCCATGAAGCACGGCGAGGCACAAGTTTCCGACAGCACCGCCGCGCGAGGTTCGCGGTCATCAAACGGTTGGGCGCGGATGACCAGCAGCGCAATCGCGAAGGTTACGAGTGGCAGCACGACGAGGCGGAGGTAGAGGGTGGGCATCGGTGTCTGCCTAATAACCGTGTACGGCGAGGGATCTGCAAAAGTCGTTCTTCAAGGCGCTGTTGAGCGTGGGCATCTCAACCCGATTATAGGCATATGTCCACTGTCCGATGACGATGTTCGAAACCGGCTGCATGAGCAAGTTGGCCGTGAAAGAAGGGCAGCGGTTGCAGTGCCGCGCCATAAACCCCACCGAAAGATCGGCGTAGTAGACACTCGTCCCCTGACACTCATACGCATCCGAGTAGCGGTCGGCGGTAACACGGCTCACCGTAACGGTCGCCGCGCCCAAGTCATGCCGGTAAAGGTCAACAAAATGGACGGAGTCAGCAACCCCGATGTCGACAAAAATGATGCGCTCATCAGGCGTTGCGGCAAAATAACTACCCCATGTGCGGTCGAGCCAGCTCGGGGCTTCCGGCGACCAGATGATGTCATAAAAGAATGGCTCGCAGCACTTTCTGACTTTAACAATATCGCTCACCCAGCCGCTTTGATCGAGTAAATCAACCGCCTCGTTGACGGTGGTCTTAAACGGGCGAATGCCTAAAAAACACGGCGCGGCACAGTCGTCGCTAAAGACCAGTTGATCGAGTTCCATTCGCGTATGCGCGTCATACGGTTGGGCGCGAACCGCCAGTATCACAGCGGTGATCAACAGGAACGGCAGCAGGGCGAGGCGGAGGTAAAAGGTGGGCATCATTACATAAGATTAACCTAACAGATCATGGTTTGTCGATTTTGAGCGGATGGCTCGAAGTCCTGTAACAGATCGGATTGTACATCCATCGCTGCGTAATAACGCACTACCGTATCGGTTGAGCTGGGGCCGAGGCGAGCCATTCCGTCACAGGTTTGGCTGACCGCCACCAGCATCGCCCGTGCCGGATACGCAGCCGCGTAGTTCAGGACAGGCGTGAAATGGCTGCCGCCCATCCCACGGAACACATTCACATAACGCAGTGACGGTTTGCCCAGCAGCAGTTGAACCTGTGCCAGCGGCAGCGAGGTCGTCAGGTGGACTTCCTCGACGGTACGCCCGTTGACCGCCACCAGCAGCCCCACCCCGCCGTTGTCGTTCGAAAACCACGCAGGGGCTTGCTCATTCCAGATCACCCCGATCCATCGCGCGTAGGGAGCCATGCGGATTTCGCTGATCCAACCGCTCCTACGCAGGATGCGCTGCATTTCGCTGACGGTGGTGATGCCCGGTCGGATGTCCATGAAGCACGGTGCGGGGCAGCCATCCGGCAGCAGCACCTTTCGATACTCGCTGTCGTCGTAAGGCTGCATATGAATGAGGGTGAGCAGCGCCGTGAATAGGGCGACACTGAGGGAGACGAAACGCAAATAGATCGGGTGCATGGGGTTACGCTCCACACATGCGTGTACTGGTTTCGCGGAGATTAGAGAAAAAAGTTCCTTGGTTTATCGCGTAGACCGCCCCCGTTGCGATTCCGTGAAACTGGTTGGTGATTTCTAAGCGGGTTGGTGCAGTCCAAAGTCGCGATCTAAATGGGCAGAATAGTATGCCATTTGCTCGAAAACCCTGTGCTTGGTAAGCGAGTTCAACAGGGGTGTACCTCCAAGGACTCGCTAGAGGTATTACGCCCACTGTCGTTTGCGAATCGGGTGGTATCCCCCACGTTAAGATAACATCACCTAATACCCATTGCGGGGAAAATATCACTGCTGAAACAATTTTCTCGTTCGATGTAACAACTTCACCGTTAAATGTGAGTGATGGATTTCTCAACACCACGGGCGCATTTTCACTCCACGACCACAAGATTTGATAAGGATTCTCAACGTCTATCACATGAATACTTGCGACCCATTCGTGCTGCTGCAAGATCGCCAGTGCCTCTTTGCTCGTCGTCACCCCCGGTCGGATGCCCATGAAGCACGGCGCGGCGCAGTCATCCGGTGTGAGAAGCTGGCGCAGTTCGTGGTCATCATACGGTTGGGCGCGGAACAGCACCAGCACAGCCGTGAGCAGCACAATTGGGATATAGGCGAGGCGAAGGTAAAAGTTCATCATGATAAGCCGCAGACCAGTTTCTTCCGCGCCTGAAACACCATCCGCATATCAACGTGGCTGGGCGGGGCGAGGCTCGTGGGCGAAATCGCGCTCGGCTTGGCCTCCATCTGCACATACAACTGCGCCCGCCATAGGTCAGCCTGATACGGGCAGGCACGCACTTCCGTGTGCATCACCAGTTGGGCGCGGGGATAACGGTATACCCACTCGATTGACCACGGCTTGTCGAGGCTGGCGGGCGCGAACACTAGAATGGTCGGGCTGCCGAGGTGGCGGTATAAATCAGCGGCTTCGATGCGCGTGTCGAAGGCGATGCGTTCGACCACATGGTTGCGGATGTTGACGATGCCGTCATACGGCTGGCGGTCAGCCATTACCCAATCCGGTCGCGCCGCGCTCCACGACCACTGGATGCGGGCGAGGTCGTCATAACGGCTGCTGGAGGGCGGTTGGCGCGTAAATTGGACGCTCTCCGCATCGACCCACGCACTGTTCATGAGGGCGTGTAGGGCTTCTTCGTCGGTCGTGCTGCCGGGGAAGATGCCCAAAAGGCATGGCTCATCACACGTGTCCGGCAGCAGTTCATGGATCGGGCGCATGTCGTAAGGTTGCAGTTGGAATAGCAGCAGCAGCACCGTAAAGGTAGCCGTCACCATCAGCGAAGCCAGCAGCAGAGGACGTGTCATTTCTCTTTGCGGTGGCGGCAGGTCATGTCGATCATGTGCTTGGCTTCGTTCAAGCTGCCAACCAAGCTGGAGTTCGAGTCGATGAACGCGGGTTTTGCCCCCAAGAACAGGTGTGTCGGCTGGTTCCAGAAGTTGTGGCAGTCCACAATTGCATTCAGCACATAACCATTGCCGAGGTAATATAACTCGACTTTATAGGTGTCGTAGGGGATAGTGCGGCGCATCGCGATTTGTGGTTCGCGTATCGGCTCCAACTCCAGCAGCAGTTCCCCCAGTGAGATCGTGGTGTACAGCCGGATCGAGGATACCGAGTCGTGGTTATAAAACAGCGCGGGAATTTCCTGCTTATTCAGCAGCGCCGAAGGGTTGTCGTTCCAGAACCACGCCACCGTTTGCAGGGATTCGCTCACGCCCACTTTGGACACCAGACTGCTCGCCCGCAGTTGGTCAATCGCCTCCTGCGGCTTGGTCACCCCCGGTTGAATGCCCATGAAGCACGGCGCGGGGCAGCCGTCCGGCAGCACGAACGACCGCACGTCGGGGTTGCTATACGGTTGGGCGCGAATCGTGAGCAGCGTGGCGCTGAGGACAATCAAGGGGAGTACAGCAATTCGTAGGATGAGGCGGAACATTCACCCTCAAGCTCATGTCCACGGTCAATGCGCCATATTATAACGCTAGCTTATTTAATCGCCCAATCAGTGCCGATCAGCGCCCCCTAGATCACCTATCGGCGAATCTATTTAGGGTAGTGGTCATATAGTAAGTGATAAATCATTGCTCTAACACAAACAGAATCCATCGTGTAGGGACGAGATACATCTCGTCCGCGCCACCGACCTCACCGATTATCGTCTTGTAGAGGAACACCGATGTGTAATCCCTTTGTTGAACCCTTCCATGATCGTCCCTCAAACGTTTGTAAAAACCAACTTTCACACCTATTTTCAAACCACCTTATAACTGGACTTTTTACGCACTTTTGTTCTATAATGAAGCTGTGAAATCATCTCGGTAGCACCACACTAAACGGTGGAAATTCATTTTGTGTCTATTTCATCGCAAAATGAACCATAAAAGTCTTTAAAGTCCCTCGCCCTGAGGGAGAGGGCTGATGGTGGAGTGAGCCTGCGAACGTACCATCGTAGGGTGAGGGCTTAAAATAATCATCCACCACTTAAGGTAGTCCTACCCATTTTCAAACCAGACTCTAACTTCCTAAAATTTGTGCAAAGAAAGAGACAAATGAGCGAAAAACCACTCCTCACGAAAAGCTCGAAAGACCGCATAGGCGAACGGATGAGCGGAATCAAGCAGGACAGTATGAAGGGTGGCATGATG
>Ga0209460_1000239_pt1 | contig 64295 bp, 55 predicted proteins | sample EBPBio132013_DNA_FD_185868 | JGI IMG/M metagenome (GOLD analysis project Ga0209460, IMG submission 185868) | Wastewater treatment Type I Accumulibacter community from EBPR Bioreactor in Madison, WI, USA - Reactor 2_5/13/2013_ DNA (SPAdes)... | ecosystem: Engineered > Bioreactor > EBPR >... | reverse complement strand
CGCACCGTCTTGCCTTTCAAAATCGGCGGGTATTTGCCATTGGCGATCTGATGCTCAGACAGAAATGCGATCGCGGCAAACCACACGCTGGTTTGGCTTAATGCCGTAACCTTATGAATCCCTTGCCGCTGCTTTTCCGGTTCCTCAGCTGCTATCAAAATCACCTCATCGCCCTTCATCTGAAGTTCAATCCATGCAGGACTCCCAAGATGTTCATAGGCTTCGTTGCCGAACGTAATATGCCGATTTCCTAAGACGGTCACAAAGCGACTGGTGCGCCGTCCTCGATGGGGATTTGGCTGCGCAGTAGAACGATATTCCCGCCGCTTAATCGTTCGCTTTGGTGCGGCCATGCAGGCGGCACACCAATCACCAAGCGGAATATGTTGCTCCGCTTGGCGTAAGGTTGGATAACTCGCTTGTTCCCCATGCGTTTCGCAGACCACTACCCATGGATGGTCTGCCTCAATCCCAGCTTGGTCAGCATAGTACAAACTGACAAGCTGGCCTGTGGTGCGGCTCATGCTCTGTTTCACCCGCCCAGGAATGCCCTGAGCGGCGTAGGTGCGGTCGGTCGGTCGGGCCATACAAGCCTCCCTTGTTGTTGTGGTTGTATCATCCCTTAATTCCTCCTCACAAGCATGTGATTCAAGCCAACCGCGCCATGGTGGGTATGCCCACCATGGCGCACGGGGAACACTAGGCCGCGTCGCGCTCGTGCAATCGTGGAACGATAATCGGGGGAGCCTGTCGCTCGATGCGGGCCACGTCCTTGCGGCGCTCGCACACGGCCTGCCATGCGTGTGCCTCCGCGCGGTGGGCTTCGGCGAGCTGCTCCTCACAGATCATGCGCCGCTCAGTCGCGTCCTCATAGGCTGTGATCGCATCGTTGAGCACCTGCTGCGCCGTATACTGCTGGGCTTGACGTTGGCGTTCACGCTCGGCGGCAAACCAGAGTGAGACGGCCAGCATATGCACACACGTTCCCTTGTAGCCGCGTCGGCGGCCAGAACAATGACACGCCCATGCGACCCCCGACGAGTGGTGGCCAACCGTTACACGATAGGTGCGTGTGCCATCATAGACTAGGACGCGATGTACGATCTCATCCGAAAGGTCGTCAATGGTCTGCGGATGGTGGGCCGTCACCAGGGTCACGGCATGATCAATGGCTGACAAGGAACGGGCCAGCGCATGTAAGTCGCGGGCGCTGGTCGTCGTGGCGATCTGTGCATAGAGGGCTTGACGCATGCGCTCGGCTTCGGGTAGAATTAAGGGGTTCATAGTTTGGTTCCCTTTGGGTACTAAACACGCGCTGGCGGTGCTGGTTACACCGCCAGCGCATTGTTTTTAAGCTTCTCAACCGACACAGTTTCCCTTGACCTTGATAATCCGCAAACTTCCTGCACGGTGGTGCTGCTTGCGCTGTTTTTCGATCATCTCGGCAATCCCCGCACGCCCATTGGCGACCAATTTCCGCACCAGATCTTCCAATCCTGCCCGATCATAGCTGGCAATAACTGTGGGTCGGGTTATCTCCATCGTCGCAATCCCATCAAGCACGACCTTCCCGCCTGCGGCTTCGATCAGGGCGCTCAATGCTGTCCGTGCCTGCTCGCGATCAGTATTCAGGTTGGCGATCTGGTCGTCTAAAGCGGCGATGGTCTGATACAGCGTGGCGATTTGTGCATCGTTTGACATGAGTGGTTCTCCTTCCTGATCGGCAGCGGCATAGAGCCGCTGCCGATTTTCTCTCGTTAGGCGGCCATCACGGTGGTCGAGCGGCGGCGCTTGACGGCAGCAACGGCGGGGGGCGGTGGCTCTGGCGCTCCCTCGTCGGACTCCTCGGCGGGGGTGGCGGCGGCAACGATCTGCTTGGTAATCACTTGGATATGCCCTAAGACCTGCTTAATCAGCGCCGTCCCTCCCTCGCTAGCTGCCCATCCTGCGATATAGGGGAATGAGCGCTCGCCGCTGTCAATCCCCAAACAGGCGCATACCTGAAACGCCACCCCTTCCGCGATGGTTTCATGGGCCTCGCGGGTGTGTTTTCCCTCGGTTAAGTGGTGGGCGATTTCGTGGATCAAGGTCTTGAGCATTTGCGCCTTGGCAGCGGGCCGTATCCAAATCAGGCGTGACACGGCGGAATAGTAGCCCATGGCCTCGCTCAATTCGTGGGCTGCGTCGCTGCTGACGGTCAAACCCTCGCTTGCGGCGTAAGCAACCAAGCGATCATACACGTCGTGGCCGCGTTCCTCGGTCAACACCGGACAATCCAACGAGGGGATCTCGTCCCCCTCGGTTTGACTGATGTCAAACACATGTTCAATCCCAAAATAGACATGGGTTTGCTCATCGCCCGTGGCGGCATCAACCTTGGTCGCAACGCGCGGGGCATAAATCATGATGCCCTTCGAACCCTTTTTCACGGTTCGCCCCAGTTTTTTCCAGGTATGAAAGCCTGCCACCCGTTCGGCGGCGGGGTTTTGCGACCAGATCAACATGGCATTATTCGCGCTGTAGGTGTGAAATTTCGCGTTGGCTGCGAGGGCCGCTTTAAAGGTGTCGCTATCCAAAATCGCTTGGACACCCTCCATCAGCGCTGCATCAAGCTGGCTGCGGCGTTCGGTATCACGGGTGGTGCGTTCGTCGGCGGTCAAGCTGGTCTTGCGGTTGGTGTTCATAGCGTGGTTCCCCTTGTACTCGGCGGCAGCGGTGCTGGTACACGCGCTGCCGTTCTTGATTTCTTCTATATTATATATCTTTTTGTTTATTCTGTCAATTATTTTCTTCGCTTTCTGATGCCCTAAAACGCTGTTTTCTAGTATTCCTCAGGTAACAGTATTGTGGTGCTTGCGCGATCCGATTCCGTGATAATCCAGATCGTGATCCCGTCAAACACAAGACTCCCAAACACACGATAGCCCTGCTTAATCGCCTCCATGTTGGCCTGAATATCCTCGGCTTCCATCTGCCATTGACAGCATGTGTGCTGCCGAAGTAACCACAGCATGTCATATTTTGGGATGTTCAGCGCAGCGATGCCACGGGTTAGAAGGACACGACCGAGATCGAACGCTGGACGAAGTGGGCTGTTCATAGCATGACTCCTTTGGTGATATGGCGGCGCGAACGCTGGTCCATTCGCTGCCGCGTCGGCTTTGCCTTCGGTCGGAGATTGTTAATCCTGCTGATACACCACCACGCGGATCGTTTGGGCCATGGTTTTCTTGGCACGGTCGCGCTCGGCGGTTTCATGCGCGGCGGTGTAGGCTGCATCCCCCATGCGCCACCGCTGCCGCTTCGCTGGCCCGTTCGCGGTGGGTTCGCGATACCATGCGCCGTCGCGGATCACCATCGTGCTATAGATCCGCTGGGCCACGTCGCGGATTTGGATATGGATCGCGCTCTCGTCGCGGTCGGCGCTGATCTGGATGGTGTGGCTCTCAGCGACATCTTCTAACAAGCGGCGCAATTCGCGTGCGCCAAAGTGGTAGCACGCATCGCCAACCACCAGATGCACCATGGTGCTGTTGGGCTTGGTGAAGGCCGCGCGGACTACACTCACCCCCATCCAGCGGCTCGCGTGGATCGTGCGCTCGGTTGGGCGTGGTGTCGCTGGGTGCGGCGTGGCGACGGGCTGAACAATCACAGGGGCGCTGTAGCTGAACAAGTCCATTTGCTGACTGGTGGCTGGTTGCATGGGGTCGCTCCTCTCGCGCTGCGAGCGGCCAACGCTGGCCGCTCGTGGCTCTCCATTCCAACTTAGGCGGCGTACTCGTACTCAGCCATCACGGGGATGCTCGCGGGCATGGGGAATTGCGTGCGGCTCCAACGCTCTACATCGATTTCCCATAAGCGACCCTTTAAGGAGTCAATCTGAGCGCGGATCGTGGCTTCGTAGGCTTCCAAGGCAGTATCACTCAAGGTTTCTACGTCGATAGTGGTGTCAGGTGTGGTGTTCATAGGTTGGCTCCCTTTGCGCTAGGCGGTAGTGGCGCTGGTACACTCGCTACCGTTCTTGATTTCATAGGTATATTATATATCTTTTTGTTTATTCTGTCAATTATTTTCTTCGCTTTCTGATGCCCTAAAACGACCAATTCCAGCCAATTCAGCGCCTCGATTTTTAGGCTTGGCGTTGGCTGGCGAGGGTTGTTTCGTGGGGGCTGTGACGCGCTGTATGGGCTTGTGCGGGGCGCGGTGCGCTTCATGGCGCTGATTGCCATGGAGGGAGAGAAGGGAAGGCTGCCCCATTGATTCGCTTCCGCTTTGTCTCCAGGTGTTCGGCTTCCACGCAATCGGCGCGTGCTTGTTTTGACACAGGCGACATACTGGCCGGAACAGCCGATTGACTGACCCGCGTGCTTGCCACGTCGGTCGGTCGGTCGGCTGCCCGCAGGGCGGCCATCGCCTGTGTCAAAACGCCGATTGCCACGGTCGTGTCAGCACTGCCATATGGGCTTGGATAGAACCAAACGATTGCCGCGCAGCGGCCACCATTCAGTAACCACCCAAAAGAGAGTGTGAGCATTTGGTGATTGTGGCTCGCTTGCAGGGCACATAACGGTGGGTCAGGTGGCGCGGACAAATGAGGAACAGCATGCCTGGCGAGGTGGCACGAATGGATCGCGGCGCATGACGGTTCGCGGCTGTGGTAGATTCGTGGATACGGCTGGGGTTGCGGGGATTAATCACGGCGTGGGGTGGCATTAGCCTGCGAAATGGCGTGCAGAGCACCGCAAGAAGACCCGCCACCACCATAGCATGCTGTGGCCAACGGGATTTAATGAGGGTACGGTAATGGTATTTATTGCTTGTGATAGCTCGTGGCGCGGCTTCTGAAGGCCCGAACCATGACCGTGGCATGGTGAGCAAAAATTGTATTCCACTATCGTGAGGGATACTGGACAAAATAAAGATTATGCTGATTCAGCACCAACTAATAGCCCTTCCAGCCGAACCAACGCGGCTATCAGCGCTCGCTCGGCGGTCGCCCGTTGTGATCCGGTTAAGCGTTCCTCAAAATCTTCGCTCAGCCCATGCCGCCCGACCACCTTCGTTTCAATCGTGCGGGCCAGTGACCACAGCTGATCACGCTGGGCCTGATTCAGCTTCCCATTGCCTGCAAGCTCGCTGCGCATCAACTCCACCTCGCGTTGCCACCGTCGATAATCCAGCTGCGGGTCGTCGAGCGTCAACGCGACTTCAGTGCGTTCGGCTAATTTCGCTGGCTCCCGCGCGATACACTCTAAAATCACCCACCGCACATTCACGGCCAGATATTCCACGAGCAGTGCTTCCAACGTGGCAACCAGCTGCCTGCCATTCGCCTTGGTCTGCATCGTTTTCAGCTGGCTATCAAGCGATCGGTCCAGGCTGCGATCCACCTGTGATGGCCACAGCACAAACCGTTTGGGTCGCGGCTTCGGCTTCCGGCCTCGTGCTGTTGCTGGCGCGGGCTTATTGGCTCGCCCAGCGGCTCTCCGTTGGCGGTCGTGGTCTTTTCGCGCAGCTTCGGCACATTCGGGACTACACAGCGTTGGCGTTCGCCCCGGGTAACTCTCAATAGTAACTTCATTGCCACACCAACGACACACAATCGTGATCATGCGCATGGGCATTTTACGGATGTGTTGGCCAACGATGACCTGGCGTTTACTCATGATAAACTCCATCATCTTCTAGCATCTTTACGGCATTACACCGCAAACAAGGGGGTATAGGCAAAATAGATAACGCTCGCGATGATCGTCACGACGAATGAGCCGATCAACAGCCATCGTTTGAGCCACTGCCACCGCGTTGGCAGTGCAATAGCAAGCACCACGATACTACTGTTCACACTAAGTCAATAGGTGGGTAACATATACCAATCACTGGTGTTGGCAGAGCGTTTTTATACCACTGCAATGGCATAAAAACGCATCAATAATAATCGAAAAGTGGCATATTCTTGGGTAATACTGCCATGGTGAACGATCGGTATGTGTTACCAAGGCAATGGCTTAGCGTGTACTGTTGGTCACGAAGGCTATCGTAACCAACCCCAATGCAATCACCTCATAGCGACTGAACCCATTGAAAGGATTCGACCCTCGGAGGACATCCACTAGGATAGCCAAACCATTCACCAGCAGGGGTATCGCCAGCAGACCCGTCCACAGCACCAGACTCCATATGCGTCGGCGATTCCTCGGTTTCGGCGCGGTAGTGTTCGGAACATGATAGGCCATAGAACCTCACGATCAATCAGCATGTCGCTGCTTAAAACCAGCAGTTTGTTTATAAGGGAGAAGCACCAATCGCCACAGCGGTCAGGTCAATCGTTGTGCATACCGCGCAGCACCCTGCCCAACAAGACCAACTCCAGCGTGAGCGCCACACGATATTCTTGTTGACATTCGATGGTCACATTACTTCCACCCCAATGGCAATGAGATAGGTATTTTACCAATGTGTTGGTTAACGATCATCTGTCGTTTACTCATACATACCTCCAGTATCTTGAGGGATAGTGGACAAAAATATACAGTTAATAATACAAAACTTCCGCCTATGCAAGGCTACTATTTAAATCTTCCTTTTGATTGATATTCTCCAGATTTTGCAGTATGCCTGTTATTTCTTTTATCAAAGGAAATAGCTTTGACCAGTGGTTAGAAAGATAATCAAATCCATGAAATATGTCATTTCTCAAGTGATTGAATTCAAGAAATTTTTGTTCCGCTACCTCCTTATTATATCCTAGATATTCAGCCATATTAGGAATATGAGCAACAATATTCGCCTTATCAATCCAATACAAACATTCCAAAAGGTCGATTGATTGTCCTTTGCGTTTTCGTCCATCAAAAATCTTATTTGCTTGACCCAAATTCTTTCTACTAACAATATTCAAATTTTTCCATCGATTACCCACAAACCATAAACGAATTATCCGAAGAAATTGCATTTCTAACAACGATAGGAGACCCATTAGCCATATACGGACGGGGATTTTCTGCAAATCCCCCTTAGTAATAATGGCTGTTACTTCCCCTAAAAACCGGATAAACACATAACAATCTTTTTTTTCGCTGGCATAGTGATCAGCAAAGATGGCAATGGCTTGGCTGAGCGAGGCTGATTCATCAAGCATCTTCGTTTCGTCAAACCGCATCATGCGCTCATCAACACTCCCATCAAGCTGATTTGAATGAACAAAGCCTATCACCCTTCCTCCAGAACGTATACCCACGAGATCAAAATCATGTTGTTCCATACACTGGCGAATGCTCTCCCGAGTCGTTGTCTCATCAAACGCTAAAAATGGCTCAGCGATAGCACTTGCAGGAATATGGTGTTGAAACAATCCAGTCAAGTGATGCCCTGTTGACCGGAGTTGTTTCATTTCTATTCTATTCGTATGCATAAAAACAGCCTCCAAAATCACTAGAGTGCTGATAAAACATCATCGAGGGTTACTGCTTGGGTAAAATGGATAGGATTTTCCGTTGTACTTAATACACGGAAATGTTCTTTTCCACATCGAATCTTTGCAGCCTCTTGATTACGTAAATCACTTAAAAGGAGACTACCTTTTGTTTCAACAACAAAGTAAAGTCGCTCTCCCTCATCAGTATCAATCAAAACAGCCCAGTCGGGATTATAGTTTCCTAACGGGGTTGGGATAGTAAACCAACCTGGTAATTTTGAATACACCTTAACTGCTGCATTCATTTCCAGTTGTTGTACAAATGATTGTTCTATTAATGAATCACAGACAACCCCATCATAGATAGATTTATGGGTATCGGCCACAATATTTTTCAAGTAGCTTGTTAATTCTGCATTTTCAAAGAGTTCTTGCGTATAAAACGTACCAGTCAACTGTTGATATTTTATTCCGCCAACCAATGCAAATTGCTTTTGCGCATTAATACTCTCAGCCGCAAATTGAATAAATTGCTGGGGATTGAGCCGAAAATCATTTAGGCGATCACATTGGGAAAGGATACGATAAATACTTCGTCGGGTAAGATGAGTACGATTTTGTAACTCAGTTAGAATATCTGGAAGTTCTTCTACGCCTTCATCAAGGGTTATTGTGGCCGCACCATCACGTTCCGTCGCGGTGACACCACTTTGATCAATATCAATATCAGCCTTTCGCCATTGCACACGCGGCTTTACAACACTGGGCATCTCATTAATAGCATTAATACATTGCCGGATGAGCTGTTCATTATCGAAATCAACACGATACGTCGTTTTGTATTTAATCCGATCCCACAGTGCTTTAAAATCATCGCTATCAAGAATAGCACGACGAATCGAAAGCCCTCGCCGCTCATCAGCATTCTTTATATCCACGCGACCCGCCAATCTTCGCAGGCTTTCAATAATCTGTGGTTTATATACTTCATAAGCACCTGGAACTTGAAATGATCCCTGATAGATTGCTAATCTCAACGCATCTTGTATATGACCTTTGGCATCAATAAAATCATTCGATTTCAAATATGACCAAAGCTCAGAGGATTGCGAATGATTTATTGAAGAGCGTACTCCATCGCCGTCAAGAATCGCAATAGTCGTAAAGTGATTTGGATCAACAACGCCAAAGGTAATACCCGTCTCCTCCTCAATCTCACGTTGCAAATTTTCGGCAAATTGTTGATACGATTCAGGAGCGATGACCGTAAGAACATTTACGTCGCCCCGAACCCGATCACCCTTACTATTGACACACAGCCGCAAACCTCGTCCAATGGTCTGACGACGCTCAATTTGTGTTTGCATATCGCGGAGGGTACATATTTGAAACACATTCGGATTATCCCAGCCCTCGCGAAGAGCCGAGTGAGAGAAAATGAATCGAAGAGGTTGTGAACGATCAAGCAATTCTTCTTTTTTACGCATAATCAAGGCATATGCATCTGCCGCCATGGCACGATCATCTTTATTTTTTTCTGTTGTATCAACAATTAACCCGCTTTTTTTATCAATCGAGAAATATCCATTGTGGGCGTTCCTCGCGGCATCTTCTACATCAATCCCATCAAATAAAATTTGATAATCTGGATGTTTTGCAAGTCGCTGGTATTCTTCTTCAAAAATTTGAGCATAGATTCCTGGACGAGCGATGCCACTTTCATAAAAACGATAACGATCAACACTATCAATAAAAAAGAGACTCAGTACTTTTATACCATGTGGATTAAGGCGTTTTTCTTTTTCAAAATGTTCTTTAATAGTGCGCCGGATCATTTGCCGTTGAAGAGCTGTCATATCAACATCACCCCATGTTTGGCCACGTTTCAAGTGTTCAATACGTCCAGGGAGGAGGAGTTCTAGTAATTCATTTCCCTTGCCAGTTCGAATCTCGCCAATACGACAATTCGCATAGATTGATCGATTGGTTAGTTGTTCAAGGTCATCTCCATCACGAACTATTTTTTCCCGTCGCTGTACGCGGCCACCTGAAATTTCAACATCAATCTCTACTGTTGCACTAACATCACCTTTCGTGGCCTTTGCCGAAATAAAACGAATAAACGGCTGATTATGTGCATTTATTACTTCCGCAGAGGCAACCTCAATTTGTTTAACTAACTTTCGTTCATATGCATCAACAGCATCAAGCCGAAAAATCATATGAAAAGGATGTTTATGGGTTGCAGAATATCGCAGTGTGCATAATGCATGCATACGATCCAGTGCTTTTCTACCTTCACCATTTAGTCCACCATCAACACTTTGTGGTTCATCAATTATCAAAATGGGATTTGTTGCCCGTATCAAATCAATGGGCGTTTCTCCTCCCATTTTTTCATTTTCCTTATAAAGGTTATTCGTATCTTGCCTATTAATTGCGCCAACGGTAACGACCATAATCTGAATCTGTGGGCTAGTAGCAAAATTCCTTACCTGTCCCAATTTGGCAGAATCATAAACAAAATAGTCATAGGGGACTCCGTTGTATAAAGACTTAAAATGGTCTCTCGTTATCTGAAGAGTTTTATACACACCTTCCTTAATGGCGATTGAGGGAACAACAATAACAAATTTATTGAATCCGTAGCGCTTATTTAGCTCAAAAATAGTGCGTAAATATACATAGGTTTTGCCAGTTCCGGTTTCCATTTCTATCGTAAAATCTCGCGATAGCAAACGTTCCGCAAGCGATAATCCGCTACGTTGTTGGACCAATTGAAGATTAAGGAACAGTTGATCTTCTAAGAGGGTTAAACGATTTCCAATACCAATACGGTCATTACTATCATCAAGTAGTAATTGTGAGGGACGGGTAACAGTAAACTCCGTATGCGCAAGCGTCTGACCAAGAAAAAGATCACAGGCTGCTTCAATAGCTTGAATTTGATAGTCCAGGTTCGATTCAAACTGTAATTTCATGGTGCATCATCCTAAATACTGCGCACATGCGTAAAGCCCTGTTGGTGTAAAATAGCCGTCAAGTTCGTTTTCGCGATTTCATGGTGCATCATCCTAAATACTGCGCACATGCGTAAAGCCCTGTTGGTGTAAAATAGCCGTCAAGTTCGTTTTCGCGATATCATCAACAAACGCGCTATCACGGAAAATGATAGTCCTATCACCCACAGGATTCAATTCTTCATGCCATTGCGCAATACCTGTTGTTAAGGATTCAATACTATGGCGATCAATTAATCGTGTTAAGCAGACCATTAGTACCCCGGCACCAATTGCATAGACCTGATAATCTTCAATAACTTTAGATTGGATAGGAACACTCAGATCAAGGCCGAACTTAAGTAATATCTCATACAGAACATCCATATCACTACGGTCTGACTTGACATGATCGATATTTTCGAGGAGCAACTGACCAATATCAGAAGCATGGCCATCCCAGGTATGAATATTGGAGCTATCTAGTTTAAAAACGCGGAACCCTATATCTCCTGCAAGAATAGGATTTTCATGTTTGATTTTTGCTCCTGCCCTGCGTAGACGTTCTTTAGTAAGCTCAGCAATCGTAGGAGAAATACCCAACTGCTGACAAAAATCTGCTGCTGTCTTCTGTTCTTTATTTGTTGCATCAATTGACTCAGGTATCTGCACCAAAATATATCGTCGCTGACCATTGTCGGCTAGATTTTGTTCCATTACAGCATGTCCTGTAGTCCCCGATCCAGCAAAGAAATCTAAAACTATATCAATATTCTTAACATTTGCAACATCAAGAATACCCTTTAATAGTTCTATTGGTTTAGGATTACTGAATACATTTTTTTCACCTAGTAAATTTGTTAGTAAGCTATTTGCAGCCTGGTTATGTCCAAATTGTTCATGTGGCCACCAATTAGTAGCACTTTGACCTTCCATTTGCCTTTCAGTTTCAAAATATTTTTTCCTAGGAAACCCGTGCCCATTTTCTGGAAAAATGATTCGGTTATCCGATAAAAGTGATTCGTAAGTTGCTTGTTCTCCCATCCATTCTTCATCCAGTGATATACCAGCAGGTGTTATTATTTGATATCGGCTTCCCGTTTGATCAGATCCCGCTTTCCATGGTTTTGTTGACCAATTTCCTCTTGGGTCATTATCAGGATTTGAAAATCTTCCAGTCAACGCAATTTTCCCAACCCCTGATAATTTATACGCATTCTTATCTCTAGCATAGCAAAGTATATGTTCCGCTACGAGTGCCAACATTTTGGTTGGATCATTAGGTTGATTATGTCTACGCCGCCAATGAATATGTCCTTCAAAATTCTCATCTCCAAATATCTCATCAAGTATAAACTTCAAAGATGATAGTTCTCTATCATCAATACTTACAAAAATAAGCCCATCTTCTCTAAGTAAGCTACGTGCTAGCTGAAGCCTTGGATACATCATGTTTAGCCACTTAGTATGAAATCGGCCACCAGATTCGGTATTACTACTTATTCTGTTATGACCTTCTACTTGATTAGTAATTTCTAAATAGTTCTTTATTGGATATTCATAATTATCTGGATAGACAAAATCATTACCTGTATTATAGGGAGGATCGATATAGATTAGTTTGACTCTTCCTGCATAGCTTTTTTGAAGTAGTTTTAGAACCTCTAGATTGTCCCCCTCGATCATTAGGTTTTGAGTTCTATCCCACTCCACACTTTCATCACGAGCAGGTCGAAGCGTGCCAGTACTTGGCGTTAAGGCAACTTTACGAGCCAAACGTTTCCCATGCCATGTGAAGCCATATTTTTCTGATTGTCCCTCAACTTCATTACCAAGGAGTTCCCGAAGCACATCAAAATCAATCTTTCCCTCACACACAATCTCAGGAAATAGTATCTTTAACTGTTCTATATTCGCTTGTATCACGTTTAATGAACTAGTTTCAGGATCATTTGGATGAATAGGATTCATAGTTTCTCCATACTTATTATAACTGCTCGCGTGCAGCGATATAGGCTTGTTCAAGGCTCTTCAATTCATGATTCAAATCAACCAATCGAACCATCTGCTTCTCTCGTTTTGCAAGTGCATGTATGTGTGCTATTCGCGTTGATAGCTGGATACATGTCATTAATGCTTCTTGCTGTCGCAAAATCGCATCGTGTGAAAGCGGCAAATGAAACATCCCAGTAATATATGCCGCATTTAAGGCAAAAACAGCGTTTATCCAGCCTTGATATACAGTCATAAGATTTTGGCGTGGCTGCCGAGCCAATGCTAATGCGCTTAAAAAATCGTTATGAAGAGATTCATGATGTGCTTCTAGCTTAGCACTCATAGTGTCGCCATCAAGAACCACCGTCTTGGGCGAATTATGAGACCAGCGTTTTTGTGCTAATGAGATCGTGATGCATGACGATTGTTGTATTACCAGTACTAGGTGATAGGGAATTGATCGATGAACCAATTCAATAAGCCGCTGCGATTTGGATGCACCACGCAAGGTTAGGGCCAATACAGCAATTTCCTGAACTTCTCGAATATCATCATGATAGGAAGAAATTCCAACAGTTGTTGGTTTTAATGCTGCAACCCACGAGAGATCGTCAATGCTATCATAAATCAATCGTTTATCAGCAAGCGTGACTATTCCATGCTCGACCAGCATTTTCTTTGGTATTCGCCGATCAATCTTCGTACTATACGGAAGATCGAGTGCATCAAGAACATCACGCATAATCATACAGAATCCTTGGATAATACCACCAAAAACGCAATAACCTCAAAATCGTTTACCCCAGCAAACTCACCTTTTATCGCATGCGTACCACCTAATGAGAAGAGGCTGGCTATCGCTCGTTCCTCATTCTTCCCAACAATAGAAGCGACGGCCAACCTTAGTAAATGCTGCGGCATCTGCATATTATCACCATTCTTCGTGGCCCGATCAAATCGATCACATGCTCCAGAATCCGGGAATGGACGACCTATAGACAGCAGTTTTAACGCGTCGAGATTTTGTTTGAGTTGCATATGGGTATAGACCATCCTACCATCATCACCTACATAAACAAGATAATACGGAGCAAGCGGATAAGCACTCTCAGTGATTCGTTGCGCAGCCATATCTTCTGCTCGCAAGCAAAAGAGTATTCCAGGAGGGGTTGAAGCATCATATGAAGTCGTAACTGCAAATACTCCAAATGGGACACTCATTAAAACACTGGGATATGATTTCAGATATTCGGCTAGATCAATACGAAAGTCCGTAAGCGTTAAATCGGTGATAGAAACGCCAGTTGATAAATCCTCTAAATCGATAACCGCATCCTGTAAGCGTAATAATTGGGTACGACGATATTCTAAATCATTCATCGTATTCCCAGACTGCTGCTCAATAAGATTCTCCTCACCAGTTGCAGAAATATCTAAGAGCACCATACGCCCACTCACGCGCTGTTCAAGGTTGATATACTCTTCAAGCTCCATATTTGGCCAAAAGTTCACCAGCTGGATACACCCATTAGGCGAACCGATCCGATCAATTCGCCCAAAGCGCTGAATAATTCTGACGGGATTCCAATGGATGTCATAGTTTATCAGCCAATCACAATCTTGAAGATTTTGACCCTCAGAAATACAGTCGGTAGCAATCAGGATATCTACCTCGCCTTCCCCCGCCAATTCGACTGGCCGTTCTTTAGATCGTGGAGCAAAAGCTGCCAAAATCGAGGCCAAATCTTTTCGTAGCGAGCGAATCGTTGTCTGGTTATGCCCCGTTCCTGTCACTAAAGCACTATTGACTCCCAACGATTGGCCAGCCCATCCTGCTATCTGATCGTAAAGATATCGTGCCGTATCAGCAAATGCAGTAAAAATAATAATCTTGCGATTATCACTATTAATCGGTGACTGGACTTTATGGGCAATCATAGTCCGCAGGGTCATCAATTTTGCATCTCGATCCACGGTGATTTGTTGTGCCGCAGAAAGTAAGGTCTGGAGGCGATTCCGGTCTTCAATCAGATCTTGTTTCCAGCGAATAAGATCGACATCTTGGAGTAATACTTTAATCTTTCGTCCTACCAAAAGACTTTCAAAGGTCGGGTCTTCAATATCAACATCATCAATACTCAATGTGTCAATATCAGGAGACTGTGATTCGATTCGATTAATCGTTTGAACTACATCGTCTAATTGGCGTTGAATCGTCATTGCAAACGAGTGGATCGAGCTTTCGAGTCGTTTGAGCACATTTACCCGTAATAAGTGAATAAGACTTTCCTCGCGATCAATCTGACGAAATATCCCTTTACCACTATTAAGGGTGGTATTGTATTTTGCATCATATGCCGCTTGCCGATGGGGTAAAACATAGCGCATAGGCGCATAGGAGGCAAGATTAAGACGACGAATCTCTTGATTAATATCACGAATAGAACGAAATTCTCCAGCAGTATCTATATCTGTTTTATAGTTCAGAGGCCGTAGCCGTTCAGGAAAATGGCCTGTTTCCCCAGTCCCATAGTACTTTTCGATGTGCCGCCGTGATCGTGCTATCGTTAAATGGTCTAGCAATGCAAAATAATCAAACCCCAACATCTCAATCAATTGTACTGGGGTTCGTTCCGATTCCTCTAAATCAAGCCAACGATTAAATTGTCGTTGCGCACGTTGTGTCGTGCTATCGATACTGATAATTCCATATCCTGCGAGCGCAGCATCATCACCTTCCGTTGCAAAAGCGATTTGATTTCGAAGATCAGCAAGTCGGTTATTCACAGGGGTTGCCGATAACATTAGCACTCTCGTCTTCACACCTTCTCTAATGATTTGCCGCATTAATCGATCATAACGTGTTTCCCCACCCTGGCGCGGTGTTTTCTTGTTACGGAAATTATGCGATTCATCAATGACGACCAGATCATAATTTCCCCAATTAATATGGGAAAGATCAATATCACCCGACAGCCCATCGTCACGAGAAAGATCAGTATGATTTAATACATCATAATTAAATCGATCGGAAGCAAAAATATTTCGCCGATCGTTCGCCGTGTATAACGTCCAATTTTCCCGTAGTCGTTTCGGACACAATACTAATACACGATCATTTCTTAATTCATAGTATTTAATGACTGCGAGCGCCTGAAACGTCTTACCTAATCCAACACTATCGGCAATAATACATCCACCAAAACGATTTAATTTATCAATTGCCCCTACCACCCCATCACGTTGAAATTTAAAGAGTTTATTCCATACAACCGTTGAACGAATCCCTGTCGCAGCATTAATAACCGTATCCTCATCAAGAACATTCCCATTTTGCCCAAACAAATGCTGTAATATCAAGGCATAAATATTCATAGGTGCACGATGGTCAATGAGAGGACTCAATAAACCTAGCATCTCATTGATGGAGTTTCCCCCCTCTGCTACCATACTCCACTGTTGCTCAAACCATGACGCGAGTATCGATGATTCAGCAGAAGTCTCTGAGACTTGGATAAGATTGAGAGGATTACCAGGGGTAATACCAAGTCCATCGGTATTAAATGAAAATGAGCCAAGAATTCCAAGTAGTGCTTGTTCGGTATCGTCACGAATCACGATTGTCCCTTGAGGAATGAAACTGGATACTCGTCTCACAGAAGCCTTTGTTTGAATCCATACAGCAATCTGTTTGGCAAGCCATCGTGACTGGAGCTTGTTTCGAAAGGGTCTATCATGCACATTTCCAAGGAGTGCCAAATCAACATCTGTAGGAGGAAGCAGCAAACGCACTGACTGAATGCTATTCAGCGACTTAGACAACTCAGAAAAGGCAAACAGTGAGAGCGTTTGGGTAGCAAGATCAAGATGTGAAGAAGGAGATATATGTGACTGAAGAAGATCAATAAGTCTTTCTGTCCCTGTATTATAAACAATCTTCATCAACCGATCCCTCATCTAGCTAGGATTAAAATCATAAGAATTGTTTGGTAACATTGCTAGAGACTAAGCAGTAGAAATCCGGTGAATAACTAATAATACGTCATTGTCACACTGTTTTGGGCAAAAGTACACCTGATATTAGGGCTATTATCATCGAATAGACCAATCGATCGCCCTTATGATATTCAGATCGGCGGGATATCAGGTCATAGTACTGCTCATGTGATTGCGTTTCAATACATTTCTACTTTTATTAATCACAGGGTCATTTTTCATCGAATAGATACCCTACCAGACTGACAAGATTGAATAATCACTTTGTGGGAACCCGTACTTCGATATTATCATATGCAATTTGAACCTCGGTCGCCTTCTCAAGCATAACAAAGGTATGAATTGAGCCTTCAGAAAAGGTTGCTTCCTCTATCGTTGTAACATAGATTCCATTTATAAAAAAGATAAAATGTCCATCTCGTGCCAAGATCTCTAATCGATTAGTTTCATGTTTACGCGGATGAATTCCTGGCGCAAGGCCTTCAAATAATAACTTTCTTTGCTGGCGCGATGGCTGCATCCCAACGACAACACTTTGATCAAACCGCAAACGAATATAATAAAAACTTTCAGAATCAACAGGGCCTGCGTTACGAAATAAAATGCCAGGACTAGTATCAGGATTACATACTAAACAGGTAATATCAACGGTTAAATAGAAGTCAGAGACAGTCGGCATCGTCGCATCAAGATCCCAAATTGTTGCACCATCGGGTGTCTTTGATCGCGCATCAAATAGTAGCCGTTCGTCAAGAATCTGAAGTCGATGGTCACCATAATCATCAAGGTTATACGTCGTTGAAACGGGCCAAGCATAAGGGGACGGATCAAAATGATCCTCAAATATTAAGGGCCAACGATAGGCATCACTAATTTCCTTTTGTGCTTGTTCCCGTTGCAGTTTATCCTGATCATACGGTTTTAGAGTTGCTGTTTCAGAAACAACGGTTGGAATGATTGGAACGGCAGGAGTAGATGAAGGATTATCAACATATTGAGTAGAAAATAAGTTCATACCCAGCAATAAGCAGATCAAACCAATGATCGAAATCAACCATTTATTACGATTCGATACTATCCAAGGTTTTTCAGCTAATGGAGTCGATATCTCATTGATATTACTTACTAAGACAAGGTTATGGTTCAGTTCGTTATCGGCATGATTTGAAGCAAGGGACGCATCGGCCTCATCAGTATTCATCGTGGCAGATAATTTTTCTTGGACAACTCTTCTTGATTTACGAATGGTAGGACGATAAAACGTCTCACAAAAGCGCTGTTGCTGATCTTCCGGTAAACACGCCTTGGCAATTGCCTGAACTGTATGCGAAGAAACATTCAGTTCACCTTCAACATTTTTAATCGTATCAACACTGACACGACTTATCTCTGCCATTTGAGCCTGGGTAAGGTGATTCATTTCTCGAAAACTTCGTACCCACTGAGCCAAGGTATTCTCAAATGGTGGAATATGAGCACTTTTAGACTGAAAATGGCTTGACATACACCCTCATCCAAACAACATACACGATGTTTCCCTTTAACATTCCCCTTAAACTTCCCTACCAAACCCTCGTATTGTATCCCACTTTCCTCTTAACTATAGCTGTGATCGATCACTCAAATATTATTATCCCACAAAGGAGGTGTTTCCCTTAAATAGCTTAATGAATAGTACTGGCCTATCGACAAAGGATCATGACAACCTAAATTTATTCTTTACCTTTAGGAGTATTTCTTATGAAAAACATTGAACGATGGACAATAGTGGGATTTATAATAGCCTTTATTGTAAGTAATTCTGTTCAAATTTCATATGCGCAAACTACCTATACAAAACCGTTGAAAAACGGGACTACTGATAAATGCATGAGTGTATATGCTGCATCAAGAGGGAATGGTGCAGATATTATTCAATGGAAATGCACAGGATCATTAGAACAAACATTCCTTTTGGAACCAGATGGTCGTAGGATTGATCCTAACGATCCACATAGTAAACCTACATATCGAATGAAAAGCTTCAAAGGGCAAATTGGAAAATGCTTAGATATTGCTGGTAATTCAAAAGACATAGGAGCACGCCTTATCCAATGGGACTGTTTGGGAACGGATAATCAACGGTGGGTTACTTATAATCCGCAAAGCGGAGGACAAGGCGTTCTTATCGAGGCAGTTCATAGTGGCTTATGCTTACAACCATCACAGGGTTCATCATCTGATGGAATACGTATTGTCCAAGTACCCTGCAATCGGTGGTGGGACGATTTATCTCTTCTTTGGTATTTCTATTAAATAAAAGATGGTGAATGTATTGCTAATTGCATAGTTAGTAATACATTCACCATCTTTGTAAAAAATAATCTTACTTTCTAGTCACTTATATGGAAATATGCTATACGACTTTGTATAAAATCGCACACTTACAACTATTGAGATCATCGCAGCGAGAGAAAACAGCCAGTTACTATTCCATACCATGAGAAAAATAGCCCATGTAAGTGAGATAAACCCACAATAGCCATACAGTGATAGTGGTTTTTGAAACATAGAGTTTGGATGAAGGGGATAGGGATTGGTATACAGATCCATCCACATGGCAATTGCTACAAACAAGCCATTAAAAATCAGACTGGGTACGAGGAATCAATAGATGGGCTGCTGGATATTATTGAGTTGACTTGATGGAATTGCGGTTAACTGGATAAAGGCAGCACTGGAAAACAGAAGCACAGCGGTACTGATAGCACGAATTTCTTTGAGCCGTCGATGGCGGATTGATTCTCTTCGTAATAACTTCGCGAGGAGATCCTGTTCAGTCTTTGACTCCATCGCAATGATCCTCATGAACCCTTTAAATATATGGGAAACACTACGCAGTGTTTCCCATATCGTTCCACCATGCTTCGTCTCTCTTGGATTTGTTATGCAGCCAATAATCCCTGTAAGAGGTGATCATCATTAAGCTGGAGCGATGCCTCGGAGGCAGCCCGTTCTAAGGCAGCCTTCACTACCCGATCCTTGGGGCCAGAATAATTCCCCCACAAGGCTTTCACCACCCCGCTAATGCTCTTGATCCGCTGGAACTCAACGGTACATGCCTGAATAAAGAGGGGGATTTCAAGCAGATCATCGAGTTTCTTCGTGCGATCAGCCTGAATATCCGCGAGCACTTGGGCTAAGGCTTGGCGATTGTAAGGTTCGGCTGGCGCTGGCGCATGAGCAAGCACCGCAACATCATCCGATACCACAGAACGCTCAATGGGAGTAACCACCGTTAATTCAGGTCGAGTCGCTGGCTTCCACACCCCTGCCTTCCGTAGTTGTTCTTGTTGATCAACCGATGCGCGGAAGGTTGCCAGATCACGCAACAACTGCTGTTTCTGCACAATTCGTGCTTGGCGTTGTTCATCGGTCGCAGCGGGCAAATAGTCAAGCCAATAGGCGCGTTGGGCATCGTCAATTAATGAGGTGCGAACATTGCGACCATGATTACCATGGACGACGGTCAATACTCCAGGAGCCGTCCCAACATCCGGCAGTTCGGAGGGAGGAACAAGGCCCATCGTGCGGAGGGTGCTTTGATCTTTCCCTGTATTTGGCTTATCTTCGTCACGGCTTGGTTGGGTTCCGGCCATAAAGAACTCAAATGCCGCCCGCCATTCTTTTGACCAGTTCGACGAATTTTGCGTGCAGACAAACATGCGCATGCCCAACGCTCGCCAAACACTTAACTCAGCATCCAAATAGGTTTCAATCTCAGAGCGCTTCATGGTTTGTTGGAGCGCCTTAAGTTCGCTAAACACCACGACCATGAGTGGTGGGCGCTCGCTGGGCTTGAGGTTTTCCCATTTGCTCACGCCTGCATCATAGAGCAGATTCACCCGTCGCATCCGTTCTGCCGTAAGCAAATCCATTGTCTCAATCAATTCATGACCATGCCGCGCCACATGCCACACATGGGCTTTTTGATCCCATCCATTGTAATCAAGACCACCCTTACCGTCGATAATCACGACCTGTACATCATCATGGTTATTCAACAGCATCAAGGTCAATAACATATTCAGGAGTGCATTATCTTTGCCGCCCCCTTGGATCGCCGTCACTAAGCCACAATACACATCGTTGACCAGATGGCCAACGGCAAGTCGGGCTTCATTGTTTGGATTGATCCACCAACCAATCGGAAAGGTATAGCGATTGATCGGGGCATGCTCACGAATATGATCAAGGGTATACCACAGTGAGGTTGGAGGTTGGGCCATTGCATCGCCTGCCCGCGACAATTTCGTTGCAGGCAAACCAGGCAGATGAACGGGAAAAGGTGCATAAATGCCATCCAGTGGGTACGAACGTGGGCGTTCGGCTACTGGTTGCGTTGGCGTAGGCATCTCTGGCGCACGAGTATACGCTGGAATCACAGGGGCAGCGGTGGCAACCGTTGCAGCAGCGGTTGGTTTCCCCGCAGCCTGCCATTGACGAAATGCCTGCCAATCGGCAAGCAAGCGCCGCCCTTTCCACCAGCCAACCACGCCGACCGCGAGCAGCAAAAGGAGTAGTTGCGTTCCTTGATCAGACAAATTGAGAAAAAATAGCTGCATGACTCCTCCTTAGCGCGTATTCCACTCGACTTCGGCCCATTTCAGCAGTTGCTCAGGAGCAAATGCACCCAAGGCTCCAATCAAGATTGCGAGAACGCGCAAGGTTGACCCATCTTGGGGAAGGGTAAACCCACCAAATAAGCCGATGGTGCGGCCTGCGCCCCAACTCACGACCCCTGTGGTTGACGTGCCGATATTGAAGAGCAACAAGCCCAGCCAAAAGAGAATGCTGATCACCATAGTCTTTCGGGCACGGGCAAATTTTTGGTAACTGGATTCAAGCTGATCATCAAGCCACGCATCTTTAAGGCGGCGGACGACCTCACGTTTTTGCTTTGACGGCCAAAGATAGAGCGTCCCGACCGTGACACCCCAAGGCAGCAACCAGTGGAAGGCATGGACGCGTTGATGCAGCCAGTTACTCTCGCCATTAACAAATTGCAAGGTAAAAAATCCATCGAGCCACCAGATTAAACCAGCAACCGCAATCACAAAGGTAATGGAGCCAAGTTTCTGCACATCAAAAGGGAGTCGAATGGGTTGCGGACGCTTGGTGCGATGCTGGGCTGGTATGGATTGGTTGAGCGCTGCCGTTCCGCTCGCTGCCGATGCTAACATGGCTTGAACGGACGGTGGAGGTTGTCGATCCACAAGCGGAAGTGTTGGTTTCAATGCTTCACGTTCGTTTGGATGAAGATCATCATGCATATCATGCCCCTTGTGTGGGGCCGCTGCGGTTCTATGGTAGACTATACGCGGCGGCCTGCTCTTTCAGGTTTGCCCTTTCCCCGGCTCGGCTTCGCGGTTAGAGCGCGGGGATTTCTGCGTCCTATTATACCAGTCTTGGTCAACTGCCTTGAACCAACTCAATCCCACTCCTCGTCTTGCCCTGCAAGTTGCATGAGATCCATCACGGTCGTGTCTATTTCCACGGTCGCAACCGTGGGTTCGGGCACGGTGACTGGCTCCGCTGCGACCATCGGCGCAACCGCCATCGGCAGGGGAGCAGGCGCAATCCGCAACATCGGCGGCAACTCGTCCTGCTCCAACAGAAAGTTAAACAGCGCGTTCAATTCATGGCGTAACAGGCGCGCAAGCTCTTTTGGGCTGTGTCCCCCATATTGACCCGCCTCACTATGCCAGGCTTCCACCGCCATCACGAGTAAGCCACGGCGTGCGGCTTCACTCAAAATCGCGGCTTCACTGCTATATTGATCAGCTAATTGAATGCGCAGGGCTTCGAGCAGTTGGAGGCTGCGCTGGCCAACGCGGATCGATTTGGGGGTCGTTGTCATTTATGCCCGTCCCTTTCGTGCTAACTCGGTAAACAACACTTTTAAGAGGGTTCCGACCGCGTTCAAGACGCTGGCAACCTCAGGATGCACAATCACAAAGCTGTCGGCGCTGCGCCCAACGCTATCCATCCGGTCATTAATCATTTGCAGGGTCGTCGCATCCTTGGTTCCGCCCCCCGTGAAGGCAATAAAGGCATTGCGGTTGCGCAGGGCTGGTAACAAGCGGCTGAGCATTTCTTGGGTTTCGCGCTCCACCACTTTATCAACGACGTGGTTGATCGACTTGGGGCGGCCTCCATCCAGAATACTGCGGGTGATCAAGGCTTCTTGGGCTTGGGCATCGTTCAAATCAAACTCGGCCAATGCCCGCGCAACCGCCCGTGCTTGCTTGATCGTGCCTTCGCCGGTGCGCTTGGTCATCATCCGAAAGGTTGGCGAGAGTTGAATCAAGGTTTCGTGGGTATCACCACGGCCCATATCAATAATGGCATATTCCTGAATACCATCCGTGCGGCGCGTGCCGAAGATGGTATGGGTCAAGGCCATGAACGTGCCATAGCTTTGGGCTTGGGTATAGACTTGGCCAAAGGTGATCTGCCAGTTGGTCACGTCCCCATCTTCATCGGTGCGATTCACATGGTAGGTTTTTCCATAGATGTGATCCTTGATCGCCTGCTTGCTCTCTTCGACCACCCCAAAGACTTCGACCTCTTCTCCCGCTTGATTCTTCTTGACCTGGGCTTGCATCTCCATATTGGGCAAACCCAAACCTGTTGCGAGGGTGTATTGACCAGGCGCACAGTTGGCCTTAATCAAGAGTTCAACCACACCCGCAGCATAGAAGTCAATCTGACGCGGATCTTCTAATCGGACAGCGGTTGGGCCAATGGGGAGTGCATCGCCTTTCATCTGGACGGCATCACGACCAATCCAAAAGGCTGGCCCACCATTGACGGCATAGGTCGTGGGGCTTTTGCCACCGCCAAGGGTGACGGCGATACGGTAGGCCGAAATAATTTGGACGGTCACGAGCCTGCCATCAAGGCCCATCATCGCCGCCTTCATCTCGCCGTTGCCCGGATCAATCCCAATCGCCGTCATCGGCTGGCCTTTGACCTCAACCGTTTGGGGCAATTGGGCATGGTTGTCCTTGAGCGGTTGGCCCGTGAGCATATATTGGTAGACCGTCAACGGATCACGGCGGGGGGTCGTTGCGGTGTCAATCGTCGCTGATGCATGGGTTGTCATTGGGTTTTGTCCTCCTGTAACCATACGTAATCTATTGTAACGGATTGCAACAGATATTGTCAACTACCTGCCGATATATCGAAATGAATTGTAACGAATTGAAATGTATTCATTACAAGCCTTTTTATTCCCATGAATGATTATGATCACGCCTTTTCTGGATAGGGATCGGGTTCTCTCACGCTTCTCTCTCAGCCTCTCTTTTGGCTCTCTCAGTGTCTCTGAGAGAACTCTCTCGGCGGTTTAGGCCATCTAGGCTCTGTTTTTTCACCTTCTCTCGTCTCTTTCACTCTGCGTTTTCTTCCAACGCGAAGCCCTCTTAAAAACGTCCGGGAAGGGTCACGGCATAAGCACTCGCACGGCCCTTGGTTCTGGCTCGCCGTTGGGGACTGGATACCCTCATTGATCAAATCATCGTTGGGCATGGTTGCCGTGCAGGGGCGTTGGCGTGGCCTGACCTTCCATGCGGGAGCGACGGCGGCAGACGCGGCAAGGCAGAGTGCGCCTGTTTAATGGCTCATCCTGTAGATATTGCACGATCTTTGGTGATGGCTCTTCCCGTTGGGGGTTGATGCGCACGTCGCCGCGCCACCGTGGTAAATCGGGTGAGGAGCGCCCCCGCGACGAACCCCAAGCAGCGTTGCAAACCAAGCCGCAGGCTTGCCCGAAGGGGCTGCGCAGCCATGAGTCCCGCGTGCGTTAAGCCGTCCATCGCAACGTTCGCAGAACCGCCGCAGGCGCTCGCGCAGCGAGGTGAGATAGGCAGCACCTGGACGATGGGATTTACCACGGTGGCGCGGCGCAGCCGACGCGCCTGCCGCCCCGCAGGGCGGCTGCGTTTTTGTGGGGGGTTGATGGCGACGGATGGAACACCAGTGCAAGCGTAGCGCAGCAGGCTTTAGCCCTTGCTGGTGGGTCAAACGGCGACAGCATACCCCCCACAAAAACGCAATCGTCGTTAGCTCCGTATCCCCGTTTCGGGCTTCCACTGGCCCCGTTGGGTGTTCACTTCAACTGGTCGCCTCAACCCTGCTCGTCTAGTGAACACCTTTGTGTACACTTGAAGTGAACAGGCTCGCTTACTGGAGGAACACATGCCGACTGGTGGTGGCGCTGACTTTTTCGGTTGCTTGGCGGTGGAATCCTGCCGCAACTACCGCCCGATTCACCGCCGTGATTTTCTGCCATTCGCCACCAATCCGCAGCGGATGCACGGCCTCCCGCACCGTAAACAAATAGCGTGAACTCGCACCGCCCACCACGGCTGCCGTCGCATTCATCAGCCGTTGTTGCTGGGCAACGGTGGGGGCTATCGTCAACAACACAAAGGTGTCCGTCTGGTAGCGGGTTCGCAACTCGGCACTTCCGGCATACGCATGATAGGCTTCAATCTTCTCGCGCCATGTTTCGAGACGACGCGTTCCCCGATCCACCTCAATGAACACCCGCAAACGACCGTGGGGATGCACCAAGACAAACGTGCCATCGGGAACCACGGGCAACGATACCCGTTCCATGCCACCCGCCCGTTGGCGCACCACGGTCAGATGATCGTAGCTCCGCGCCGTCATGTGATCGCTGCGCCAGTCCTCCATCGCCATGCCTGGCATCGTCGCAATTTTCACCCGTAACGCGGCATAGACCTCGCCAATCTCGGCGGTATGCTGGGTTGCAAAGGTCGAGCGCTCGCGCACCCGATACGATTCTGCTGCTGCGTCCGCGTCGTCAGTCGTTGCCGCGAGGGCTAAAGCTCCATCTTCGGTCAAACTTAACAAGTCGGGTTCGCGGCCACCCCACGTATGTTTGCGAATCGCGGTTGGCCGCACCATGCGCGATAAATAGCCTGCCGCAGCCAATAAGTGCAGGCGGCGATGCACCGCCCGCCCTGGTTTATACGGTGGACGGTCGTCACCCTGAAGGCGAGCCTGCATATCGGCCTCCCACACGGGGCGACGATCCGGAAAGTGCAGCCATTCGATGGCCGCAGCGGTCAAAAAGCGCACCTGGGTCAAGGTTTCAAAGATGGCCAAGTCACGCGCGGTCAATGCGACTTGCACCAAAGCTGAGCGGGTCGTCGCCAGTAACATCAGCATGCTCCTCCATCACTAGGGTTGTCTCAGGGGTGGGTAGCGTATCCTCCGACATCGGGTCAGGATCGGTCGGTTCGTCAATCGGTGTGAACGTGGCTCCAAAACTGAGTTCATCACCATTGGCCAACGGAATGGTTGCACCTGTGTTGGCGCTGGGAGCATCGAGCGCGGGCGGCGCGAATGCCAGCGTGGGGGTGGGCGCTCGGCGGGGTCGCTGAATCACAATCGGCATGCTCGGAACATCGGGCATCATGGAAAACTGGACTTTGGCCGCTGCCCCACGCGCAATCACCCAGGCACATCCGGTTGGGAGGGTTCTGACATCCTGCGGGTCGATCCGCGCTTCCTCCTCCATACGGTAGGTTCCGCGTTTCAAAATCTGCTTGCCTTGAAACTGGTGAATCGTCGTCATCACCTTTTGAACACCCGCGAGCTTGGTCAATTCTTCGGGGGCGCTCATGCGATGCAGCACCACGGTCATGTTGCCCACGATCCGCGCCTGCTGGTCGGCATCACCAAGGCCCGCCAACGTTTGGGTTCCGAGCATCACGATCCCGCCCAAACTGCGCGCCATTTCCGCCAACCGGATCACGCTTTCGGTTCCTAATGACGAAAATTCATCGATGATCAGCACCGCGCGGCGGTCGGTGGGTTTGCGCGTTGAGAGGTAATGCTTGATGTCCTCCAGCAAAAACTTGGCAATACTTTGGCTATCGCGCTCGTTGGCCAACACGGGCAAGCCAAAATAGGCGGCACGGGCCTCGCTCAGTCGCCAGCCATCACGGCGGATTTGGGTCAGTTTGGGGGTCATGGTTGCAAAGCGCATAAACACGCTCTTGGCATCCGCTGCGCTGATACTCGCCACCCGTGCAAAGCCTTGGGCATTATCCTTGTATTGGTCGGCCAAACGACCATACTGCAAGCGTTCTTCGAGTTCTTCAAACGAGCTGGGCAACGCCTCATCGGTGTTCAAGACCGCTCGTAAGTAGACCTCGGCCATATCACTAAAATAGGCCGCAGCGCCTTCGGTTGCATAGGCCGGAATGGCCATAATCCGCGATAACAACGCTCCACTATCCCCTTCCCACCCATTATAGGCTTCCTGCGGAAACAGCCGACATTGCCTATCATAAAACGCCATCAAATCATAAAACTGCTGCATGGTTTTTGCATCATTTTTGGGGTTAATGAAAAATATATCCCAGTTGGTTGAGGCCGCTACAGAAGCCACGACACGCATCATACTTTCGGTTTTTCCCGCGCCATTTTCCCCCGCCATGAGCATATGCAGACTGGCCGCGCCGATGTTGGTTGTGAGATAGATAAGGCGTTTATGCTCCACTGCAAAGAACAGCGGATCGCCCTGAATCTTTGCGCCAAGCACGGTCGCGCTATCAATTGCTTTGGTCACGGGGCGCTGAGTCAGACTGGCCGCACTGGCTTTCATCGCCCGCCGCTTGGCCGAGTCCAGCTGAAGCGTGCGCTTTTCCTGCGCTTGGGCATCCTTGTCGGCCTGTTGTTCGGCGAGCGACTTGGGCCGCACACTCTCCCACACCATCGTCAACGCAGGCGCGAGCGGGATGGTGTAGAGCCACAACAAGGGAATGGCTCCGGCTCCCGCACTGACTACGCCCATGATGCCGTCGCGGCGTTTTTCCCGTTCGATGGCCGTCCGGCTCTCCTTTAAATGATCCTGCAACGGCGACCAGACCACGAGGGCCATAAAGCCTGCCCCTGCAAGGGCCGCCATCGCCACCATCGGCTGGTGGGTTTTCATATAGCGCCTGCCCCAGAGTGCCCCAATCGCTGCGGGCAAGGCCACGATCACCACGACCAGGCCCATGAAAAAGCCCATCATTGCCCCGCCGCCGTCGCCACTGGACGCGGGTTGGGCTGCTGGTGGTTGACTCATTCCGATCCTCCTTGGAATACACCAACGCGGGATTGCCGTTCACAATCCCGCGTTGCTCGGTTGTTCGCATTGCGTGGGTGGGCTGCTTACGGAACCCAGGTATCATCAGGACACAGCGACCAGCCTGGAATCGTAATGTTGTTATCCTGATAGACCACAACCGTCATACATTGCGGCTTTGGGTCGCCAACCCGTGTCCATTCCAGCATGGCCTCGGTTGAGGTCGTCAGCACCACGGGGTCGCCAACCAGTTTGTAGCTGCTGTAGTCGTCGGTTCCGTCCTTCCCACGCATCACCCGTTCCCAGCGCTCCGGCTCCCGCCCAATCATCGCGGTCGCTGCCGCCCAATCACCCGCCACCACCGTATCCGCCCAGGTGGTGATCACCTCGATTGGCGGTTTGGATGCGCTCACCGCATCCCCACACCCGCCCAACACGCTTGCCAGTACCAACACCAAAAGCCATCGTTGCATTGATTCTTCCTCCATACCCGCACGAATCAACCCGTTATCCATCACGGCGGCGCTGCTCAATTTCGAGCCGCTTCGCCGCCAAAAACCCATGCCGCCAGCGCCACCAGCGCACCACCAACACGCGGTGCAGCTGCTCGGTTGCGTTGGCCAAACTCGCCCGTTCCTGCTGTCCAGCCGTGTCCTTACGCTTCATCAGCTTCATCGCTGCCTCCTCTAGCCCTTGCGAATAAAGTAGGGCGTTTCTTGATCGGTCAGTTGCACCCGCAAATGATGGACTTCGTTCGTCCCGAAAATCCCCACAAACTCGCCGGGGCCTGCCGTGCGAATCGCCGCAATATCGCTCGGAGATAGCTCTGGATATGCCTCGGCCAGGAGGTTCGCGTCCGTCCCTTCCTGCCGCCCAAACAGCTTCACCGCCGTATTGTTCGTCGTCTGGTTGCTGAAGTCTTGGGCGTTGCCGCTACCGCCCATATATGTGGACGCATTCTGGTCGGCTGACCACATGGCTGCCCCGTAATTGCGCCATTCTTTGGTGTCATAGGCGACCTCGGCCTTCAAACTTTCGATCTGTGACATCACGCCGAACTCGTCTATGACGCAGACCAACTTTTGGTTTCGCGCTCGCCGTTCAGGACTGCGAACATAGTGGTTGAGCGCTGCAAAGCCGTGATCCAAATACATGGGCAGCAACGCTTTGTCAGCATTGTTCAGGTTGTAGGCCACCACATCGCTCCCAAAATCCCACTTCAAGGTCGTTTGCCGATCAAACAAATGCGCTTGGCTTTGCAAGGCAATATCGCTAATTTCTTCGGCTAAGGCGTGGCCTGTGGGGCGGTTGGTTTCGCGTAAGGCCACGACCAAATCACTCAGCAGCGGTGCGGTTTCATCATCCATCTGCGCCAAAAACACCCCATCAGGGCCATAGATCCGCGTCGATGCCAACGCAGCCTCCAACGCGCCCCGCTCGGCATTGGTCAAGAGCCGTGGGTGCAGTTGCACGCCCGTTCCGTGGTGGATAGATCGCCCTAAGATCATCGACAGCTTGCGCTCCACATGGCTTTTCTGCCGATTAAGACTGGTGGAAAGCGGATCGAGGATATTGATCGCGACCTCATTCGCCAAGTGATAATAGGTGGCTCCGCCGCCCACCGCCTCGCACAACCACTCACACTTGCCCACCGGATCGAACATGATCACTTGATGCCCGGCCACCGCTTGCCTTAAGGCTAAAGCCCCAAGGGTCACGGTCTTGCCCGAACCAGCCTTCCCCAGCATGAGCAAGTGCGGGTTGTCGGTTCCCGTGCGGCCAAATAAATCATAGTGAAATGGCAGTTGATCGTGCGGGTCAAAGCCCCAGAGGGTTCCAGTCGTGCGGTCGCTCTTGCGAATCCCCCATGGCGTTTTGGCTGCGACGTGTTCACTCAACGCATTCCGGCGAATCAGCGGCGCGGCGATCTGCTTGCTCGGCGTGGTCGTGAACAATTTGAGGTATTCGCCTTGGGTTCCGCTCAGGACATCCAGCTTGAGCCGTGCGCCCATGCGGTCACGCAGGGTTTGGGTGATGCGATTCAAGTCCCGCACGCTCGGCGCTTGCACCAAAATCGCATACGCCACCTCGTGCAACTGCTGGACATCCAACTGGTTCATGGCATAGCTGACATCGCGGTAGGCGCGTTCCGACCTAGCATCCTTTACGGCATTCCGCGCCGTGAGTGCGCCTTCAAGCACATTAAAGGCATCGGTCGTGGCGCGTTGGGCCTTGGCACGCGGCAAGGTGGTCACATCCAGCGCCACCGCCACTTCCTCCTCGCCGCCTAAAAGCTCCTGCATACTCCCAAGATCCCAGTCACCCCGCACATCAAAGGCGTGAATCACCCGCAGATAGGGACGGCCCTCGTCGAGCGGGGCCAAGTAGGTTGCCATTTCGCGGTACTTCCCGTGAAACAACGGCGGCAACGGCGCGATCTGCACATCGGGCAACAAAAACGTGCCCTTAAGCACACTGCGCACGGCCTCGGCATCGGTATATTCGGACGGCCATGCCACAAAGTAGTGCTGAATGCCCAACGGATTGCCTTCGCGCTCCATCACTTCATAGGCGCGGCGGTAGTTTTTCAGCCACCGCCACGGCCATAAGGCACGGCGGCAACCATCGGCCACCACGGCCAGTGTCGTGGCATCGCTCGCACCCGTGGCCATCGCGCGGAAAGCAGCATGCACCGCTGGCGCGTCTTGGAGGGCAGCGGTCGCCCGTTCATAGGTTGCGAGCCGCTTCTGGACGAGGCTGGTTAATGCCGCGCCGTCACCCGCACCATCCTGCGCTGACACCAGCATGGGCAGCAGATCGCGCAGGTCGTCGAGCGGGCTGGTTTGTTGGCGCAAGCGCTGGCGAATCGGCGCAAACGAAAAGCGCCGCGTACACGAGATCAGCCGCGCATCGTAGGTAATGCCTGCCCAAAAATTACTGAAGCGCTGCTCCAACTGCGGCAATTCCTCGCGGTACTGACGAACCGAAAAGGGGTCAATCGTCAAACACAGCGGTTGCTGATTCATGGGGTTTCTCCTTCGGGCCGTCCGTGGGCCACGGCTTCGGCGGCCATCCGGCGCGGCGCGACCACCAACTGTCCGGCCTGGCGCACGCCCACCGCGTGTTCCCGTTCTTCCACGACGCGATACCAGTCGCCTGCGTCAATCGTGCGCGGCTTGATCGCGCTACGCAGGTAAAACAGGATCGTGAACCACAACCGCCGTCCCCACATTAGCCCTCGGCGGTTGAGGGTGATCCCTAAACCCACCCCTACGCCCACGATGGTCAAGGCCATCACGATCCCGCCCGTTCCGAGGATTTGGCCAACCCGACTGCCCATAAAGCCACCTAAAATCGCACCGCCTGCGTTCTTATAACTGAACAACCAAAATGCACGTTCTTCACCGCGTGCTAAAAACTGCTCTAATTCCCGTGCCATCGCTGCCTCCGTTCACCAGCAGCGCACCGCGTTTGCGGTGCGCTGCATTGCTATCAAACCTGTATCACAAAAAGGGGTCAGGCAATTTAGCTGCCGAACGCAAAGCCCACGAGGTCGGGGATGACACCCAAGCCCAAGGCGGCAAACAGCACTTTGCGCATCATCCCCTTATTCTCGCGCGCCCAATCTGGGAGTACCGGTTCGGCCACATAGCTGATAAACACCAGCACCAACGCCAACACCGCCAATGGGCGGCCAACCGTGGTCAATTGCTCGGTAATATCTTCGATCTTGGCTTCCAGCTGGCCCACTTGATTCAAGGTCGGCTCCTCGGCAACGGCTTCGGCACTGCCGCCCATTGGCGCGGCATAACTGGCAGCAACAGGTCCGGCAAACACGGCCAACCCAAACACGATGATCGACAACAGGCCATAGGCGAACGTTTTCATGGGGATTCCTCCAAAACAACGAGCTATTCATCCGATAGGCGGGGCATCACACCCCGCACGATCTGCTGTATCACGAAAAGGGTATCGGCGATTTAGCTGCCGAACGCGAAGCCCACCAAGTCAGGAATCACGCCTAAACCAAGGGCGGCAAACAAGACTTTGCGCATCATCCCTTTATTCTCGCGTGCCCAATCTGGCAACACGGGTTCGGCCACATAACTGATGAAGACCAGCACCAAGGCAAGCACCGCGAGCGGGCGACCCACCGTGGTCAATTGCTCGGTGATTTCCTCAATCTTGGCCTCAAGCTGCCCGACTTGGTTGAGGGTTGGCTCCTCGGCAACAACCTCGGTGCTGCCGCCCATCGGCGCGGCGTAACTGGCGGCCACGGGGCCAGCGAACACGGCCAACCCGAACACGATGATCGACAACAAACCATAGGCGAACGATTTCATGGGGTTTCCTCCACATACAATGAATTAATCCTGTCCAACGCGACCTGTGGGGCGATAGCTCCACACCACCAACCCAACGGCCACCAGCGCCAGCCCACGGCTGACCAACGTGGCATCCAACCCGACCAACCCGACCAACCCAACACCGATCCCACTGACCACCCCGATTCCCCACCACCACCCCTGATACCGGCTCCGTTGTTGTTGTTTCTGCATTGCGTTCCTCCTATGGATCGACTAGGGCAGCGTAATGCGCCAGCGCTGCTGCCCGATTTGGATTTCCAGTTGGGCAATATCCGGCACGTTTGCCACCAGCCGCAGCTGCGTGGGCGTGCCTGGCGGAAGCACCATCGGCAAACTATCGCTCGTGCCATCGAGCGGCACCGTGCGCCCGCCATGCCAGATGCTCACCGCGTTCATGTCCACCGTCACGGGGTCGCTGCCCGTGGCCGTCAGGACTGCCGTAATCGTGAAGCGGTGGCCATTGCCCAATGACTCAAGCCGCACGCTCGCAGGGTCAAGCGTGGTCACAAACGGGCGGCGGTCGGCTCCCACAGGCGCGGGGGCAATCGTTACAGCCACCGCCACCGTTTCCCCCGTGAGGGCCGTTGCTCGCCACAGCGCTTGGCCTCCAGTTTCTTGCACCAGATAGCGATAGGCCACGCGCCGCGATGCGTGGGCATCGATTGCGTCATGCTCGACCGTGACCCGCTCGGCTAAGACCCCATCCAGCACCAGCTGATCGGCCATCGCCTGGCTGGTCCAGACCTGTCCGGTCAGGTTTTCCACCTGCACCGTAATCGCCACCTCGGCATAGCCCACGGGGGTCGTGGTCGTTGGCGCAAGCGTCTGCACCGTCTGCACCGTGAGTCGCGCCATATCGGGCAAGGTTGCCGCTTGGCCACGTTGCAGTACCGCACTGGTATGGCTCGTCGGCTGGTAGGCCGCTTCGACCACGGTGCGCTCGTTTTGACCATCGCCACAGAGAATCAAGGTCATGCCTGCGCGGCGCTGATCCAGCACTTCCACTTCCTGCCGCCCGACTTGACGCACCCGCACCACCGTGTACTCCCGCACCGCGCCACTGGCGGGCCGCATCGTAATCACACTGCCGCGATTGAGGCCGTCAATCGTGGGTTTTGCGGTGGGGGGCAAACAATAAACGTGATTAATGTAGGAACCATTCAGCCAGGCGGCCACGCCTTCCGGTACGGCAGGCTCCCATACGCCACCTAATTCACTCGCGCTCGCAAGAACGCGGTAGACATCAGGGCTGGCTCCATCGTCGCGGGCCAATTCCAGTGAGGCGGGGTAGGCCACCGTCACATCACTGCCACCGCTAAAGTCCGTCAAGGCCGTAGGCGTAACCAAGGCAAGCGTGGTGGTGATCGGCGTGGTCGTCGTATCCAGCGCTTGCCCGTTTTCCGTGTCGTCACCCGTGCCGCTCGGCCAGAAGAACCACAGCAGCGGCACGAGCAGCACCGCCGCAATCGCCGCCCAGCGTTGGGGAGTCATCGCACCCGCGTCCCCGCTCCGGCTGCCACCCTTGGCGGGTTGGGCTAGGCGGGGGTCACTTTCTGGTGGAATCAGGGCATATTCGCCCTCGCTGGTTGGCACCATGCCCATGCCCGTGGGACTGTCGCGTCCTTCCGCTTCACGAATCAGGGCATCAACCAACTCCTCCTCAATCTGGTCGGGATCGACCTCCATGCCGCCGCGCCGACTGGCCGCCTGCATTGCGGCATACAAACGCTCTTGGTAAAACGACTGAAACGTGGCCCGTTCATCGGCGGGAATCTCCGCCAACAGGGCTTCGATCTGATGCTCACTCATGGGGTTCCTCACTCCTGGACTTAAGGCAGCAACGCAGGCAGCGGGGTCACGGTGGACACCATGATCGGCTTGACCTGCGGCATGCGGGCCGACACGCGTTGGGTCGCATCAAAGCTCGGCATACTGACAATCAGCATGGCCGTGTCGCGCACCCGCACGCTCATCGCCGCCCGCCCACTGGGGTCGGTCACGGCTTGGGCGAGGATGGTTCCGCTTTGTTCGTCGGTGACATACACGGTGACTCCGGCTACCCCTTCGTCGATGTCACAACTCTTGTTGGCATGCACCCCGTCGTAACAGACCACGACACTCAACGGAACAAGAATGGTGGGCTGCGCCGTGGGTTGGGCCGCGTGCGCGATCGGGATTTCTTCAATCTGAATGCCTGCTAATGGCGTATCGCGCTGCATGGTGGTCGGCTGCGGCGCGGCAGGCATCGGTTGCGGATTGCTGCCCCCCATGCCATCACCACCGTTGGTTGGTGCGCTGCCGCCTGCCGTGCCGCCTGTCCCCATGGGGATCGTCGTCGCCGTGGGCGTGGGCGTGGTTGGCAACCAACGGTCAACCCGCAGGGTGTAGGTGCGCTCGTTCAGCGGTGGGGCCAGCCGTCCAACCTGGCCAATCAGCAGGTAGGCATCCAACACGCCTGCCGCTTCGGGCACACAAAACAGCACCGTGCTGCCTGCCTCGTCGGGGGCTGCGTCGTCGTTGCCTGCCCATGGCGCGGCCATGTCGCGGTCGGGGCCATAGACAATCAGGTTCGTGTCAACCCCCGCTGCAACCGTGGTGTTGGCCGAATAACACAAGCCGCCCTTCACGCTCACGGTGAAAAAGTCGGGCACGGTGCAGCTGGCCAAGTCCAAATAGGCGTAATCAGGACAGCCAAAGGTCAAGTCCTCCACGGTGTCGCCAATCGGAATCAGCGCGGCGGTATCCCACTGGTAGTTCCCCTTATAGCTATCCCATGGAGCCGCTGCGGGAGTGGCCTCAATCGTTGGATTTGGCGCGGCAGTGGGGGCCATCATCAGGGCCACCTCCAAGCGATAGGTTTTGAACGCCGGATGGGTGGGGGCCACATTGCGCACTTCCAGCAGATAGGTTCCGGCTTCGGTTCGCACGGCAATCGACGAACGCGGGTCGGTTGGCGATACATCGTCATTGCTGGCGACTTCAGCGCCGTCGCTCGTGAGCAATCGCAGCTGGGTATCCAAGCCCACCGTTAAATAGGTGTTGATCGTCAAGGTCAATCCGGCTTGGCTTGGTTTGATCCCCACGCTGAAATAATCCACATCCCCAAGCGGCCAAAACGAGAGTTTATCCAGCGTACTTGGCACACCCAACGGGGTGGCGCGGCCTGCATCATTGTTTGGCTCGGCGCTATCCGGCACTGGCTCAGCGCTGGGCAGCATTGGCGTGGGGGTCAACCATGGCGTAGCCGTGAGCCACGGGGTTTCGGTCGCCGCGCTTGGGCTGGTTGGTTGACTGGTGGCGGTGGTCGTTGCGGTGGCCGTCGCTGCCGGAATCCCCACCGCCACCAGATGCGCACTCGCACTAGCCTGCGGGGTTGTGACCGTGGCCGTCGCCACCGTTCCGGCGAGGGTCGCGGGGTCAAATGCCACCGCAAACACCCCCATCCATGGGCTGTCGCTCGTGCGGCACTGCCACTGGGCCGCGACACGGCGGCAATCGCTGGCCGAGGCCATGACGGTCAAACTGGGGTCAATAGCTACGGTGATCGTCGTCGCCAACGGCACATCGGCGGTGATCGTCAGGGTTACGGCCTCGTTGTGGCCTGCTTCGGACACATTGAATGCAACGGCCAGCGGCGTAGCTGCGCGGGCAGTGGTCGTGAGCAGCACCAACCACACAATCAGCAGCATGCTCATCGTGGGCCAGCGCCGCACAAGGGTGCGGGTCATGACTATTCCTTTCTCAATCAGGGGTTATCGAGTCGCTGAGTGTCCCGCGCGGGATCGGCGCGGCGTGCGCCCATAGCCGCGTGGGCGTTGGGCTTCCGTTGGTGCTGCCAACGCCGCAGGGGGCGGCGCAGCGATCCGTTCCGGTGTCGGCGTAATCACGGGGTCACGCTCGATGGGGCGCTGGCGATGCTCCGCGCTATAGCCTGCATAGGCACTGGATTGCTGCTGAAGCGCAGCGGCGGCCTCGGCATCGCTCACCTGAATCGCCCCTGGCACCTGCTGCATCTGCTGCTCCATGGTCTGCATCCGGCGCGTTGCTGCGGCTTCCGTCATCCCGCTCGCCATCAGGTCTTGCTGGGCCTCGGCGCGGGTGTCGGGTCGGAATTGCCCTTCCTGTCCGGCTTCGACCATCAAACGTTGGGCCAGATCCGGCGCAAATGGCGTTTGATGCAAGCTCTCCAACACGGTCTGCACGGCGGCGGTTTGGTGGCCAAAGGCACCGGGGGCTAAGCCCATCGCGCTGGTCACGCTGTCCACGCTGGCGGGACTGGTTGGATCACTGGCATAGGCCGTCGCATAGGCGTTGGTCATGGCCTCGGTAATCTGCGGGCGGCCTATCGCCTTGATTGGCGCTTCGTAGGCTTCGCGGGCCATCCGTTTTTGGCGCTCAGCCTGGCGTTCCGCATCCTGTTGGGCCTGCCGTTGTGCCGCCTGGTCGCGCACCATGGCCTGCTGGGCCTGGCGTTGCGCGGCTTGCACCCGATCCGCCTCCTGCTGCTGCTGGCGGGCCATGGCCATTTGGCGATCCTGCTGGCGTTCGCCGCGTTGCTGTTCACGGTCGGCGTGCATGCCGAATTGATGCCGCGCCATCGGGCTGTGCATGCCGTAGCGCCGTTCCCGCGCGTTCTGGCCAATCGCCGCTCCCGCCGTAAACTCGCTATTGCCGTAGCCCATGAGGGTTGCCAAGTTGCTAATCGCGGCCAACGGTCGATTGCTTTGGGCCGCGTAGCCCAGCGCCGCGCTACTGCTCGCCCCCGACTGCCGCGCCGTGGCGTAAGCTGCTGCGGCTTTCGGGGCAGCCAAGGCACCACCGAGTACCGCACTTGCGCCACCCGTGGCCAACGCCGCTGCGGGGGCGAGCGCACGGCCCACTGAACTGATACCGCCACCGCTGCCCATGCCCGTGATCGCCCCAATCACCGCCTTATAGGCCACCGTCACGTACACGATTTCGAGGGCTAAGCCAAGAATCCCGACCCCCAAGACCGCAATCGAGCCGCTTTGGTTGGCCGCACTCACCACAGCAGCCAGCGTCAAGCCCTGTACCGCGCTGATCCCCCAACTCTGTAACATGAGATCGGCCATCTTTTTAATAATGCCGACCACCATGCCTTCAAACGGGGTAAACCACATAAACAAGGTCGCGATAATCAGGGCAATCAGTTGGAAGCCTAAAGCAAGCGTAAACGCCACGTTAATCAAGGTTTCGAGGAATGCGAAGGCCACCAAAATCAAGCCATACACCGTGCGGGTAATCCCCCCGCCTGCCCGTTCAATTAACTCCCAACGGGTCGCACTTCCTTGGTCGCCAAATTGGCCGATGTCGTAGGGAAAATATTGTTGCTCAAACGCCGTCGGCAACAAGCGGCTACTTTCCATCACATCCGCCCGCGTCGCCCACAGATAGGATGCGGCAATATCGACCCCGCGCAGGCCAGAGCGGCCATCATTCCGTGGCCCATACGCCGGAATCTGGCCGCTGCCATCGACCAAAATCCCGCGCTCGGTGCCTTGGTTCGCGTCGCCAGGCGCGATATTAAAGGATGACCCGCTGAAGATTTGGTTATAAAACAAACTGCCCAGGTCGCTGCGGGCTGCGTCGATGTCCTGAAAGCCGCCTGCCAACATCGGCAAGAGCAACGGCACAATGACCGCCAACCCTAAGACCTTCTTGATATTCACCCACTGAAAGCGAATCACGGGGGTCGCGATAATCAGCAGCATGCCCACGGTCAACGAGAGTTCGACCACGGGGCGGCTAATCCCCAAAATCTCGGTGCTAACGGTATCCAGCGCCTTGGTAAAGCCTTGGCTCACCAGCTGCGCCCGAAAGCGATCCAAAACGTCGATGATAAACAACCCAGCGCGGCTCACGCCCCAGGTCACTTGCGCCACAATTTGTTCTAATTGGTAGAGGGGTTGTTGGACAAGATTATCCATCCAATCTGGCATCATTGGCCTCCTTCTGCGTCGTTGGGGGTCGGGATCGCCGTACTCGCCACCAGCCCAGGAATGCAACAAGCGCCATGCCCCACAGCATGAGGCCAAGGCCGATCAAACAGCCTGCATCAAAGCGGGCGCGGATCGGCTGGCCGCTGGCATTCACCCGCCCTTCGACGACATCCCGCAGCAAAAACGGCGTGGGAGTCGGAACCCCGATCATGGCCAGTAGCGGATCGTAGGGCTGCGGCGGCGCATCGTCGCGCTCGGCCATGTCAAAGAGGGGCACCAGCGTGGTTTCGCCGTTCATGGGGGTCAGCACAAAACGCTCGGTGCGGGCCGCCTCGGCAAACCGCACGCCAAAGCCATTGCTGACCCCACCACCGTCATCGAGCAGCCCCATGTTTTGTTCATTGGGTGCTTGAATCCCTGCGCCCTGAAACTGCACAATGTACAGTCCCCATGCCAACTCCGGCAGGGTGATCCGGCCCGTGGCATCGGTCGCTATGGTCGCGACCAGCACCCGCCCGTCATTGTCGGTATCGTGAAACACCAGCACGGTTAATTGGGGGATGGGCTGGCCCATTGGGTCGCGCACCAACAGCGTCAAATCGCCGCGTCCGGCCACCACGGGCGTGAGCGTCGCCAGAAGCAGAACCAGGATGAGCTTCATGCACCCACCTCTCGGAGTGCCAGCGGCGGAATCCGTACCCGTGGACTGGCCACGCCATACCGATCCAGCCAGCGCACCACCGTGGCAATCTCGCCCTTCCACGGCAGCACCGTCACCAATAGCGTGCGCTGATCGAGCGTCAAGCGAATCCCCAACACCGTGCGGCCATCGCTCAGCGACAAGGGAATGATGCCCGTGCCGTCACGCTCCATCGCTCGCAACGCTGAACGACAGTGCATCAAGAGCGTCGTATAGGCTTCCGCTGCCATCGGCTGTCCGGTGATTTGGGTGGTCATATGGGCCAAGGTCAAGGCCACGACATCCGGTGTGCCGCTGGCGTAGCCTGCCACGACCGCTTGCACTAAGGTGTGCATTCCTTCCTCCTTGGATTATTTCGCAATCACATCCAGTGGATTTCTATCCAACCCATTCAGGCGCACCCGAAAATGCAGATGCGATCCGGTCGAGCACCCCGTTGACCCCATTGACGCGATTTGCTGGCCTGCCGTCACGGTTTGGCCTGCGCTGACCGACCACGCCGAAACGTGGCCGTACCAGTAGGAAAACCCTTGCGCATCCTGTGTTCTGAGGTACTGGCCAAAGCCAAAATGAGGTGGCTTTGACCCGCTGATCCCCGAACAATCGATGGTTGAGGTATCGCGTCCGGCAAACAGCACCGTCATGTCACGGGTCGCATACAGCGGTGTGCCTTCCGGCTTGGCGAAGTCGATGCCGTCATGCCACCACGGCGTACTCCCGCCACAGGGGCCGCGCGTCCCACTAAAAAAAGAATGGCAGCCGAATCCACGAGTAATCGGCGTATCCAGCGGCACGGGCCAACGGCCTGATCCGGTACTCGGTGCGCCTGCGGTCGGAATCGTGCCGCCCTCACTCGCGCCGCCGCCCACGCCCACTGTGCAGTTCGGATCACTGCGCAACAATACCCACACTTGGCCACTACCTGCCCCATCATCGCGGCTGGTGTCCTCGTTGGTCAACGTAATCCCCCAGGCTTGGGCATCGCCTGCCGGAGCCTCAAACACCAAGGTTCGGCTACTCGTGCCGACGGGATAGCCACCCACCAACGTGTCGCCAACCTCCTCAAGCGGTGGGTCGTTGGCGGGGCTGATGCCCAACTGTTGCGCAGCCTCCTCGCTCGGATACCAGGTCGCTTGGATCATGCGTCCGTCCGTTCCTTTGACCGCTCGCAGCTGTGAAAAATCCAAATACAGCGGCCATGCGCTTTGGGTTGGGTTTTCTAAGGCCAGCGTCACCAGATGGTAGGCATTGCCATTCGTCGCGGGCTGGGTGCGGTAGCTGGTCACACGCAGCGTGTACTGATTAATCTGAATGCGCTGGTTGACATAGTAATCACTACCGATTCGCACATACGGGGTCGCCGTTGGCAGTGGGGTCGTATAGATGGCTTCGGCGGTCGGTTCCTGCCCTGGGATGTAGGTGGCTTCGGGGGGCGGTTCCGGCGTGGGCAGCGTGCCCGATTGGATGGTTGGCAGCGGTGATGGCGTTGGGCATTGCCAGTTGGCCACAATCGTGGGCGGGCTATCCTCGTCGCCGTAGGTCGGCGCACACGCAAGCACCATAATCAGGCTTGCCACAAGGATGCTCGATCCAATGGCTCGCTCGTTCATACGGTTCTCCTGTTAGTTCTCGGCGCTGGTCAAGAGGGTCGCGGGCAGAAAGCCGCCCACATAGACCTCAAGATTCTCATCGCGTTCGATTTCCATCCACGTCACCATCGCGACACCGTGTCCGGCAAACGCCAAGCGCGGATTGCGAGCAGCACTGCGGCGGGTTGCGCCAAACACACCCAAGGCGGGTTCGCTCACGGTCATGGTCATCACGGGCAACCATGCCCCGCCCGCTGCGGGTCGATAGCTGTAGACAATGGTCGAGGCGCTGCCATCAAGCAGGCTCCAGATCGCCATGAGGTTGTCGGTATTCGGCTCGTACAAGAGTTCGGGATGGAAACCGCGCTGGCCGTTGCCCTCGCTGGGGTTTGGATTGTCCTCCAACGCGGGGGTTGGCGCGGTGGGATCGGGCGTTGGCTCCGCTCCTGGTGCGGCGTGGGTGGCCACGATTTCCGGCGAATCCCACGTTTGTCCCGCATCGCGCGAGCAGGCCACAAACACCCCACTTTTGCTGTATTGGCCCCAACTGACACAGACCTGCGATTGGCCTGCCTGATCGACAAAGGCGATGAGGTCAATCCAGGCCACGACCTGCGGCTGGATCGGCAAGCCGCCAAGGGACAACGGCCGCGCCACCCATGGGCCGTTGCGACCGTCCTGCGTCACAATGCGTAGTCCATCGCCCACGCCAATCGCCACGACCGTGCGGATTGTCCCGTTGGGCAGCCGCGCCGTGGCAACATCGCCATACAACTGCTTGGGGTCACTGATCAGCCACTCCTGCCATGTCCATGCCCCGCTGCCGTCGCTGGCTCGCTGCGCATGCACGGCATGGAAACAATCAAAGCAGGCATCGGCACTAATGAAGAACACATGCAGCTGGCCCGCTGCGTCAATGGTGAGTTGAAACATGCGCCCGCCCTGACTGCCATTCGGCAGTGGGATGGGTTCGGGCGTTGTCCACGTTCGGCCTGCATCACTGCTGCTCGTGATCACCACCTGCCCGTTTTGCGCAAAGACCACATGGATGCGGCCCTGCGGATCGATGGCAATCGCGGGTGCGCCTGCCCCTTTGGTGACGGTTGCCGTATTCACCCCAATTCCCTGCCGCCATGTTTTCGTGCGGGGGTCTTGCACCTTGACCAACACGGTTGCCTCCTGCGGAAACTCGTTCAGCCAATTTGACCAGACCACGGCGGCCCAGCCCGCAGTCGGGTGGAGCGCAATCGCGGGGTCTTGATCGTAGCCAGGCATGTTCGACAGATTCAGCGGCGGCATGCCTTTGCCCCCTGGCGGCGCGGCGGTGGGCCGTGTCCATGGAGTTGGGCTGGACGTAGGACTAGGGGTCAACGGGGGTGTGTTCGGGGCGGGGGTACACACAGGCATGGTTGGCGCGGCGGTGGGACTGGCAGTCAGGGTGGGCAGCGGCGTTCCGGTGCCGCTCGGCGGTGGTGACAGCATCACCGGATTGGTCGCCGTCGGCGGGGGTTGCTCGAAGCCATAGGGCCAACAACCCAACACCGCTGCGGTTCCGGCAAGCTGGCTGGGCGCGAGGCGGCTACAGCCAATCAACGCCAAGACGACCAAGCCCCCACTGATTAATCGGCGTGGCATTGACAGCCTCGTTTCGGCCACACCAGCAGCCACACCAGCCCGAAGGCAATCCCCAGCATGAGCGATTCCATGGGCATCGTGCGGATCATGTCCATGACCGCTGGCCCAAAAAAGCCCACGCCAACCCGCACGAGTGCGAGGGTCGCCATGGATTCGATGACCTGTTGGAGAATCCGCCACCGCGTTGCCGTGCGCATGCTTAAGGCCCAACGTGCCCCTACGATAGCGGCTCCCAGCACGAATCCCAACACCAGCCCGTTATCGAGCCACATGAGCAGCGGATCAGTCACCAACCCATTCGCCAACCACAGTCCAATCACGATCAGCAGGCCATGCACGGCATCGTTAAGCGTGAGATACTGCCGCGCCTGCGCACCAACCTGCGCGAGTCCCGTGCGGACATCCGCGACCAGCGACAGAAGACCATCACGGATCGCATTCATCGCTCGGCTCCGCGTGGCTCGTGGGTGACGGCCACATCATCGGCCACCAGTTCGTGGCCTTCGCGTTGTTGGCCACTCTCTTGATCCTGCCATTGGCGCACCTGCCAGCGGCCTTTGATCACCACCTTGCAGCCCTTGCTCACCCGCTGCGCCACACGGTCGGCCACACTCCCCCAACAACTGACGGCCATGAAATTGACCTCCTCGCGGCCCTCTCGACCCTCACCACCAGGTATCCAACGGTGATTGGCGATGCGGAAGGTCGTCAGCGAGCTATTCCCCAGCGTCACCTTCACCTCCGGCTCGTTCACCACTCGCCCTTCGATCACCACCAGATTGACATCACTGGCCATCGGAAACACCTCCATACAAAAAAAGCCAATACAAAATCCACCCTGCTCGCAGAGCAGCATGGAACAGATTCAGTATGCAAAAAGACACAAGAAAAAGGCTCCTACAGGACGCAGGCAGCATGAGGGATTCAGGAATCAGCCAGGCTTATTGCGAGCGCTGGCGTTCCCCAAGCCACGACCACCAGCTGACCAACGCGATGATCAGCATAGCCATCAGGCTCAACAACAAATTGGTGGCGGGATCGTCGCGACCAGACAGCAGCGCAAGCGCCACCATCACAGCCAACACCGTATAGACCCCACGAATAAGTGAACGAAGGCGCATACGCAGCCTCTCTGCTAGGTTATCGGCGCATAACGGCGGCCATCACCAAGCGCTCGATCTGCGCCTCGTAATCAGCCAGCATGCGCTGTCGCCCGCTATCATAGGCCACGACCTGCCGTCCCTGCAACCGTGAGCGCTCAAGCAGATGCTGAAGTCCAGGTGACAGGGTTTGCCAGGTGGCTGGCGCAATCCATGCGGGGCAATCAGTCATCGTGTCCTCCGGCTGATCGCCACCGCGTTGCGGTGGGGTGGATGGGAGTTCATCCAGCGAGGTCTCAAGGTCATCCGCGCGGTTAAACAGACCGCTAGCCAAGGCTTTAGCAACCGCCACCGCAGGATCATCCCACTGGTTCGTCGGCGGCGCTCCTCGCTTGTTGAGCGCGACCTGCCAGCCATGATCCCGTGCATCACGCGCCATCGAGACCGTCCAGGCCGCCAGATCGTAGACCGCAGGCCGTGACTGGCCATCGGCAATACAGGCGTTGATCAACTCCAAAGGCAGATCGGCCAACTCAACACAGGTTTGCGGTCGCACGTTCAATGCACGCAGGCGCTGGGCGCTTGGTGTTTCTGGAATTGACATAACGTTGCGGCGGCGGCGCGGCTGATTGGAGTGTTGGTTGGTCGTATCTCCATCGTCGATTCCGTTCATTAATCGCTCTCCATTTTCTCTAAAAGAGAACTCTCCACCACAGAATGTTTTCTTTTGCACTTGTTTCGTTGTGACTGTGGGGGTAGGGGGATCTCCAATGCCTTTAATGCTTAACATGCCTGTGACCACCGTGCTTTCTTTCACAACCGCCGTTTTTGCCGATTGCAATGGGCTATTTCCTGCCTGCTTCAGCGCGTGGTGGCTAGCCAACTGCCTAGCCAACTGCCTAGCCAACTTCGGTGGCACAAAAAAAAGATGATTGCTGATCATGGGCTGCTTTATCGGGCGGGGACGGGGTTCATTGAGCAACCCCAGCCGCTGCGCTCCGCAGGCGCTTAACTCCATTTTGGCCAAGCTTTCCTCGGTGGTTGGAACCGCCAAGGCTTCCGCGTCATAGCACAAATCAAGCTGTTCAAGCGCGGGCGTTGCGCTGATCGCATGCGGGGTGTGCTGCATTACCAGGTACGTGCCCACATCGGCCAAGCTCAGGTGGGCACGCACGCCAAAGCGTTCAATCACGGCAGGAACCCGCTCATGCGGAATAATCCGCCCCATATAGTCGTCAAAGAGTTTGCGATCACACCGCACCGTCCGAACCCGCCGCCGATTGAGCTGCGTGCCCGTTTTGGACCATGCGCGGGTATTGGTGCTTTTCCCCCAGGCGGGGCAATACTGGGTTTTGCGGCCACGCTGGCGAACCACTTGCACCCAGCCACCACCAATCAAACGATCGATGGCCGCGCGAATCGAGCCACGGCAGAGGGTCGGATCGTAGCGCTGAATATCCTGATCGCTCATGGCGACCGTGGCGGTGGTACTGGCGAGCCAGCGCCGCGCAATCAACGCAAAAAGGCCAATGGCGGTGGGCGAGTCGTAGAGGGTTTCAAGCAAATAGGAAGGAATCCAGAGATAGTCGGTATCCGGAGCCGCGAACCAATGCGGCGTGCGCATGGCCGTAGCCCCACCAGAAGGATGGGTCGATGGCATATGGGTATACGATCCCTCGCCGATTTCTGGATATGGCTTGACATGAGGTATCCAAGCCTGTATACTCCAGAAAACAGCAAAATAGCTCCCTTAATAAAGGGGCAAAAGATACTCAGAGCAAACGCCTGAACTTTGCACGGTACTGGGCGTTTGTTCTTTTTAATGCCAATTTTCTGTTCCCTATTGGCGTGGGAGGATACTTGCTCGTATCCACAGGATCTAACAAAACTAGAGCCTTCGCATATCTCCTTGGCTATTGAACACTAGTATTGATCATGTAACGTTACATTGTCAATAGAAATGTAACGCGCTATTCTCTATCAATATGGTTTATACGAGTCTGGGAAAAGAGGCCGCCCTCTTCTATAGCCAGTTAGCTCAGCGAGTTTCGCTGCAAAGGCAACATCTTCTAGCCAAAGCAACTCTTTTTCATTTCTAATAAATTCTCGTTTTCGCCACCGTCCCCACGTAACTCGATTGATTCCATATCGTTGTTCTGCATCATATGCAGTAATATACTGTCCAATATATTCAACGCGCGATTGCTTTAATACCTCGGCAATATTGTGTAAGCCTTGTTGATCTATAACGAACCCTCGTCCTGGTATTTCGCCCCAAGCCAAGACCTTGTGTACCTTTGCAAGTTGTTCAATCAAATCCACCGTTAGCCCTGCACAATCTGCAAAGGTAACAGCCTCATCAAGTGTAATAAAGACAAGGTGTTCAGTCATAGAGTCCTACGTTTCTGTTAGACGGCACATATCTCTAATACTACCATAAGGAAGACAGCGCCCCACCCGTCTTCATATCGCATCCGATCATCACACCGACTTGCTTCCCTTCTGCTTCTGCATTAGGGCAAAGATTTTGTCCCGCCACCACCTCAAGTGTGCAAGCATTGTGTGGTGTATGTGCAGGTAAAATCAGGACGTTCAATTGTTAATGTTCGATAGCACTACATTACAAAAACGCGCTATCCAAATCGCTATCATTTCTATCAAAATTTCTATTACTTTAGATTTGAATGTTTGGTTGATTGATAAAGAGGGTGGGGCATAAGGAATAAAACCGATCTTCTACAGGGGATAGAATAGACTCAATTGACGATCAGGGCCGAAAATAGTAACATTGAATCATATGGAGCAACTAGTCTCCCTCTATCTAAATATGAATTTCTATTTAATCTTAATAGTTGGGAGCGTGCGTTGTGTCATCAAAGATCATTAGCGGAGATCTCGAAATCGATCTTTCATCAAGACTTATTCGTAAGGCTGGCCAAACCTTAAAACTTAGTCGCCAGCAACAAACGCTGCTTGAAATGTTGGCGAGGAATGCGAATCAAACCCTAACGTATCAACAACTCCTCCAAGAGGTGTGGGGAGATAGCTATACTGATGATAGTCGCTATATTTTACATAATGCTATTAAGCGGTTGCGCGAGAAAATAGGCGATGCCTATATCATTTCTGAAAGTACTGTTGGATATCGCTTCCAATTACAAAATCATCCTGTACCAGAGCAGCCACCATCGATTGAAACTACTGCACCCACATCACGCTATGTTCCCAGCCCTAATTTCACCAATCTTCCATCACAACGAACATCCTTTGTTGGTCGCGATGAGGATAAACGAGCAATTCACGAACTACTCAACCAACCAGAAACACGACTCATCACTTTTACCGGGCCAGGCGGTACGGGCAAGACACGTTTAGCGTTAGAAGTCGCCTCTGGATTGGTTAATACTTTTACCAATGGTACCGTTTTTGTATCCCTTGCATCTATTACAGATAAGTCTCTTGTCCTGAGGGCTGTTGGGCAAGCACTAGCAATCAAAGATACAGGCGATTATTCTATTAATACTATTATTAATCTACTTCGCGATAAACACCTTTTACTGATTCTCGATAACTTTGAGCAAGTTATCGAGGCTGCGCCGTATATTTCAACGCTTCTAGGAAACTGCCCATTGATAAAAGTTTTAGTTACGAGCCGGGCAATGTTGCAACTGTATGGCGAACATGAATACCCTGTACCACCGTTAGAGCTACCCGATCAATATACTAATTATGTACTTGATGCATTGCTCAACTTCTCAGCTATTGAACTGTTTGTAGAACGAGCACAGGCAAGCAACAGGGTATTTTGCTTGACAAACGAAAATGTTCAGGCCGTGATAGCGATATGTGCGCGGCTTGATGGGTTGCCACTTGCGATTGAGTTGGTAACAGCTCGCCTTAAGTATCAATCACCACAAGCGTTATGGGAACGCCTCAAAAGCAATACTGCGCTCTCTATACTCAATAGTGGGCCAAGAGATGTGGATACGCGGCAGCAAACACTGCGGGCAGCAATTGCATGGAGCTATGATCTTTTATCCGCAGAAGAACAGCAACTGTTTGATCGCATTGCTGTGTTTGAAAATGGATACACCGTTGACGCGATCCATAACGTTTGTAACCTTGCTCATGATCTGCTCCTCGATCCTCTTGAGGGAATGATTGCCTTAATGGATAAGAGCCTAGTTCACTTTAAACAGGATAGCGATGGCATTACCCATTTTGCAATGCTTCAGACAATCCGTGAGTTTGCCCAAGAACAGCTCGTAACTTGTGGAGAGCAAGAGACTCTTATTCAAAAACATGCGTTATATTATGCCGCGCTTGCGGATGAAGCTGGGGCCAAGCATGAGGATATAAGTTGGTTAAATAGGCTAGAGTTAGAGCATGATAATATTCGACGGGCACTACATTGGTTTATTCAAGTTAATGATGCTGAATCAGCTTTAAAAATGTGTAGTTCCTTATGGAACTTCTGGTATACAAGAGGTTATTTTCGGGAAGGTCGCCAATGGATCGCAGAAGCTTTCAAAATAGATAGCGTTATATCAGATGAGACCATGGCCCGGTCTTTACGGGCTGAGGGTATGCTAGCAATGGCTCAAGGACAACATGCTATTGCGGTTGATAATCTTAAACGTACCCGTACTATTTGGGATGCACAAGACAACAAATCAGAACTTGCAAATACACTGCATTCCCTTGGAACAATTCATATGAGCCAAGGAGATTTTGATACAGCACTAGAACTGTTTGAACAAACACATCGTATGTTTGCGGAAATAGGGAATTTGAGGGGAACAACGGTAACAATACAAAATATGGGTATTATTGCCATAGGACGACAAGATTTTGATGGTGCGAAGCAGCATTTCCATGCTGCTTTAGACATCGCAAGAAGTGCTAATTTTACTCTTGGGGTTGTCATGTCACTTAGCGCTCTAGGCTCCACCGCATATTGGGACAATGATTATGTAGGAGCTGCCCGATTCTACAAGGAAAGTTTACACGCTAATCAAGAACTCAATGATCAATATGGCCTTACCTTAACCATTGAAAGTCTTGGATTAATTGCTCTTGATACTGGGAAATCCCAAATATCAGCGCATTTATTTAGTGCTATTGCTAAGCTTCGCGAGTCGATAGGCTTACCACTTGACGATCCAAAGTTTCGCCAGATTCAAGAGGAAAAAATTAAAGCCGCAGAAGAACAGTTCGGAGAAAAATGGTCGTCTTGGTGGGAAGAGGGTTCCACAATGCCAATCGAAGACATAATTCACATCATTGATAGACATTTATAGGCATTAACCTTATGAATTCTTCCACAACACCTACAGAAATAGTAGAGGGTAGTCATAGAGTTATTTCAATACATCAAACATATAAACGGGCTATTTCTTTGATGGATTCTCTTGGAAAATGGAGAATTATAGATTTAACGGATTATAACTCTCTCTCTATTCATGTCTATGCAATTCAATCTGATGATTCTGCTGAATGGCTAGGCTATGGTAAAGGGGTAACGGCCATTCAATCCAAAGTAAGTGCGCTCATGGAGGCTATTGAGCGCCATAGTATTCAACAACTTCCATCAAACCATATTTGTTCTAGCTACAATCAACTACGCGATTCTCATCACATTCTGTTACCGTCAACCCTAATACCGGGGTCAAACATTGATATTGATCCTAAGATCAATCTTGAGTGGCTACCGGGGGTCGATTTACACTTACATACCGAGGTTTGGATACCAGCCGCTTATGCTGTATTAAGTAAGGATCTCGCCGGTCCAAAACTCAAGAAATGGCGAACTTCTAATGGGGTTGCTTCAGGAAATACGATTGATGAGGCAATCTGTCATTCACTCTACGAGATGATTGAGAGGGATGCGTGGACACTTGCTTGGCTTCAGGCTGTTACGATACCACAAGTACGATATCTAGCTCAACAAGTGCGATTCAATACTACACGCGTCCAAGGGGAGCTTGATTTTTTACCCCAATCAGAATTATTGCCTTTAATTGACCATCAAAGTTTACCCGATACTGCAAAGAATCTCATCCATAAATTCAAAAAAGCTGGTATTGACATAACAATTAGAGATATTACATCAGATATTGGTGTTGCAACCTTCCTCGCTGCTGGTTTTGATAAATACCAAGTTTTATTTGGCATGGGAACACACCTTAGCACTGAGATTGCACTTATCCGCGCCATTACTGAATGTGCCCAGATGTTTCAGGTAAAGAAGCACCTCAACATATCCGATGAACCAACCAAGGCCAATAATGAATTGCAGGCAAAACTTCTTTTTGGAGCTGGCCCTATCCGAAGTTTCACTGAGGTACAAAGCTACCATCTCTCCAACATTAATGAGCACATAACACTGTTGCTTGATCGGCTTTCCTGTGTTGGATTGGATCAGGTTATCGCTATCGATTTAACCGATCCAACACTAGAGATACCCGTTGTTCGTGTTCTTATACCAGGAATTGAAGATTGGGCAGCTTATAATTTTGCCCCAGAATTTTACTATCTAGGGCATCGTGGCCAAAAATTTACACCCTAAAAGAAGTATATCTATCGTTAGAACGCTAGGAGCTGTCATGGTATTACCTTTGCCATCGGAAAACATCGATGTTTTATTGATTAGTATGCCATTTGGCATATTAGATAAACCATCAATTGGATTAGGCTTGATCAAGGCTCATCTCGATGAGATTCAGATAGCGAGTAAGGTACTCTATTTCACGCTTCCCTTTGCAAAGTCTATCGGTGTACCTTTATATAGCCGTATTTCTAGCGGAGAGCCAGCAACTATTGACCAATTAGGCGAATGGCTATTCAGTAGTGAACTTTTTCCCACTATTCCACCCTCAGATAGTTATATCACTGACGTTCTCGAAGGTCTTAAACCTGAACACCGTGGGGGGAATCCTATTATAGGAAAACAACTTTCAGAGGATTTCATTGCAAATACCTTGGCTATCAAAAATCGCATCAAACCATTTCTAAACGAATGCCTAGACCATATACTTGCCCATAAGCCTAAAGTCGTGGGATTTTCAAGTGTATTCCAACAACATACAGCATCACTTTCTCTGGCACGCTGCTTAAAAATGGCAGAACCTTCGATAAAAATTATTTTTGGTGGCCCCAACTGTGAAGGTGCTATGGGAGCAGAGACAATTAAACAGTTTCAATTCATTGACGCTGTGGTATCTGGCGAAGCAGATGCTATTATTGAAGAGTTAATAACAAAATTACTGGCTGGACAACCTGTATCAACTATAAAGGGGGTCTATACTCCTGACAATGTTGATTTACTTAATGTAAATGGTTTTTATCCAAATGGGCCATCTATTACAAATATGGATAAACTACCAACCCCAAACTATACAGATTACTTCGAACAAAAGGAAGCCTATGAGCTTGATTTTATGGTCTCTCTTCTGTTTGAAACATCGCGTGGTTGTTGGTGGGGACAGTCACACCATTGTGTATTCTGTGGACTAAATCCTTTGACTATGGGGTTTCGTGCTAAATCGGGGGATCGGGCACTAGCAGAACTCATCAGTCTACAATCCAACTATCCAGGTTGCCCCATTGAGGTTGTTGACAACATCATGGATATGAAATATTTTAAGTCTTTTTTACCCCAATTAGCACGACTCGATCTTGATGTTCGACTTTTTTATGAAGTCAAGGCCAACTTAAAAAAGGATCAGATACGGCTCCTTAAAGAAGCAGGAATTACAAAGATCCAGCCAGGTATCGAAAGTTTTAGTACTGCAATTCTTTCGATCATGAATAAAGGGATAAAAGCATTACAAAATATTCAGCTTCTAAAATGGTGTAAAGAGCTTGGGGTAGAACCTGTATGGAACTTTCTTTGGGGATTTCCTGGCGAAGATCCGGCAGAATATGCCCAAATGTCAGAATTTCTTCCTCTCCTTTCACATTTACCTCCACCAATGTCAGCACAGCGCATCCATTTAGATCGTTTTAGTCCTATGTTTGATGCAGCACAGGCATTCGGTTTGGTAAACATAACCCCATTTGCATCTGCCCACCATATTTATCGTGGCATACCTTCTAATAGATTGAACAATCTGGTTTACTATTTTACCTATGGATATGATGATGATCGTAATGTTGATGACTATGTATCAGACTGCGCACATACCATACGTTATTGGAAAGATGTTTACACATCCAGCGATTTATACGCATTAGATCTAACAGATGAGCTACAGATTTGGGATATGCGGCCAAATGTGTCTCAGCAAATCATGCTACGGCTGACGGGCTTGGCTCGTGAACTCTATCTTGCTTGTGATAGCGTACAATCCATTGAACGTCTGCGGAGCATTATTGAACAACATATGGGGGCTACGCCAATTAACGAAGCTCGATTGATGCTCCATCAATTCATTGGTAAGGGAATTATGTTGGTAGATGGAAACTCTTATCTCAGTCTCGCGACCCTTATCACATCAGAAGAACCAAAGTACTCTGTCTTACTAGATATGGGAAAAATACTAACCATATCTGGAAAAATGCCTAGTTACTTGCAAATAACTGAGGATAACGTCACCATGATAGAAAACACACAAATCTTAATTTAGTTAACGAGTGTGCTATGATACAAGCCACTATGAGTATTTTTAATTGTTAACTATAGGGAGTTATCTATCATGACGCTTGAACAGGTTTTACTAAAAGCTTACACTGATATTCAGTTTCGACAGCAAATTCAAAATGGAACTGAATTACTTTTGAGCCTTTCAGAGCAAGAACGTGCAGCTATCAAAAATATAAACTTTGATATACTTAATGCTTGTTCTACTCCAGGTGATGGCAGTACCGATATGGTCTTATGTACTGGCCGCTTGTAGATAATAAATATCTCTTGATTTCCGCATTTTAGCACTGATATGGTCTTGTGTATTGACTGCTACTAGACTCCGTAGCGCTGACAAAGACAAGCTGACAAAGTAGCGGCCTGTCTTTGTCAGCGCTGCTACGAAAGGATAATTTTTATTTTTTGTAATGAGGTTTTAGCATGACCGTGAAAGAAGCCTTTCCATTAGTCATTGATCATGTCTATCTTTGGGTAGATCACGCTGCACGTCCTATGGCACTGTTAGAATCGGCAGGATTTCAACCCTACGGGCATATCCAAGTGCATCAAGGACAAGGGACAGCAAGCCAAGCCGTCTTATTCAAAAACATGTATCTTGAATTGGCATGGGTTGAGAATGAACAAGAACTCACCGACTTTATTGCGAACGGCGGTGTCGCCAATCTTCCACCAAAACACTGGGAAGCAACTGGGGAATGTCCATTTGGGATAGGATTCCACTATCGAACGGAAGACACCCCGCATTTGCCTATTACCGCCAAGAATACGGCATCAGCAGCATGGATGCCTGAAGGATCATCGATTCAGGAGATTGAGCAAACCTCACGGTATGCCCCCGTCGTCTTTATTCTCCACGGGCCATTGGCCTATTGGGACTGTCCTGAGCAAGAAACAACTCATCCGATTGGGATTAACGGACTCACCGAATTAATCATCACCGTTACCCGTCTCGGCCAGCTTGATCCGCTCACGCAGCAACTGCTTGACCATGGGGTTATCCAGTTCAAAGAAGGGGATACACCGCTTCTCGAATTGGCGTTTGATCAGCGCGAATTTGGGAAAACCCTTGACTTTCGGCCAATGATGCCCTTAATGATTCACTACTAAGGACTTCCGTCCATAGCAATGCGGAATAAACCACAGTTTTCTATGAACGAAAAACGGTGACACACGTTATCAATCAAACACTGTGAGTTCTTCTGTCTTTAAATATGTGTTACTCCATTTTTAAGGGATGATGGAGTATCCACGGTTGATGATTGATTATTTGGGTAATCAATTATCGCCGTGTTTTTGAGAGGAGCTTCGCCCATGATCAGTTTTCACCCCTTTGGCGGCGCACAAGAAGTCGGCGCGTCGTGTGGCATCCTCAAACTGGGCATGCGCCATATCCTCGTCGATGCGGGGATGCGCCCAGCTGCCCGCCCTGGCCAATCGCGCACGCCCGATCTCGAAGCCCTCAAAACCTTCTCGCTTGATGCGATCCTGATTACCCATGCGCATATTGACCACACGGGCTGTCTGCCGCTCGTCGCCAGTCTGTTTCCCACCGTGCCCATTTATGCGACCGAAAGTACGATCGCGTTGATGCGGATTTTGCTCTTGGATAGTGCGCGGATTATGGAACAAGAACACCTCGCACACGAACTGGAAACGCCCTTGTATGACCAAACGATGGTGACGGAAACCTTGGCGCGGATCATTCCCGTGGCCTTCCATCAAGAACTCCGTCCGGTGGCTGCTAATCAAGAAATTAGCGTGACCTATCTGCCCGCAGGCCATATCCTTGGCGCGGGCATGCTGCATATCACGAGTCCTTGGGGCAGTATCTTGCATACGGGCGATATTTCGGTGGGTCACCACCGCACGATCACAGGCGTTGATTTGAATACCCTGCCGCAAGTGGACATGATGATTTGCGAGGGAACCTACGGCAACCGTAGCCACAAATCGCGCAAAGACCAAGAGCAAAACGTGGTCGCCACCATTCAGCAGGTGATTGGCCACGGCGGGCGGGTGCTGATTCCGGCCTTCGCGGTGGGGCGGGCGCAAGAACTCATCCTGATTCTCAAAGCCTTTCGCACCTCTGGGGTGGTGTCGCCTGTCACGATCTATGTGGACGGCATGTGCAAAGCGGTGTGTGAAGCGTATCAGCAGCAATCGCATGACCTGCATCCGGCCCTGCAAAAGTTCTTGAGCAATAGCCAACGCCCGTTGTTTGTCGATCCAAGTTTTGGCGTGCTGGCCGTGCATCAAGGCATGCGCCCGCGCGTGATTCAGAGCGACGAGCCAGCGATTATCATCAGCACCTCGGGCATGCTCACGGGTGGGCCAGCGCCGCTGTATGCCACCAAACTCGCCCAAGACCCGCGCAATGCCATCATTTTCACAGGCTATCAGGATGAAGAATCGCCAGGCGCGGCCATGCTCAAGGCCACCCAAGGCGGCACGATCACGCTGAATGGCCAACGGGTGACGCTGGGCTGTCCGGTCTATCGCTATGGCTTGTCGGGCCATGCCGATGTGGGCCAACTTGAACAGGTCATTCGCCTGGTGCAGCCGCAACAACTGGTGCTGGTGCATGGCGATCACGATGCCCTCAGTCACCTCGCGGCTCGCTTCAAAAAACTGGCGGTGGCGATTCCCGCTGCGGGCGATGTCGTGACCCTGACGCGCCGTGCGCCGACCCTCAGTGTTCAGGCGGGGCAACGGGTGGATCTGCCTGCGCTAACGCCCGTGGTCGTGGAAGTTGTGGCTGAACCCACGCCGCTGAAGCCTGCGCCCACGTTGGCCGACTTGTACGCGATTGCCACGGCCAATGGGATTCCCGCCCGCCCCTGGACGGCGATTGAGCTGGGCGCAGCCTGGTATGGCCCGGCCTATCAGCCCACCTTGCGCCCGATTGTCGAGGGGGTCTTGAGTGTCGCCCGCAGCCACTTCCGCACCAAGCGCCTCGGCAGTCAAACCGTCTTTACCCCGCGTCCAGTGTTAGAGTCAGGCGAGCCGAACGTGACGGCCCCGCCCAAACCGCAGCCGGATGATCGTTGGGATGTGGTGCCGATTGGCCAGATTGTCCTCGTGCTTGGTTCGGCAGCGCCCCCCGACCGCGTGCAGCTGGGGTTGATCACGGGCGAACCCACGGGCAGCACCGTGCCGCTGGTGGTCGAGGCGTGGAAAAGTCCCAGCCAAGTGCGCGATACGATTCACGGGGTCACGCCGATGAATCGGCTGGAGTGGGTGGGGCTGGAGCATGCCGAGATTCAAGCCCACTTGCAAGCGCTGCGGGCCACCGTGGATGCCATCCCGATTGATGTGCTGCGGCTTTGGCAGGCGCAAAATGGCCAATCTGCGCGGCTGGAAACGCTGATGGCTGCCGCCGAGACTTTAGAGGAACAAGTGTCCACGGGCATCACGCTGATGCGGCGGGGGTTGCTCGTCTGGAAACGCGAGGGGGCACGCTGGATTCCCAAGCCGTTTGAGAGCTTGAATGACCAAGCCTTGATTACGCGGCACTTAGATTTGATTACCCAGGTGGGGGCGATGGTCACGCATACCAAGGATGGCCGCACGGGGACACTCACGGGGCGGGGCGGCTGGTTGCAGGTCGAGGTGCGTTGGGATGCAGGTGCGGTGGAGTTGGTCAAGGATGGATTGGTGCGGGTGACAACATAGCACGCTACGCCATTGCCTTGGGAATACATACCGATCGTTCACCATGGCAGGATTGCCCAAGAATATGCCACTTTTCCATTCTTATTGATGCGTTGTTATACCACTGCAATGGCATAAAAACGCTCTGCCAACACGAGTAATCGGCCTGTGTTACCCACCTATTGACTTGGTGTGCGACATAGCCATACAACCGGAGCACAGATCTCTCTCAAGGGAAACAATCCGCATAAGTCCCTCATCGATCATGGCTGATACCTTGCCCAAGACCACTGGTGCTGTTTTATCCGCTTGATTCCTTCAGATCTCCCCAATTGATCGACTCCCCAAACGGCGGTCATAGCGCAATCCATCTCTTTGGATAGGTATATACACCCCTTAATGGGGGATGGTTCATCCACCTATCCCCTGTTATACTGGTCAGACATCCAGTTTAAAGGACGCTCTATGAATATCAAACAGTCGCTTGAAGAAGCCATGACCATTGATGGTGCGTTGGGTGTTGCGTTAGTCGATTATACCACCGGGATGACGCTTGGTACGTTGGGTGGGAGTGCGACCTTAAATCTCGATGTCGCTGCGGCAGGCAATACCGAGGTCGTCCGTGCAAAAATGAAGGTGATGAATCGGTTAGGATTGAAAGATCATATCGAAGATATCTTAATAACCCTCGGCCATCAATATCATCTGATTCGGATTCTTCAAAAGCGACCAACCGTGTTCTTATACCTTGTGCTGAATAAATCTGCGGCGAATTTGGCCCTTTCACGATTAACCTTAATCGGCATTGAAGAAAACCTTGAATTCTAGAACACCAACGTCGCGGATCGCCACATCAATGTGGCGATCCGTATCCTGTGGATGACCACATCGATGCGCTCATACGGCATGAGACCACAAACCCCATTGGGTTTGCGGTCGTCACTGTCCTGTTCCCCATCTCTTAGCGTCCGTAGTGGATCAATGCTCCAATGATGGTATCAATGCGCTGCATCGAATGCCAAAATAACCCAAGATTCGCCCCGCTCTCCAAGAGCGTAATAAGAATACATCCGTGGACGGATCGAATACTACACATTCCTGCTGGCGTGCGGATCACACTTTCTTCCGCATGATCAAGATTCACGCTTTGGACAACCCTATCGGCAATGCGGAGCCATGGGTTTGCCATCGCTGCGATGTGGACGACTGACAGTGTTTCGGGCATCGTTGAGACAAGGATGCTGCCATTACTGTTAATCATAACGATACCACTGATGCCGGGAATATCGTCCATGAGGTGTTCAAAATGATGCTTAAGGGTTCCGATATGGTCTAACGCGATAGCGGGAACGACATACTCGACTAGCGAGGGAGGGGGAGTCGGGCTTCCTCCCAGGGCGGTGGCGATCTGGCTCAATGAGGGCGGCTTGTGCATAACACCATCCTTGGTATGCGGTCACTCGGTAACAATGGGGCTTTAACGGAACATGGAACACGGTCATCACGATGAAACTCAACTATCCAGATAGTGATGAATGCCTATCCATGCCGTGAGAACGGTCGTTGCCGTTCAGTAACACCCCCACATCGGGTATTGCTTTATGCGTGAGGATGTGTGAGTTATCGAGGTCAACAAGAAATAGTACGAGCGTCGATGTGCGCCATACTAGCTATTTATCTAGCGAAAAACAAGACCAACGAGTCCTAAACTACCTAGTTCTCAGGGTTGGAGTGCGGCACCGATTCGCGTTTTTTCAGACCGTTTGTCGAGTCATGGCTACTAATCATGATTCGCAGCCACCATAGTACACAAATTTGGCCAATCGATGTCTGCTACCCCTTTTCGATCAATCTTCGTATGTATTAATGCTCATTTTTATGCAGTATGGACTATGACCTTAAAAAACACGAATCTTTCTCTATCCCATGTTTGTATCCCAAGGGCCAACTTTGGAATCAAGTCGGCCCTTGGGATAGGAGAATTTAATGCCATATTTTCTCAACTACCCATCGCCAGAACGGTTGTTTTTTCTGATCATCGTTGGTCATTTTTTCACCATGTTGAGGTGTTTTTAAGGCTATTTCTCGTTGAATCAAGCATTGGAGGATATATTCGAGATTCTCTCGAACAATCCGAGTATCAGGATGATCATCACCCAACACTGCTTCATGGATGGCCAATGCCCGTTCAAGTATTGGTTGAGCCTCAGCATCCAGCCCTTGTCGCGCCAAGACCACTGCTAGATTGTGCATACTTTCCGCCGTATCGGGATGATTTTCGCCCAATGCCGATTCAGTCACCTCTAACGCCCGTTCATATAAGCGCTGTGCTTCCCCATACCGCCCTTGCAGAACCAAGACCCTCGCCAGTGCACCCATGCTTCGCGCCGTATCCGGATGCTCACTGCCTAACACTGCTTCTCGCACCGTTAATGCCCGTTCGTATAAAGGCTGTGCCTCTCTATATCGCTCTTGCCGCTCCAAGACGACCGCCAGATTATTTACACTCTGCGCCGTATCCGGATGCTCCGTCCCCAACACCTTTTCAAAGATCGCCAACGCCCGTTCATACAAGGGCTGTGCCTCGCCATACCGCCCTTGACTCATCAAGACTACCGCCAGATTGTTCACACTCCGTGCCGTATCCGGATGCTCGGCCCCCAATATCGCTTCCCGCACCGCCAACGCCTTTTCAAACAAGGGCTGCGCCTCGCCATACCAACCTTGCCGCTCCAAGACCCCTGCAAGATTGTTTACGCTCGTTGCCGTATCCGGATGCTCGGCCCCCAATATCGCTTCCCGCACCGCCAACGCCCGTTCATACAAGGGCTGCGCCTCGCCATACCGCCCTTGCCGCTCCAAGACCACCGCCAGATTGTTCACACTCCGCGCCGTATCGGGATGCTCTAGCCCCAATAGCCCTTCCCGCACCGCCAATGCCCGTTCAAATAACTCCTGCGCTTCCCTATATAGTCCTTGGTAATGCAACGATTCTGCAAGATTATTCATGCTCCGCGCCGTATCGGAATGGTTTTCACCGACAAGTAATCTTCGTACCGTCAGTGCTCGTTTATACAGTGTTTGCGCCTCTGCATAGCGTCCCTGGTATTGCACAAATAATCCAAGGCTCGTCGCAAGCTGCGCCGTTTGTTCCGTATCGCGATCCAACGCTCGCAGGGTAACATATCGTAAATGCGGTTCAAGTGGCTTCATCTGCTGTGGGACACCCGTCTTATGCGCTTTTTCTGATGAGATTACAATGCGCTGCTCCACCATCGTTAACATTGAATGCCATCCCATGCGCGCGTGAATCACTTGGGCGAGCAAACGATGCAAAACAACCGTCTCAGTTCCCTCAAGTAAACCGATTGCTTGCAAGCGCCGCAGCGCATCTGCTGCATCATCACCATCCGTTCCATCGGGAACGAACGATAGTATTACATCGCGCGGAAGGGGAACGTTTGGCGCACACCACGCAGCACAATCCAGCATACCTAAGGCGAGCGCATCGATTGGTTCATTTGGATCAAGCTGATTCACGCTCACCATAAAGGTGGCTTCGACATCCAGTTCATGCTGGGTCGGTGACGGTAAAGCTCCTCGCCCCTTGAGTGACCGATGGGCAATGGTTAAGTCATTGCGATACTGGCTTACGGGCTGATGCGGGTAGGAATGGAGGTAACTCCCCGCCAAGTGCAGCGCCAAGGGCAGATGCCCCAAGTCCACAGCAATCTGGTCGGCATCTTGATCCGTTAAACGCGGGCAGAGCGTCTTTAGTAATGCGCGACTCTCGTGAGGTTCCAATACACCAATCCGAACGTGGGTCACGGCTGACCACTGATCGGATCGCGCTGTTACCAGCACCCGACAGCCACCGATTTTTGGTTTCCAGCGGTCGATAATTGTGCGATCCTCACAATTATCGAAAATTAGCAAGCGCGGGATGGCGGATTGCCACGCGACCATGACCCGTTGCACTTGCTCGTCGAACGACAAGCCTGTTGGATTAATCTGCAATGCCATCGCACATGCTGCAATCTGACTCGCGACCTGATCCGCAATGGAACAATCGATCCAAAATACCCCGCCATGAAAATAGACCCCATAACGATAGGCAAACTCCGTCACAAGGTTGGTTTTTCCAATACCGCCAAGTCCCGTCGTAACGGCAGGCATAACGACAGTTGGTTGGGTTTGGCCAATCGCGCGAGCCAAGGCGTTTAATTCGGCTTCACGACCGACAAAATGAGGACTCGATTCAAATGGGATGCGTGAGGTCTGGGGAAGATCAGCACGCGGAGCAGGAACAGCATCAAGCGGGATAGCGGCAAGCGCGGCAAGCGCCGCAGGCAAGGGGTCGATCGGTTTGGGGGATTCAAGATGAATAGTCCCACTATTGGCCCCAATTGCAACCCCTGGAATAGTGCCTCCATGGACATTCACTGTTCCATCATATGCGCATGGCTGTTCCATTCATACGCCTCCAATTGCCACGCTATCAGGCCCAAACCCAAGATTTTTACATCCAGCCGCAACATGGTGCATTTTAGACCATCAGAATAGCCTAAAACGATGATTGCTCTAATTGAAAGATAATACCGATTATCTTTCAATATTCATTAAAAAGCGACGCTATTCCACGCTCTTTTGCCTCGAAAAACCGCCAAAAGAGCGGAATTATCGAACAAATAAACTTTTTTAATGCTATTGCGCCCGGCTACGAGAAACTTGGGTTTAGGTCTATCAGCGAAAAATCTGGATAAGACAAGTTTATCGCGGTTCGCCTCATTGGTTCGTATTAATAATAGTTCCGGTATTCACGCCCGTCACGACCCCAGTAACGCTCCCACCCGTAATCGACACCGATCCCGTTATATTCGTCGTTGTGGGCGCTGTGGCCAGAATAGATCGGAGTTCTGTCAACAACGCGGGATTGGCTTCAATTAATTCGCGGACTGCACGGCGCAATTGGTCTTGATTGCGGCTCGGATTGCGCTCGAAGCCCATAAGATCCTGGCGCTGATCCTCAGTTCCCGTGGCAGCAGCGCGTTGCACCACGGCTAAGGCACGTTCGCCTGTGGCGGCTTCTGCTGGTGGGGTTGGGTGGGGAGCGTGTTGAGCCTCGGCGGTTGCGACAACGCCGCGATAGGTCATATAGGCGCTGACTAAGCTCACAATTCCGGTAATAACGGCATCCATGCTCATCTCCTTGGTATAAAATTCTCTTTCGGTGGATCATGCATGCAGCAATCTGCGTGCTACAGAACGGTGAAGAACAATTATATCGTATGCACATATCGAGGTCGAGGCGATCCTCACACCACCCTTCAGCGAGGTCTCATTATTAATAGATGCAATCCATCCCTATTTCTGGCATATCAGCAGAACATTCACCCCCATGGGTGAGCATCACACACTTGCACACAACGCCGCCAATCGTCGATGCATGGTCGCGTGCCGGAACCGCCGCTGGACACCATGCGCTCGCGCTCGTCAGGCGCTTTTTCTTCGACTCGTCAATAATTTATTCCTATGGCTTGCACGACTTAAGAACAAATTTTCAAGCAATCGGCCCGCACCCTCGTTGGCTATCATTCAGCACGCCCGTTCGCTGCACCATTTCGGGGCGAGCTGGGTTTGTACGCTCAACACCCCGAATTGATTCCTCGCACAATCAATCACGCACTCGCATACCACGGATCACCCGCGCAAAAGGCTGCTAGCCGCCGATTCACCGTGGCTTGGCTGAATGTCCGCACACTCGTCGCGGACTTTTTCCTGGGCTTGCTGATTCCTCCGGCGTTTTTTGCACGTTTCTTCGCCGCCGCCTTGGCCCGCCGTGATCGCGCGAGTTTTTGCGAGTAGGCATACGCGCCGCCGCTGTCTTCTTCTGGTCCAGGCTGAGCACCACCTGTGCAGCGGGGATAACGCGAGCGGGGATTCATCGGCGCACAATCCTCGATTTCGATGGAATGCAGCCAATAATCGCTGAAGTCATAGATATAATCAAAAAGATCGCCATGCCGCACCCCAAGCTGGCCTAACGTCATTGCCTCGTCGCATTCCTCGGCATGCAAGCGAAACTCATGCAGGTGATAATCACCCCATTCAAAGGCGATCTGGAGATAGGTGTACAGCTGCGCCAAGGTCGTGTCACTGGTCACCACCAGCCGCCGCCAGATGCGTGGCGTAACATCTTCAATGCTTATGACAAGTTGATAGGCCATCGTGGCAACAGCAGGGCGATTCGCTGCGCGAGATTGATTGCTCGGAGAATCAATCATGACAGTGGCAGGGAATTGATTATTCGCAGAATCAATCGTTGCTGTGGGCGCGGCTTGAAACGCCAGCATCTCGCGGTGCGCTTCCTCAATCAGCATCGCAATCACCTGTTCTTGACTGATGGTTGGGTTGTGTGAGACTTCGCGCTCGTGGCGGGTCAACCCCACCAGTTTTGCCTGAAGCGCGGGATCGCGCAACCGCACGGCGGCGATGGGGTTTAAACTGGGCTTGCGGCCTGCCCCCGTGCGTTTCCCGCCGTTCTTGTGTCTGCCATCGGCCATGATGCTGTCCTCGTCATGCGCTGCTGCTACTGGGCTGATGATACGCCATGGCTGGCTGTTTCGACAAGGGGCGGATGATTTCCACTATCGTGAGGGATCCTGGACAGAAAAAACCAGCGCTGTAGTAAGCGCTGGTGATCGTGCGTTTTCGTCGCCAGCGCTCCGCGTTCTGGTAGACCAGCTCTCTCGTCGTGTGCACCACTCCTGATGTCGAGCAAGCGAACGTATCCACGGGACTGCCACGTATGGGATCGTATCAATCCTTGCCCTGCCTGTCCTCGCAGGACAAGGATTAATTGCTCGCCGTATCCCATCGAACCAGGAAACTACCACGCACCCCCGTCGCTAACGGACGACAACCGATGGTATAGAGTTTACCATCAGCCCCAATCCCGATCGGGCCAGCACATGAGGTAATCAGGCCCAAATCGTTCCACGTTGTGCCATTCCAACGCGCGATCCGGGGACGACTATCATCACCATCCAGCGCAAAATTGCCCGTTGCGTAGAGCATCCCGTCCTTCCCAAGCGCTAGGTCATTGATCGTGCCCTGCACGCCCGTGCCCAATCCCACCCAGCGGGCGGAAGTCCCCCGCGCAATACTGTTTGCGGGAACGTTATCGATATGGGTGAAGTTGCCACCAAGATACCGACCATTCATCCCCCGCGCACCCGTGGGGTCTTTGATCATCGCGAGGATCATTGGCTGGAACGATGGTCCCACCACGAAGGTTCCATAGCCCCACGCGACCCCATTCCACGTTCGCGTGTGGGCAAGGCTCGCAACATGCAGAACGCCATCATCGGTCATCAGCATTGGCCCCCATGGAGCCAGTCCCCCGTCGCCCAAGGCGTGCCAGGTCGTCTGATCCCAACGGGCAATATTGTCTGCCGTAACGCCGCCGATCGCCGCAAAACTACCGCGCACATACAGGTTCCCATCCTGCCCTATGAGCAGCCTCGTGACCCGATCTTCAATCAGCATTGGCCCGCTCCCGATGGCTTCCCATCCGCGGCGCGGAGTCCAGCGTGCAACATTCGACGCGGCGATCCCGCCTGCCGAGCCAAACCACCCACCAACATAGAGATCGCCGTTTGGATGAACTGCCATCGTTAAGACATAGGACTCCGTCGGCAGCGGATGACTGACTCCATCACCCAAGGATTCCCACCCGCGACGTGGATTCCATCGCGCAATATTGGTAGCGGCCATGGTTCCCACCGCCGTAAACTTCCCGCCAACATAGATACTGCCATCAGCACCAACCGCTACCGCCGTCACATCACCGTCCATGCCCTCCCCAAGCTCAACCCATCCATGCGGTTCAGTGGTGATTGGAGGGACTCCATGGGCAGCCGTGAAGGCGGGATTCGACAGCATCACGCCAATGGCCAGCATCCCAACCAGACGCATCCCACCTAGCATCCATCGGGAGCGATGATTCCTCATAGCACATTCCTTTCTCGCGGCAGACGCACCCCCAGCGGGGAACGTATTGTTCCCTAGACGAGTGCCGTGATAGGAAGGTTGCACATTGGTGCGGGGCTGGTTTCGCCAATAGACACAACGTTCCATTGTCCACTATCCTGAGGGATACTGGACACAAGAAAAACCAGCGCCGTAGTAAGCGCTGGTTGAGTCAAACGCAATCCCCGCCAAAGGATTAAGGCCATTCCAAAAAGGAGTCTGTCATGTTTCTATCAGATACCAATTGTTTCAATCCTCGCCAAAGGATTAAGGCCATTCCAAGTCCACTGTGTCCACTTTTGCAAATGCGCCTGCTCGTCGAGTGCGATCCGCGCATCGTTACGAGCCATTATCCGTAACCATGAACACGCATATATTTATTATGTCAATCATAAACACATGCTCTTCAATCTGTGTCCATTGTACCAAGTCTGTCAATTCCAGATCCTCCCTCCTCACCTATTCATTAATTCCGGTGTTCATCCGGCGGGTTGGCCAACTGCTGATTAATGATATCCATCAACACATGCTGATGGGCTTCGCTTGGCAGGATGCGCCCCTGCAAGCACAATCGCACCACCTCTAGTGCCTCGCGGAGCAACAGAAATCCTTCCTCGCCAATCGCATCGAATAACTCGCCATTCGACACGTCGTCAATGATCACTTCAATCTGGGCCAATGCTTCTGCTTTCTGCATAGGTGTCTCCTTCTAGGTTCATCCTATCTAGAGCCACACACAGGCAATTTCTGGCATAGGCCTGAAAAATCCCCTGCATGGGGACATGGCGATCCGCGATGGTGCGGCATCGGCGATACTCATGGGTGGAATCTGGCAAATCATGCTGGATTCTGGTAACCGCGCACGGGCATTACCCCACTCGGCTCGCGCGTGGTTTTTTGTTCCTACCGCCGCTCAATCCATGCAAATCCGAGCCACCCGCGACGGCTGCGCACCGTCACCGCGTCGCCAACCGTGCCTGACCCTCCCAATGTGATCGATGCACGCGGATCACGCCAATCGGTGACGACGATCTGGTTTGGCCCTTTGCTCGGGCGGTTCAC
>Ga0209460_1000238_pt1 | contig 64663 bp, 55 predicted proteins | sample EBPBio132013_DNA_FD_185868 | JGI IMG/M metagenome (GOLD analysis project Ga0209460, IMG submission 185868) | Wastewater treatment Type I Accumulibacter community from EBPR Bioreactor in Madison, WI, USA - Reactor 2_5/13/2013_ DNA (SPAdes)... | ecosystem: Engineered > Bioreactor > EBPR >... | reverse complement strand
GACTCATCCTCGATCCAGGCCAGTTCAAGGTACATGTTCTTAAAAAGAACGACCTGCGAGGCCGATCCTTGGCCAGTATGGACGTTAATCTTTTCTTTGGGGTAAAGACCAATATCCCGCAATGCGTGCATTTCCGGTGCGCGTTTTGAGACCCAAATGTAGACATGATCAACGACTAAGGGAAACAAATCGTGATTAATACTCATCTCGTTACCTCCGAATTTGTGATGGAAAAAGCCCTGCATCGACGAGGATGTGGCGCATGCCCAGGTTGAGAATGCCACACGACGCGCCGACTGCTTGTGCGCCGCCAAAGGGGTGAAAACTGATCATTGGGGAAAGCTCCTCTCGTGGTTATGTGCAAATGGTTGCACCTGGTGATTGCTGCGTGCTATGGTAGCATGGGTTTTGGGTGGTTGATACCGCTGATGAGTAAGGGGAGAAATCGTGCCACGACATCATCAAGGTGATGATGTTTTATCTATGTTATTCTGCAAGATGTAGTGTTTAAATATGGGGTTCTTATGGCATCATTCTTCACTGCTATTGAAGCTAAACCTTGGAAACTAGAGGGATTCTTTCCACATCATGATGGAATAGGCGCTCAAGAGATGATTGTCATCCTTGAACAGGAGATTCTTTCATTTGAGGCACTAAAATCGAATCTTGATCCAATGATGGATTCTGATATCTTGGTATCAATGATTCAACAATTTGAACTGATTACAACGTATATAAAGAAACTGGAAGGGTATGCTGAGTTATGGTTAGCTGAAAATGCCCAAGACCAAGCAGCACATGCATTTGATGCGCGAATCCGCCATTGTAGTACTGATGTTATGAATAGAACGCTGTTTTTTATAAACTGGTGGAAGAAACTTGACGATAGCAATGCAGCGCGATTAATGAAAAGAGCTTCCCCTTATACCTATTGGCTATCAAAACTTCGTGCATTAACACCTTATACACGTTCTGATTCGGAAGAGCATATTCTTAATCTTAAGAATATGACTGGCTCCGCAACACTAATTACCTTATATCAATCAATTACTAGTCGTTATCGTTTTACACTTGAAGTCAATGGACAAAAAATTGAAATTAGTGGGAGTAATCTCGCCGAGTACGTTATGAATCCTGATCCCATCATCCGCTGGGATGCTTGTGAGGAAGTATTTCGTGTATTTAGTCAAGACAAGAGTATTATTGGAAATATTTACCTTGCATTAACACGGAATTGGTATATTGAACAGGTGGATATTCGTGGTTTCCCCTCCCCTATTTCGGCTCGTAATCTCAGTAATGATATTCCTGATAGTATTGTCGAAACACTCTTATCAATTTGTCAACAAAATAGCGGGATCTTTTATCGCTATTTTCGGGTTAAGTCTCGTTGGTTAAACATCTCTCCATTAAAGCCTACCGATCTTTTTGCTCCGATAGGTCTCAAAAGACGATACGAACTTCCAGACGCGCTAGAACATATCTTTAGTGCCATAAATACCTTTGATCCACAAGTTGCCAACATGCTTAAGTCCATTTTTGATGCTGGCCATGTTGATATGGAAAGCCGGATGGGAAAACGACGCGGAGCTTGGTGTTTTACACAAACCCCCGATGTTTTGCCTTGGATCTCAGTAGCCTATACTGGTGATATTAACGATGTTATCGGGCTTGCTCATGAGTGTGGACACGCAATTCATGCGCTCTTATCTAGCCGACAACGTATGTTGAATTACCACGTATCAATCCCTTTGGCGGAAACAGCATCGCTCTTTATTGAAATGCTAGTTGTGGATCATTTAATTGATCAGGAAACAGATTCATCGATTCAGCAAAGTATCCGGTTTCGGCAGCTTGATGATGCCTATCTATCCATTCAAAGGCAGATCTATCTTACGTTATTTGAGCAAGATGTATATTCACTGGTAAAACAGGGTGGTACGATTGACGAGGTAGCATCCCTCTATATGAATAGGTTGCGGGGCGATTTTGGTTCAGACATTGAAGTTTCCACAAATGCACAGTGGGAATGGCTGCTGCTCTCTGCTTTATACTACGATCCTTTCTATGCTTATAGTTATGCGTTTGGGCATTTACTGGCTTTGTCGCTCTATCAGCGTTATAAAGTTGAAGGAATATCGTTTGTTCCCCACATTTTGCATATTTTGGAAGCTGGAGGATCAGCGTCTCCTGCGGATATCCTTAAGGAAGTCGGGATTGATATTGCTGATCCATTATTTTGGCAGGCAGGCTTCGATATGATTCAGTCGATGGTTGAAACACTTGAATCAATACCTACGCCTGTTTAGACTAGCTTATTTTACATAGGCACTGCTCCCACTCCCGAGTATTCCTATAAATGAGGGTGGTTCTCGAATCCTAACCATTTCAACATTGAAAATTATTCGAGGCCACTCTTTTGCACTAAATATGCACTAAATATGCACCTAAATTGTTGTTTTATCCTTCCTTACTTGATTATGATAAATCTATATAAATCGAATCTATGAGCATTCACCCTTAATGGTATGGATGAACATTGATTTACCTTATTTATTGCCATTACTTGGCATTTCAACAAGGAGTTTTCCAATATGAATACCCTTAATCAGTCATTTCAACGATTACGTCATGCTCTTCAGGATGAAAATATTTTTCGCTCGTTTCAAAGTGATCCTATAGCTCTATCGGCGAAGTATGGTGTGGAGCTTACCCCAGAATTTGCGAAAAAACTTAAACTTGGCTTACAAAATATCAATACTCTAGAACATGCTCAATTATTAGGCAAATCAGGATTCCGGATGGAATGTGGTCCAGAGCAACCAGATGATGGAACTGGTCGGGGGGGTGGATATGCCCTGCCTGGAATCGGGATGCCGATCGTAGACTAATGTTCATTGGTTCTGGGTGAGGCTCTTCAATGCTGAGGAGCCTTATTTTATTCTTTTTGGGAGTATCGGATATGATAAAACCTACCCATTTTGCAATCCATGTAACTTATGCATGTCCACTCGTGTGTGCTCATTGTTGCTTTTCATCAACCCCAGAGAATACAGATTCGCTTCATATTGATCATATCATTGAGACTATAAATGCACTGGATTCTAGTATAAAAATGGTTGGTTTTACGGGTGGTGAACCGTTTCTATTAGGAAAAAAACTGAATGATATTGTACGGGCAGCCTCTAACAAAGGCTTTACTACCCGTGTTATTACAAGTGCTTATTTTGGAAAGCACGATTTTATTGTGAAAAAAAAGTTAATGGATCTCTATCACAGTGGTCTTAACGAATTAACCATTAGTTGGGATGAATACCATAAAAAATTTATTCCTTTTGAATATATTTATAGTGTTTTCTGGACTGCAAAACAATTAGGCTTTACTGTTAGTATAAATATGGTAAAAGAAAAAAATAGTGTCTGGACAAAAGAAAAACTGGGCAGGGAGCTTGGTCTTAGGGATAATTATGATGAGATTATTGAATCAAATCTGAATTTAAACGGACGTGCAGAGATTGAACTACACGATGCTATACCTATTGAGTCTGTAGGGAAATTAACACCATGTTCTTATGTATTGGCTGGCCCCACCCTCAGTGCAAAAAATAAACTCTTAGCGTGCTGCGGAGTTATTCCTGAAACATCAGCACTTATTCTTGATCATGACTTTAAATCCGAAAACCTTAATCAACGGCTACAAGAAGCTTCTAATAACCCTCTTTTAAACTGGCTTCACCAATATGGACCATATGATATACTCCAGTGGATCTCTTTACATTATAATGTTGATATACCTAAAAATATTAATGGTAATTGTGAAGCCTGTAGAGTATTATTTCATACTCCAGATATTGCTTGTCATATACAAAATGCGATTAATGATCGAGGATTGGAAGTTATGAATGAGGTTAATATTTTAAATATATTAGATTGGTTATAAAATATGTTATTAATGAGAAATAAAAACTATGCAATTTTATGGATTTCATATACATTGTCACTTATGGGGGATTATTTAGTAATAGTATTACTACCATTTTATATTTATAATATAACAGGGTCAGCCATAGCTACTGGTACGATGTTTATCTTTTCTACATTGCCTGGGGTTATCTTTGGTTCATTTGGAGGTGTTTTAGCAGATAAAATCAATCGGAAGAATATAATGATTTTATGTGATGTAATTAGAGCAATATCATCTTTATTATTAATTTTTGTATCAAAGTCGAATATATGGATAGTTTATTTGTTTGCATTAAATGATTCAGTTTTTTCACAATTTTTCTTTCCAGCAAGAGCATCTTTACTACTCGAAAATGTAGATGAAAAAGATTTAACATCCATGAATAGCATTGATGCAACTACAAATAGTTTGATTAGCGTAATAGGGCCATTATTAAGTGGGGTTGTAGTCAGTTATTTTGGGATATTATGGATAAGTATCGTTAATTCACTATCTTTTTTGATGTCAGCATTACTATTATATAGATTGAAATATAATGTAAAAAAAGAATTTAATCAAGAGATGAAAATTAGATATATGGATATGTGGAAGAATGGATTTATTTCTATTATGAGTAATAATATTTTAAGGAGATTATTTTCAATTAGCATGATTATTATGATAGCACAAGGATTTTTAAGTATCCTTATGGTGATTTTTGTAACAAAAGTACTCATGAAAAGTTCTATTCATTGGAGCTGGATGATAACTTCACAATCGATTGGAAGCATTATAGGTGGATTATTAGTAAATATTTTAAAGAGAAGATTAGAGCCAAGTAAAATGATATTTATAGGATTATTAGGTTCTAGTATTATATTTTATATAATTATACATTCACAAAACTTTGTTTCTATTCTTGTATATAGTATTATTATAGGTGTATTTGCATCAATATACTTTATAGGACTACAAATTAAATTACAAATAAGTATTGATAAAGATTTACGAGGAAGAGTATATGGTTTCTTGAAATCAACAAGGTCACTATCAATGATAATTGGGGTAATGATTGCTACCTTCCTTGAGTATTATCTAGATATTATATCAATTCTCAGTATAGTATCATTAATGTATTTTACTGCAAGTATAGTATCATATAATATTTTGCGATTAGATAAATATCATATATATAAATTATAGTTAAGTGAGTTAGTGTTTAAGACAAAATCAACGATGTCGTCTAAATTCATATACTTTCCTTCGGCTTTTGCGAGTGCTATTGGTTTATCAGATAGGGATACTTTTATAGCCTTTTTATATTGCTCATATTCCTCGATCTCTACTACATCAAAATTAATATCTGAGTTTTCAACTATCGAATCTATTGCACCATGAATTTTTGCTGCATAAGTATAATTTTCACTTAAACAAGCCATTTGTGCTAGACCCATAAGGTTGGCTAAAATACCCTTTATATTTTCTAACTCTCGATATAAGATCAAACTTTCCTTAAAGAAAGATAGTTTGATCTGTTTCTTCATCAAGGCAACGTTTCCTAATGCGCATAATGCCCATGCACATCCCCATTTATCCCCCAGAATACGGCGTAGTGCTAAGCACTCTATATATTGGCTCTCTGCACGATCGTAGTCCCCTTGTTTATATACCATATCTGCAACACTTGTAAGAAACCATGAAATAGCATGCTTATCCCCAGTTGGAAGAACGGCTTTTACGGCTTCCTCGTACAAATTAAGCGCTTGCTCAATATGTCCTTGCTGAGATATTAAGTATCCCAGCGTGTTTAGTGACCAGCCAAGATCTCTCGCGAATTCTATAGGATCTAACTGTCTTAGCAAATAAAGGCTTTCTTCAACAAAAGTCTGAGCTTCTCTATACTTTCCTTGCAGCATATAACACTTACCAAGATTGCGTGATGCTATGGCAGTTAAAGGCATATCTTCTATCTGGCGGCTCAACTCTAATGCTTGCTCTATATATGATTGTCCAGTCTCATGATCCATGAGATTAAAAGTTAAATTCCCTAATACAAGTAATGCTTTGGCTTGTATTGGCAGCGGTGAAAGGTCTATATATTTTAGCCCTTCTTCTAACCATTGTCTTCCCTCGATAAGGTGGCCTCCCACGAGCCAGAAAAGCCATAGCGACGATGCTATTTGCAAGGCGAAGTGAGATTGTCTAGAATCTAAGGCATATTTAAGTGCAGATCGGATATTATCTCGATCATGCTCTATTATTCTTAACCAGTGAACCTGGTTCTCGTTAGCAAGCATTGGCTCTGCCTGCTTGGCAAATATATAAAAATAATCAAGATGTTTCTGCTGATAATATTGGTATTGTCCTTGTGCTAGCAACTCTTCTTTTGAAAATTCCCTAATTGTTTCAAGCATAATGAATCTAGGCGAAGCATGTAGGTGATCAGTATCATCGTATCGTATTAAACTGTTATCAAGCAGTGATTCTAATCCATCTAATACGTCAATGTCGTTATTATCCTGACAAATAACTTCGGCTGCCTCTGCACTCCATCCACCCATAAATACACTCAGACGTAAAAAAAGAATTTGCTCGTCTGGCGTAAGTAAATCATAGCTCCATGCGATAGCATTACGCATAGATTGCTGGCGATGAGGGAGATGTTTTGCAGTACTGGTTAACAATTTAAGTCTATTTTCTAAACGATGGAGAATATCAGCAGGACTTAATAAACGACTGCGAGCTGCTGCTAGTTCAATCCCAAGGGGTAATCCTTCTAGCCGTCGGCAGATATCTACAATTATGTGTGCATTCTCTTGGGTTAACATCAATCCACTATGCGATGATTGCGCCCTATCTAAAAATAGCTGAATGGCAGCAGTACGTGCTAGAACAGGCAAAGAATGTAGTCTATATTGATTCGGTAATGCTAGTGGCGATACGATAATTTCTTGTTCATGAACGGTATGAAGAAGGGTTCGACTTGTAACAATTACCTTTACATTGGGTGCTGTATCTAGTATTTCGTTAACGACGAAAGCCGCCATTGAAACTTGTTCAAAATTATCGAGGATAAGCAATAAATTACGATCACGAAAATATAGCTTGATCTGATTAAGAATAGAATTACCAGGGCCTTTTATACCAATTGCCTGCGCAATTTCGGCAGGAACTTGGTTCGGATTTGTAATAGCTGCTAAAGGGACAAACCATACACCTTCCACAAAATATGATAAGGCCATAACCCCTATTTGGAGTGCTAGGCGTGTTTTCCCAACTCCGCCTAATCCTGTTAGTGTAATTTGGCGAACACGCATATCTTGGAGAAGCGCCAAGATATCAGCAACATCTTGTTCTCTTCCAACTAGGGGGGTAGAGGGCACTGAGATATTTGTTGGAGATTGTGTAATGGCTGGTGTCGGGGGAACTTCTCTAGGGAGACTAGAAGCGCATTGGAGCATAACACCTTCAGATTCCCGTTCTGAATACCACATATTGAGATAGACAGAAAGCTTCTCTGCAAGCTTTTTTCTTCGGCGATAAAAAGAGGAGCTAACAATATTTAGCTTATTGAAATAGAAGTCGTGGGGCTGCATTGGATACTGAAGCAGTAAATCTAATACTTCTTGATGTTTTAATGGCAGTTTCTGTTGTCGTAGAAAATCGTCTACCTGTTCTATACCCCCATAACGTGTAATCCATTCCTGAAGATCTACATATTTTCGTAATAACTCTCCAGGATCTTCAAAATACTGACAAACTTTTTCTGTATCCCAAAGACCTGCCACTGAAACTTCTTGATTTTTATTATCTACTTTACCTTCTGCCATTCAAAATACCTCTTTATGTGTCTTTATGGCCTTAATAAAAAGTTCGTGAAATAAGACTCAATAGCCACAACTATGCACTAAAAACGCTAGAACAATGCAGCAAAACTATGGAAATTGCGAACATCTTTTTTTTATACTCATCAGTGTGGTAAGAGCCACAAGGCCGTCCGTGCTGAAAGAACGGCCCTGCTTGTAGTGACCAAATGTCAAGGAATCCTTAACAATTGATGCCTTCATTTTAGTTTACTCTTTACTATTTGTCCATTGACCTTGGCCTGTGTGTGCAGCGACACACCGGATAAATAAAGAAGATCGAACTTAATGAAAAGTAAGCTATGGTAGGCAGCCGGAGGCGCTAGCATAGTTTGCAAATGACTACCCATCGATAGCCGCTCTATGGGGCAATAGAAAAGAAGGCAGTTTCTATTACTTAGTCATGTGACAACTCGGTTTCTTCTTGAGAGGGGTATATGGTAGTATTACTATATGCTTACTACTCTATGTTGAAACAGTAGAATCTATGACTGAAATTACATTTGTTCCTATCACAGAGGCCGTTGAACTGGCTGATTGCCCTGGATTGACTGCTGATTTGATTCAGCAGCTATCAAAGCGTGACCGATTGCTTGTTTGGGGAGAAATACCAGGTCAGGGTGTTGTTATCGAAAAACAAGGACTTATGAGACTCGCAACAGAGCTAAATCAAGCTCGTCATATAGGTTCCGATCAGTATATTAGTATTGACGATGCTGAAGCAAAATATGGTATCCATCGGACCACATGGTATAGGTATAAGAATAGAGGCGTTGTAAGAGGTAATGCACAGAATCTATTATATCTAGAGGATGTTGCATTCATTGCCAAACTTGCTGAATTTGTTAAGCCTAAAAGTGGCCGCCCTTTGCTTCCAAAAACCTATAAGTTCTCATAAAATTGTTGCTTTTTTTATTGACAAAGCTACAACTTATGATCAATAATGTCATCATTGTTTGTTAGGAGCAACCTGACCTTTATTTCTTGATATTGAACATACACCATGTTCTCCCCACTGCCAGCGGGGATAAGCTAAAAACTGGCTAAAAAAGAAAGAACGCGTTCCTGCGGCCAAGCTGTTCGCGTTCCTCTTGTATCTGTACTCCCAACTTTGGGAGCTATTTTGCTACCACCGAGTATACACAGTCTTGCATGCTGTGTCAAGCGCGGTTGTGGCAAAGGATCGTATACCCATATGCCATCGACCCACCCATCTGGTGGGGCTACGGCCATGCGCACGCCGCATTGGTTCGCGGCCCCCGATACCGACTATCTCTGGATTCCTTCCTATCTGCTTGAAACCCTGTATGACTCGCCCACGGCCATTGGCCTTTTTGCGTTGATTGCGCGGCGCTGGCTCGCCAGCACCACCGCCATGGTCGCCTTGAGCGATCAGGATATTCGGCGGTTTGATCCAGCCTTATGTCGTGGCTCGATTCGCGCGGCCATTGATCGGTTGATTGGTGGTGGCTGGGTGCAGGTCGTGCGCCAGCGTGGCCGCAAAACCCAATATTGTCCGGCATGGGGGAAAAGCACCAATACCCGCGCCTGGTCGAAAACGGGCACGCAGCTCAATCGGCGGCGCGTCCGGACGGTGCGGTGTGATCGCAAACTCTTTGACGACTATATGGGGCGGATCATTCCGCATGAGCGGGTTCCTGCTGTGATTGAGCGCTTTGGCGTGCGTGCCCATCTGAGCTTGGCCGATGTGGGGACGTACCTGGTAATGCAGCACACGCCGCATGCGATCAGCGCAACGCCCGCGCTTGAACAGCTCGATTTGTGTTATAACGCGGAAGCCTTGGCGGTTCCAACCACCGAGGAAAGCTTGGCCAAAATGGAGTTAAGCGCCTGCGGAGCACAGCGGCTGGGGTTGCTCAATGAACCCCGCCCACGCCCGATGAAGCAGCCCATGATCAGCAATCATCTTTTTTTTGTGCCACCGCAGTTGGCTAGGCAGTTGGCTAGGCAGTTGGCTAGCCAACACGCGCTGAATCAGGCGGGAAATAGCCCATTGCAATCGGCAAAAACGGCGGTTGTGAAAGAAAGCACGGTGGTCACAGGCATGTTAAGCACTAAAGGCATTGGAGATCCCCCTACCCCCACCGTCACAACGAAACAAGTGCAAAAGAAAACATTCTGTGGTGGAGAGTTATCTTTTAGAGAAAATGGAGAGCGATTAATGAGTGAAACCGACAATGGGGATACGACCAACCAACGCTCCAATCAGCCGCGCCGCCGCCGTAATGTTATGTCAATTCCAGAAACGCCAAGCGCCCAACGCCTGCGCGAATTGAACGTGCGGCCCCAAACCTGTGTTGAGTTGGCGGATCTGCCTTTGGACTTGATCAACGCCTGTATCGCCGATGGCCAGTCACGGCCTGCGGTCTATGATCTGGCGGCCTGGACGGTCTCGATGGCCCGTGATGCGCGGGATCATGGCTGGCAGGTCGCGCTCACCAAGCGAGGAGCGCCGCCGACGAACCAATGGGATGATCCTGCGGCGGCGGTTGCTAAAGCCTTGGCCAGTGGTCTGTTTAATCGCGCAGATGACCTTGAGACCCCGCTGGATGAACTCCCATCCACCCCACCGCAACGCGGTGGCGATCAGCAGGAGGCCACGGCGACCGATTGCCCCGCCTGGATCGCGCCAGCCACCTGGCAAACCCTGTCGCCTGGACTTCAGCATGCCCTCTATCGTTCCCAGTTGCGCGGGCGGCAGGTCATGGCCTATGATGCATCGCGCCAACGCATGCTCGCTGACTATGATGGGCAGATCGAGCGCTTGGTGATGGCCGCGCTGCTGCGGCGCTGATCGGGTCTCTGAGGAGGATTGTGATGGTTCCGGTGATGAATAGCCCCGTGTCGCTTCGTTATGCCGTGTTAGGGATGCTTTCTGGCCGTCCGCGCTGCGCCGATGATGCGTATGGCGATGTCGTTGACATGCTCTGGCCAACCGAGATGACGCGTATGGGAACCGTGTTTGTTCAGGCATTGACGGCGCTCCACCAGCAGGTCGGCTGCCAGATGCCGCTTGTCCAGCGGAAGTGGGCGTGGTGTTCTGGTGATCTGGCGGCCCATATTGCGGCGTGGTATGGCGATGCCGCTGACCTGACCTATACGATGTTTCCCGACGGCGGGCGTGGTGATCCGGTGGCTATAGGCGCACGAGGATCGTTTGTCAAAGGGGTCTTGGTGCGCAAGGGGTTTTGGGATGCGCAGCAGCAGGCTTGGGTGATTCCGGTGACGGATCTGGCATGGGGCTTTGTGCTGTACCAAGTGGTCCTGGATTTACGCTGGTATGGTGCAACGATGGTGTATGAGGCATTTGAAGGGGTCTTGGTGATTATTCGGCTTCCCTTGACTCCATTTGCGGAGCAGTTGGTGGCGCTGCCGTGGCCATGGGATGATCCGGCGAATGGTGCTTTGGATACACGCGGCGATTCGCATGCGATGGGATGATGGCTTCACGAACGATTCTTGCGTGAAGGGAGCGAACGATGTCGCCATCGGAGCTGGTGCCAGTGGAACCGAAGCCGTGGACACAGGTTATTCTGCGCAGCGTGGTGCTGCTTGTCTGCTGCGGGATTCCCGCTATTAGGTTTATGCTTGTGTATCCTCCCCATGTGGTTGCTGGCAGTCTCTATGGTCTCCTGTTGCTGGGAACCATTCGGGTCTCGGCAGCGCTGATCACCGCGCTGATCGCCAGAGATTGGTATGGTCTGACGCACGGCATGCCCCTGATATCGTGGTGGCTGTATGGATGGGGATTGGTATTGGGCCTTGCGTTGAACGTGGGCATGGTGTTTCTGGAGCTTGCTTATGCCTTTGCGGGATAAATTGTTCGTGCTGGGGGTAGCATGCGCCTTCGTTCGTTGATTCGCGGGGTCTACACGGTGTTAGCGGTCATGGTGGCGCTTGCGCTGCTATCTGGTCGCGACGATCCCGCAACCAATCTGCTCTTGAGCCTGATGGCTATGCTGATCATCGCGTTGGTCAGCTGGTGGTCGTGGCTTGGGGAACGCCAGCGCTCGCAATAACGATGGCTGGTTAATTCCTGAATCCCCGTGCTGCCTGCGTCCTGCAGGAGCCTTTTTGTTGTGTCTTTTTGCATCCTGAATCTGTTCCATGCTGCTCGCTGAGCAGGGTGGATTTTGTGTTGGCTTTTTTTGTATGGAGGTATTTCTTATGGCCAGTGATGTCAATTTGGTGGTGATCGAAGGGCGGGTGGTGAACGAGCCGGAGGTGAAGGTGACGCTGGGCAATAGCTCGCTCACGACCTTTCGGATTGCCAATCACCGTTGGATACCCGGCAACGAGGGACGCGAGGGTCGCGAGGAGGTCAACTTTCTGGCGGTGAGTTGTTGGGGGAACACCGCCGACCGTGTGGCGCAGCGGGTGAGCAAAGGCTGCAAAGTGGTTGTGAAGGGACGGTGGCAGGTGCGCCAATGGCAGGATCAGGAGAGCGGCCAACAACGCGAAGGCCACGAACTGGTGGCCGATGATGTGGCCGTGACCCACGAGCCACGCGGAGCCGAACGATGAGCCGCCGTTGGCTTGGGGTTGGCCTGCTGGTGGTCCTCGCAGGCTGTAGCCGCCTTGCGCCAAGCCAGCTTGCCGGAACCGCTGCGGTGTTGGGCTGTTGGCCCTATGGGTTTGAGCCGCCGCCACCGACGGCGACCAATCCGGTGATGCTGTCACCACCGCCGAGCGACACGGGAACGCCATTGCCCACGTTGACCGCTAGCCCGACCGCCGCGCCAACACTGCCTGTGTGTACCCCCGCCCCGAACACGCCGACCCTTACGCCAAGTCCAACGCCCTCGCCAACCCCATGGACACGGCCCACCGCCGCCCCACCTGGGGGCAAAGGCATGCCGCCGCTGAATCTGTCGAACATGCCTGGCTACGATCAAGACCCCGCGATTGCCGTGCATCCAACACAAGGATGGGCCGCCGTGGTCTGGTCGAATTGGCTCAACGAGTTTCCGACCGAGGCAACCGTGTTGGTCAAGGTGCAAGACCCCCGCACGAAAACATGGCGGCAGGGGATTGGGGTGAATACGGCAGCGGTGACGAAAGGCGCAGGCGCACCCGCGATTGCCATCGATGCCCAAGGTCGCATCCATGTGGTCTTTGCGCAAAATGGCCAGGTGGTGATCACGAGCAGTAGCGACGCGGGCCGAACGTGGACAGTGCCCGAACCCATCCCACTACCAAGCGGCAGTCAGGGCGGGCGGATGTTCCAGGTGACCATTGACGCAGCGGGCCAGCTGCATGTGTTCTATGTGAGTGCCGATGCCTGTTTTGATTGCTTTCACGCGGTGCATGCGCAGCGAGCCAGTGACGGTAGCGGGCCATGGGTATGGCAGGATTGGCTGGTTGCCGCTCCCAAGCAACTCTATGGCGATGTTGCTACCGTGCCATTGGCCAATGGCAGTATCCGCACGGTGATCGCGATTGGCGTTGGCGATGGGCTACGGATTGTGACGCAGGATGGACGCAACGGGCCATGGGTGGCGCGGCCCCTCAGTACGGGCGGCTTACCGATCCAGCCGCAGGTGATGGCCTGGATTGACGTGGTGGCCTTTGTCGATCAGGCGGGTCAAGCCCAGGTCTGTGTGAGTTGGGGCCAATATAGCAAAAGCGGCTTGTTTGTGGCCTGCTCGCGCGATGGTGGGGTGACATGGGACACGCCGGAGATTCTGGCCACCCATGCGGCACCAGGAGCGGAGCCAACCCCCGATCCCGCCGTGCCAACGCCAGCATTAGAGGACAATCCCAGTCCCAGCGAGGGCAGCGGCCAACGCGGCTTTCATCCGGAATTGTTGTACGAACCCGCGACCGACAACCTCATGGCGGTGTGGAGTCTGCTCGATGGCAGCGCCTCAACCATTGTCTACAGCTATCGACCTGCCCAGGGCGGGGCATGGTTGCCCGTGATGACGACGACCGTGAGCGAACCCGCCTTAGGCGTGTTTGGCGCAACCCGCCGCAGTGCTGCACGGAATCCCCGTTTGGCCTTTGCCGGACACGGTGTCGCGATGGTGACGTGGATGGAAGTGGAGCGCGACGAAAACCTTGAGGTCTATGTCGGCGGCTTTCTGCCCACGACCCTCTTAACCCGCGCCGAGAACTAACAGGAGAACCCTATGAATGAGCGAGCCATTGGATCGAGCATCCTTGTGGCAAGCCTGATTGTTTTGTTGGCATGTGCGCCGACCTACGGCGACGACGACCAGCCACCGACGATTGTGGCCAATTGGCAATGCCCCACCCCCTCACCGCTGCCAACCATCCAATCAGGGGTGTTGCCCACGCCGGAACCGCCGATTAATGCGACCTACGTGCCTGGTTCCGAGCCGACCGCCGAAGCGATTTACACTACACCCTTGCCAACCGCAACCCCCTACGTGCGAACCGGCAGTGATTACTATGTCAACCAGCGCATCCAGATTAATCAGTACACCCTGCGCGTGGCCAGCTACCGCACCCAGCCTGCGAGCAACGGCAATGCCTACCATCTGGTAACGCTGGCCTTAGAGAATCCCACGCAGACGGAATGGCCGCTGTATTTGGATTTTTCACAGCTGCGAGCGGTGAAGGGCAGCGACGGACGCATGATCCAGGCGACGTGGTATCCGAGCGAGGAGGCTGCGCAACAGTTGGGCATTAACCCCGCCAACGACCCACCCTTAGAGGAATCAGGCGATACCTTGGTGGGTGGCTATCCCATCGGCACGAGTAGCCGAACCCTGGTGTTTGAGGCTCCTGCAGGGGATGCCCAAGCCTGGGGAATTACGCTGACCAATGACGATACGAGCCGCGACGACGGCGCAGGCAGCGGCCAAGTCTGGGTGCTGTTGCGCAGTGACCCCAACTGCACGGTGGGCGTGGGCGGTGGCGCGAGTGAGGGCGGCACGATTCCGACCGCAGGCGCACCGAGCACGGGATCAGGGCGGTGGCCTGTGCCACTCGATACGCCAATCACCCGTGGATTCGGCTGCCATTCCTTTTTTAGTGGGACGCGCGGCCCGTGTGGTGGCGCGACCCCGTGGTGGCATGACGGCATCGACTTCGCTAAGCCCGAAGGCACGCCGCTGTATGCGACCCGCGATATGACGGTGCTGTTTGCCGGACGCGACACCTCGACGATTGATTGTTCGGGGATCAGCGGGTCAAAGCCACCGCATGGCGGGTTTGGAAATTATGTCAAAACGCAGGATAGCCTCGGTTTTTCCTACTGGTATGGCCACGTTTCGGCGTGGTCAGTCAGTGCAGGCCAAACTGTCCAGGCAGGCCAGCAAATCGCGTCAATGGGGTCAACGGGGTGCTCGACCGGATCGCATCTGCATTTTCGGGTGCGCCTGAATGGGTTGGACAGAAATCCACTGGACGTAATTTCGAAATAACCCAAGGAGGAAAGGATGCATACCTTGGTGCAGGCAGTCGTAGCAGGCTACGCCAGCGGCACGCCGGATGTGGTCGCGCTCACGCTGGCCCATATGACCACCCAAATCACCGGACAGCCCATGGCAGCGGAAGCCTACACGACGCTCTTGATGCACTGTCGCTCAGCGTTGCGGGCGATGGAGCGTGACGGCACGGGCATCATTCCCTTGTCGCTCAGTGATGGCCGCACGGTGTTGGGGATTCGCTTGACGCTGGATCAGCGCACGTTGCTGGTGACGGTGTTGCCGTGGAAAGGGGAGATTTGTACGGTCGTGCGCTGGCTGGATCGCTTCGGCGTGGCCAGCCCACGGGTACGGATTCCCCCGCTGGCACTGCGGGAGGTGGGCGCATGAAGCTCTTGCTGTTGCTGATGATGGCAACGCTCACGCCTGTTGCGGCTGGACGCGGTGATTTGACGCTGCTTATCCGCGACCCATCCGGCCAGCCGATCAGCCGCTTAAGCGTGACGATGTTTCACGACACGGACGACGCAGGGCGGGTGCTGGTCGCGACCGCGACGACCGATGCCACGGGCCGCATCACCCTGCCGCAACTGGCATGGGGACTGTACATTGTGCAGTTTCAGGGCACAGGGGTTCAGGCAGCGGAACAACAAAACATGGGCTTGCTCGATGACGGCGGGGGAACAAGCAATGGCTTTGGGGTGCGGTTTGCCGAGGCGGTTCGCACCGAGCGTTTTGTGCTCACGCCCATGAACGGCGAACCCACGCTGGTGCCCCTCTTTGACATGGCCGAGCGCGACGATGCGCCGCCCCAGCCCTACGATCCCTTGCTAGCCATGATCGGGGTTCCAACCCCCACGCCATTTTTATTGCGGGATGTGGTGGAAGGGCGGGTGGATGCCAGCGGCCAGCCAATCCGCGCACGGTTTGATGCAGGCTGTTTGATCGGCCTTGGCCTCGTGCTGTGGGGCATGGCGCTCACTGCATTCCTGGGCTGGTGGCGACTCCGGCGACCCCGACCCCCAACGATGCAGAAGGAGGCTGATGATGCCAGATTGGATGGATAATCTTGTCCAACAACCCCTCTACCAATTAGAACAAATTGTGGCGCAAGTGACCTGGGGCGTGAGCCGCGCTGGGTTATTTATCATCGACGTGTTGGATCGCTTTCGGGCGCAGCTAGTCACGACCGGATTCACGCGAGCGCTGGATACGGTCAGCACCGAAATCCTGGGGATTAGCCGCCCCGTGGTGGAATTGTCGTTGACCGTGGGCATGCTGCTGATTATCGCCACCCCCGTGATTCGCTTTCAGTGGGTGAATATCAAGAAGGTGCTTGGGCTGGCGGTGATTGTCCCCTTGCTCTTGCCGATGCTGGCGGGGGGATTCCAAGACATCGACGCGGCCCGCAGTGACTTAGGGTCGCTGTTTTATAACGAGATTTTCAGCGGGTCATCCTTTAATATCGCGCCTAGCGACGCAGCCCAAGGAACCGAGCGCGGGATTTTGGTGGATGGGAATGGCCAGATTCCGGCCTACGGGCCACGGAATGATGGGCGTTCCGGCCTACGCGGGGTCGATATTGCGGCATCCTATCTGTGGGCGACGCGGGCGGATGTGATGGAGAGTAGCCGCCTGTTGCCGACGGCGTTTGAACAGCAGTATTTTCCCTACGATATTGGCGCGTTTGGGAATCAGGACAGTGCGGTGCGTTGGCAGTTGATTGAACGGGCAGGTGGCGGGATTACCCGCACGGTCTACGGCCTGATTTTGGTGGCCTTTGCCTTTTTGGAGACCTTGATTAATCTGGCCTTCACGCTTGCGTTAGGCTTCCAACTCATTGCCTTGATTATCGCCACCCTCTTTATGTGGTTTACCCCGTTTGAGGGCATGGTGGTCGGCATCATTAAAAAGATGGCCGACCTCATGTTACAGAGTTGGGGGATCAGCGCCGTACAGGGCTTGACGCTGGCTGCCGTGGTGAGTGCCGCCAACCAAAGCGGCTCGATTGCGGTGCTTGGGGTCGGCATTCTTGGCTTAGCCCTGGAGATTGTGTATGTGACGGTGGCCTATAAAGCGGTCATTGGGGCGATCACGGGCATGGGCAGCGGTGGCGGCATCAGTTCGGTCGGGCGGGTGTTGGCCCCCGCAGCGGCGTTGGCCACGGGTGGCGCAAGTGCGGTACTCGGTGGTGCCTTGGCTGCCCCGAAAGCGGCGCTCGCCTACAACACGGCGCGCCAGTCAGGAGCCAGCAGCAGCGCGGCGCTGGGCTACGCGGCCCAAAGCAATCGACCGCTGGCCGCGATCGGCAACCTTGCCACGTTGATGGGCTACGGCAATAGCGAGTTTACCGCCGGAGCGGCGATTGGCCAGAACGCCAAAGACCGTCGCTATGGCATGCACAGCCCGATGGCTCGCCATCAATTAGGCATGCACGTTGACCGCGAACAGCAACGCGGCGAACGCCAGCAGGATCGCCAGCTGGCCATGGCCCGCCAGCAGCAGCAGGAGGCAGATCGGGTGCAAGCCGCGCAACGCCAGGCCCAGCAGGCCATGGTGCGCGACCAGGCGGCGCAACGGCAGGCCCAACAGGACGCGGAACGCCAGGCCGAGCGCCAAAAACGGATGGCTCGCGAAGCCTATGAAGCGCCGATCAAGGCGATAGGCCGCCCGCAGATTACCGAGGCGATGACCAACGCCTACGCCACGGCCTATGCCGCCGATCCAACCAGCCCTGCGAGTGTGGACAGCGTGACCAGCGCGATGGGCCTTGCGCCAGGTGCGTTTGGCCACCAAACCGCCGCCGTGCAGACCGTGTTGGAGAGCTTGCACCAAACGCCATTTGCCCCGGATCTGGCCCAACGCCTGATGGTGGAGGCCGGACAGGAAGGGCAATTCCGCCCCGACACCCGCGCCGAGGCCCAGCAAGACCTGATGGCGAGCGGGATGACGGAAGCCGCCGCAACGCGCCGGATGCAAACCATGGAGCAGCAGATGCAGCGCGTGCCATGGGCGATTCAGGTGAGCGATGCCGAGGCCGCCGCTGCGCTTCAGCAGCAGCCGAGCGCTTACACAGGCTATAGCGCCGAGCATCGCCAGCGGCCCATTGAACGCGATCCCGTGATTACGCCGACACCCGAACGGATCGCTGCGCCGCCCCCTGCGGCATTGGCAGCACCAACGGAAGCTCAACGCCCACGCGGCTATGGGCGCACCCCGCGACGGTCAACCATTGGCAACCCGCATTCCTAAATCCGTATGAAAGGAAACCGCATATGACCCGCACCCTTGTGCGGCGCTGGCCCACGATGAGCATGCTGCTGATCGTGTGGTTGGTGCTGCTTACGACAACCGCCCGCGCATCCACGCCGCTGGCCGTTGCATTCAATGTGTCCGAAGCAGGCCACGGTGAGGCCGTAACCCTGACGATCACCGCCGCTGTGCCGTTGGCAACGACGATCACGCTCGACCTTGACCCCACGTTGACGGTGACGGCCTCAGCCAGTGATTGCCGCCGCACCGGAACCCAGTGGCACTGCCGCACGAGCGATAGCCCATGGATCGGGGTGTTTGCGGTGGCGTTTGATCCAACCACGCCTGCCGGAACGGTCGCGATAGCCCATGTCACCGCACCCAATGCGAGTGCGAGTGCGCAGCTGGTGGCGGTGGGGATTCCGGCAGCGACGGCCACCGCGACGAGCCAACCAACCAGCCCAAGCGTGGCCACCGAAACCATCGGGCCAACCATCACGCCATGGCTGACCCCGACCACCATCCTACCCAGCGCGGAGCCGATGCCGGATAGTGCTGAGCCAAACAATGAGGCAGGCCGCGCCACCCCGTTGGGTGTGCCAAGCACGCTGGATAAACTCTCGTTTTGGCCGCTTGGCGATGTGGACTATTTCGCGGTGCAGGTGAAACCGAGCCAAGCGGGGTTGACCTTAACGGTGAATACCTACCTGACCGTGGGCCTCGATACGCAGCTGCGATTGTTGACGAGCGACGGCGCTGAAGTCGCCAGCAATGACGATGTATCGCCAACCGATCCGCGCTCATCCTTGGCCATTCGCGCCGAAGCCGGAAGCTATTTCGTGGAGGTGCGCAATGTGGCCCCCACCCATCCGGCGTTCAAAACCTATCGGTTGGAGGTGACACTCATTGCCGCGCCAACCACCCCACCCGAAACCACGCTAGCAGCGGCCCCGTGGGATAGCTATCACGGGAACTATGGGTGGGACACCGCTGCCTTGATCCCGATTGGCGACACGGTGGAAGGCTTGACCTTTGGCTGTCCTGACTATGCCTATTTGGATCTGACCAGCTGCACGGTGCCCGACTTTTTCACGGTGAGCGTGAAGGGTGGCCTGTGTTATTCGGCGAGTACCACCGTCGCGGCAGGGGTTGACACGAACCTGATTGTCTATGGGCCAGAGCGGGATATGGCCGCGCCATGGGCAGGCAACGACGACGCAGCCCCCGATGAGGCAGGCAGCACGGTGCTGTTTTGTGTGCCGGAAGCGGCAGGCGTGTTGGATGCCTATCTGCTGATTGGCCAGGTCGGACGGCTGGCCCCACCGCTGAACGAACGCACCTACACCCTGCGGGTTGACCGTTGGTTGCCGACCACGGCCACGCCCACGGCGACGACGATCTCGATGGGCACGGGCGGCACGGCAGGCGGTAGTGTTCCAACCAACGGTGGTGATGGTATGGGTGGCAGCAATCCGCAACCGATGCCCGCCGCGCCGCAACCAACCGTGATTCAGCGTGATACGCCCTTGGCAGGGATACAGATTGAAGAAATCCCGATCGCGCAGGCGGCCCAACCCACGGCGCAGCCCACCATCTTGGTTCCGTTGAGCGTGGTGGTCTGTTACGACGGGGTGCATGCCAACAAGAGTTGTGACATCGACGAAGGCGTAGCCGGAGTCACCGTGTATGTCACCGACGAACAAAGCGGGACGATTTTGGCGCAGGCCGTGACCGACCCCAGTGGGCGGGCGGCGATGAGCGTGCGGGTGCGCGACACGGCCATGCTGATTGTCAGTATGCCTTCGTTTGATGCGACCCAACGGGTATCCGCCCGTATGCCGCAGGTCAAGCCGATTATGGTGTCCACCGTGACCCCGCTGCCTGCGCTCTTACCGTGAGGATTGTATGAGTGAGCATCAAATAGAAGCCCTGTTGGCAGAGATTCCGGCGGATGAACGCGCGACCTTCCAAGCCTTCTATCAAGAACGGCTCTATGCCGCGATGCAGGCGGCCAGTCGGCGCGGCGGCATGGAGGTCGATCCCGACCAGATTGAAGAAGAACTTGTTGATGCCCTGATTCGCGAGGCTGATGGCAGGGATAGCCCCACGGGGATGGGCATGGTGCCAACCAGCGAGGGCGAATATGCCTTGATTCCACCGGAAAGTGACCCCCGCCTAGCCCAACCAACACAGGGGAGTGGCCGCAGCGGGGACACAGGAGCGATGACTCCCCAACGCTGGGCGGCGATTGCGGCGGTGCTGCTCGTGCCGCTGCTGTGGTTGTTTTGGCCCAGCGGCGACGGTGATGCCGATGCCAACGCGCAAGCGCTGGATACGACAACCACGCCGATCACGACGACGCTGGCCTTGGTGACACCAACCGCGCTGACGGACTTTAGCGGCGGCAGCGACGTGACGGTGGCCTACCCCGCCTCACTGGAATTGGCTCGTGATGATGGAGCCAGCCCCGATGTCTACCGCGTGTTGGCCAGTGCCAGCGAGCTTGGCGGCGTGTGGGAACCTGCCGTACCGGAAGGGGTCGCGGCTTGGCTCAATGGCTCCTATGTGAATCATATTTTTTGTTTACCAACGACCGCCAAAAGCACCATTGACGGCCTCAGTCGCGGCAGCGTGATTACCATGCGCCCCGCCAGCGGAGCCGTGCGGGAGTACACGGTGGTGCGGGTGCGCGAGGTTGGGCGACAGGAAGTAGAAGTCTTAGATCAGCGCCGCGCAGGCATGACCTTGATTCTGTGTGGTGACGGCCAAAACGAACGCACCGTGGTCGAAGCGGCCTACCAGCCGACGAGCCACACCAGTGCGGTACTGCAACGGGGCCAAGCCGCAACCTTGCCGGACATGGCGCGATTGACCGTGCAAACGGTGCAGACCCTTGCGCCAACGACCACGACCCCCGTGGGCTTTGCCGAAGTGGCGATCACGGTGCAGGTCGAAAACCTCACGGGCCAGGTGTGGACAAGCCAAGCGATGGCCGATCAGCTGGTGCTGGATGGGGTGTTGGCCGAGCGGGTGTTGGTCGAGCATGACGCAATCGATGCCCACGCATCACGGCGCGTGACCTATCGCTATCTGGTGCAAGAAACCGGAGGCCAAGCGCTGTGGCGAGCAACGGCCCTCACGGGTGAAACGGTGGCGGTGGCGCTGACGATTGCGCCCGCGCCTGTGGGAGCCGACCGCCGCCCCTATACCACCACGCTTGACCCTACGAGCGTGCGTCTGGAGTCATTGGGCAATGGCCACCGCTTCAGTATCACAGCAGTGCTGACCGCGACAGGGAGTGACCCCGTGACGGTGGACATGAACGCGGTGAGCATCTGGCATGGCGGGCGCACCGTCCCGCTCGATGGCACGAGCGATAGTTTGCCGATTGTCCTTCCGCCAGGCACGCCCACGCGGCTCAGGCTGGTGGCAAGCGTGCCGGACGTAGCGCAACTGGAAATCCAAATCGGGCAGCAGCGCTGGCGGATCACGCTGCCCTAGATCGATAGACAGGAGGAACGCCATGAACAAACAACAACAACGGAGCCGGTATCAGGGGTGGTGGTGGGGAATCGGGGTGGTGGGTGGGCTTGGCGTTGGACTCATCGGATTGGTCGGGTTGGATGCCACACTCGTTAGTCGCGGACTCGCGTTGGTGGCGGTCGGGTTGGTCGTGTGGAGCTATCGCCCCACGGGTCGTGTTGGACAGGATTAATTCATTGTATGTGGAGGAAACCCCATGAAATCGTTCGCCTATGGCCTGTTGTCGATCATCGTGTTCGGGTTGGCCGTGTTCGCTGGCCCCGTTGCCGCGAGTTACGCCGCGCCGATGGGCGGCAGTACCGAGGTTGTTACTGAGGAGCCGACGCACAACCAGGTTGGTCAATTGGAAGCCAAGATCGAAGACATCACCGAGCAATTGACCACCGTTGGCCGACCGCTGGCGGTGTTAGCACTTGTCCTCGTCTTCATCAGTTATGTGGCCGAACCGATTCTTCCCGATTGGGCACGCGACAATAAGGGGATGATGCGCAAAGTCTTGTTTGCGGCCATCGGCTTGGGCGTGATTCCTGACTTGGTGGGCTTCGCGTTCGGCAGCTAAATCGCCCCTACCCTTTTCGTGATACGCCAGATCGGTGCTGGATTGGCGGTGGGATTGCCCCAACGCGCCCCTACCCTTTTTGTGATACAGCAGATCGCGCGGGGTGTGATGCCCCGCCTGTCGGATGAATAGCTCGTTGTTTTGGAGGAAACCCCATGAAACCGTTCGCCTATGGTTTGTTGTCGATCATCGTGTTCGGGTTGGCCGTGTTCGCTGGGCCAGCCGCTGCCAGCTACGCCGCGCCGATGGGCGGCAGTACCGAGGTTGTTGCCGAGGAGCCGACGCACAATCAAGTCGGGCAATTAGAAGCAAAAATCGAAGATATCACCGAGCAGCTGACGACCGTTGGGCGACCACTCGCGGTGTTGGCCCTTGTCCTTGTGTTCATTAGTTATGTGGCCGAACCGATTCTCCCCGATTGGGCACGCGACAATAAGGGGATGATGCGCAAAGTGCTGTTTGCGGCCATTGGCTTGGGCGTGATTCCTGACCTGGTTGGGTTCGCCTTCGGCAGCTAAATTGCCTGACCCCTTTTTGTGATACAGACGTGATCGCCAGAGCGCCGTTCTTACGGCGCTCTGATCGTGAATGGAGGCAGCGATGGCTCGCGAATTAGAACAGTTTTTAGGCCGTGGCGAAGAGGCTGCTTTTTGGATACTAAGTTATAAAAACGTAGGGTCAGCAATCCTTGGTGGGTTCATGGGCAGTCGGGTTGGCCAACTGCTGGGCACAGGCGGCATCGTGATGCTGCTGAGTGTCGCGGGGGTGGCGTTGGGCTTGGGGTTGTCGCTGAATCGACGCGGGTTGATGTGGGGACGGCGGCTATGGTTGGCCCTGCTCTTTTACCTGCGCAGCGCGATCAAACCACGCGCGATTGACGCAGGCGACTGGTATCGGGTGATCGAAGAACGTGAACATGCCGTGGGCGTGCGCCAGGCCGGACAGTTGGTGGTCGCACCGCGCCGGATGGCTACGGAAGCCGCTGGCCAACCACACGGGGAAGGAGAAACCGGATGAATCAGCAGCCGCTGTGTTTAACGATTGACCCGTTTTCGGTTCGCCAGTACCGCGAAGAACTGGCCCAGCTGGAGCAGCGCTTTGCCAACTTTTGGGCGGGCATTACCTACGATGCACGGCTGATTTCCTGCACGCGGCGCTTTTCGTTTGCGCCGATTCGCCAGCGCTTGCGCCAACAAACCAGCCCGCTTGACGACCTGCGCGATCTCATGCCCATGCTGGTGGAAGCGCAGGAGGATGGAAGCCGAAACGCGGCATTAACCAGCTTGGTCCAGAAGCGGCTCGCAACCTATGAACGGGCGACGGCGGCATTACAGGATGCGCCAGCGGTGCATGCTGCTTTCCGCGCATTGGCCACGGGTGCGAGCGATGCCACGACACTGGCCGTGGTCGCCGATGGCTGCCGCCGTGCCCTTTGGCCATGGCGCTGGCTCAAGAATTATCGGCGGGCGTATGAGGTGATGGAGCGCGAAGGCAATCCGTTGGGTATCCAGCACTACTTTGTGGCATGGCCCTCGGAATACACCGATGCCGAGGCGGTGCGCAGTGTGATCAAGGGGACATTCCTGTTGCCCGATGTCCAGATCGCGCCGCTCCCGCCCTTGTTTCACGGGAAGTACCGCGAAATGGCGACCTATCTCAGCCCGCTCGACGAGGGCCGTCCCTACTTACGCGTGATTCACGCCTTCGATGTGCGGGGTGACTGGGATCTTGGGAGTATGCAGGAGCTTTTAGGCGGCGAGGAGGAAATAGCGGTGGCGCTGGATGTCACCACCTTGCCGCGTGCCAAGGCCCAACGGGCGACGACCGATGCCTTTAATGTGCTTGAGGGTGCATTAACCGCTCGCAATGCCGTGAAGGACTCGCGCAGCGAACGCGCCTACCGCGATGTGAGCTACGCGATGAACCAGTTGGATGTGCAGCAGCTGCACGAAGTGGCGTATGCGATCCTGATCCAAGCGCCGAGCGTGCGGGACTTGAATCGGATCACGCAAACCCTGCGCGATAGGATGGGCGCACGGCTCAAGCTGGATGTCTTGAGCGGAACCCAAGGCGAGTATTTGAAGCTGTTCACGACGACCCCCAGCAAACAAATCGCCGCGCCGCTGATTCGCCGCAATGCCTTGAGTGAGCATGTCGCGGCCAAGACCCCATGGGGCATTCGCAAGAGCGACGCGACCAGCGGGGTGCTGTTTGGCTACGATCCCCACGACCAATTGCCGTACCACTACAACCTTTTTGGGGCCACAGGAACCGACAACCCGCACCTCCTGATGCTCGGGAAATCGGGCAGCGGCAAATCAGTCAGTTTAGGCATGTTGGCGTTGCGGCATGCGGTGGCTGGCCACCAGATCGTGATGTTCGATCCGGTGGGGAATTGTGCGCGGTTGTGTGAGGCGGTCGGCGGTGGGGCGGCCTACTATCACTTAGCCGAGGACGTGGCGATTAATGTGCTGGACCCAATGGAAACGAGCTTGCATCGCCAGAAAAGCCATGTGGAGCGCAAGCTGTCGATGGTGTTGGGCCGCGCGATCACCAGTGGCTCCGGCGTGCAGTTGCGCCCGCGCGAGTTTAGTAATGCCGAACGGGGAGCGCTTGATGCCGCCCTCGCATCGACGCGGATCTATGGCCCCGATGGGGTGTTTTTGGCCCAAATGGATGACGACACTGCGCCGCTGCTGAGCGATCTGGTCATTGCCTTGCGCGAAACCAAGCGCCCTGTGGGGCAGGCGTTGGCCGAAGAAATCACCGATATTGCCTTGCAAAGCCAAGCCCACTTGTTTGATCGCCAGACCACGCTCAAGTGGGATTTTGGCAGCGCGGTCGTCGCCTACAACCTCAATAACGCCGATAAAGCCTTGCTCCCCTTGTACCTCGATCATGGGATCGGCGCACTCAACCACTACATTCGCAGCCCTGAACGACGAGCGCGAGGCCAAAAGCTGATCTGCGTGATCGATGAATTTGGCATTCTTTCGCAAATTGAAAGCCTCAAAAAAGAGGTGGCCAATGCGACGAAAGAATGGCGCAATTACGGTGCTGGACTGTGGAGTTGTGATCAGAATTCGGCGGTGTACATGGGCGGCAGCGGCAACGCTCAAGACTTCAATAACCTCACGACCAATAACACGGCGGTCAAATTGTTTGGGCGGCAGGAAGGAACCGATGCGAACCTGCTTGGTGAGGCGTTTCCGGAGTTATCGCCCAGCGACATCGCGGCCATCAGAACGGCAGGCCCAGGCGAGTTTGTGGGCATTTTCGGCACCAACGAGGTGCATCATTTGCGCATGCAGCTGACCGATCAAGAAGTGGCCCACTTTATTCGCAACGGCTAAGCAGGAGACAGGCATGAAGCTGATGAAACGCAAGGACACCGCTGGCCAGCAGGAACGGGCCGACTTGGCCAACGCAACCGAGCAGCTGCACCGCGTGTTGGTGGTGCGCTGGTGGCGCTGGCGGCATGGGTTTTTGGCAGCAAAACGGCTCGAAATTGAGCAACGCCGCCGCGAAGGGTAACAATCAATGGTGTATGGAGGATAGAACAATGCAACGATGGTTTTTGGTGCTGGTGTTCGCAAGTGTGTTGGGCGGGTGTGGTGATGCTGCGTCGTCAAAAAGCTCAGTGGATGTGATCACCACCTGGGCCGAGGCGGTCGTGGCCGATGATTGGGCGACCGCAACGTCCATGATCGGTTGGGAGCCGGAGCGTTGGGAGCGGGTGTTGCGCGGGAAAGACGGCACGGATGACTATACCGCCTATGCGCTGGTGGGTGATCCGGTCGTGTTGACGGCCTCGACCACGGCAAAGATTCAGTGGACGCGGGCAGGCGATCCCAAGCCGCAGTGTATGACGGTCGAAGTGGGCAAGAGCAACCGCATCACGGTCAATGGCTGGTCACCGTGCCCAGGCGAGCGCTAGTCCATGCAACCTTCACGACGATGCTGCGTTTAATAGGGCAGCATGATTGATGGTCGTGAAGGAGCAAGGGATGCCGACTGGATTGAAACAACTGATTGGAATCGTCGTGGTCGTGGTGGCGGCCATGGGGGTGGGATGGGCATGGACACGCACGCTGCCGATGGTGAATCCACACCTTCCGGTGGTGGTGGAGGCGGCCATGGTGGATGACGGTGGCTATGGAATCTATGCCTGGGATGGCGGTGTCCAAGTGGTCTTGATCTATGAGGGCGCATTGGCCGACAGTTCCTGTGCGGTGACCCCTGCGGGTGGCGCACCGAACGAGGTCTACCGCTGTACGATTACGTTTGTGAATGGCACGATAGCCGAGTGGTCAATCCGCACGGCTGATGGAAAAACGGGGACGATCACGGTCGAAGGCCGCGCCTATCGCATGAGTCGTGATGCGGATATTGTGCGGATTGTGGCCGATGGCGGCTCGCCGCAGGTCACCACCTATGCGCGGATGATGCCCCCGTTGACGATTGGGAAGCCACGAGACATCGTGACCCAATGGATGGCTCGCGATCCGGAGCTTGCCCCGTTTGCGGCAGTGTTTCGCTCGCAGTAGATGCCGCATTGGCGACGAACGGATGGCCCTAGCATGCAGTTGCTGGGGTGCACGTCCTGCCGAGCGGTGATGATGGAGCCGTCTGCGCAGGCCATGGGGAGGATTGTATGGACAAAGACACCGTGGAACGGTTGCGGCGTATCCAGTCCTTGGTATTTCGCGGGACGGGGATATTTTTTGTGGTGGCGACGCTGGTGATGGGGTGGCGGTTCGTGACGCAGCCTGGACTCTTGATCATGCCTGCGTTACCCGCCGCGCAGACGGTGCCGACCGCCGGGTATCGGTTGTATACGTGGCACGGTGGATTACAGGTCTTGGTGGTTGGGGATGGCCCCGCGATGCGGGATACTTGTGATAGCGGGTGGGTGGAACGCTACGAGGTCTATCGCTGCTGGTTCGTGTTTGCTGATGACACGGTGGTGCGGTGGCTACTCTGGAGTGCCGATGGGCGGAGCGGCTGGGTGGAGGTGAATGGCGAGCGCTATCAGGTTCCTGGGGAGGGGAATATCGTGCGGATTCGAGCCGATGGGGAGCATGGGGCGATCACGCTGCTGCATCGCGATCTGCCCGCTATTGCACGCAATGAGGAGGTGCGGTTGGAGCACTGGATGGCTACCGATCCGGAATTTGCCGACGTGGCTGAAGCCTTTGCCGCCGCACGCAACCCGTAACACTGACAACGCACCAACCAAAGAAACGACCAATGACACCAGCACCGCAATGCTGGTGTTTGATTTTAAGCAACGCGGGATCGTGCGAAACGATGCCGCGTTTGTGTATTCCAAGGAGGATCGGATGAGTCAACCACCAGCAGCCCAACCCGCGTCCAGCGATAGCGGCGGGGCAATGATGGGCTTTTTCATGGGCTTAATCGTGGTGATCGTGGCCTTGCCCGCCGCGATTGGGGCATTGTGGGGCAGGCGCTATATGAAAACCCACCAGCCGATGGTGGCGATGGCGGCTATGGCAGGCGCAGGGCTGATGGCCCTTGTGGTCTGGTCGCCGTTACAAGATCACCTCAAGGCAAGCCGCACGGCCATCGAACGGGAAAAACGCCGCGATGGGATCATGGGCGTAGTCAGTGCGGGAGCCGGAGCGATTCCGCTGCTGTGGCTCTACACCATCCCGCTGGCCCCTGCGTTGACGATGGTGTGGGAGAGTGTGCGGCCCAAGTCGCTCGCCGAACAACAAGCCGACAAAGATGCCCACGCGCAGGAAAAGCGCACGCTTCAGCTGGACTCGGCCAAGCGCCGCGCGATGAAAGCCAGCGCGGCCAGCCTGACCCATCGGCCTGTTACCAAGGAGATTGATAGCGCCACCGTCTTAGGGGCCAAGATTCAGGGCGATCCGCTGTTCTTTGCGGTGGAGCATAAACGCCTGATGTATCTCACAACCAATATCGGCGCAGCCAGTCTGCATATGCTGTTTATTGGCGAGAATGGTGCGGGCAAATCGGAGTCGATGTTGCGCGTAGCCGCGTCAATAGCGGCCTCGACGAATTGGGACGTGTTTTTTGTGAACCCCAAAAACGACGCGAAGATGATGCAGCAATTCTATGATCTGATGGCGTTCTATGATAGGCGGTGTCGGCTGTTTCCGCAGGAAGCCTATAATGGGTGGGAAGGGGACAGCGGAGCCTTACTGAGTCGGATTATGGCGATTCCGGCGTATGCAACCGAGGGCGCAGCTTCATTTTACGCCGACATGAGCGAGGTCTACTTACGAGCGGTCTTGAACACCGATGAGGCGTTGCCCAGCTCGTTTGAAGAACTCGAAGAACGCTTGCAGTATGGCCGGTTGGCCGACCAATATAAAAATAACGCGCAGGGGTTTGCGCGGGTAGCCAGTATCAGCGCCGCCGATGCCAAGAGCGTGTTCATGCGCTTTGCGACCATGACCCCCAAGCTGACCCAAATCCGCCGTGATGGCTGGCGCTTAAGCGAGGCCCGTGCGGCCTACTTTGGTTTGCCCGTGTTGGCCAACGAGCGGGATAGCCAGAGCATTGCCAAGTTTCTCTTGGAGGACATCAAGCATTACCTATCCACCCGCAAACCCACCGACCGCCGCGCGGTGTTGATCATCGACGAGTTTTCGTCGCTCGGAACCGAGAGCGTGATCCGGTTGGCCGAAATGGCGCGGAGTTTGGGCGGGATCGTGATGCTCGGAACCCAAACACTGGCGGGCCTGGGCGATGCCGACCAACAGGCGCGGATCGTGGGCAATATGACCGTGGTGCTGCACCGCATGAGTGCCCCCGAAGAATTGACCAAGCTCGCGGGTGTTCAAAAGGTGATGACGATGATTCACCAGTTTCAGGGCAAGCAAATCCTCAAACGCGGAACCTACCGCATGGAGGAGGAAGCGCGGATCGACCCGCAGGATGTCCGAACGTTGCCGACCGGATGCGCCTGGGTGATTGCCCGTGGGGCGGCAGCCAAAGTCCAGATTGCGATGATGCCCGCGGTGCCGCATGTGCCGATTGTGATTCAGCGGCCCCGCCGAGCGCCGACCCCTGCCCAAGCATTCGCGCCCGTACCAGAGGATTCGGCCAGTTTTGGAGCCACGTTTACCCCAGCGACTGAACCAATGACGGAACCTCACGTGGAGGACGCGCCGATGATAGAGGAGGAAGCCCATGCCCACGACGCTGACGAACGCTTCAGCTTTGGTGCGGGTCGCGTTGACCCCGCGTGACCTGGCGATGTTTCAGACCTTAGCCCAGGTGCGCTTTTTGACCGCTGCGGCCTTGGAATGGCTGCACTTTCCTGACCGCCGCCCCGTGTGGGAAGCGGATATGCAAGCCCGGATGCGCAGAGAACCCCGCCCCGCCTACCGGATCGGACGGGCGGTCTATCGACGCTTGCAATTGTTGGTGAGTGCGGGCTATCTTGGGCGGTTGGTGCGGCCTGCGGCGGTGCAGGCCCAACTCTGGGGTGGGCGTGATCCCGACCTCTTCATGCTGACCGAATTAGGAGCCTTGGCCTTGGCGGATCAGCACGATGATGACCGCGTGCCGATTAGTGCCTTTCGGGTGCGCGAGCGGTCTTCCTTAATCACCCAACACACCGCCGAGATTGGCGATGTCTATGCCGCCTTGCAGGTGAAAATCGCGAGTATGGCCGGACTGGCGATGGAGGGATGGCAGGGGGATCATGAGACGGCGCGGAGCTATGATCAGATCATGGTGGTGCGGCAGCGGGATCGCCAGATGGAGCGCGTTTCCTTGCCCGTGGTGCCCGATGGGACGTTTGTTTTGGTGCATCCGCAGGGTCGTCTGCGGGTCTTTGTGGAAGTGGATCGGGGAACCCGCCGCCTCGATACTTGGCGCGAGAAGATCGAAGCCTACCATGCCTATGCTGGAAGCAGTGAATTACGGGCGCGGTATCAGACCGATACGTTTGTGTTGTTGACGATTGCGCCCACGGCGGTGCAGCGGCGACGCTTAATGCAGACGACGGCGAGCGTGATTGGCGGGGCCAGTTCGCGCTATCTCTTTGCGTTGCGCGAGGCGGTGCATCCGCAGCGGATAGGCACGGAATGGCAGAAGATTGGCGGGATTACCCGCGCGACGACCACGACCGGATTGTATGGCCAAGTCTCGGAAAAAATCACGGTGACGGCGTTGGAGCATGTGTTCTTGCAGTGAGACACTACGAACATGATTCAATGGTCTGTATGTTTTGGCTGCTGTTGCGCATGGTAAGCATTGATACTCTATTGGAGTCGGCCTGTATACAGGCCGATTCCAGCGATCATTATTGATGGCTGCAACAAAATATCGCTGGCACGCCATGATAGGGTTCCTGTAAGGTGCTGCGAAAGTGAGCACCGTTTAATACTATGAATTGAGGGCACTTTATCTTCATTTATCAATCGGAGGTCATCATGGATTATACCAATATTCTGCGCATTGAATGTACATCGATGAATCCTGATTCAGAGCATCTGGCGGAATGGTCGATCAAATATAATCAACGACAGGCTTCTGGAATCCTCCCGCGATTGATAACGCCCCAACAACAACAGCTTCTTAAATGGTATCTTGAGGACTATATTAAGTGGCCCTTTATGGAATTCCGGCGACGTGCAAATGATGCCGAATACGAGTTGATAGTGGTAGGAAAGGCGCTTTTTCAGGCTATATTTGCTTCTTCGGTTGAGAGTGTGATCATTTATCAGGAATGGTCTTCTATAGATCAGGGTCATTCGTGTATTCAACTTGAGAGTGATAATCCTTTTGTTTTGAGTCTTCCTTGGGAACTTCTCCATGATGGATTTGGGATGTTGGCCTTACGCCGACACATGCCCATCGCAATTATTCGTGTTGCGAAAGCAGTACCTGCTCGGCTTCAAACGAATCAAATACCAGTCCCGTTACGGGTTTTGATGATTGTTGCTCGCCCCGAAAATAGCGGGTTCCTTGATCCACGATCGTCGGCACAAGCTATTTTTCAACAAATTGATACTCTCATACAAGAACACCGCATGAAACCAGGAATGATCGAATTTGAGTTTTTGCGTCCCCCTACGTATCAGAATTTAGCAATCCGACTCCAAGATCGAACCCGCCCCGTCCATATCTTACATTTCGATGGGCATGGAATGTTTGCACCGACAAGTGATCCATTGGCATTTCAACGGGCGGATGAACCATTTAAACGTCTCCGTGTTCCTCAAGGGATGTTAGCGTTTGAGGATGCTGCCAATCAGCTTGACCTTGTTAAAGCAGCAGAGTTTGCTGAGTTATTAAATGGTGCCGAAGTACGTTTAGTATTGCTAGACGCTTGTCAAACAGCTGTTATGGATACGCAAACTAGTTATGATAGTTTGTATCAACGAGAACAGGCTTTAGGGAGTGTGGCAACACAGTTGTTAACTGCTGGTGTGCCAGCGGTGGTTGCGATGAGCGCGAGTGTGCTTGTCTCAACCACTGCACTTTTTTTTGGAGAGTTGTATGCCCAAATGCTTACGGGTGCGGCAATACCAATAGCTGTTGAGCGGGCACGTCAACGGCTCCATAGTCAACCAGTGCGTTTAACCATTTCCCAACGAAAAGGAGAAGAGAGTGAATCTATTAAATTGATGGATTGGTGGCTCCCCCATTTTTACCAGCAGCAAGCGTTAAGTATGAACCCAACTGGTAAACCCAAAACCCCCCATACCCCAAGGCTAACAAATTTTCCTGACTATCTCCAACGCCCTGCTTTTGTAGGACGGGCAAGGGAACTTCTTATAATTGAACGGGCACTTCTGCTTAAGAAGATCATGATTCTTCATGGCTTTGGAGGAATTGGGAAAACATATTTAGCGAGTGAGGCCGCCCGTTGGTTAACGAAAACGCAGATGTATAAGGATGCTATATGTATATCGTTTGAGCAAGGAGGAGGATATCAGTATATCCTGAGTACTATTGCACGCCACTATGAAATTGCTGAATTTGATTCCCATGATTGTGAGGCGGCACTAAAACGTTTAATACCATTGATGCTCAAAACCCCATGTGTGCTTATTCTTGATAACCTTGAAACTATGTTCCCCCAAGGACACATCCAATCTTCATACGAGCTTGATGATAGTGACCGATCTCAAGTATGGGATACGCTATTTGCCTTCCGCGAGGTTGGCATAGGAATTATTATTACCAGTCGGGATGCAGATATGCGTGATATTCGGGTTCATCAAAATAATAGTGTGCTCTATGAAGTGAAAGGATTCATAGCAAGTGATGCTCATCTTTATACCATGGCCTTGATGAATAGCATGGGAATTGGTGTGCATCGTGTCCCAAAGGCTGATCTTGAGACACTCTTAAATCGTCTTGACTATCATCCTCTTGCTATCAATTTAATGCTTCTGGCATTACGCGATTCAATGGTGACAACCAGTGAGATATTAAAGGACTATACCAGTCTACTGTCGCAATTTCAGGATGCCAATCAACCAATGCGAAATGTGTCCCTTGAAGCATCAATAGAATATGCACTTCGCTATTGGGGAGAAGAGCTTCGTATGCTTTTACAAAAACTTTCTGTGTTTGAATATGGAGCAAATGAACAAGATATTAAAGGTATTACAGAAATACCATCCTCACAATGGTCTCTTCTGCGTGATAGGTTGATTCATAGTGGATTAATCTCAGTCCAACAACTTGCTGGGGTAAGTAGTCTTTTTTTGAAATTTCATCCAATTCTTATTCCGTACCTTAGAGCAAGCAATTATATTCTCGACAGAAACCTTGAGCGGCGATTTGCCGAGTTCTATCTAACATTGCTTATTGATTTGCACTCACATGACGAAACTCATCCAGGATATACCCGACCTGTTTTTGCAAAACTAAGCCCTAACTTTGAAAAAGCCCTATCCATCTTTGAACAATATGAAGATATAGAAATATACATAGAGATGTCTGGAATGATGTACTATTTATATGATGTGATGGGTATGTATCGTGAGAGGAAATATATTTCTAGAAAGATAGAGAATATGAAAAATAAACAAATATCTATTTTATATAATATGAAGAGGTGTATTATTGAAGGAGATGAACTTTTTATTGATAATAAATTTAATGAAGCAAAAGATATATATTTAAAAGGTATTAATGAGGTGAATAATAGTGGATTGATATTATCTAATATTGATGTTATTAATTCTTACTATAGACTTAAATTGGGTTTGATTAGATGTTTAAGGGTAATTGGATATGATGTAGACATTGATATAAAAAATGAAATTAATATGACTATTGAGGGATATAGTAGGGTTTATGATAAAAATAAAGATAATAAAGATATAATAAATTTATATTCAAGTATATTGTTTGAAATTGGAGATTTTTTGACTGATAATGGCGATTTTTATGAGTCAAGGGATTACTTTAAGACGATAATTGCTATCAATAAAGTTGCAAGTAAGTCGATATATGCGATTGAGCGATTAGGATATTTGGATTTTATGGAGAAAAAGTATGATGATGCATATTCATTATATGTAGAGGTAGGAACTCTAGCAGAGCTATTGGGTATCCCGGAATTAATGGCTACATCCTATCATCAGATTGGGTTAATTTTTCAAGAAAAAAAAGATTATATAAATGCAGAGAATTGTTATCGGGAAAGTCTGATTATCAGAGAAAATTTGCGCGATGCATCTGGCATTGCACAAACTTGTAATCAGCTGATGGTTATTGCAATGTTGAGGAGAGAATTTGATCATGCAGAACAATGGTGTAAACGCGTTTTGTCAGTCGCAACGATTTCGGTATTTGATCGGGCTGTGTACTTAACCAATATGGCTGCCATATTGGTGCAGAGAGATGATCCCTCTCTAGAGCAATTGCAGGATGCACGTCGGTATGCAGAGGAATCATTATCAATCAAGCGATCATTATCTCAATCTAATACAGAGATAGCAATAACGATGCAGATTCTTGCGAAGATTGAGACTGTCGAGGCTCGGATTCAGTCTTGAAATTCAAACCTAGCCTTCGAGGATGATAAAGCAAATAAGTCCATCGCAATAGCATGGTCGTGTGAAATCATTCCAGTTCCTAAAAATGGGATCGTTATTAAAATAAATATTGTTCATCTATCCGCAAAACGACCATGTTGGCAGCATATTAAGATACTGCGCGATAAGATAGAGTATAAACTTGGCGATTCTATGATAGTGCAATACGTAGTGCTACTCTCATATCGCCCTCTTCACGAGCCTCTTCACCAGCCCTTGCAATAGACGGGCAGGGGAGTGGTGCAGGGGGGATGTGAACACTTAAACGGGCCGTGCGAGCGACGAAACGGGGAAACGGAGCTAACGACGATTGCGGTTTCTTGCTGGGTATGCCGTCGCCGTTTGACCCACGGACAAGGGCTAAAGCCTGCTGCGCTGCGCTTGCATCCGTGTTCCACCCGCCGCCGTCAACCCAGCAAGAAACCGCAGCCGCCCTGCGGGGCGGCAGGCGCGTCGGCTGCGCCGCGCCACCGTGGGAAATCCCATCGTCCCGGTGCTGCCTATCTCACCTCGCAAAGCGAGCGCCTGCGGCGGTTCTGCGAACGTTGCGATACACGGCTTAACGCACGCTGGACTCATGGCGGCGCAGCCCCTTCGGGCAAGCCTGCGGCTTGGTTTGCAACGCTGCTTGGGGTGCGTCGCGGGGGCGCTCCTTACCCGATTTCCCACGGTGGCGCGGCGACGTGCGCATCAACCCCCAACGGGCGGAGCCATCACCCAGGTTGTACAATCCCACAACACCGAGCCATCACCAGGGCGCACTCTGCCGTGCCGCGTCTGCCGCCGTCGCTCCCGCGTGGTAGGTCAGGCCACGCCAACGCCCCTGCACGGCAATCATGACCAACGATGATTTGATCAATGAGGGTATCCAGTCCCCAACGGCGAGCCAGAACCACGGGCCGTGCGAGGGCTTATGCCGTGACCCTTCCCGGACGTTTTTAAGAGGGCTTCGCGTGGAGTGGTCAGCGAGGATTCGTTTAAAAAACAATGTCCTGAAGGGGAAATATACGCCGAGACCGCTCGCAGAGGGTTCTCCGAGGGTGGAGCGAGGACTCAGCGAGGGTAAAGCGAGGATGAAAAACTGCCAGTATGCATCAAGAGATACGATAGCGAGGGCTGGGCGAGGATTCAGCGAGGATGGGTTAAGAGTGGAAAAAAGATAGCTTTTAGACCATTTATCGGTATGTAATGAATACATTTCAATTCGTTACAATTCATTTCGATATATCAATCAGAGATTGACAAACTGTGTTTCAATCAATTACAATAGATTACGTATGGTTACAGGAGGACAAGACCCAATGACAACCCATGCATCAGCGCCTATCGATACCGCAACGACCCCCCGCCGTGATCCGTTGACGGTCTACCAATATATGCTCACAGGCCAACCGCTCAAGGACAACAATGCCCAATTGCCGCAAACCGTCGCGGTCAAAGGCCAGCCCATGACGGCGATTGGGATTGATCCTGGCAACGGCGAGATGAAAGCGGCGATGATGGGCCTTGACGGGCGGCTCGTGACCGTCCAAATTATTTCGGCCTACCGTATCGCCGTCACCCTTGGCGGCGGCAAAAGCCCCACGACCTATACCGTCAATGGTGGCCCCTCATTTTGGATTGGTCGCGATGCCGTCCAGATGAAAGGTGATGCCTTACCGATTGGGCCAACCGCTGTCCGATTGGAAGATCCGCGCCAAATTGACTTCTATGCAGCGGGTGTGGTTGAACTCTTGATCAAAGCCCACTGTGCCCCAGGTCAATACACGCTCGCAACAGGGCTAGCATTGCCAAACATGGAGATGCAAGCCCAAACTAAAAAGAATGAGTCAGGCGAAGAAGTCGAAGTTTTTGGCGTGGTGGAAGAGAGCAAACAGGCGATTAAGGATCACATCTACGGCAAGAGCTACCATGTGAACCGCACCGATGAGGATGGGGACGTGACTAACTGGCAGATACACTTCGGCCAGGTCTATACCCAAGCCCAAAGCTATGGCACCTTTATGGCATTGACCCATACGATTTTTGGCACGCGCCGCACGGATGGGATTCAAGAGTATGCGATTATTGACATGGGTCGTGGCGACACCCATGAAACCCTGATTCAACTCTCGCCAACCTTTCGGATGATCACGAAGCGCACAGGCGAAGGAACCATCAAGCAAGCCCGCGCCGTTGCCCGCGCCTTGGCCGAGTTTGACTTGAATGATGCGCAAGCCCAAGAAGCCTTGATCACCCGCAGTATTCTGGATGGAGGCCGCCCGAAGTCCATTAATCATGTCGTCGATAAGGTCGTTGAACGGGAAACCCAAGAAATGTTGAGCCGCTTGTTGCCAGCGCTGCGCAACCGGAATGCCTTCATTGCCTTTACCGGGGGCGGAACCAAAGATGCGACGACCTTGCAAATGATTAACGACCGCATGGACAGTGTGGGGCGCAGTGCCGACAGCTTTGTGATTGTGCATCCTGAGGTTGCCAGTGTCCTGAACGCGGTCGGAACCCTCTTAAAAGTGTTGTTTACCGAGTTAGCACGAAAGGGACGGGCCTAAATGACAACGACCCCCAAATCGATCCGCGTTGGCCAGCGCAGCCTCCAACTGCTCGAAGCCCTGCGCATTCAATTAGCCGATCAATATAGCAGTGAAGCCGCGATTTTGAGTGAAGCCGCACGCCGTGGCTTACTCGTGATGGCGGTGGAAGCCTGGCATAGTGAGGCGGGTCAGTATGGGGGACACAGCCCAAAAGAGCTTGCGCGACTGTTACGCCATGAATTGAACGCGCTGTTTAACTTTTTGTTGGAGCAGGACGAGTTACCACCCATGCTGCGTATTGCGCCTGCTCTACTGCCAATGGCGGTTGCACCGATGGTCGCAGCGGAGCCAGTGAGTCTGCCCGAACCCACCGTTGCGACCGTGGAAATTGATACGAGTGTGATGGATTTGATGGAGTTGGCGGGGCAAGATGAGGAGTGGGATTGAGGGATACGGGGTGTTTGTCACGATGGTGCCGTGATCCGGATCACGCGCCGTGCGAGGAGCCTCATGGATCTATGCCGTTGATCGATCATCGTGGCCATGGCTCGCAAACCAATTCATGAACCACCATGGCGGTTTCATCAGCGGAATATGCTATGATGGCCAGCAAAATGCCGTGGCATGGGTGGAGAATTCAGCATGTTGACCGCCGAATTAATCAATCTTCCCGCACTCCGCTCGGAGGCTGGGCCGCGCGTGGCGCAGGCAGGCGCGGCCTACTATCGTGGGGGCCGCGTTCAATTGCGTGGTCTCACGCACGATCAGGCACGTTTTGAGGTCTCTGGGAGCCAAAAGAAACCCTACACGGTCACGATCACGAGTGATCCGTATGGGGTGATTACCGATTGTACCTGTCCGCATGCCGCCAAAGGGGCGCTGTGCAAACATGTGGTGGCTGCCGCGCACACCCTCGCTGATCACCTTGTCGCGCATCCCCTCAACCCATGGCGATCCGTGTTTACCAGTTTCCAAGCGTTGCCGCGTCGCCGCCCCACCCCAATGCGGCTCGTCTTTAGCTTGCTCGAACGGGGGGCAACATGGACGCTGATGCCCTATACCTTCGCTGAGCGTGTGATTCCCCAAGCAGTGATGGACGATCCGGCGGCGTTACATCGGCACTTAATGACAAAGGACATGCTGACCCAGGCCAAAATTCCCCGTACCCCACTCCAACCATCACACGTTCCCTCCACATCGGAAGCAGCCGTCGTCGTGGCAAACATGATCATCACGGTTTCCCAACAGTTTTTCTATGGAGCCGTCTTCCCGCTTCCCACCGTGCTGCATAGTGTGGTGCAATTACTCCCTGATACCAGTATTTTCATCGGCGATGATCACAACCCATTCCGGCGGATGGTGCACGTTTGTTCAGACCATGCGCAGATCCACCTCCATGGCACTGCCACTGCCGATGGAATCACGATCACGCCCATGCTGCACGTCGGCGACACGCGTGCTCCCCTTGATACCGCCGATGTGCGCATGCTGCATGGTGCCCCGCCATGGGCGATCTATCGCACGATGCTCGTGCGCTATGACGATCCGGGGAACATCCTCACCTTGTTTGGACGCTATGAACACCTGCATATTCCAACTGCTGATTATCCTGAATTTATCGAACACTATCTCATGCCGCTCGCCGAGCAGACCCCCTTGAGCGGCGATTTACCCCAGCAAGTACGGGTTGTCGCTGATCCCCAGCCACGGGTGTATCTTCGTGACCATGAATCGACCGTCTTTGCCGAATTACGCTTTGGCTATGCCGATCATGAAGTGGCATACGACCCCCAGCTTCCCGCAGAAACCATGCGCTATCACCCCGAACCCGCAACCATCCTGCGTATCCAACGCCAATCCAACAGCGAGGAGCAATGGTGGGGCGAGTTGCTGCGCCATGGCCTCAAACGTGGGCCGCAAGCAGGGATTGCCACCTTACGCAGTGGGACAACCGTCGCGACCTTGTTGCTCACCCATGTCCCCGCATTAGTGGCGATGCATTTCAGCGTCTATGGTGAGGAATCGTTACTCGGTGCACGCATAAACCGTCATACGCCCAGCATCACCTTACGGGTTTCATCCGGTATCGATTGGTTTGATCTGGAGGCGGTGGTGCGGTTTGGCGAAACAGCGCTGCATCTGGCGGAACTCCGGCGGGCAATCCGCAAACGCGAACGCTATGTCCAACTGGCTGATGGCTCGCTGGGGGCCATTCCTGAGGCGTGGCTCGATCGCTACCGCCATCTCTTTGCGTTTGGCGACCTGCATGCCGAAACCCTGCGCTTCGCGCCAGCGCACAGTCCCGTGGTAGATGCGGTTCTCGAGGAAACGGATCAGGTTGATCAGCGCTTCAAAGAGCGCAGCGAACGCTTAAAGACGATCGATGGCATCGAAGCGCAGGGGCTTCCCGCAGGCTTTGAGACGGTGTTGCGTCCCTATCAAAAAGCGGGCTACGATTGGCTGCACTTTCTGCATGCGTATGGGTTTGGCGGATGTTTGGCCGACGATATGGGAACGGGGAAAACCATCCAGACCCTCGTGTTCCTTCAGTCATTGGTATCGCGGGGGCAAATGTCGGCCAGCAGCCTGATTGTCATGCCACGGTCGTTGATTTTTAACTGGCAACGGGAAATTGCCCGTTGGACTCCCGATCTGCGGGTCTTGGTTCACACCGATCACGGTCGGTCTGCCACCACCGCAGCCTTTGCCACTGCTGATCTGGTGCTCACGACCTATGGGACGCTGTTACGCGATCATGACCTGCTTGCCACCTATCAGTTTTCCTATGTGGTGCTTGACGAAGCCCAAACGATCAAAAACCCCGTTTCCCAAACAGCGCGGGCGGTTCGCGCTTTGCGGTCAGAGCATCGCCTCACCTTAAGTGGGACACCCGTCGAAAACTCGATCATGGAGCTTTGGTCTCAGTTTGCCTTTTTGAATCCAGGCATGCTGGGAAGCCTCGATCATTTTCGCACCGAATTTGCCACGCCCATTGAGCGGGACGGCGATGCGCACGCCGCGCAGCTGCTGCGCCGCATGGTCAATCCATTTATTCTGCGGCGCACCAAAGATCAGGTTGCGCCGGATCTCCCAGCGCGGAACGAACGCATCCTCTATTGCGATATGGAGGCGGCGCAACACAAACTGTATCAACGCTATCGCGACCAATATCGTGCGCAGTTGCTCTCGTTGATTGATGATCACGGGATGAATGATAGCCGCATGAAAGTTTTAGAGGGGTTGTTGCGACTCCGCCAAATTTGTAATCACCCGCGTTTGGTTGAATCGACGTTTCGTGGCCGTTCGGCCAAGTTTGAACAGCTTGTCGAAACCTTGGCCATTTTGCAGGTCGAAGGGCATAAAGCCTTAATCTTTTCGCAATTTGTCCAGATGTTGACGATCCTGCGGGAATACCTTGATCAGCAGAACTTAAGCTATACCTATCTTGATGGGAAAACCCAAAATCGAGCCGCCGTTGTGGATCGCTTTCAAACCGATCCCCACATCCACTTTTTTTTGATCAGCCTCAAAGCGGGCGGGGTTGGGCTGAATCTCACGGCTGCCGATTATGTGATTCACATCGATCCATGGTGGAATCCTGCGGTTGAGCAACAAGCGACGGATCGGACCCACCGCATCGGTCAAGAGAAGCCCGTTTTTATCTATAAATTGATTGTACGCGAGAGTGTTGAAGAGAAGATGGTGCACTTGCAAGCACGCAAGCGAGCCTTGGCCGATAGCGTTATTACGAGCGAACAAGGCATTGTCAAAGCGTTGACGCGCGATGATGTGGCCGATCTCTTTTCATAAGCAAGGGATACGATATGAATTGACCAAGCTGCTATAATAGGACAAAGAGAATCCCCGCACCACTAAGCGCAAACCGTGGTCGGGGGATGGACGACCCTATAGACTTCGCTAGGCCGTCACCGCAATAATACCATGCGGAACGGCCTCCCGAAAAGGAGGCATATCATGGACGCAAATTCCAAGGGTGGTGCTGCCCTTGCGCCAACACCCAGTAGTCTATCCTATCCCACACAAGAAACTCCACGGAGTGTTATTTCGCTCCCAAAAAATGAAGTAAGCGCTACCCCCACAACGGAAGAAAAAAAACGCGTTGCCCGCCCTCGCCCGCAGATTGTCATCCCAAGCGTTGGGCCAATGATTCAGGCGTATGGTGGAGTACTCTTTTTATTAGTTAGCTCGGCACTGTTATGGCTGACTGATGGGTATTTTTCCTTGTGGTTTCTCCGAGGATGGATACCAGCGCTGGCAACTGTTGGGCTCATCCAATGGATTATTCCGGTGTTATTTACCCTTGGCCAACTCTACTTTTGGCCACGAAGAGACAAGTTTGTATCGATGTGGGAAGCGCGTGGTATATGGCTTGATGAAGCCGATAATAATAAGCTTCGACGGCGCTATGAACGTGCTCGCACCAAACTGATTTCGCATGTGCTGTTATTTGGCATTATCACCGTGTTTAATGTTGGCACCTCTGCTCAAGGGATTTATGAATGGGCAGACGGGCGTGCGGTTAATATGTTTGGTGGTTTCCAATTACCGGAAGCGGGAACCAGTCTGCGGGTTTGGTCTACCATTGGCGGGATCATTACCGCGTTTGGTGCCGAGAAATTGTTCTCATGGGCAAAGGCCGAATTGAGCGAAATCTAGGAGGGTATCCATGGTGCTTGCATTTTTTGATATGAGTCCTGGTATTACGCTCTTGATTATTTTTGTAGGGGCACTTGTGGTGTATTTTGCGCGATTCCGACGACTCATGCAGGATTGGAAGGCATTCCGCCGCTGGCAAGCAAGCGGGAAACTATCTGAAACACCAGCTCCTATCCAGCCTGTCAGCATTGCGCCGGTTGCCGCAATACCGGAACCAAAGCCTGTGCTGGCAGCCGTTCCAGTTGCCTATGGAACCCATCCCACGATTCCAGAAGCCCCATTTCATATTGACTTTAATCGCGTCTCGTGTGAACCGTTGCCTGGTGCTGCTGGTGCGTTGAAATCACCGCCAACGCATCTATGGTATGCGATTGAATACATGCGCCAACATGTCAAAAATATTCGTTTTACCTTTCCGCTTGGGTGGTGGACGGATGTACACGGTGAGTTGCACTTGGCGGTGGGCCATTTTGTTGATGATATTTATAATGGGCTGATTACCGCGCTGCCAGGTGGCGGAAAAGATAATCTGTTATTGAATATGGCCTATTCCATGATGATGATGTATCCCCCTGAACAACTGCAATTTGTTGTCTTAGATGGAAAAGGTGGGGCTGATTATCAAGGGTGGGCAGGCAAAGAACATGTCTGGCATGTTGCCGAAGAAGGCTATGAATTAGCAGATGCGATGGAACTACTCTCCGCATTAAAGTTAAGCCGTAAGCGCTGGTTGAAAGAAGTGCAGGCCAGCAGTTGGGATAACTATCATGGCCCCAATAAACCCCCGCTGTTTGTTGTCATTGTCAGCGAGTTAAGCCAATTAGCCGAAGTGATCGGCGAATCCGATGTTGAATCGTGGTTGATGACGGAGATCAATATTTGGCGCGGGTTAGGATTACGATTATTGGTTGGGACGCAAAACTCATCACGGTGGTCGAAGAAATGGCGTGCTGCGATTGAGTTCTTTTGTGCAGGTCGCCAGCCGAGCCGTGATGAAGTGAAACCCAATACGGGGAAAGATGTTTCTGAGTTAGAAGCAATGGGCGTGATTCCGCCGCATCGTTTGCCCCAACTGGATAAAGGCCGTGGGGTCTTTACGATTGTCCAAGGTGATGTTGGGATTACGGTTCGTACCACCTACCTTGATGATGAGCAACGCCGCTACTGGGTAAGCCAGCTTGCGGTCTGCACCGATGAACAGCTACGGGTACGACATCACGAAAAAGCGCGATTGTTGCATGATTGGTATGAATTTAAAGCCATGGTTGAGGCGCGAGAAGCAAGCCGCCAACGTGGTGAGGCAGCCTTTGCAACAATGGCAACGATGACGATTGAAAAACAAGCTCCCCTTATTACCAAAGAGGTTGAGTCAGCAAGCAGCACACAACCAGTTGCCCATGATGGCTATGATCGTGCGGGTTTAGAACGCCTGTTAACAACCATTAGTCAAAACCGCAATCGTAAACTTGAAGAGCTTGTTGATGAGCCGCTCTTTGTGCAAGCATGTATAACGGAATATGCACGACTCAAGAGCTACGGTGGGGTTGTACGGGCACTATGGGGCGATAATGGGTATTCTGGTACAAAAGATCGCGTTGTGAAAGCTGCGCTTGAGCGAGCAGTACAATCCCACCGTGGTGGTCAGGACGATACTTTTTTGCAGGGGTTATTAGCCGCATAAAGGCTGGCGAAGAATCAATCAATAAGAGTCTAATCGGGTTAAACGATGCTCATATAAAGCATTACTTACAAACGAAAGAATAGCGAAACAATTAATGTTCCTATAAACGAGAAGCAATGGCTATTGCTTCTCGTTTACTTTTTAGGCATTAAATTATTGGAGGTTTGGTTATTTGATGTGATTGACTCCGTGGTTTGTTTATTGATCTCAATAATCACAATGCAACCCACCAGATGTATATTGACATCTGATGGGCTGTGCCATAAACCATGGTTGGTCGCTATGCCACCGTATCATTGACCATTTGGTACGCAAACGATTGTCGAATGAGGCCCATAATATACGACAGATCCTCCGGATCGCTGAAGCCGATTTCAACATCGCCATTGCCCCAGCGGCCAAGGTTTGACACATCCTTACAAAGGTTCCGAGGGTCATGAATATCGGCGAATGGCATATTCAAAGAGAGGCGGAGACGTTTGGCTTGGGGGACAATATCGACGAAGTTGGTTTCGGCCTTATAGGCAACATACAGTTTAAAAAATTCCTCGGAAACGACGGGATCAATGGCAAGAATTTCGTGGCGAAGTAGCTCGAATAAGTCCTTGCTTGGCCCACTGAGCAGATAGGGATGATCGTCACGAGTATAGCCAGCACGGCGCTCTTTTTTGTCACGATACATCGTAACAATGCTGGGATTAAGGTCTGGATACTGCCAGATAGTGGTTGCAAGCGTGCTGAGCCTTAACGATCGTTCTCGGATACTCGCTTCATTCCATTGTTCGATATTGCCTAATTTCTCATTGAGCCGTAATGGGCTATGCCGAAAGCCTTTGGCCATATCACGTTTCTCAAGGAAGGGTTTATCACTATATTCAGCGTTGTAGCCCGTGAGGGTCAAGTTCCCCAAGGTATGTAAATAGGTTGCTTGAATCTGTTCCCATTCAGCACCGAGCATGGTTCGCCAGGCAGGAGAGAGATTCTTATTTTGCGGCAGAATATGTTCGATGGTGTATTCATCAACCGGAACCCGTTCTTTACGTCCATGGTTCTCAATGCGGCGGAGCCAGTAGCTACGTCGGGGGAAATTATAAAGATCCCGAATTTGAAATTCACGTTTAAATTCGTCGTCAGTCGGAAATCGTCGATACGATGGAAGTGCAAGAAAATAAGCTTGCATGCTCTCAAGGTAGTGATCTTTTTTCAGCGATTTTGCCATGGTTGCGAAGGTTTTATTCATCGAATTGGTGGGGATGGAGCAAATAGCCCGCCGAAATACGTAGGATTCAATCATACGTACCGAAGTGAGAAAATCAGCTTGCGAAAGAATTTTATTGACATAATCGTTATAGAGTTCGAGTAGTAATGGGTACGCCACGTCAACTTTTAATTCTCGTAAATCATGAAATGCATCCTTGAGTTGGGGGTCGGGTTCTGTTCCAAGTGCCATTGCACAAAAGTATTGGGAGAATTGGCGAATATCCTTCACGATGGTTTCCATATCCATATCGCCGTCAAATGATGATCGGACAAATCGTTTGAATTGGGTATAGACATCATCAAGCCGTGGAATCTCACCTGTTTTTACCGTCAGATAATGGCGCATGAAACTATCAAAATAGGCGTTATAGCCATCCTGCCCAAAATCTCGCTCCATTGGTCGCCAATAGCGCTCATAGAGCCTTGTTTGGAGCTTTGGTTCTAAGCCCATAAGAATATAGTTGCGAATGAGATCCGCTTGTGTCAACTCACGTCCGGTGGAATTCATACTTTCAAAAATAAGCTGTGGGTTATCCTGTTCGCGATTTAACGCAATATCGACAATGATCAGTTTGGCAATGCCTTTACACAGCGATAGAATTTTTTCTTTGGTGACGAGGCGCTTAAAGAGGTCATAATTATCAAGAATCCTGACTGATGCTTCGTGTGGGGCCTCATCATTATGAATCAGCGTAATTAACGTCTCTTTATCAGTTTGCGAGAGAAGTAATTTATAATAGCGCTCCCCCTCTTCTTCAGGATTAATCAAATAATAATTTCGGAGCTTTCGTGGTGAAAATCCATCAAGCGGTTCTCGTTCAGAATCTGGCAGCGTTTCGAGAAATTGGGTAAGGACGGTTATCAAAAGCAGTAAGGTGGTTAAGCGTTGTTGACCATCAATAACAAGTAATGACGATTGACTGGAAACTTGATACAGGCCCTTTTCAATATAGACGATGGAACCGACAAAATGGGCATTAACTTTGGCATCTTCTCCCGCTCGAATGATATCGTTCCATAATTGTTGGCATTCTTCTCGTGTCCACGAATAAGTTCGTTGATAGATCGGAATAATAAATTGTGGCGACTTCTTGATAAAGTCAAGAAAGCGAGCTTCGGTTGCTTTCATAAAGAACTCCTCATACTGCCATAAGGATAGTGGGGAAGACTCCAGCAATGCGACGCTGGAGTATGACCTCTATACGTCTTTGAGCGGGCTATTGGGTAGCGATGGAAGCTTATCTATAGTACTGAAGAATATCCCCCTTGTCGATAGGAAAGCTCTTGGTGTATCCCGACATGAGGTCACAGCAGATATAGACAGAGACTGTTAGGCCATGGTAGGATTGAAACTGAGCTGTGACGCAGCTTATGGAATAAATGCACGATGGTCCCTGTTTTTTGTCATCCTACCATTTGGATGATGCTCATTGCTGTGAATCCCAATAGTTTTCCATATCCAATCGAACTACGTAGCCTTTGGGAATCCTGATATGGAGTATTGCTATGTCGCTGATTTATCTTGATATCGACCCTGAACTTGCCGAGGATTTGGCTGTCCAACAGATTTCGCTGAATGATGTCCTTGCCCAAGCAAATCTTGATGCAACAGTGAGTCATGGGGTGTTACCAGAAACCGATGGTCAACCGAGCCGTTCCAAAGATCTTGTGCCTATTATTATGGCTGGTGCTACTTCGGTATCGATGGTTGTGATGGCGCTCTCCTATGCCTTCCGGCAATGGGCACGTCGCCCCCATATGGTCGAGGTTGAAGAACTCGAAGAAGTACGCGATGCCAAAGGGAATGTGCTGCTTGATGCCAGTGGAAAACCGCTCTATAAGCGCACGAAGCGATGGCAGATCCTTGAACCGCAAAAAGCCAATAGCAACACTGATCTGGAGTTTAAGGCTGGGGTGAGTGGGGTTGTCCTCAAATTGGGAATTGCCGAATCGCAACACGACCATCCTGCGGCATCCCAATCTGAATAGCATGGAATGAGGACATCATATGGCACGGAGAGCATTATTAATCGGTGCAAAGACTTTGGGACTCCAATTTGCGGATCGGGATGCCGAACACATGCGAATGGCCCTTGAGCAGCATGGGTATGAAGTTGCCATTATCGAACCTATCCGCTCAGTGATTAATAACAATTTGGATAAACTGGTCGATGAGGTTGGGCAGACGGATACCGTGATTATTTATTTCTCCGGCCATGCCGTCCTAGATAACGGCCTTCGGTTGGTGCTTCAGGATACCTACCAGTCTCGTAGTGGTAGATTTGAAGTTGATGACATTATCAAAGCATTGAATGAATGTAGGACAAAACAAAAAGTCTTAATTCTTGATTGTTGCCATGCCAATGCAGGAACGCAGGATTGGAACCTAGACCTCAGTGAATCGTTTTCTATCTTAACCGCAAGCGGGCGATTAGAAAAAGCGAAAGAGATTGATTCATTACAGGGGAGTTTTTTAACTCATCATTTTGTCTGTATATTGAATCGGGCTCAAGATTATGTTGAACATGACATCATGTATTTGCATACCATCTACGATGCAATCGATGCTGCTGCGCTTGACTATAATCGTGAACATCCTGATGAAATGGTACCAAGGCCGAGCCTGTTGGGGAATCGGCAGCATACACTTGCAATCGCTCATTTGGTTGGTCAACAACCAACCACGCCGTTAGTCCGTTGGGAACGTGAATATCGTCGATTGCTTTTAGAGTCATGTGATATTCTTGATCTGGCTAATCTCCCCCAAGATGATCGCCACCTCGCAACACGGAGGCTGGAATTACGGCGTTTGTATGTTCCCCTACGTGTCTATAGTGAAGAACATGAACAACGCCATCCTGAATTTGTCGAAGAAACGCTCAAGCGGTTTGAACAACAGCGTGATTACTGGAACCGCCATATCTCCTCACCACCCACAAAACGCATGTCCATAGGCAAACATCTCAACGATAATCAGCGTATTGTTATTCTAGGCGATCCTGGGGCTGGTAAAAGCACCTTACTACGATGGATTACTACTGCGTTTTTACTGCGCTATGAACAGAATGATGATTGGCAACAATTACCAGATGTGATGGATTTACCGCACCATCGCTGGCTTCCGGTGCTCATTCGCTGTCGAGAATTATCGAAAGCATGTATTGATGGAACACTGACAGATATACTACGCCATACCCTGCGGTTACGTGAACTCGGACAAGAAGGTATTGCACAGGTACTCCTTTTGATCAAGCAACAACTTGAGGCTGGTACAGCATTATTATTAATCGATGGGCTTGATGAAATTAGTACCGCGAAAGAGCGCAGTCTCTTTTGTCGCCAGTTAGAACGGATTGTTGCCAAATATCCCGCGATCCCCATGATTGTTACCTCACGAATTGTTGGGTATCGTGAAATGGGGATACGCATTGGCCACAACTTTAGTCATGTGACGGTAGCCGATCTGACAAAAGAAGATAAGGATCTGTTTGCCCAGTGTTGGTGTGATCTTACCGAACTACCAGAGCGGAAGCAAAAAGCAGCTGAGGAATTGATTGCGCAGATTCATGGGCATGATCGCATTGAGCGCTTAACTAATAATCCGATGCTATTGACGACCATGGCCTTGATTAAACGTAAGATCGGACGTTTGCCTCAACGCCGCATTGAACTCTACAGTGAAGCGGTTAAGGTGCTGTTAAATTGGCGGAGCGAGGTTGATGAACCGCTTGATAGCCATGAGGCGGAGCCACAACTCCAATATATTGCCTATGCCATGGCTGAACGTGGGGTACAACAGCTCCGAGAAGATGAAATACTTGTTTTGATTGAACAGATGCGCCAAGAGTATTCCAATCTTCATGCCTTGAATCGTCACACCCCTCATGAATTTTTACGGTTGTTAGAAGGCCGCACAGGGCTTCTTTTTGAGGCAGGAACAACGAAACACAAAGGGAGACTTGTCCCCGTTTATGAGTTCCGTCATCTGACCTTTCAAGAGTATTTAGCAGGAATGGCATTAGTTGAGGGTCGCTATCCTGCATGCAACACACATCAGCTTATGCAAAAAGTCGGTATGATTGCAGGATTTATAGAGAAGAAAGGTAATGCAAAAGAATCGGTCGTGAGTGAGCGCTGGCGCGAGGCTATCCGTTTAGCAGTCGCCGCATGGAATGATAATGATGTTGATCAACTTTTGATGACGATTATTCAACCAGGAGATTGTGATAGTCTTGAGGAACGGCGTGCGCGGCTTATCATGGCATGTCAGTGCTTGGCTGATGAACCAAATGCTAGCGATAACGTGGTACAAAATATTATTCGAGCGATTGCTCGGGTGTTTGAGCATCATGATATCGATGGTTTATATTCGACATTAACTCATAGTATGATCGATTTATCTACTACTCGTTGGAACAATATTACTTATCAAACATTATTAGATGAATATCTAATTTATCCAAAAATATATATTGGATTGTTGATTTCAAAATTGAGTCGAATTTTTGATAAAGATAGAGAATGGTTTGATGAAAAGATTTTAATATTACGTGAGAATATGGATATTATTGCATTTTATGAGATAAGTGAATATATTCAATATAGTTCGAGTGATTTTTTAAGGAAATCAAGAATAAAAGATATTGAATATATTATAAATAAGGCATTATTTAATGAATTGCCATTTAGTATGGCAGCAGTTGTATTGATTTTAGGTATTTCGGAACGTAAATTATTTACGATATTGAGTTCGTCAATTATTGATATACTTTATAGTTATATTGAGAATGAATCGTATCATTATTCATTGAAGGTTTATTCTTTGAATCTGTTAAGTTTGTATTGGGATGAAAGAATGTATAGTGTTTTTGAGGAATGCTTGAAGAGCGATGTTGGTATCATAAGAAGTACTGCAATAATGGCTTTAAGTAGATTAGAATATGATGGAATAGATCATCTATTAATTCCATATCTCGATGACACAGATCCGCTTGTTCGTATTAATATTATTAATGCCTTAGCTAAATATGATAGTAAGAATTCTCTAAATTTGTTATTATCGTATCTTGATGATAGAGATATTGATGTACGTCAAAATGCAACAGAGGCATTAGGATTATTGGGAGATACACGCGCAATAGAATCCTTACTTATTTGCCTCGGGGATAGTAATGTTGGTGTGCGTCGGGGTGCAATAACTGCTTTGGCCCATCTAAGGGATGGTCAAGTAATAGAATCCTTACTTATTTGCCTCGAAGATAGTGATGTTTACGTGCGTCAAGGTGCAATAACTGCTTTGGGACAGATAGGGGATGTCCGAGCAGTCGAACCATTACTTGACTGTCTTGAGGATAGTAATATTGGCGTGCGTCGAGATGCAATAACTGCTTTGGGACAGATAGGAGATATCCGATCGATAGAGTTTTTACGTATAGCAGTTAATGATAGTGATACTGATGTGCGTAGAAATGCAATATATGCGCTATTAAACTTGGGGGATGAAAGTGTAATAGATCTATTGCTGGAGGATATCAATAACTGTAATATATCGGATTTTTGGGGTATATCACCTGCAATCATGCTTGCGGATGATGGGCGAGTAGTAACTTCATTGATTAATCGCCTTGAGCTTGCTAAGGAAAATCAAATTTTTACAATTGTATATCATCTTGGCCGAATACATGATGAACGAGTTGTTGCCCCCTTACTATCTGCTCTCGAAGATTTCCCCTCGGCAAGCTCAACTATAGTAAGCCGATTAGGCTATTTGGAAGATATTCGTGCCTTGGAAAAACTGCTTGTATTTCTTTCTGAAAACCACGATGACTTTTTGCTACTTATCCGTGCGATAAATGCATTAGGGCAGATAGGGGATGTTCGTGCGGTAGAACCACTAATAGAACTTCTTAGTGGTAGTGAACCAACAGTCTTGGCGAATAGTGCTCAAGCGCTTGGGCAGATAGGGGATGTTCGTGCGGTAGAACCACTAATAAAGCTCCTCTCTGATACTAGGGTAATGGTAAGATCTAGTAGTATAAGCGCGTTGGGGCAACTAGAAGATTTGCGGGCAGTAGGGCCGTTACTTCTGCTCTTTGGCGACACAAGAGCAGCAATACTATCCTGTCTGGCTAGGGCTTTAGGTAAATTAGGATCTGATTTAGTAATAGAACCGTTGCTTGTCCTGCTTTCGGACAGTAGGGAGGATGTGCGAGTTTCTGTGGTAGAGGCCTTCGGTAACTTGGGTGATATACGGTTAGTAGATCCGTTATTATGCCTCCTAGAGCAGGAAAACAGGATGGTTGTTTGTACCACTATTGCTAATTCATTAAGGCAATTAGGTAATCAACAAGGCTCAGAAATTCTTTTTTCATATCTGTCGAAGCCTCAAATAAAATATAGACAAGAAGCACTGGAACTACTATCGCAAAACTTTGATGATATTGATAAAAAGTTATTATCGCGAGATATCGATTCGTATTTTCCGATAATTGATCCGCAACGAGTAATTACGGAGCGACGGGTAAAAAATGCCGCATGGAAGCTTAGACTTGAGGAATCTAGTATACGTTTGCGGTATGAGCGTTTGGCAGTAGAACTTGGACTAAACCTAGGATGGGAAATGTAATAATACAATTTTATGAATATGCTATAGGTTTATCCACTATCCCTCACGATACTGGAGGTATCTATGAGTAAACGCCAAGTGATCGTTGGCCAGCACATTCGTCAAATGCCCATGCGCACGATCACGATTGTGTGTCGTTGGTGTGACAATGAAGTCACGATTCAGAGTTATCCAGGTCGAACCCCGACGCTGTGCAGTCGTGCCTGTGCCGAGGCCGCGCGACGTGACCACGACCGCCAACGCAAAGCCGCCGAGCGTGCGGGTAAGCCCGCGCCAGCAGTACCACGAGGGCGAAAGACGAAGCCACGCCCCACGCGGTTTGTCCTGTGGCCGTCGCAACTTGATCGCAGCCTGGACCGATCGCTTGATGGCCAACTGAAAGCGTGTCAATCAGTATAGGGCGGAAAGTGACACCGTGTACGTATCCTCCAAATTGTGATTGCCACGGATGCCATGGCGTTACCGATTCGCTTCTTTCTCTATGACCCCCATGCGGCGTGGGCTGACGATGCCCATCAGTGTCTGCACGCCCTCGCCCAGGGCATTCCGCCTCACCTCCGCGTGATTGTCTTGGCCGATCGCGTCCATGCAGGCATGCCCTTTTTGGCCTGTATCGAAGCGCTTAGCTGGAGCTACGTCTTTCGGCTGAGCTGCCAAACCCACGTCAAAACGACCAAGGGCTGGCAACTGGTGGGGCAACTCCACCCACGACGCTATCCTACGCGTCGCATCGAGCAGGTGGCCCTGTGGAAACAGCGGTCATGGACGACCAATCTGGTGATCCATCGGCATGAACGGCCAGGACATCAACCAGTTGTCTGGTATTTGGCAACGAATCTCCCACCGACGGCGGTCTGTTGTCTGCTGTATGCGCTGCGTTGGTGGCAAGAACGCGGCTTTTTGCGCCTGAAATCGGATGGGTTTGGCTGGGAACGCAGCCGCATCACGGATATTAAACGAGTGACGGCATTGTTGGTGGGGGTGGCATGTGCACCATGGTTGCTCTGGATGTTAGGCCGCCATCGTGGTCGTCGGCCCATCCTACGCCCAACGACCACGACTGCCCAGCCGCGACGGGCCAATGTCTTTCGGCTGGGGGTCTGGCATTGTCGGGATGTAAGCACCGGTCGTCCCCACACCATCACGTGGAAACTCCCTGCCTTTCGGACGCTTGACTATGAACGGGTTGTCGTCCCATTGCCCGTTCTTGGGCTGGATGTCATGCAGTAAGCCCTCCAGGGGTCTTGGCTAAGTGTGGGATGGGTTGCGTATCCATACAAATATTAGTGTGGGATCTAGACACAAGTTGTTAGTACATGGTAGGATTTAATAATACTTTCGAAACTGTGCCACGACATCATTGACCTCGGCATTCAGCATCGCTTGCACATCTATCGCGTCAAATGAACTCTTTAGAACCACAACGGATACGCATTTTTATGCATTGTAACGGGCAATTTTGGCTGCGCATTGTTCTGCAAAACCGAGTGAATGCCCGCGTCAAGCATGATAAGGCACAGTTTGATACTTTCTATGTATACCCTACCCGATATATTGGGAGAATCACATGGCAAAGCAACGAGCAAGTTGGAGACCTTGGAGCGACCATCCAATTATTGCATCTGTAACAGCGATTGCAACTGTAGCTGGTATTATATTTACTATTATTACTTCAGTAAATACGAATAGCATAAGTAATTTGGAAATCGTAGGACGTGTTATTGAAAATGGTAATCAAAATCCAATTAGTCAAGCAAAAGTTTACCTTTATTTTGAAGAAAAAATTATTACGATATATACTGATACGGAAGGTGTTTATAGATATTCATTTTCTGTGAATGATCGAGAGAGTATATTCGGGAAAATTTTAATTCAAAAAAATGGATTCCATAACTATGAGAAAAGTATTTATGTTAACAAAGATAATTCAATCATTGATGATATTAGGATGGATATTGATAATAAGACAAGTAATTTTAGTAGTTCATTGAATGATGAAATAGATAGAAATCTTTTGGAATTAAATAGTTCATCGATTTGCATGAATTATGATGAAAATTATTATATACCTGTCTATAATAGTGAATTTGATATGAGTTTATTTGAGAATAAAGTCCTTACAGATGAAGATTTTATTCATGATGACAGAGTATGTTGGTCTAGAATGATTAATGTTGATATAAGAGGATTGAATGATAATATAACGTTAAAGATTGCCCCATATTTAGTCTTGGAGGTCATTAATAACACACAGAGGAATACATATGGCTTAGATAACCTGCTTTATATAGAAAGATTTGATTCAACCGCAGCTATGATTCAGAGATCATCATCTGAGAAATTTTTTGCCTATATAGGAGAGGATACAGATAAAATTATTGCAGCACCTACAGTAGATAAAATTTTTCTAGGGAGAAGTCATCAAATTGATGAATCAAGTAATAATAAATTAGATCCTTTTGTATTTGATAATGAATTTGAATTTTTTATATTAGAAGGAAATGATACTGGCGAGTTTTCATTATTTGTTGAGGCATTATATAATAGAGATATAAGATTTAAGGTTGGGATTATGTATTCATATAAAGGAGATAATACGGTAGTATGGATTCCCGAAGAATTTTATATCCAAGGTACTACTACCCGAACGAAAGTTTGGCAAGGTAAACCATTAGTTTTTAAAGGAGAGGCTGATGGAGATATACCAGGAAAAGCGGCTTATTATACTAAATTTCTTGATCTATCAAGAAATATTTCAAATGAATATCCTTCATTTCCATTAAATAAATAATAATATTGTATGAATATAGTTTATCAAATTTATACTATATGATATAAAATATATATATTTTAAATTAAGGATATATTCTTATGAAAAAAGGACGATTAATACCGATAGAAAGCCGATTGCCTAAGAAATTTATTCATAATCATCTCCATGTATAGAATCTCAAAAAATATACGTTTACACTTCTCTATAGATGAGGAACAGGCTAAATGGAAACTCGTGTTGGATATACATTACATGTCGGTCTTGTAGTACAGATTTTCGCATTGTCTGCCAATCTAGCCATCTCTGGGAGTAAAATGTGTCTTATTTTATTTAAAGAATAAGCGTACATATCACACTAAGTCGCGACATGATCAACACATAGCTGTCACTACGCGTGTTTTCACCCGAATCAGCCCAGGCTGCCACGATGAACGCGAAACATGAGCACCGTCTTGGTGTGGATGGGTGGTCACCACTATGCTGAGCAGCGCTTTAGCGGATGGTTGCGGCAACCCTCATCCAACGACCGTCGCATCGGGTGAGCTTTCTGTGGACATGAAATGGGCAGATCGTCCGTACAATACGCAAGCATCAGCAATTAATGCAGTGTGCAATACGCTCGCCAAAGCGCATCATCCTGCTCGCAGAGCAGCTGCGCGTTGCTTTTGGCGATAACCTTCCGCTTAATGATCAGTCTATGTTGATCATGTCAATGGCTTAGCGTGTACATATTCTACTATCCCTCACGATGCTGGAGGTATCTATGAGCAAACGCCAGGTGATCGTTGGCCAACACATTCGTCAAATGCCCATGCGCACGATCACGATGGTGTGTCGTTGGTGTGGGAATGAAGTCACGATCCAGAGCTACCCAGGCCGAACCCCGACGCTGTGCAGCCGTGCCTGTGCCGAGGCTGCACGCAAAGACCACGACCGCCAACGGAGAGCCGCCGAGCGAGCCAACAAGCCCGCGCCAGCAACAGCACGAGGGCGCAACCCGAAGCCACGACCCAAACGGTTTGTGCTGTGGCCGTCACAGGTGGATCGCAGCCTGGACCGATCGATCGATGTCCATCTGAAAACAATGCAGACCAAGGCCAATGGCAGGCAACTGGTCGCCACGTTAGACGCACTGCTCGTCGAATATCTGGCGATCAATGTGCGCTGGGTGATTTTGGAGTGCATCGCGCGGGAGCCACACAAATTGGCCGAGCGCACCGAAGTCGCGTTGATGCTCGACGACCCGCAGCTGGACTATCGGCGGTGGCAGCGCGAGGTGGAGTTGATGCGCAACGAGCTTGCAGGGAATGGCAAACTCAATCAGGCCCAACGCGATCAGCTGTGGTCGCTTGCCCGAACTATTGAAAGCAAGGTGGTCGGGCGGCATGGGCTGAGCGCAGATTTTGAGGGCGCATTAAGCGGGTCACAACGGGCGACCGCCGAGCGAGCGCTGGCAACGGCTTTGGTCAGACTCGAAGGGCTATTAGTTGGTGCTGAATTAGTGTGATTTTTATTTTGTCCAGTATCCCTTACGATAATGGATACAGTATATAATAATTCAAACAAAATTGGCTATGTATGTTCATCCTTTTGATGTTACCATTTAGCATATAGCAGGAATCCATAGCTATAATGATTCGTATAATGTGACATTTGGTGTCACATATCAGATTTATACTCCAAATACTGCATAGTTTCTACATTTAAATTTTATATATACGGAGGCAGCAATGAAAATTCGGATTAAATCAATAGAACATCCTGGGAATTACGTCTCGGAACTAACCGTGCTTGAGGTGCTTGAAGATTGTGACATTGGTAAATTCCTTTTATCAAAAACAGATCAGGGTACTGTTATCCAAAGCTTTTGGTTTCCTGACAAACGGGTTCAAGAAGGGGATATGATCATCCTGCATAGTGGTTTGGGTACTAATGTCTCTGTTCACTCCCAAACAGGAAACGTTCATCACTTTTTTTGGAATCTCAGAGAATCCGTTTGGGGCCAAAATAAGAATACTCCTGTTCTGATAGAGGCAATCAATTGGAATTTCCAATCGATAGAGGCACTAAATATATCTAAAGCAGCGTAAGATTTCTTTTTCAGCGGATACAAATACTTGAGAAAAGGGCATGTTAGAATCCTAGCATGCCCTTTATGTTTTCCCCGAAAGAATGCCTTATAATATGAGAGTCCAACTTTGATGATTGACCTCGCGATGAACATATACTCGCAACCAATCATCGGGACATATATGTTTAAGATGTATGTGTTTCGATACTTTTTCAGGGGTTGTTGTGGTACAACGTTCTTCTTTCTTCGCAAATCTAGTTTGGGAATATATCCGCATTTTACATAGATGATGGTTTTGATAGTTTGATTGCATCTGTGTTCGATATGTATCTAGGATGATCAAAGGAAACATCAATGACAATACGACAATCTTTATCAACAACTTTACTACAAACAACTTCTTTAGAGGATACACGTGGATCTTGGTGGAGAAAGTGGGATCTCCATGTTCATACGCCAGCCTCATTCCATTGGAAGGGTAGATCATATCGTTCATGTAAAAGTGAGGCAGAGCAAGTAGAGTTAACCAAAGAAGTAATAAAGGCAATAAATACTTCTGATGTCGCAGTGTTTGGTATTATGGACTACTGGACATTTGATGGCTATTTGAAGATAAGAGAGGCTTTGAGCCAAAATCCCGAGCTTTGTCAAAAAAGAATATTACCAGGCATTGAGCTGCGTATCGAGGCTCCAACAAACTTTCGGCTTAATATTCATGTATTGCTTTCAGATTCCCTTTCAATTCAGCAAATCTCTGATTTTAAGAGCCGCTTACGAATTAAGGATGCCGACAAACGCAACCTATCTAATGAAGGTCTAGTTGAGTGGGCGAAAAAATTAGATGATTCAAAGGCAAGTGAGCAAGGCTTTAATCCTATCCAACAACTTTCCGAAGCCGAATTACTAGAATTAGGGAGTATGACTGCCGAGATTACAAATGTTTCTTTTGAGTCAGCCTTGGATTCATTACCAAAGAATTCTTATGTCGTTATTCTTCCTTATGCTTCTTATGGGGGTATAGCGAAACTAGATTGGAAGAAACAGCCAGCGTCTGATCTCTACTTTATGCGGATTGCTGATATTTTTGAGAGCAGAGATCAGGAGGATATAGATATCATAAATGGATTTAAAAATGAAAAAAATCAGGGTTTCATAGATAATTTTATTAAAACTATGGGAGGTAAAGGCAAGCCTGTAATATCAGGCAGTGATGCTCATAACATATCAAATTACGGTGTTTTTCCTTCAGATCGAATTACATGGATTAAAGCAGATACTACATTTAATGGTTTAAGACAGGTCTTGAACGAACCTCGTGAGCGTGTTTATATTGGCGAAGTTCCACCTATGCTTACCCGTGTACGTAATAATCAAACAATGTATATCCGATCTCTTGAAATTCGAAAAGAAGAATCATCTTCCTTAGATGAAGTTTGGTTCGATAAACGTATCTTGTTTAATCATGGATTAGTTGCGATTATAGGGAATAAGGGGACTGGTAAAAGCGCTCTAGTGGATATTTTAGGGCTTGTGGCTGGTTATAATAAGGAAGAACATTTTAGCTTTCTGAATAAAAAGCGGTTTCGATCGTCAAGGAATAACAAAGCAAAACACTTTAATGCAACGCTTGAATGGGAAAGTAATACTACTGATGTTCGAAATCTTGATAGTATAGCTAATGCTAGTATTGAAAAAGTTCGGTATATACCACAAAACTTCTTTGAATCTATATGCAATGAAACAGATATAAAAGAAGAAAGTAATTTTGATAAAGAATTAGAGAGTGTAATATTTTCGCATGTGCCTGATCATGAAAAAATAAATTTTCCATCCCTCCGGCTATTAATAAACTATAAAACTGCGGAGATCAATAGAGCGATTGACGGATTGAATGCTGATATGCGTATGACTAATCGCCAGATTGTAGATCTCGAAGCTCAACTAACCGAACAGTTTAAACTTGAACTCGAAGCTGAGCTTCGCCGAAAACAAAGGGAGCTTCAGATACACGATTTGAATAAACCTACTGAGGTAGAAAAACCTTCGAATACATCTTTAATTTCACAAGAAATTGATAGACTCCAAGAAGCATCTGATGCTTTGAAAAAAGAAGTTGAAACCATTGATAAGTTGCTTGAAGGAATGCATCAAAAATTGGCTATTGTTGATAAGATTATTAATAATATTATTGGATTTGAGATAACACATAATAGCTTTCAACGTAATTTATCTGATGACCTTGCCTATATCGATGTTGACTTTAATGATATTGTAAAAATAGAAATAGATAAAAATAGATTGGAGAATTTAAAAGAGTCTATTCAGGGTGAGATTGTAGTCTATAATGATGAAATAAGCAAAAAGAAACTTAATATCCGTATTATAGAAGATGAAATTATTCAAAGAAAAAGGGATCTGGAGAATATTGATAAAGAATACTATAAGTATGTATCTGATTTAAGAGTTTGGGAAGAACGAAGAAATGAGATTATTGGAGATTCTACAACAACGGATACCATTCTTTGGCATGAAGATAAATTGAATCAAATAAGTACGAGTATACCAATTCAATTAATTGATAAAAAGGAATTAAGGAATAAGATATTAATTGATATAATTAAGCAAAAGAGAAAAATAAAAGAGATATATGAGGAGTTGTATAAGCCTGTTCAGGAATTTATTCATAATCATCATATAGTAAAAGAGCGATATAATCTTAATTTTGAGGTATCTCTTAAATTAAAAAAGGATTTCTATGAAATATTTTTGAGTAATTTTAAAAGAAATGTTATTGGTAATTTTCAGAACCATGATGATGGTCTTAATATTTTAAAAGAATTATATGATTCGTGTAATTTTGATACTAATGAAGATATAATAAAATTTATTGAAAGCATAGTAGGTCTTATAGAAGATGATAAAAGAAGAAGTGGTAGATTTGATAGAAATAAACAAATAAAAACAGATATTTATGATGTATATAATATGCTTTATGGAATAGAATATATATCACCAGATTACGCACTAACTTTGGAAAATAAAAAATTATATCAGCTTTCTCCAGGGGAAAGAGGTATATTGCTGCTGATATTTTATTTATTAGTAGACAATAATAGTTACCCATTGATTATTGACCAACCAGAGGAGAACATTGATAACCAATCAGTATTTCATCTCTTGGTTCCTTGTGTAAAGATTGCAAAGGAGAAAAGGCAAATAATAATGGTAACTCATAATGCAAATTTAGCTGTAGGATGCGATGCAGAACAAATAATATATGCAAATATTGATAAAGAAAATGGAAATGAAATACAATATGTATGTGGCTCTATTGAGAACTCTACTATAAATAGAATCCTAGTGGATGTGCTTGAAGGAACTTGGCCTGCGCTTAGTAAGAGAGAGTCTATGTATCATAAGAATACTTAAATCAGTGTTCATACGATCAGCCCATCTTCTAAGCGATAAGATATGCATCTCTATACATGCTTAGAAGATGGGTTGTTTAGATATATCAGCAAGCAAATGAATTCATCTCTTTAAATCTACATAATGTTTTTAGTCCAGTATCCCTTACGATGATGGACTATCCTTTTGCTTACCATGCCACGGTCATGGTTCGAACCTCCAGAAGCCGCGCCACGAGCTATCACAAGCAACAACACCCATACTCCACGCCACTAAACCCAATACTCAAACTACCTCATGCTGGTGGCGGGTCTTCTTCCGACGCTCTGCACGCCATTTCGCGAGCATGAAATACCCGCCACGTTGCCTGTTACCCAAACCCCAGCTGCATTCACGAACCAGCTGCACCCGCGAACCGTCGTGCGCCGCGAGCCATTCGTGCCACCTCGCCAGGCATGCTATTTCTCGTTTGTCCGAGCCACCTGACCCACCGTCATGCGCCCCGCAAGCGAGCCATAATCACCAAATGTTCACACCCTCTTTTGGGTGGTTACTGAATGGTGGCCGCTGCGCGGCAATCATGTGGTTCATATCCAAACACAAATGGTAGTGCTGGCGCGAACGCGCCAATCTACGCCGAAAGGTTCTTCTTGGGGGAAGGAAGGGAAACCATCGCCCCAAGTTTTCCCTTCCTTCCCCCAAACCCCCATCCAACCCTTCCTTCACCCTCCTCCTCTCCATCTCTCACGGCCAAGGAAACTGCCGTGCGCGGCAGGCTAATCGACGCGCGGTGCGCCGCGCGAAGCCGAACACCCTCGCCAGCCACCGCCCCGCACAAGCCCGTACAGCGCGTCACAGCCCCACGAAACGACCCCAACCAGCCAACGCCAAGCCCAAAAATCAAGGCGCTGAATTGGCTAAAATTGGTCGTTTTAGGGCATCAGAAAGGGAAATAAATAATTGACAGAATAAACAAAAAAGTATATAATATACCCATGAAATCAAGAACGGTAGCGCGTGTACCAGCGCCACTACCGCCGAGCGCAAAGGGAGCCAACCTATGAACACCACACCTGACACCACCATCGACGTAGAAACCTTGAGTGATACCGCCTTGGAAGCCTACGAAGCCACGATCCGCGCTCAGATTGACGCATTAAAGGGTCGCTTGTGGGAAATTGACGTAGAGCGGTGGAGCCGCACGCAATTCCCCATGCCCGCGAGCATCCCCGTGATGGCTGAGTACGACTACGCCGCCTAAATGCGTGTGGAGCCACGAGCGGCCAGCGTTGGCCGCTCGCAGCGCGAGAGGAGCGACCCCAATGCACGCAGCCACCAGCCAGCAAATGGACTTGTTCAGCTACAGCGCCACCGCCCCCGTGATCACCCAATCTGTCGCTACGCCGCAACCAGCCGCACCACGCCCAACCGAGCGCACGATTCATGCGAGCCGCTGGATGGGGGTGAGCGTGGTACGCGCGGCCTTCACCAAGCCCAACAGCACCATGGTGCATCTGGTGATTGGCGATGCGTGCTACCACTTTGGCGCACGCGAACTGCGCCGTTTGTTGGAAGATGTCGCGGACACCCACACCATCCAGATCCGCGCCGATCTTAACGAAGCTGCGATCCGTGTCCAGATCCGCGACGCGACCCAGCGGATCTATAGCACGATGCGCATTAAGCATGGCGCGTGGCATCGCGAACCCCGCGCGAAGGTTCCCGCCAAACGGCAGCGCTGGATTATGGGCGATGCGGCCTACACCGCCGCACACGCTACCGCCGAGCGTGAAGCCGCCAAGAAAACCACGGCCCAAACCATCCGCGTGGTGGTGTATCAGCAGGATTAACAATCCCCGACCGAAGGCAGAGCCAGTGCGGCAGCAATCGTACCAGCGTTCGCGCCGCCATATCACCAAAGGAGTCATGCTATGAACAGCCCACTTCGTCCAGCGTTCGATCTCGGTCGTGTCCTTCTAACCCGTGGCATCGATGCGCTGAACATCCCAAAATATGACATGCTGTGGTTACTTCGGCAGCACACATGCTGTCAATGGCAGATGGAAGCCGAGGATATTCAGGCCAACATGGAGGCCATTCAGGAGGGCTATCGTGTGTTTGGGAGTCTAGTGTTTGACGGGATCACGATCTGGATTATCACGGAATCGGATCGCGCAAGCACCACAATATTGTTACCTGAGGAATACTAGAAAACAGCGTTTTAGGGCATCAGAAAGGGAATAAATCTATTGACAGAATAAACAAAAAGATATATAATATAGAAGAAATCAAGAACGGCAGCGCGTGTACCAGCACCGCTGCCGCCGAGTACAAGGGGAACCACGCTATGAACACCAACCGCAAAGGGATGTTGACCGCCGACGAACGTACCGCTCGCGATGAAACCCGCCGCAGCCAGCTTGATGCAGCGCTGATGGAGGGTGTCCAAGCGATTTTGGATAGCGACACCTTTAAAGCGGCCCTCGCGGCCAACGCGAAATTTCACACGTACAGCGCGAATAACGCGATGCTTATTTGGTCGCAAAACCCTGCCGCCGAACGGGTAGCTGGCTTTCATACTTGGCGAAAACTTGGGCGAACCGTGAAAAAGGGTTCGAAGGGCATCATGATCTACGCCCCACGCGTTGCGACCAAGGTTGATGCCGCCACAGGCGACGAGCAAACCCATGTGTATTTTGGGATTGAACATGTGTTTGACATCAGCCAAACGGAAGGCGACGAGATCCCCTCGTTGGATTGTCCGGTGTTGACCGAGGAACGCGGCCACGACGTGTATGATCGCTTGGTTGCGTATGCGACCCGCGACGGGTTGACCGTCAGCAGCGACGCAGCCCACGAATTGAGCGAGGCCATGGGCTATTATTCCGCCGTGTCAAAACGCATTTGGATACGGCCCGCTGCCAAGGCCCAAATGCTCAAGACCCTGATTCACGAAATCGCCCACCACTTAACCGAGGGCAAGCACACCCGCGAGGCGCATGAAACCATCGCGGAAGGGGTCGCGTTTCAAGTCTGCGCCTGTTTGGGGATTGACAGTGGTGAGCGCTCGTTTCCCTACATTGCCGGATGGGCCGCCAGCGAGGGAGGGACGGCCTTAATCAAACAGGTTTTGGGCCATATTCAAACCATCACCAAGCAGATCGTCGCCGCCGCTACCCCCGCTGAGGAGGCGAGCGAGGGAGCGCCAGAACCACCGCCCCCCGCCGTTGCCGCCGCCAAACGCCGCCGCTCGACCACCGTGATGGCCGCCTAACGGGTGAAAAAAACGGGCAGCGGCACAGGGCCGCTGCCAATGATATAGGGGGATTGCGCTATGCCCAATGATGCAGACATTACGACGCTCTATCAAACCATCGCCGCATTAGACCACCAGATCGCCAGCCTGAATGCCGAGCGTGAGCAGGCCCGAACGACCCTGAGCGCCTTGGTCGAATCTGAAGGAGGCAAGGTTGTGCTTGATGGCATCGCGACGCTGGAAATCACGCGACCAACGATGGTCGCCAGCTATGATCGGGCAGGATTGGACGATCTGGTGCGGAAATTGGTCGCCAACGGACGTGCGGGGATTGCGGAAATGATCGCAAAGCAGCGCAAAGAACACCACCGCGCAGGGAGTCTCAGGATTACGAAGGTACGTGGAACCGTTGTTGGAGCAGATGCTTAAAACAATGCGCTGGCGGTGTAACCAGCACCGCCAGCGCGTGTTTAGTACCCAAAGGGAACCAAACTATGAACGCCTTAATTCTACCCGAAGCCGAGCGCATGCGTCAAGCCCTCTATGCACAGATCGCCACGACGACCAGCGCCCGCGACTTACATGCGCTGGCCCGTTCGTTATCGGCGATTGATCAGGCCGTAGCGCTGATGACGGCCCAACATCCCCAGGTGATCGACGCACTTTCGGACGACGTGGTGCAGCGTGTCTTGGTCCGCGATGGCACACGCACCTATCGCGTGACCGTTGGCCACCACCCATCAGGGGTGGCATGGGCGTGTCATTGTTCTGGCCGCCGACGCGGCTATAAGGGGACATGTGTGCATATGCTGGCCGTCTCGCTCTGGTTTGCTGTCGAGCGTGAACGCCAGCGCCAAGCCCAACAGTATACGGCGCAACACATGCTCAACGATGCGATCGCCGCCTACGAGGACGCAACGGAGCAGCGGATGATCTGCGAGGAGCGGCTTGCCGAAGCCCACCGCGCGGAGGCCAATGCATGGCAGGTTGTCTGCAAGCGCCGCGAGGACGTAGCTCGTATTGAGCGCCACGCTCCCCCGCTGATCGTGCCACGTTTGCGTGCGCGTGATGCGGCCTAGTGCCCCGTGTGCCATGGTGGGCATACCCACCATGGCGCGGTTGGCTTGAATCACATGCTTGTGAGGAGGAATTAAGGGATGACCGACACTGATGACCACTGGAGGCTTGTATGGCCCGACCGACCGACCGCACCTACGCCGATCAGGGCATTCCTGGGCGGGTGAAACAGAGTATCAGCCGCACAACCGGACAGCCCGTGACCCTCTATTATGCCGACCAAGCAGGCATTGAGGCAGATCACCCATGGGTAGTGGTGTGCGAAACGCATCAGGAACAAGCGAGTTATCCAACCTTACGCCACGCGGAGCAGCATATTCCGCTTGGCGATTGGTGTGCCACTTGCATGGCCGCGCCAAAGCGAACCATTAAGCGGCGGGAATATCGTTCTACTGCGCAGCCAAATCCCCACCGAGGACGGCGCACCAGTCGCTTTGTGACCGTCTTAGGAAATCGTCATATTACGTTCGGCAACGAAGCCTATGAACATCTTGGGAGTCCTGCATGGATTGAACTTCAGATGAAGGGGAATGAGGTGATTTTGATGGCGGCTGAGGAACCGGAAAAGCAGCGGCAAGGGATTCATAAGGTTACGGCATTAAGCCAAACCAGCGTGTGGTTTGCCGCGATCGCATTTCTGTCTGAGCATCAGATCGCCAATGGCAAATACCCG
>Ga0209460_1000235_pt1 | contig 65562 bp, 57 predicted proteins | sample EBPBio132013_DNA_FD_185868 | JGI IMG/M metagenome (GOLD analysis project Ga0209460, IMG submission 185868) | Wastewater treatment Type I Accumulibacter community from EBPR Bioreactor in Madison, WI, USA - Reactor 2_5/13/2013_ DNA (SPAdes)... | ecosystem: Engineered > Bioreactor > EBPR >... | reverse complement strand
TAAGGCAAGAGGATACGGTAAAAATTTCATAACCATGATTTATTTAATTGGCGCTAAACTCAATTTCAATAAAATTAATCCTTATGTTACCCATTCCATTTCATAAAGAACCGATAATATTGTATACCCGCCAATTTGTATTTCTAACTGCAAAATGTCACCTTTTAGTGGTTTGAAAATATCTGCACTTTCTAATTCCGAAGAATTTACAATAAACCTTGCAACTCGATTTAAGTCTGCAAAATCGCAGTATGGTATTTCAATAAAATTTATACCATTCTTTCTTGATTTTATTGAGCTCATCCCCTGTTCAAAAATTAGCACTCTGCCTGGAATATCCTCCCATCCTTTATTCAATAATTGGCGCTGAACTTTTGGAACTATTCTATACTTAAATTCCAGTTTTTCCATTGATTTTACTTCAACAGGTGCCGTTACAGAATAAACATTATCCTGATCATCATCAGAAAGCAACAATCCTTCAGGGTTCCAATTTAGGAAATTTCCACTCACAACAACCTTGTCCCCCTCCTCCGGCCTAAAAAAACCTAATACTTTCTGATTGGACATACCAACAGTAAATTTTACTTGGTACTGTTGTCCAGTGTTTATATTTTCATTAAATTGAAATGTATGTTCATTTATTCTTAATTCAAGAGCACCAACCTTTCGGTTTGCAATTGCTTCCCACCCAGTATTTGCTAAAACCCGTCCATCACCTGCAAATTGCTTGAATTTAAACAGTAATGTATCAAGTCTAAAAGATGAATCGCGGGAATTCGAAAACAACTCGGTTTCAAAAATCCAATCACCATCTGGATCATTTAAAATAATGGAATCAGGTTTCCAATCATTGAAATTACCTGCAATCGAAACTTTGTCACCTAATTCAGGCTTAAAGTACCCAAGATCATGCTCTTTCCTCATATCCAAACGAAAAGTAATTGAATCGCTTTTATCGGAATGACATCCAGTTAACAAGGAAAATATAAAACAAATAAAGAAGATTCGATAACGAATTATCATGACACCGGAATCCTTCGACGAGAAACATCACACAAAATGATTTTAACAATATTAATGATAGTTTATCATTTTGTCAAGGAATTGTAAAAAATATTTTCAGGATCCTGAATGAAACTCCAATGACTTGAAAATGGCACCTCCTCATAATCAATTTGAAATCCCATTTTTTTTATAAGTATCTCAAATTTCCTTACAATAAATAAGGGGGCTTCTTCATCGTTCATCCCATGACGTACAAAAAATTTCAACTTTGGGTAGTTTCGTTTCACGCCAAGCAGTAACCTTGTCATATCAGTTTCATCGTTTGGCAAAACAACACTAATCAAGGCAAGTTGGTGAAGTGGAATAACTTTTTCCTGCAATAATTCCAGAAAGGAGTAACAGTCCTTACTCCAAACAATTGCAGATATATTAGTTGTATCAATATTTTTTTCAGTTGAAAGGTCTTTTAAAATTTCAGGTAACTCTGTTTGAGTATCCCCCATTTTTTTTTGGTCACCCCGTATTTGTCTCGTAACCAAAACCACTCTATTCTTTTGCGCTGAAATGATTCTTGAACTTAACAGTGCATGACTTCCCCCTTCATAGCTTTCAAAAAATTGACTTGAAGGTTTCTGAACACCTGTAGTTATGAAAACGATTGGTAATTTTTCCGCTGACTTTTGGTATGGGTAAAAAACCCTGTAGGGCTCAATCGATTTGTAATAGTTTGAAAAGTAACCCAGTATACGGGTTCCATAATCCGTATTTTTATTATTTATAAGGTCAGAAAGTAATAGGCTCCTCATTTTTGAAGAATAATTTTTCTTTGAATTTCGAATCATAACTTTGAAGCTGGCCAGTTCTGCCTTTTGATCCTTCGAAAGTAGCTTTATTTCCTTTTTTAAAAAATTATTTACTTCCTGCTGGTAATATCTCTCAGTCATTATTGGCATTTTCTCAGAAAAAACTGTTTTTGAAAATTTATCAGTAACAATAATCTCAATTGAAATTGAAGTATCAAATATTTTAGGGAGTGGTACACGGCTTAGTGGCTCTCCACTTTTAATCACAGTTTCAAATAGGTTATCACCACTTTTCTGCCAACGAATTTTCAATTTGTGAAAGGTATCTACCTTTATTTTTGAATTTACCTTTAATAAAATTGAAGTTGCAGTATCTGGGATAATACATGCTTCAATTAGATCCCCATAAATTTCGGGTAGCTGGTTGTTAATTTTATGTTCAACTTCAAATTCAGATATCCACTTTCTGTACAATCCCCAACCACCGCTTGTTTGGTCAATTTTAAATAGAACAATATTTGAACCTTTTTTTAATTTAACTTGAACAACATCATCGAAAGGCAACACACGTCTCCCTTTATGAGAAAATAAAAGCGAATCACCATTCACCCACACTTGAACACCATCATCCGAGCCAATCGATAGAAATCGGGTTTCATCATTTTTACAATCAACCCTTTCAAGAAAATAAACGACTCCATTTGAATCTGGCTTTAACATTTGGTTAAATTCTAATATTGAATCGGGCCTTTCAATTGGAATCCAATCAAGTCCTGTTAAATGTTTCAATTGACCCGAAAAGTTATCACCAAAGATAATTGTATTCAGTGATTTGACATTAAAATCCTTTTTTAAAAAACCCCTACAATCCTCATCATGACCATGCGGTATGTTCGTTGGTCTGTTAGGAAGGGGATCTGAGAGGAATGAATAATTGGGTGTGCTTGCTTCATTTTCTTTGCATCCAAAAGCAAACAGCAGTCCAAATAGGATTATGAATAAGAATTGTTTTCTTAACTTATTTTTCATTGTGTTTTTAAATTCATTTAGGTGAGACGGGTTAATCAAGAAAACGATTTGCTTTTATATCGGACTTAATCTACAAAGCAAATCCTCAAGCTTGTTATCCTTCCAGAACAAAAATGTTAAGAACAAGTTACTATTTTTTAAGTCAATTGAAAAGATCGGAATTGGTATAAACAAAAAAGTCCGTCAGATGACGGACTTTTTTAGAGATCAAAATCAGAAAAGCTTATTTTCCAACTTTAACAAGGATCTTAATGGAACCGTTGGCATTCTCTACCAATGCGGTGACATTTGCAAGTCCATATTTTCCAGCAGCAGTTTTAAAAGCAACCACTTTTCCAATCGCCAATTCTTTGGAAAAGCTATCGCCAGTTCCTGCAACTGCATCAAAGGCTGCCATTAATTCTGTATCAGTTGTAACACTTGTAAACTGGGCAGCGGTCAGAGTTGTCATTTTAAACTTGGTTGCATTCTTTGTTGTCCATTTTTGCAGACCAGTAGTCGCATTGTTGTAAATAGTTGCAGCGTCATCATCATTTGGCGCAGCTAAGGTTGCCTTGTTGGTTGCACCAAAATAATACAACATATCAATCTTGGATTGATTGGCTGTTTCAAAAGCAGTTGCTTGAGTATAAACTGTACCTGTGACTGTAGCAAGGAAGCTACCAGCACTTGTATTTAGGTAAGAGCCAAGTAATTTTTCCTCAAACGCACTGATATTTCCATCTTTGTTCAGGTTAAAAGGCTTGGTAGTGGTTTTATCATCATCATCAGTTACATTAATGGTAATAATGACAGAAGAAACTAGATTGTAGGTTACGGTAACACTTTTCTTGTCGGCTCCAACCTCTTTGGAATCAAGTGAAGTACTTCCAGCCAATACGGTGTAATTTTTGATTTCACTGTCATCAGCCAAATCAAAGGTAATGGTCACTTCGCCGGCTTTTGCACTAACAGCATCAACAACAGCAACGCCGTTAACTTTAAGATTAGAAATGGTTGGTGCTTCATTGTCTTCAGCATTATCACAGCCAACGAGGCCGATTGATGCAATAAGAAGTGCAGATAGCAAATAGGTTAATTTTTTCATAGACAGGTTTCCTTTTTTTGGTTGTTGGTTTACAAATATATCATAAATTGAACTGCAAAGATACAGACATTTTTGTTATTTTCTTTTGACGGATGTCAAAACATCAGCCGCATTTCCGTGTTTTCCTTTTTGGGTGAGATCAGCCATTTCATGCATGATTTCTTCATCATCAGCAGAAATACGGCTCACAAAGTGCTGTACCACCACATCTGAAGATTCAAAGAGTCCGGCCGGCGTTCCTTCATAATGAACATGACCTTCATGCAGCATGATAATTCTGTCTGCGACTTTCTGAACCGATGCCATATCGTGGGTAATCACAACCGAAGTTACTTTCAATCTGGCCGCCAAATCATTGATCAGCGAGTCAATGGCATCAGACATCACGGGATCGAGTCCGGTTGTAGGTTCATCGTAAAGAATCACATCGGGGTTGGTTACAATGGCACGGGCAAGCCCGACCCGTTTTTTCATACCGCCTGAAAGTTCTGAGGGTCTGAGGTTTTCTATCCCGGGAAGCCCAACCATTTCAAGCTTTTCTGACACCAGCCGTTTAACTTCCGAAATTGAATAATCAAAATTTTCGACAAGAGGCAAACCCACATTATCACCCACCGACATGGAATCAAACAAAGCAGCTCCCTGAAACAGGTAGCCAAATCTTCGCCGGGTCTCAAATAAATCTTGTTTTGAAATGGTGGCCAGATCATTTCCATAAACGGTAACAAATCCCTCATCCGGAAGAAGCAGTTTAACCAGATGCTTGAGTAAAACAGACTTTCCGCAACCGGAACGGCCGATAATCACCAGCTTTTCACCCTGATTGACATCAATATCAACACCACGGAGAACCGGTTTGTTACCGAAAGATTTTTTGAGATTTTTGGTTTGTATAATTTTCATAAAAAAAGAGAATTTTCCACTGCACAAAGGGGATGGTTATTTCCAAAAAGGAAAAAATACTGGATCCCCGTCTTCACGGGGATGACAATATCCCCTTTTTAAATAATCTGAAAAAGTTGTCATTCCCGCGAAGGCGGGAATCCATCCCTTTCTTAAAAAATGTATTAAAAAAAAACGCCGCCCGGAAATCCGGAACGGCGTGTAGTTAAGAACCTTCAACCTTAAATTCAACTCAAAAGCTTATTTTTTCTTTCTTTCATCGAGCTTTTCAACCGCCTCATCCAGTTCCTGATAAGCTTTTGTGGCCTTGATGGCGGTATAAAGATCATTTTCTTTTTTGATCTGATTCAGAAGATTTTCTTTCATGGCGCCCATTGGCAGCTTTAAAAGCACGTAAGCTCTGAAAACGCCTTCTTCATTCCGGATTTCTTTTTTATCTTCAGAAACCCCGATTAAAGCCTGACGGCTGAGTTGTTTGCTGGTTTCAGAAAAATCGGTCAGGATTTTGGAATCGATGTTCATTCCGGTTTCCTGGCTGAATCTTTTGGTCAGCACATCAATGTTATTTTCCATCTGACGGGCCAGATCAGAATTGGCAGTGGCTTTTGATTTATTAACCGCCATCTGAAGATCCCGTGAAGTTTCAGATGCGGTTGCCCAGAGGTAATCGTCATCATTCTTCGGAGGATCCATGTACCAGGAAGGAATATTTTCCATGATATCATCATTGGCCTTCTGGTGAATATTGGTGGTTTCTTTTCCACCGCCGCAGCCGGTTAACCAAAGGGATAAGCCAGCCAGTATCGTCAGCATGAGTAGTGTGCGTTTCATGTTACTCTCTCCTTGTTCGTTGATGAGAAATCAAAATAATAAGCCAAAGTGAATGCTCGTCCGTGATTCTGACCATTTATTTCCGTCATAGGGGAACCAGGACAGTTTAAAAAACGGTGTTGACCCTTTATTTGACAGATAAAAATTCAAATCCAGTGAAGGTGACCCGTTAGCAATTGACACCTTTCGGGTCGTTCCGGCAGTTTTATCCAGAAAATACAAATCCAGTTTTTCCATTCTGAATCCGATCGAAGGAGAAAACCGTTCGGCCAGCACAAATGGGGTGTACGTGAACGAAAGAAAATAGTTTTCAAAACGAAAACCACCCGACAATTTTTTCCCGGATTCAGTTACCGGGTTGTAGCTTGAATAATACGTTTTCTTTTCATTTATTCCGTAACCGATGATAAATCTGAAGGGAGGGGCTTCAAGCGGAATTTCAATATTGTAACTATCCACACTGAAATTTCCCACTTCATTTTTCGTGAGATCAGACATGAGTTTAGATTTGAAAACCTGGCGAGCCCACACAAAACTTACACCAACACGGTCATCATAGAGATTATAAATACGAGGGTTGCCAAAGGCAGTAAATCTGAAAAACTTACCATCAGTTTGTGTCAGATCAAAATTCAAAATTTCATCCTGATCATCTATTGTAAAATCACGGCTCTCTTTTTCATAACCCGGATAGTTAAAATAGATGGTATATTTTCCCGGATTGAGATTCATTGAAAAAACAGGAATGGAACCCTGAAAATCTACCGGATTTGAATCCCTTGAAAAAACCCGGAAAGTTGCGCCAGGTGTTCCTGTAACAGTTAACCGCCCTTGTCCTTCGAGAGTAGCAGAACGGGAAACCAGTTCATCTTTTCTGAGATTTACCGGGTAGTCGGTGTTCCGGTAACGTTCCTTGCGGATACTGAGGATATAACTTCCGGTTGGGATATTGTCTGAAAAATAGGGTGTATAGCCCAGCAGTGAATCACCCAGATAAACTTCTGCTTCATCAGGTTCACTAGAAACCTGAATCCGGCCGGTCTGCCTTCTCAGATTGAAACCGGCAACCCGGTTTTCGAGACGTCTTACATTCTCAGTAAAAACAGTATCTTCATATCCGGTAGCCTGAATGCGAAATTTTCGTTTCCCGGCAGGAATTTCAACGGGTGTACCATCTAAAAACAGAAAAGTGTCATCCAGATAAACTTTTGCAGAAGCAGGTGAAACTTTGAAATCCCAGACACCAAAATCAGGAATGAGTGAAGCCTTTAACAGGATGGCATTGGCCGGGTTATCATTCGGTCCGATTTCCAGAATTTGGGATACCGGAATATATTTTGGTTTTGAAACCGTGACTTTTCTTTTTCCAACCGGAATTTTAACCGGAATTCCGTCTTCAAAGGGCACCAATTTGTCATCAACCCTGAGTTCATTTCCCTGTGCAGTTTCAACAAGAAGTAGCCCGAAATGCGGGGTTAATTCAACAATTTTACTTATTTTTTCGCCCTTTTTGATTTCCACTCTCACCAGAACCGTATCATAGTCCTCTTTGATCAGTCTGATTTTATAGGTCTTTGCTTCAAAATTATTCAGGGAGTATGGCGTGTAATGATCAAAATCCGGCAACGAGTCTATCAGGATTTTTGCACCTGCCGGAACCGTTCTCAGAACCAGATCCCCCTTTTCCGGATCAAACGAACGGGCAGTTGATTCAATGGAGTAATATTTAACATCCTTGGCCTGCATTCTCTGAATTTTAAGTTTTGCTTCCATGAAGCCGGGAGATTTAACCGTAAGCGTTTGTGTTTCAGTACGGAGGATCAAAACGTATTTATTCTCACCTTCAACTGATTTGTTGGCTAAAATACCATCTGTGTTTGATTCGAATACAAGTGTGGGAATCGAAGAATAAATAATAACTGCAGCATCTTTGGGATACTGGGTAAAAACGGGGATTGATGAGGGTCGGGGTTCTTCTTTAACTTTAAACTGCCTGAGTTCCTGTGCAACCGCAAGTGAAGCAGAAAAGATAACCATCAGACTTAGGATAAAAATCCGTTTCATTCTGAATCCGGAAAAAAGTGAATGTCCTGTCGGCAGTTTACGGGATTAAAGTATAAAAGGTTTCTTCATTCGAATATTTCGAAATCACCGAGTGAAATGACCGAGTCAGGTTCGGTATATTTTTCAGGCTGCCAGCTTCTGACATGAATTAAAGGTTTTAGCTCATCTCTGAAATCAATCATCAGGAACAGATATCCTTTATCAGAATAGGCACTTGAATTCCAGTATTGAAGCAGGGTAACCCCATAAATGGAATTGTATTTGCGATGCTGAACAATCTCAATTTCATCAAACCCGACTTTAATGAACTGGTTTTTCTTAAAAACCTGCTCCAGCGAGCTCATGTATTCCTGCTTATTTTGTCTGATAAATTCTACTTTCTGCTCACCCAGATTATCATTCAGAAAATCAGTATTGTCCTTCTGAACTTTCACCACATTCCCGACGATAATCAGGGCATTATCACTGAAAACCGTTTTCAGATAAGAAATATCTTTTCGATTGTAAGCTGTTCTGAAATTTTCAATAAAATCAAGAATAATTTGCCTGCGGCGGATGTCACTCACCGTAACGCCCTGACTCAGCAGAACTGTATATTTTTCAGTTTCTACACCAAAAAACAAATTGGAAAGTTTTCCTTCCTGAGAAAAAACAAGCACAAGTTCTTCACTCGCCAGAGAATCACCGTCAGTTTTCATTTTTACGGGAATGCCCCGTATTTCAAAGTCACTATTGCTTCTGCGGATTAAATGGGTACGGATTTCAGTTTCAGGAGAAAAAAATGGTCTGAAATTCCAGACTTCCTTCATGATTTTGGCAGCATTTTTTGTTGTCCATTCAGCCGGGATTTTGGGTGCTGTTTTTTTTGATTCAGCCAGATTCATTGCCGTCAGGATTTTCGATGCCCGCTCTGAAATCAGATCTTCAGTTTCACCCGAAGCAGAAAGAATGACTGTTGTCCGGTTTTGGGCAAATGAAACTGACCCCAAAAGAAGGCAAGAGGCAGCCAACAGAATAAAAATAAAACGGGAACAAAAACTCATGAATGACTCAAGAATATGTTTGGACGAAAATGGCATGGATCCTGAATTCAAACGGGCACTTCGACTCCGCTCAGTGACCGTTTGAATTTCGTAATTTGTACAAAACCTATTTAAATTCTACCCAGATTGCAGAAAGTCCTTTGTAGGCATCTTTCAGATTTTTTACTGTTTTACCAGATTTTACTTCACGGTAACCTTCAGAAACCGGTTCAAGCCAGGTGCTAATTTCTTTTGTTTGTGCGTGATAAACAACGACCCAGCATTTTTCAGGAAAGAGAAAGTCTTTTTTTGCTCCAAAGATCACACGTCCGGTTGGTTTTAATTCCTGAAAACGGGATAAAAGCACATCAGCATGAGTTACCTTTAACAGACTGACTTTCAAATCTTCTGATGACTTAGGGACAGGACTCAGGGAAGGTGACGATGATCTGGCAGATTTTTCATCGAGCCATTTTCCGTCAGCACTCAATTTTTTTGAAATGGAAAAGATTTTATTCCGGTTTACAGTCAGTTTGACGTCATAACTTTTGTCTTTTTCAAGATAAATCTGACGGGGCGATTGTTCAAAACTTTTCGTTCCGTCACCAAAATCCCATTCAAGAGATGAAACACTTAGGTTTTTTACGGCTGGTTTAAATACAAGAATATCATTTCCGGAATTGGAGACTGAAAAATCAACCGAAATGAGTCCTGAAAAATCAAGGATGACGGTCCGGATTTCTTCAATGGGGAAAAGAGAATGAATTTCCTCGAGATCAGCCGTTGAAATCTGGCTGTCAAATTGAGGTGCGAGTCTAAGTTTAAGTGTTTTTCTCAAATCAGACGGGAATGAATGGCTTACAAGCAGGGATTGGCCATCTATAACCAGCCTTGGCGTTCCGTTATCGAGATCTTCCCTGAAGGTAAACCCGTTAACCGGCTGCCGGTTCCACGAAAACTGCAGCGGAATAGAAACTGACGGATCATCAGTTCCGTCAACGGAAAGGTCACCCTGCACGATAATCACATCTTTCAGAAATCCTTTTATTTTTCCTGAGATATATGATTTCAAATCCTGAATGTCACCAAAGCGGACAGGTTCCGGTGAATACCAGGATTTCAGGTAAATCAGATAATAATCGGGGATGACAGAAGTGAGTCCGGTTACCTTTTCTCTGTCTGAAGCAATCTGAAAAGCCGTAGTCAGTTCTGCAGCAAGATCATCCATTGACTTCCGGTAATCAGCTTTTGACAGGTAAGCAATCACTTTAATTTTACCGTCAGCAAGATCAAAAGTAGAAAAACTGATTCCTGAAATTTTAATCCATGACCAGGAATTTATTTTCTGTTTCATTGAGGAATAAATTCCTTTTTCAGTCTCAGAAGTTGATGAAGATGACTCAACTGAAAGAATATTCTGAATACTGAGAATCAGTTCCTTTCTTGCTTCCATTTTTACTTTACCGGTTTCAGTGCCGATTGCTTCTCCCATGAAGAAATCATCCTGCCGAGGGGCATCCTGAGCACCAGCCTGCAAACCTATGAGGATTGCAACCAGAAAAACCGACAGTTTTAATAAAACGAACGGGTGTATCAGTTTCATTTTTCGTCCTTTTACTGGTTTCATTTCAGAATCTGATATTTCGGAGTTTTGTCACGGTATCCTGAGATCAGAGATTTTATATTATCCGTCCGGATAAAAGTAAATAAATCAGCCGGAATCGTGATCTGCTCAGTTTGATTAAAAAGAAGTTCTGGTTTCAAGGTCAGAATCAGCAAATGGTGATGAGCAAATTGCCTGTCAGCGGCAATTACTGTCACAACCCACTCACCCGAAAGTGAATCGGCTGATTCCAATGCGACAAAAAGGTCGGAATTTTTTCCCAGATTTCCGATCAGAGATGAAAATTTAATCGGGTAACGGGCCGTTTGTGCACCATATGTGTGATGAACCAGACTTAATTTTAAGTTTGGAGCCTGTCCCGAATAGGAAGAAAATAATGTTCGGAGGGTGGCTTCAGGCTGTGTTGGATCCCAGGCTGGTAAAAACCCGGCCGAATTTTCAAAACCGAAACGGTCAGAATAAAAACCCGGGAACAATTCCTTCCCGGCAAACCGCTGAATCTGGCTTCCAGATGACAAATCAGGATTGGAAAAGGAAACCGGAACATTTAACCGGCGGGCAAGATCGTTATCAAGCTCTTCTTTAGTTCTACCCGAAAGCAAATCAACCCGGTTCGGTAAGCTAACTAAAACCAGTTCACCGTTTATTGCTCCGGCAGAAAAGGATGTCCGGTTTTGGGTTACCGATAAAATGATTGGATCAGATTTTGAGAAGACTGAAGCTATTTTGAAAATTTGATTTTGGTTTACAGAGTTCAAAATGACTCCGTTTACGCTGATTTCAATTTGTTCAGACCGGATTTGGGCAGATGTTTCATCTGAATCCATCCTGATCCATTCCAATAAAAGTTCTGACAAACTGAACAGATACCAGTTTTTTAAAGAATCTGAAGTTAAGTGAAGTGAAACTCCTGCTACTAGTACGCCGGAGTTTTCTCTAACCATCAAAAGCGGAAGAACAGGTAGTGAAGATTGACGGAAGGAATAAAAAACCAGTTGCTTTCCATCTGTAGTCAGGTTCACAGAATCAGGTTCTGATGTTTTCTGGTCAATCCAGATTTTGTTCATCTGTGTTCGGGACGAAGAAAAAATGTCTTGCGCTGAAACGGGTTGAATCAGACTAAGAAAAACAAAAAGGAACCGGGGAATTTTTACCAGCATCAGTTTTCAGTTAAAGGTTTTTCGAAAAAAAGGTATTAATTTTGACAAAATCTAAAAAAGGAGGCTTCATGTTAAAAAAGATACTATACGTTGTTGGTGCATTTGTGGCTGTGATTCTTATTATTCCAGTCTTTTTATCAGAGTCATACACCGTTTCAAGAAAAATTGAGATTTCAAAACCAGATTCAGTTGTCTTTCAGATTCTTGGCGATTTCAATGAATTCCCAAAATGGAGTCCATGGAATGAAATGGATTCTACAATCACCTTTACCGTTTCAGGAACGCCGGATTCCATTGACCATCTTTATACCTGGAGCGGTCAGAAGATGGGTGAAGGAAGTATGCAATTTCTTGATGTCATCCCAAATAAAGTCATCAAAACCGATCTGATTTTTATTTCCCCGAATCCGGGAAAAGGGTTAAACGAATGGCTTCTTGAACCCACAGAAGCCGGAACTCAATTTACCTGGACAGTTACCGGAGAACTTGGATATTTCGGCCGGTATTTCGGTTTAATAATGGACTCGATGCTTGGCAAAGACTTTGAACGGGGTCAGTCCAAATTAAAAGCACTTGCTGAAAGTAAATAGAGTCTTGGGAAAAAGGTATGGATCCCGGATCCCCGAAAGCGTTCGGGGCAGGCTAAGTCCGGGATGACAACCCTTTTCGATTTGCAAAAACATTGATATTGTCATCCCCGCGAAGGCGGGGATCCAGTATTTCTTCTTCTTTGACAGCCCCGAATTTTCACAACACTTGTCACTTACCACTTGCCACCCCGATATGAATCGGGATCTTCGCTTTGCCCGACTTGTAACTTCCCCTCCTCTTACGGCATTCAACCCAGTCAGTTTCAAAATCTGCCTGAACCGCTGTTTCAATTGTCATTACCAGCGAATTTTCCTATTTTCTAACCGTTTAAAACTTACAGGAAAATCAAGTTGAGTTCAATTTTAGTACCGGATGCCGTCAGGCAATTAACTGAAGATAAACAATCTGAATGGATTCAGGAAAAGCTGCCTGAATTAAAGAAAAAAACAGAAAAACTGATATTCAGACAAATGCTCATTTCGATTGGTGGGTTTTCAACTCTGGTGGTGATCCTAGAGATTTTGCTTGGCATCATCGGTCGGTTTGATTTTGCAGTGAGAATGACCCTCTATGTCATCCTGATGATCTGGTGGCAGTTTACCCCATATACCCGGAAGCGGAATCTGGAAATCAGAGAAAAAAGAAAAATGATCAGAGAACTTGAACTTTACAAGGTGTTTCTGACGGCAAGGCAGATGAAAAAATCAATGAAAGAACCGAAGATTTAACCATGGCAACTGAAAAATTATATTTATTGGATGGAATGGCCCTGGTTTACCGGGCTTATTATGCCCTGCTTCAAGCCAATTTAAAATCCCTCAAAGATGAACCAACCGGTGCTGTTTATGGATTTACTGCCACATTAATCAAACTTTTAGATGATCATAAACCAGATCATATTGCCGTCGTTTTTGATACGGCAGCACCCACCTTCCGCCATCACAAGTACGAACAGTACAAGGCCCAGCGGGCTCCGATGCCCGAAGACATGAAACCTCAGATTGCCTATATCAAGCAAGTGGTGAGAGCTTATGACATCCCGGTTCTGGAAATAGACGGATTTGAAGCAGATGACATTATCGGGACACTTGCAAAAAAAGCTGCCGGTGAAAATGTGAATGTGGTCATGGTCACGCCGGATAAAGATTATATGCAGCTGGTTGAAGACCGGATAACTATTCTGCGTCCGTCATCAAAAAATGAATCAGGATTCGAGTTTATATCCTATGAAGGCGTTCTTGAAAAATTCGGGGTAACCCCAGATAAAGTTATTGATGTTCTGGGATTGATGGGAGATGCATCCGACAATATTCCTGGCGTTCCCGGAATCGGTGAAAAAACTGCCATGAAAATCATTCAGGAATACGGATCGGTTGAAAATGCGCTTGAAGCAGCAAAAGCAGTTCCGCCACCCAAGAGTCTGAACAAACTGGTTGGAAATGAAGAAATTGCACTTGCTTCAAAAGATCTCGTCACCATCGAAACCAAAACTCCGATCGACCTCGACTGGAAAACACTAAATGTCACCCAACCCCACTTTGAAGAGCTGATCAATTTATTTCAGCATCTGAATTTCAAGTCATTTAAAGCCAAAATTGAAAATAGCCACAGATCCAGTTTGGCGGGAGATCACCCCGGAGATTTATTTGGTTCCCTTCCGGAAGCTGAACAGGGATTTAAAAGAAAATCAATTAAAACGGCTGCCCATCATTATCAGATTGTGAGAACGAAAGCAGAACTGAACGCCTATCTAGGTTTACGCCAAAGTAACGTTCCACTCTGTTTTGATCTTGAAACCACCAACGTCGATGCCATGCAGGCCGAACCGGTTGGGATTGCACTTTCGGTTAAGGAAGAAACCGGAATTTACATTCCTGTAAATTGTGACAACCCGGCCGATATCAAAGAAAAATTCAGCTGGGTGCATCCTTTTCTTACCGATCCCGGTATTCCAAAAATTGCCCAAAATGCCAAATACGATATGCTGATCCTGAAACGTTATGGCATTGAAGTCGAACCGATTTCATTCGACACCATGATCGGGGCCTTTGTAGTGGATTCCGGACAGGCCGTCAACATGGATGATCTGTCAGAAAAATATCTTGATTACAAACCGGTGCCAATTTCTGATCTGATCGGATCAGGGAAAAACCAAAAAAACATGAAGGATATTCCGGTTGAAACGGTGGCTGATTACGCTGCCGAAGATGCAGATATCACGTTCAGGTTATGGCAGGCTCTGTTGCCCGAACTTGAAAAAGTGAACGGACTTCCCTACTGCAAAGAAATTGATTTTCCGCTGATTCAGGTTCTTACTGATATGGAATATGAAGGGGTAAGTATCGATTCTCAGTTTCTTGCTGAACTGTCAAAAGAAATGAATCAGAAACTGATCGACCTCAGAGAAGAAATTTACGGTCACGCCGGTTTTGAATTCAATATCAATTCGCCGAAACAGATGTCGGATGTTTTGTTCAGTAAACTCGGACTGCCCCCATCCAAAAAAACACAAACCGGATTTTCAACTGACGTTTCAGTACTTGAAGGACTCCGGTTTCATCACCCGATCATTGAATCCATTCTCACTTTCCGTCAGGTTGATAAACTGAAAAGTACTTATGTTGATGCACTTCCGACGATGGTCAATGCCAGAACCGGGAAAGTTCACTCAACTTTTGCACAGGCAATTGCAGCGACAGGACGATTATCATCAAACAACCCGAATCTGCAGAATATCCCGATCCGTTCAGATATGGGACGTGAAATCCGCCGTGCGTTTATTCCTTCCAAACCAGAAAATGTGCTGATTTCAGCCGATTATTCACAAATTGAGTTACGGATTGTAGCCTCGGTTGCCAAAGATGAAGCGATGGCAGACATGTTCAGGAACGGGATGGATATTCACAGCGGAACGGCTGCCCGGGTTTTCGGCGTACCGGTTGACCAGGTTACCCGTGACATGAGAAGAAAAGCAAAGGAAGTAAACTTTGGGATTATTTACGGAATTTCTGCTTTCGGACTTTCTGCCCGGCTTGGGATTCCGCAGGGAGAGTCACGTGACATTATTCAGAAATATTTTGCCACTTATCCATCCATCAAAAAATACATGGAAGATATTGTGCTGTTTGCCCGTGAAAACGGTTATGTCGAAACTCTGAAAGGTCGCAGAAGACTCATTCAGGACATCAACAGTTCAAACCGTAACATTCAGCAAAACGCCGAAAGAATGGCAATCAACACCCCGATTCAGGGATCAGCGGCTGACATGATCAAACTGGCAATGATCAGCATTCATCACTGGCTGAAACACTCAGGACTTTCGTGTAAAATGGTGCTTCAGGTACACGATGAGTTGATCTTTGACTGCCCAAAAGAGGAAGTAGAAATTGTGATGCCCAAAATCAAGGCTTTCATGGAAAATGCACTTCCGTTGAATGTACCGGTTCTGGTTGAAGCAGGAACAGGAACCAACTGGCTGGATGCACACTGATGCATGTCACCACGATTCAATGGCTTGATTATACCGGGGTAATTGTTTTTGCAATCGCCGGGGTTTTTGCTGCCGCCGAACGCAAAATGGATGCTTTTGGTGCTTTGGTTATTGCCTATGTAACCTGCCTTGGCGGTGGTACCATCCGGGATGTTCTGATCAACAAATATCCCATTTTCTGGATGCAGGAACTCACTTACCTCTGGCTGATTCTTATCACCAGTCTGGTCACCTTTTTTCTGATCAGAGATGTGAAAAAAATTCTTCCTTATCTGATGATTCCGGATGCAATTGGTCTTGGAATCTACACCCTGATTGGTTTGCAAAAAGCTGCTGCATTGGGTTTCCCGCCTGAAATTTGTGTGATCATGGGTGTGATTACGGCAGTTGGTGGCGGGATGATCAGGGATATTCTTTGCAACCAGCCACCCTTGATTTTCCACAATCAGGAAATTTATGCAACCGCTTGTCTGATTGGTGCCGGTCTGTATTTTCTTATGCTTCGTTTTGACTGGAATAATCAGGTCATCAGCATCATTACCGTCCTGATCATTTTCTCAATCAGACTGATTTCAATCCGGATGAATGTAAAAATGCCGAGAGTAACCACTGATAAAGGACTAAAACGACGATAACCCCGTCAATTGATACCTTATTTTAGCCTTGTTTCCCCATAAAAAATGAACTAACCTTGTAGTTCTGGTTGTCCTGTAACCTTATTTTAGATATTTTTGGGGTCTTTTTACTTAAATCTCCCCCAAATGGAGCAAATTTATCGGCTGATTGCTAAAGAAAACGAACCGGAAATGACTGTTTTCAAAATAAAATCCACCGGAGCAGGGGATTTTATTGTTTTCCGGAATAACCAATTAACATGAAAACCGATAGGCCATTCTGATATTTTGAATAAGCTGACCCCACTTTCTTTTTCCGGACTACTCACCGGAATTTTTGCCGGAATGATTATTCTGCAGTCTGGTTGTACCGGAATTCAGCGGCAGACAGCAGAATCAGCAAAAATTCAATCTGGTATCGAACTTACACCCGAAATTTTTCAGGCAGAACGGAAATCTTCTTTCTTTCTGGCAGATTCAACACCCCCGTTAACCAAACCTGTTTCTCCTGAAACACCTGGAATACCTGTTTCAGAACCCAGGCTAATTCAACCTGTTCAGCCTGATTCCCTTCCGGCCAAAACAGTTCTGACCTCTTTGCCGCCTGACAGCTTAAGAATAATGCCTGATTCTTTATCAAAAGCCAACCAGACAAAACTACCTTTGCTGCAAGCTGACTCAGCCTCTGCCCGCCCGGTCAGAATGCTTCCCGACAGTCTTGCCCTTGCTGATTCATTAAAAAAGGTCAAACCCAAAACACTTCTTGAAAGACTGGCTGATTCTTTACAGTACACGTCTGACTCAACGGCAAGACTGGAACAGTTCACCTACAAACGCCCAACCCAATTCGTACCCGATGCAGGTCTTGATTTAACCTACGGACTTTTTCTTGCCAACCCAACAGCAATTAAAAAGGACATAGCCATTGACAGCACCCTTCAAAATGTGATTATCAGTGAAAAAATGGGTGATCTGATTTTGCGTGGACCCATTGCCATGCCCTATGATGATTATGTTGCCGGGCGTTTTGAGCAAAACGTACAGGGTAACTGGCAATCTTTGATTGGAACCCGGGTTTTACTGAAAAGAACTGATGCTATTGAAGCCCTGTTCTCAAAAATCACCAATGTTGATATTTATGTTCCCGGTGGTGGCGGAGCTTTATTCAGAACAATTTTTGGTCCGCCCAGAATCAACATCAGGGTAAACGGAAGTATTGATGTTAAAGCTGGATGGGCAACAAATTACAACAGTAATGCTTCATCCTTTGGCGGAACCGGCAGCCAGAATGACCCGGTTTTTGACCAGCAGTTTCAGATGAATGTGCAGGGTACTGTGGGTGATAAACTTCAGATTTCGGCTGACTGGAGTACCCAACGGACGTTTGAATATGAAAATAGTCTCCGCATTGTTTACACCGGTTATGAAGATGAAATTGTTCAGAAAATTGAGGCCGGAAACGTAAGTATGTCAACGCCTGCCCGGTATGTTCAGGGGTCATCTGCCCTTTTCGGCTTAAAGAGTACGATGCAGATGGGACCCTTAACCTGGACATTTCTAGTCTCTCAGCAAAAGGGAAAAACTGAAACCAAATCAGTTTCGGGAGGCTCTCAGGAAAGTGCAATCAACATCAAAGCCTCTGCCTATGATTATGACAAGCACTTTTTTATTTCTGCCTTTTTCCGGGGCAAATACGAAGCCGTTTTCACCAATCCGCCTATTTTTAACGTTACCCCTTATGAAATTTTTCAGTTTGAAGTCTGGAAACAACGTAACAGCACCACAAAAGATCAAAATGAAGTATCGGCAGTTGCACTTTTGAAATTAGGGGAAAATCAGGTTGGTACTGAATACCAGGTTCCGGGTGGAATAGGAAGTTTTTATGATGAAGGAATCATCAATAAACTCAGAAGTGGTGATTTGAATGGTTCAGACGCCAGTCTTCCCATCCCACGTACCGAAATTGTGGATGGTGTTTTTTATAAACTTCAGCAAAATAAAGATTACACCATTGACACTTATACAGGCGTCATCCATTTTCTGATACCCAGTGATGCCACATCTGCACTTGCCATTTCGTATTCAATTAAAGCAGGTGACTCACCCACAATCAAGGTTGGTGACTTTGCCATTGACGGTAACACAACCGGGGAGTCAAAAACCAAACTCATTCTCAAAATGATCAGACCGGCTGAAAACCCGAATCCCAATAACAAATACGCCTGGGATCTGATGCTGAAAAATATCTATAAACTCCCAAGCGGTGATTTTGAGGAAGGCGATCTTGATCTGGATATTAAATATGAATTTAATAACCAAACCCAGTCGTTTCTGCCCGGAAGCAGCACCACCCTTCTTGAGGTTTTGAATCTCGATCGACTGGGAGCAAAAAACCAGGGCACTAAGGACGGAAAATTCGATTTTATCAGAGATTATACAGTAAACCCAAGCCGGGGAGATATTACCCTTCCGTTTTTACGTCCGTTTGATTCAGACAAGTTACGAGCCGAAGTTGCCGCACTTGACACCGATGAAAAAACAAAAGCCAATCTGCTTTTCCCCCAGCTTTATGATACCACCTATCAGGCAGCCAAAACACAAACAAGTAAAGACAAATATATTTTCAGCGGAAAAGTAAAAGGAAATGTAAAAGACCGTTACACACTGGGTTTCAATATTGTTGAAGGTTCAGTTAAAGTTCTGAACAATAACATCCCCCTGGTTCCCAACGTTGACTATGAAGTTGATTATCAGCTTGGCAGCATCCTGATAAAAAACCAAACCTATCTGACCGGTGGAAGTAACCTATCCATTCAATATGAAAGCAATGATCTGTTTACTCTTGCCTCGAAGAACTTTGTTGGATCACGCTTTGATCTTGATTTAACTCAGAAACTGAAACTCGGCTTCACCTGGCTTCGTTATTCAGAAAAACCACTAACTGATAAGGTTAGAATTGGTGAAGAACCCAAGTTGAATAACATCATCGGCATGGATATCAAGTGGGATACGCAATCACGGTTCCTGACCAAAATGGTAAATTATTTACCGGGTATCAGTACCTCACAGCCTTCTAACTTTACGATTACAGGTGAGGTTGCCCAAATCATTCCAGGGCACCCCACCGAATTGAATACCACACTTGATCCGGGCGGTGTGGCTTACATTGACGACTTTGAAGGCAGCCGTAAAAGCGTAACCCTTGGAACCAACTACACCAACTGGTCACTTTCAAGCGCACCTGACAGTGTGGGAAGTTTAGCCTTTTTTGATGCCCGGAAACCGGATTCATCAATCACAAATTACAGGGCCTTACTTCGGTATTATAATGATCTTTCAGCACGTGTACCCATTCAGGATATCTGGCCGGAACGATCAGTATCGTCAAGGGATAATACCATTTCAACCTTTTCTTTGGAATATTTTCCGAAAAAGCGGGGTCCGTTTAACTTTTCTACACAACTCGAATCAACAATTTACAACAGCAACGGAGAAACCTGGGGAGGTATTCAGCGGGCACTTCCATCTTATGTTAATGATTTGGTATCAGAAAATATTGAATTTATTGAATTCTGGGTACAGGTTTCAGATTCAAAGGATAATCCGTTTACGCTTTCGCCGTCTAACAGCGGATATCTGAATATTGATCTGGGATATATCTCTGAAGATATTCTGGCAGATGGCATATTCAACACGGAGCTTGGCGTTTCACAAGATCCGTTACAATCAACGTGGGGACTTTACCCGAAGAAATCATCTTCTTTTGTTTTTTCAAAAGGTGATGATAAAGGTCTTGACGGACTTTCAAACAGTGAGGAGACGACATTTTATAAAGATTTTGTAGCATCACTTGAGACACAAAGCATCCCCGCAGAAGAAAAAACAAGGATACTTGCCGACATATCAGGAGATAACTATTCGTATGGTCAGGGTTCATTTAATTACACGGGAATAAATGGCTCTGAAGGCAACTCAAATACCGAAGGCGGTAGTCTTGACCGACTTTTCCCTGACACAGAAGATATGAACGGGAATATTTCGCTGGATCCTGTCAATGATTATTTCAGTTACCGTGTTCCGATCAGTTTAGATTCGCTCAAGGCTGGTAAGGGGTATGTTGTCAGCAGCAATGAACTCACAAAATGGTTTCAGGTTAGAATCCCGCTGAAAGATTTCTACAGGAAATTTGGGTCAATTAAAGACTTTTCTTCGGTTAAATATATCAGAATGTGGCTTGGCGGATTTAAGCAAGACGTTTATTTTCAATTTGCGTCACTCGATCTGGTTGGAAGCCAATGGTTGAAAGATTCTAAGGACACAACGCTTTCAATTGCAGTCATCAACATTGAAGAAAATCCTGATAAGTATGACTCTCCTCCAGGAATTGAAAGACAAAAAGACAGAACCCGTCCTGATGAGAATATTCAGATGAATGAACAATCTCTTGAAATTAAAGTGAATAATCTGAAAGAGGGAAAACAAAGTACGATAACCAAAACCCTTGCACAGGCTTTAAATATTACCAATTATGATCGCCTTAAGATGTTTGTACATGGTCCTGATATTGACCCGGCGGGAAATGAAACTGCAGTCACCTTTACAGACACCACAAATTACGATGCAGAAGTATTCATCAGGTTCGGATCTGATTCAACCAACTACTATGAAGTTTCACTTCCGCTTCATCCTGATAAACGAAAAACGGCGGCTTCAAATGCAACATGGGATCAGAATAACACCTTTGATATCGATCTGGCAAAACTCACTGCTCTGAAACAATTAATACTACCGGGCAACACCATTTATGTTGAACGAAACCCGGTCGGATACCCCGATGGTGCCCGGATAACCCTGAGAGGGAAACCAACACTTACTCAGATCAGAGAGTTTAATATTGGTGTAAGAAACCCCAGAAACAAGGGAACCATTTTACCGCTGAGTTTTTCAATATGGGTTAATGAACTTCGTGTTTCCGGTTTTAAAGAAGAGACCGGTTGGGCTGCAAATACCTCGGTTGGAGTTAAACTCGCTGATGTTGCGAACGTAAGTTTTGTAATTGAAAAAACTACAGCCGAATTCAGACGGGTGAGTGAAGAAGTGAGCACCTCAAAATCAAATACAACGTCATGGTCAGTTCAAACTTCCCTTGCAGCAGACAAATTTTTGGGTGAGAAGCCAATCGTGAATCTGCCTCTTTCTTTTTCACATACTGAGGCCATAAGTACACCCAAGTATCTCTCAGGTTCAGATGTTCTGTTAGACAAAGCAGCAGAACTGGCCGGTGATTCAGGAGATGAACTTATTAATCTGAATAAATCGGTAACTGTTACGAACGCATTCAGTCTTAACCAGGTCAAAAAACTGACGCCCTCAGATGTCAGTTTACTTCAGGTAACCCTTGACCGTCTTGCTTTTGATTTTTCTTACTCGAATACTTTTACAAGAAACCCAACTGTTGAGTGGAGCCGTTCATGGTCATGGAAATCGGGACTCAGTTACTCTTATCAGTTTAAACCTGATTTTTTCATTCAGCCACTTGCAGCACCCCTTTCTGTATTCAAAAGCGAATCTTTTTATTTGAGTTCGATTTTTGAACCTGCTACATTAAAAGACTGGTCTGATACCAAATTGTTTTTAAAACCAACTAATTTTAATTGGAATGTATCATTTAACCGGTCACGTTCCCAAAACAAAAACCGTGACCAAACAAAACCTGGTCTTGCAGCCAGACAATTTACAGCAAACAATAGTTTTGGGTTAGGGTATCAAATATCAGACAATTTATCGTTGACAGCTACAGGGTCAGTAAACTCAGTACTAAGTGATCTTCTGATCAATGGGAAACAGGAAGAACGTGCTGAATCTGACATTATGGGTGACCTGTTTGCAAAAATGATCCGCCTTGATTTTGGGAAAGATCAATCTTACAGTCAGAATGTTGCTCTCAATTATAAAATCCCATTCCTGAAAACATTGAATTTGACCTCACAATATTCTGTACAATACGGCTGGACTAACCCAAATGGTTCGTCTGACCCAACAAAATACACGGGAAATAATGCTCAGTGGGCATCGTCCATATCTCTGGGCTCCTCTTTTAGAATGAGTGATTTTTTTGATGTAAAAAAACCGGCAGCAACACCATCAGGAGCAAAAGGTTCAAAAGCTGACACTCTTTCCATGAAGGATAAAATGGTGAGGGACCTGACTTCAATTGCAGCTGCATTTTTAAGTCTGGATGCTATCACCATCCGGTTTTCACAAACGAATACATTTTCGACTCAAGGCGTCGCCGGTAATTCGGGAATGCTCAATTTCTTTCCGTTTAATCAGGATTGGTGGCCAGATCCGTTCAGATTTAAACGCCCGGGTGAAATTCCCGGTCCCGGACTCCTTTTTCAGTTGGGATTAACGCAAGATCCGGGTCAGAGAATTGTTCCGGATGCTTCACTAACCTTAAATGCATCCAATAAATTTTCTCAGTCAAACACCATTGACTGGAAAACTGGTTTTCAGCCTGCAGAAAAGGTCAAAGTAGATCTTTCATGGAAGGTACAATGGACGCTGCAAAAAGAAACCAAACTCGATTCTAAAACTTTCCAACCGACCAGAACGGCATCATCCGGTAGTTATTCACGATCCTTCATTGCCATCATGGGTGATTTTGAATCCATCAGAAAATCTTTACCGACAAACCCATCAACCGGTAACTACATTCTTGGAAATAATGAAATTACCAATGCATTCAGAGACGGACTTGAGTTATTTCAACTGTCAGACCCTATTTCTAAGGGGTTAGGACTTGGAATATGGAACACTGCAGGATGGCGTGATCTGGTACCGCTGCCGAACTGGTCAGTTCAGATATCAGGACTTGAAAAATTTCCGTTATGGACAACTTTCGTACAAACCATGTCATTATCTCATAATTACACCGGTGATTACAGTACATCGTTTGTCTCAAGACCAGATGCCGGGCCGACCGGAAATAATGATCCGGAAACCGGAGATCCGATTATTATTCCAAAAACTGAATTTTCAACACCCCGTATTTCTGAACGCTTCGGACCTTTGGTTGGAGTCAGTGTAAATTTTAAAAAGCCATTTACAACCCGTATAAACTATAATATGGGCAGAACCATTTCACTTTCAACTGTAAACCGTCAGGTAACAACACAAAAAACATCAGAAATAACGGCCTCGGTGAGTTATATGCAAAGTGGTTCGACCTTATTGACCTTCTGGCCATTTAATGGAAACACACTTAAAAACGATATTGATCTTTCAATTACCGGATCTTATGCCGTTGATGAAACACTTATCGAATCACTGACAGGGAAAACAAGTCCGCCGGCACAGGGTATAAATCGGGTTACCTTTGAACCCCGTATCGGGTATGCAGTTTCTACAAGGGTAAATGCAAGTGCGTTTTGGCGATATACGCAGTCAAAACCAATTACCGGTTCGCTTTCTGCCGCAGAAATTTCAAGATCAGAAATCGGATTGAATGTACACATCAGTATTCAGTAAGAATCTGTCTTTTCTGATTTTAGAATGTACATATAAAACATCAATTACCCGGAATCTGGGGAAAACTAAAAAGGGTCTTTGCAGACCCTTTTTTTGTGGAGGTCAGGAGGATCTCTTCAGACCCGTGGAACTGAAAGTTCCTTGGGGAACTCCTGACCTTCCCGAAAGCTTTCGGGACGCTCTCCCAAAAGAAGCTATTTTTGTATCAGGTAGTCAATCATTTTTCTGATTTTCCAGGATTTTACTTCCATCTCACGTTTTCTCGCACCTGAAAGTGTTTTATAACTTTCAGAATAAACCAACTTCCAAGGCCTTTTTCCCCTAGTTGAAACTGATTTCCCTGAATTGTGTTCTTCAACTCTATTATCAAGATCCTGACTCGAACCAATGTAATAGGAATCAGTCTTTTCTGATTTTAGAATGTACATGTAAAACATCGCCAACCCGGAATCTAGGGAAAACTAAAAAGGGTCTTTGCAGACCCTTTTTTTTGTGGAGATAAGGAGGATCTCTTCAGACCCGTGGAACTGAAAGTTCCTTGGGGAACTCCTGACCTTCCCGAAAGCTTTCGGGACGCTCTCCCATTGTGAGTCACAAAGTTATTAAACTAAAAAGCCCTTTAGATTATTCCAAAGGGCTTTTTAGTTTGTGGAGATAAGGAGGATCGAACTCCTGACCTCTTGAATGCCATTCAAGCGCTCTCCCAGCTGAGCTATATCCCCAATTTTGAATTGCAAAGTTAATTCATTTTTCCTGTGTTTGCAAGTAGGATCCAGTCAGGTAAATGCTACCAATAAAAATATTGGATTTCGAAATCTTTTTGTATTTTTGGTGATGGGAATCACATTTATTTATTTTTTACAGGCGCCTTTTAATGAAACCTCTTTATAAATGGGGACTTTACACTCTTGCTGCCGGAATTATTTCTCTTAGCATCTGGCTGTGGTGGTGGCATTTTTCAAATTCTTTGTTCCCACTTTCCGCAGAAGTTATTGGAAAAAACGGTAAATATTCACTTTCAGCAGAATTACCAATTCCACGAACTGAATCTGGTGGAACGGTTTGCAACGGTAAATTTGTAGTCATCGGCGGAATAGATGCATTTGCACAAACTCTTACTTCAGTCCTGATTTACGATCCGGCAACAGATTCCTGGGAAACAGGTCCCGATCTACCTGAACCAATCAATCATGCTGCAGTCACTGCAATCGGTGATACCATTTATGTTGTTGGCGGATTTGGTCCGCTTGGCATCAGACTTCGCTGGTTCATGTTTGCACGATGGGATCCGCTTTCAACAGTCTACAAACTTCACCTTCCATCTAAAACCTGGTCAAAGGGAGCCGATTTACCCTTTCCGAGAGGTGCTGGTGGTGTAGCCGTACTTGATTCAGCAATCTGGTATGCGGGTGGAATTGATGAAAACAGACAAATCACCAATACCGTTTTTAAGTTCGATCTCAGAACCAACACATGGTCTGAATCTCTTTCAATGCCAACCTTACGTGATCACCTGCGGGTTGAAGCAACCAACGGAGAGCTTTTTGTAATCTCAGGACGGAAAGATGATCTGAGATTCAATCTCGCAACGGTTGAATCGTTTAACCCGAAGACTCTGACCTGGACAAAACGTGCTGATATTCCAACTGCCCGTGGCGGATTAGGATCAGCAGTATTAAATAATAAGATTTATACCTTCGGTGGCGAAATGGTTTGGACGTGTCTCGACCAAATGGAGCGGTATGATCCAGTTTCTGACACCTGGGAAGTGCTTGATTCTCTTCCGGAAGGAAGACATGGAATTCTGGGTGGTGTTATTGATGGGAAAATTCACCTCATCGCTGGTGGGCGTCATCCGAGAGTTTCAATCAGTGGCATACACCGTGTATTTTCTCCGGATTCTTTACCATGAACAGTCTAAGTCTGATCGTTTTATGTTACAACGACAGTCAGTCGCTGCCAGGCCTTGTTCTTGAATGGCTTCCTGTTTTGCATGAACTTTTCCCTGTTTATGAGATTATTCTGGTTAATGACGGAAGTCTGGATAAAACCGGCTCAGTTTGTGATCACCTTGTTGAAAAACATCCTCAGGTCAAGGTTGTTCATCATCCAAAAAACCGTGGTGTTGGAGCTGGAATGGCAACCGGAATGGCACATTCTTCGTTTGATTGGATTGCCTATACAGATGGTGATGCGCAATATGTTGCTGAAGATTTAAAAGTTCTTGCCCCCTTACTTTCCCAATGGGATGTTATTTCAGGACATCGGGTAAACCGTGCTGATCCAAAAATCAGAACGGTTGTATCTGGTGTTTACAATTACCTGGTCAGACATCTTTTTCAGGTTTCTTTCAGAGATGTAAATTCCGGGTTGAAAATATATTCCCGTAAAGTTATTGATGAAATTGGCCAACCGATTTCAAGAGGACCGTTTTATGATGCAGAAATGATGGTCAAATCTGTTAGGAAAGACTTCAAAGTTATTGAAACGCCCATCAGTCACCGTCCAAGAAAATATGGTCAGCAACAGGGTGCCAGTTTAAAAAGTATCATGCGCACGTTCCGATCATTACTCAATCCGGAAGTTAAACATCTTCTGAATCCAGATTTTAAAGGGAAAATTGTTCTGTTCTTATTAAGGGTATTTTTCCGTTGACATTAAAACTGAAACACCACCTGCTTGTTCTTGCCATTATATCCGGAATTTGTTTTAGCCTGTTCTACCATCATATTTCAAACTCATCAACAACCGGTTCGGGAATGGCCACTGATGCGGTCTATTATTTAAAAATGTTCAATGGTGAGCCCTTAGATTCTATTCCCAAACATTACCGCTATCGCATTCTTCATACCGAACTGGCAAAATGGGTTCCTGAATTACCACCCGGTTTATTTTTTCTAACAGCCGATCAGCAACTCCTCTTTAAGTTTGGAATAATTTCATTGTTCAGTCTGATACTTGCTGGTTTCTCACTTTGGTTGCTTCTTCTTCACTTTAACTTTTCTCGGCCGTGGGCACTGTTGGGTACTTTTTTATGGATGACCGGGTTTTATGTTTTGAACTGGGCATTTCAAATCATTCCGGATGCAATCTCCTATGCAGCTATTGGTCTTGGTTTGGTTTTGGTTCAAAGGCGTTCATTTATTCTGCTGGCAATTTGGATGATCCCGGCAATGCTTGCAAAGGAAACTTCATTTCTCATCCTTCCCTTTTCAATCTTATTCCTTGATGACCGAAAATCATGGATCAAACTTGGATTGAGTCTCCTTCCGGGACTTTTCGTTTATTTGGGTTTCAGAATGAGTTTCCCTGCAGATTTTGGTGCAGTTATTTCACCTGATAGATTTGCAGACGGAATGATTTCGGTTGTGACCTTAAATAAAATGACCATTTACCGGTTTTTAAGTGCAATCTGGGCTTTTCATCTGCTTTGGATTCCACTGATTGCCGGTTACCTGGTTGTAATGAAAACCAAACCTGAGTTTTTGAAATATACGCTTATCCTTGCCCCAATTCTCCTGCTTCTTCCGTTTGCAGTCAATGCATCCACAATCGGGCGTCTATGGCAATTGGGTTTTCCGGTTTTTATTCCGCTTATTTTGACTGGAATGCAATCCTTACTTTCCAACTCAAACCGCACCTGAAAACTAATCAGTAAAATTAATTTTTCATTTGAGCTAAAACTATTACATTTCTATTATATACTATATAGTCCATATTGTGTACTTTTGTAATAAACAAACCAGAGGTAACCTATGATTGACAGAAGTATTGGTGAAATAGTCACCGAAAATTTTAAAACCGCACGTGTATTCGGAAAGTATAAAATTGATTTTTGCTGCGGTGGCAAGAAAACACTTGAAGAGGTGATTTCAGAAAAAAATCTGAATGCTGCTGACATACTTGCTGAACTGGAATTGGTTCAACATGCAGCAGGAAGTGATTATCAGGTTCTTGATCAGATGAATCTGTCTGACCTGATTGCTTACATCACCGACCAGCACCATGCCTATATCCGGAACCAGGGCCCAATTATTACTGCCCGTCTGGAAAAACTGGTTCGTGTTCATGGTGCAAACCATTCCGAGCTTATGGAAATCCAGACTCTATTTGCAACTCATTATGGTGCGCTGGTTCAGCATCTCATGAAAGAAGAATTGATCCTGTTCCCTTACATCAAGGCTATGGCAGGGAATTTTGCTGACAAAGGTCCAAAACCTTCAGCCATGTTTGGATCAGTGAAAAACCCAATCGGCATGATGGAAGTTGAACATATTGACGTTGGCCGTGAACTAGAAGAACTCAGACGCCTCACAAACGAATTCCAATGTCCGCCAGATGGTTGTACGACTTACCGGACGACTTTTGATGAACTTCATGCCTGGGAGATTGATATTCATACTCATGTTCACCTGGAAAATAATATTTTGCATCCGAAAGCAATGGCACTGGAAGCAAGCTGGAATTAAATAATGAAACGCCACAATGGCTTGATTCCGCTTTCTTGGGAACATCATACCGGATTGGTTTTTGCACGGAGGATTGAGAAGGGAATAAAACTAAATACAGATTTAGATGTCATTAAATCTTACCTGGTATCAGGTTGGGAATCTCATCTTTCTGTTCATTTTGGGTTAGAGGATTCCATTCTCAATCCGTCGATAAAAGACGAGCACAGGCAGCATTCTTTTTTCCTCCGGCTTGAATCAGACCATAAACAAATAACTGACCTTTTTACCCAAATTAAAAATAGGACCCCTGATTCAAAGGATTTGTCTCATTTCGCATTTTTGCTTTCAGAACATATCCGATTTGAAGAAGAATGCCTTTTCCCCTGGATAGAAGGTCTGCTGAACGAAAAAACGCTGAACCAGATTGGAGAAGATCTTCGGGAAGGAAGTATTGAATTTCATCCGGACTGGCCAGTTAAATTCTGGGCTGAAAATAAGTAACAGTTTTGCCAGGATTAGCGTTTAAACAAAAAAAGCCAGTCGTTTGACTGGCTTTTTTTATTTCCAAAGGAAAATGTAAATCAGGAAAGTGTTGCAGCAATATATTCACGGTTGAGGCGTGCAATATGCGGCAAATCAATTCCCTTAGGGCAGGTGGCTTCGCAGGCTCCGGTGTTGGAACAGTTACCGAATCCTTCAAGATCCATAGCTGCAACCATGTTGAGAACCCGTTGTTTTCTTTCTGGCTGACCTTGCGGCAATAGAGCATATTGAGAAACTTTAGCACCGACAAACAGCATTGCAGAAGAATTTTTACAGGAAGCAACACAAGCACCGCATCCGATACAGGCAGCAGCATTGAAAGCTTCATCAGCTTCATGCTTGCCAATCGGAAGGGCATTGGCATCCTGGGCATTTCCCGTTCTCACAGAAACATAACCACCGGCAACCATGATACGTTCGAAAGAAGACCGGTCAACAACGAGATCCTTGATCACAGGGAATGCTTTTGCACGGAAAGGTTCAATCACAATGGTATCACCTTCGCTGAAACTTCTCATGTGAAGCTGGCAGGTTGTAACACCTTTGATTGGTCCGTGCGGACGGCCATTGATCACCATTGAACAGGTTCCGCAGATCCCTTCACGGCAGTCATGATCGAAAGCAATTGGTTCTTCACCCTTTTTAATCAGTCTTTCGTTGAGCATGTCGAGCATTTCAAGGAACGACATATCAGGTGACACACCTTCAACTCCGTAGGTTGCAAACGCACCCTGAGAGTTACAACTTTTTTGTCTCCAGACTTTCAGTGTAATATTCATCATTTGTAACTCCGCTGAGAAGGTTTCACATAGTCAAAAGTGAGATTTTCTTTGTGAAGTTCAGGTTTTGCCCCAACTCCCTTAAATTCCCACGCTGCCACATAGGCATATTTTTCATCATCACGTTGCGCTTCACCGTCTTCGGTCTGAAATTCTTCACGGAAGTGACCGCCGCAGGATTCATTTCTTTCAAGAGCATCGATAGCCATCAGTTCGCCCAATTCAATGAAATCAGCTACACGATGGGCTTTTTCCAATTCCTGGTTGAATTCAGTTTCAGAACCCGGAACCATGACATCTTTCCAGAATTCTTCACGGATTTTCTGGATTTCTGCGATTGCGTGTTTCAGGCCTTTTTCATTTCTGGCCATTCCGACATAATCCCACATGATATGACCGAGTTTTTTATGAAACTCATCAACAGTGGTTTTACCTTTTATGGCAAGCAATTTCTTTGTTACTTCTTTCACTTCAGCTTCAGATTTTTTGAATGCTTCGTGGTCGGTAGTCAATTTACTTGCTCCGACTGTTGCCAGATAATCACCCAGGGTGTAAGGAATCACAAAATAACCATCTGCAAGACCCTGCATCAGTGCAGAAGCACCCAAACGGTTAGCACCGTGATCTGAGAAGTTGGCTTCACCGAGAACGAACAAGCCGGGAACATTGCTCTGCAGATTGTAATCAACCCAGAGTCCGCCCATGGTATAGTGAACAGCCGGATATATTCTCATCGGAATTTCATACGGATTTTCCCCGGTGATTTGCTTGTACATATCAAACAGGTTGCCGTAACGTTCTTCAACTACGGGTTTTCCGAGACGCTTGATTGCATCAGAGAAATCGAGATAAACAGCAAGTTTGGTTGACCCTACACCATGACCTTTATCGCACATTTCTTTTGCACGGCGGGAAGCCACGTCACGCGGGACGAGATTTCCGAAGGATGGATAAAGTCTTTCGAGATAATAATCCCGTTCAGCTTCAGGAATCTGATTCGCAGGACGGTCATCACCGGCTTTTTTCGGAACCCAGACACGGCCATCATTCCGGAGAGATTCAGACATCAGAGTTAATTTGGACTGATGCTCAGAAGAAACCGGGATACAGGTCGGGTGAATTTGGGTAAAGCAGGGATTAGCGAAGAAAGCACCTTTTTTGTGAGCTCTCCAGGCTGCAGTTGCATTTGAATACATGGCATTGGTAGAAAGGAAAAAGACGTTTCCGTAACCGCCGGTTGCAATCAGAACAGCATCAGCTGCCCAAGATTTTACTTCACCGGTATTCAGTTCACGGGTCACAATTCCTTTCGCTTTCCCATCAATAACTACCAGATCAAGCATTTCGTGGCGGGGGAAAAACTTAATTCCACCTTCATGAATTTGTTTGTTCATGGCTGAGTAAGCACCAAGAAGTAATTGCTGTCCGGTCTGACCTTTAGCATAAAATGTACGTGAAACCTGAGCACCGCCGAAAGAACGGTTATCAAGCAATCCGCCGTATTCACGGGCAAAAGGAACACCCTGTGCCACACATTGATCAATGATATTGCCGGAAACTTCAGCAAGCCGGTGAACGTTCGCTTCACGGGCACGGTAATCTCCGCCTTTTAACGTATCGTAAAATAACCGGTGAACTGAGTCACCATCATTCTGATAATTTTTTGCGGCATTGATTCCACCCTGAGCTGCAATGGAGTGTGCACGGCGTGGAGATTCATGAAAGGAAAAAGCAAGAACGTTATAACCCAGTTCAGCAAGCGATGCAGCAGCTGAACCACCGGCAAGTCCGGTTCCGACAACAATAATTGTATATTTTCTTTTGTTGGCAGGATTAACAAGTTTCAGTTTGAATTTATGATCGGTCCATTTGGTTTCGATAGGACCGGCAGGAATTTTGGAATCTAAAGCCATAATTATTTTCCTCCCAGAAATGCGAAGTAAACGGGAATTGAGGCGAAGGCCAGTGGGATGCCAATCCAGAAGACGTAGGCAACCAGATCAACAAGACCTTTGTATTTGGGGGTATTCAGACCAAAAGTCTGGAATGCAGATTGAAAACCGTGTTTCAGATGGATGGCAAGGGCATACATGGCGATAATATAAATCACAGCCCAGGTTGGATCTCTCATCACTGAAAGTGTAAGTTCGTAAGTGTCAGGTTTTGGAGTTCCAAATTTCACCTGGTAGTAAATTCCCTGAAGGTGGATCACAAGAAAAACCAGAACAATTAAACCTAACCAGATCATATTTCTGGATTCAAATTTACTTGATACCGGCTTAGGACTTGTTGTGTAACCAACAGGTTTAGCTGACCAGTTCTGGAACGTAACCAGAATTCCGTAAATAATGTGAAGCAGAATGCCCAGAAAAAGTCCGATTTCCATTACTTTAACAGCCCAGGTGTTGGCCATAAACTCAGCCATTGCTGTAAAGGTTTCGCCGCCATCTGCTTTAAAAAGATGGAGATTTATATACAGGTGGACAACCAGGAAAATGCAAAGAAACATTCCCGTCAGTCCGACCAGCAATTTTTTACCGATCGATGTCGATAATGCTTTCATAAACCAACCCATTTAACTTACCTCGATTAGTGATTTGTAGAAATTCAATGTTTCTGATTCAAATGGAATTTTATCATCAGAATGTTCCCGGAAATGGTAAAAAATTCTTTTTTCCGGGTCAAAAACAGAATGCAAAATTACCTTTACCAACTATTAAAGTCAAAAAAGTCTAATATTAATCGACTTGAATCGAATTAGAATCAAGTTAAAAGGAAAGTGAAGGTTAGCCTTGAATTTAGGTTATTGTGATTTCCACAAAACAAAAAAAGCAGGGTTGACTGCCCTGCTTTTTTTGAAATTAAAAAAATGGGAAATTATGGGTTTTTTACGAACCGGACAGACAAGCCCCAGTGTTTGTTGTAAATTTCACGGGTCACGCTCACCTTGCTGTTGTCAAGCAGACGACCCCATGCAGCAGATTCATTGTCATCCTTTTTGGTGGAAGTCCAATATAGACCCTGAGTTTTTTTACCGACGAACGTTCCGTTTGTCTGTCGTTTTCCGCCAGGAAGGGCATTGAATCCATTAACGGTAGCAGCAGTAACGTTGGGTGACTTCCAGTTCAGAGTATCTGCTTCCTTCAAAATTCCACCGGCAACAGATTCACCACCCAGATAGGTAGTCAGATCAGTCCAGTCAGCATCTGTAGCCACATGCCATCCTTCAGGGGCTAATTTACCTGAATTAACAGCATACCAGTTATATAAATTACCGTAGGTGGTCACCCCGGTTGTAACATTATCATAGCTCGTGTAGGCACCACTTCCGCGGTTTGCCCATTGTTCAGAATCAGTTACTTTATCAATAGTTGTGTTATCAGCATACCGGATGGTACGAAGATTTTCCATCATCCAGGTTCTGCCATGAATGACCATCGTTTTATATGTATTGCCAGAACCATCTTTTACTGTTCCTAAGGTACCATCAGCAAGAAAGGTTCTGATTGTATCCTGCAAGCCGTAGGTAATTCCAACACTATTCTTGGCGTAAGGGCGAAGGTAATAGACCGTGTCAGAAAGTAATCCGGTAAGCTGAACCGAAAATTTACCTGTTGTAGTTTCTGTAAGAAATACTTTTGCACCGGTTACATCAGGAAGTGTCTTATTGCTGAAGCAAACCCCTTTTTCAATCAGGAATTCACCGCCATCAAAGGTAATATCAGCACCTGAAAAAACTGAAACGTCAGTTATTCCGGTTGCTTTAACGGTAATCAGAGCCGGGGCAGTGGGGGTCAACGTTCTCACTTCAATTTCGTCACCATAACCAAGACCCAGTTCGTTGGTTGCCCATGCACGCACATAATAGACCGTATTGGGGAGCAAGCCGGTGAGAGAAAGTTCGTATTTAAATTCTGTACTGCTTCCGACCAAACTATTATCAGTAATAACAGGATTTGGAGCTGTATTCCAGCAAATACCATAAGATTTAATAGTTGAGCCGCCGCCAGAAAACAGATACCCGCCTGTAGTAAAACTGCGGTGACTGATTTTGGTTGCAGCTGTAGTTTTTACAACTGGAGTTGAGTTTACAGTTGTCGAAAAGCCGATTTCATTTCCATAAACAACTTCAGAACCCTTTTTCACATAAGCACGAACGAAAAAGGCCGAATTTGTCTGTAAACCAGCAAGTGTACTTTTATACGTACCTATTCCGGCACCATCACTGGTGCGGCTGCTGGAAATTGTTGGACCTGAAGAAGTTCCCCACACAACACCACGCTCGGTAATTGCTGAAGCAGAAACTCCGGTAATGGTACCTCCGGTACTGGCAGAACTCTGAGTAATCTCGGTTATAGGAGTTGTGGTAAGTTTCAGTTCTTCTGTTGCAGATGATACGCCATCATCATCTTTCTCACAGGAAATGGCAAACAGGGCTAAAATTGGAAGGAAGGCAAGGAGTTTTTTCATGGAATGTTTCTTTTGGTTAGTGATTGGATACTCTAATGTAGAAAAAGGCTGATTGAAATAAAAACAAACATCATTAGAAATTAATTACCCTCTGTCAAACTTTTTCAAAAACAGGCTGGATTTATGCCTGTTATGAAAGTTGAAGTATTTATCATTTTCACGAGTTTAATGAATTAAATACGGAAGCCTGAATAAATTTCTGATTAATATTTCGATAATATCGAATAACACCAAACATATAACTGTTCAAGTTCAATAATTTCAAACCCATACAGAATATAATCACGCAATACGGTTGACAACCGTATATTATTCGCCATATCTTTGCATTAGTTCTTTCAAACGACCTTTTCTTATCTAGAATGGCCGAGGGATAGGCCCTGCGACGCCATGGCAACCCACCGAGGATCATTTCCCCGGTGAAGGTGCCAATTCCTACCTCCAGGATTTTATGGAGGACAGATAAGGAGAGAGCCAGCCTCTTACTGCTCTTGTGGTAATTCTGATGCTGTCTCTTCTTCTTATCAGGAGAAGGGGCAGAAAGACTGTCAACCAAACAGTTAACCATCACGGAGATTACCTATGTCACATCGCTTCGAAACTCTTCAACTTCATGCCGGACAAGCCCCCGATACCGCAACCAATGCACGGGCCGTTCCGATTTATCAAACCACTTCGTACGTTTTCAATGATTCTGAACATGCAGCAAATCTGTTCGGACTAAAAGAATTCGGCAATATTTACACCCGGATCATGAATCCGACAACAGACGTTCTTGAAAAACGGATTGCTGCTCTTGAAAACGGTGTTGCGGCCCTTGCAACCGCTTCGGGACAATCTGCAGAATTTCTTGCCATTATCAATCTGGCTCAGGCCGGTGATAACATCGTTTCTGCCAGCAACCTTTATGGTGGAACTTACAATCTTTTCAAAGTTACCCTGCCACGTCTCGGAATAAATGTAAAACTGGTTGACAGTAAAAATCCGGATGAAATTCTGGATGCCATTGATGAAAAAACCAAAGCCCTGTATGTAGAAACCATTGGGAATCCACGTTTGGATGTTGCTGATTTTGAAACCCTTTCGAATATTGCACATTCAAAAGGAATTCCGCTTATTGTGGATAATACCTTCGGAGCCGGCGGGTATTTTGTAAAACCGATTGATTTTGGTGCTGATGTTGTGGTTCACTCTGCCACCAAATGGATCGGCGGACACGGGACTTCAGTTGGCGGATTAATTGTAGATTCCGGAAAATTTGATTACGGTTCCGGTAAATTCCCATTATTTACTGATCCGTCCCCGGCTTATCACGGACTTAATTTTCAGGAAGTATTCGGGCCAAAAGGTCCGTTCGGAAATATTGCCTACATCATCAGGGCTCGTGTTGAAGGACTTCGTGATATCGGACCGGCTCTGTCACCATTCAATTCCTTCCTGTTGACTCAAGGGCTTGAAACCCTTTCGCTACGTGCAGAACGTCATGCATCAAATGCACTTGAACTTGCAAAATGGCTCGAAGCCCATCCGGCAGTTGCGTGGGTTACCTATCCCGGACTCGAAAGCCATCCTGATCATAAACTTGCAAAGAAATATCTCAAAAATGGCTCAGGCGGGGTTTTGACCTTCGGACTTAAAGCCGGATTTTCTGCTGCAAAAGGATTTATTTCAAACGTCAAACTGGCTTCTCATCTTGCCAATGTCGGTGATGCAAAAACTCTGGTTATTCATCCGACCGCAACTACCCATCAGCAGCTCAGTGAAACTGAACAGATTGCTTCGGGTGTTTCACCTGAACTCATCAGGGTTTCTGTTGGAATTGAACACATCGAAGATATCAAAGAAGATTTTCAGCAGGCAATTGAAAAAGCCACAAAAGGAAAGACAGTTCTAGCGGTATGAGCGGACAACCTGGTCAGTGTATAACTTTGATACCGTCTGTCACGCTCGATTGCGGGGAGACGGTATCAGGAATCCCTATCGTTTATGAAACGTGGGGTTGGGATCCATCGGGAAAAAAACCGGTGGTTCTGCTTATTCATGCCCTGACCGGCTCGTCTCATGCCAGATCAACTCCTGAAGATTCAACACCGGGCTGGTGGGAACCCTTCATCGGTGCCGGACTTGCCCTTGATCCAGAAAAAGTGGCCATCATTTCTCCTAATTTACCGGGAAGCAGTTACGGATCCTGGGTTCCTGATGTCAAATCTGAAATCAGACTCACGATTGCAGATATGGCCCGGATTCTGGAAGAATTGTGCCTGACACTGGGTATTGCTTCCCTGAAAGCTGTTGTTGGCGGAAGTCTTGGCGGTATGGTGGCTCACCAGATTGTCGCAGATCAGCGGATTCCCATTGAGAAAACCGTTCTGCTTTCCTGTGGTGCAAAACAATCAGCCTGGGCCAAAGCCTGGGGACATCTGGGTCTGACAGCTATGGAAAATGCAATCAACCCGCTGGTCGGACTTTCACTTGCCCGGCAAATTGCCATGCTCAGCTACCGGACTCCTTTTGATTTCGGATCGAAGGATGAAGAAGGCCGTTCCGTTCAGCATTATCTCTACTATCAGGGCACCAAATTTTTGAACCGGTTCAACAACTGGTCTTACGAATTGCTGGTCAGGGCGATGGATACTCACCATGTTTCACAAAAGGTGAGTACAACCCGGGCTTTAATTGTTGGAAATCTTCAGGATCTGCTTTACCCGATTGCTGATCAGAAAGCTCAGGCTGAGCTTTTTGATCACGTTACTTACTTTGAATTTGATTCGGACAAAGGACATGACGCCTTTCTGGTTGATCATGACATCCTGAATCCGGTCATCCATTCGTTTCTGGCGGATTAAACTCCCCGTCAACTCAAAACTTTATTGGTTTACTTATGTCAGCATCCAAAATAAAAATAGGACTTGCCGGTTTCGGCGTTGTCGGAAAGCATGTTTATCAGCAGATTTCCGCAGATCATTCAACCCAATTTGAAATCGTTAAAGTCGCCATCAAACATCCTGAGCTTCACACTGAATCAGGAATTCCATTCACCACCAACATTTTTGAACTGGCCTACGACCCTGATATTGATGTGATTATTGAACTGATTGGCGGCATCCAACCTGCCCATGAGTTCATCAGGGAATCGCTCCGTCAGAAAAAACATGTGATCACAGCCAACAAGTTTCTGATTGCCTATCATGGCGAAGAACTCAGAAAGCTGGCCGGTGAAAATGGCGTTCAGTTGTTGTACGAAGCCAGCGTTGGCGGATCAATTCCGATTTTATCCACCCTGAACTGCAACCTCAGACATCATCAGATCCACTCCATTACCGGCATCATTAACGGATCAACCAATTTCATTCTTACCCGGCTTCATCAATCGCCGAAAACATCCGTTGAAACGATTTTAAAAGAAGCACGGGATCTTGGTTTTCTGGAAGCTGACCCCAGTTATGATCTGAAAGGCTGGGATATTCAGCAAAAACTTGCTGTCATTGGCTGGCATGCGTTCGGGGTAAACGTTCTGCCCGGACAAATTCCTGCCTTTTCACTCATGGAACTTGCTGACGGGGATAAATTTCTAACCGGCTACGGAAAGCTGAAGTATTTTGCCAATCTTGAAAAACAGGATGGTCATCTTTCCGCCTGGGTTTTACCTGAACTGGTCACCGAAGATCACCCGTTTTATGATGTCAACAATGAATATAATGCTATCCGGTTGAATACACGGTATTCCGGAAATCAGGTTTTGGTCGGGAAAGGTGCTGGTGGGAATCCGACAGCTTGCTCGGTCATCGCAGATTTGCTTGGGGTTGAACATCAGCTTCCGGAAGTGAAAGAAAATAATCAGATCGTGGTTAATCATAACCGGAATCTGGATCAGGTTTATCTTCGTGCAAAAAAAGGACAATCGAAAAAATTAATTCAGGCTGTTGGCACTCAGGGATTGATTTCACGCCTGATTGGTTCAGACCGGATTGTGGTAAAAAACGTACCTCTGGTTGCCCTGACCGAACTTCAGCCATTTGTCGATCTTGCGGTCAGTTTACCAAAATCAGTTTTTATTGAGAAGATTCAACCATCACTTCAGGCTTTTCATGCAGTGATGTAGAAATATATTACCATGCACTTCTGTTATTGCATGACAGAAGTGCATGGTAACCTAATTTGAATTTCTCGGCGCTCCCGGCGTCTCGGCGGTAAGTATTAACTTCTCAGGGAATACTCTTTTTCACCTGAGCATACCGTTCAACGAAGGTTTCGCCCACTTTTCCACCACTTTTTTGCCAGGCGGAAGTTATAGCCTGAACCCGGTTTCCCGGATCAGGGTGAGTCGAAAGGAAAACAGGTCCGCCACCAGCCTGACCCGATTTAATCATCTTTTCGAAGAACCTTGCAGCCCCACGGGCATCATATTCAGTTGGGTACAAATATTTTACTGATGATGCATCTGCCTCGGTTTCATCATCCCGCCCATATTTCATCAGCGTTAAACTCGCCAGAGGATTGGCAATGCCAGAAATATCCTGCCCGATAAAAATGGAAGCCAAGGTAATCAGAATATTGGCACCCTGAGCTTTGGTCATTTGCTTGGTAGAATGCCGGCCATCAGCATGACCGATTTCATGTCCCATCACACCGGCAAGCTGATCTTCTGATTCCAGATATTTAATAATTCCGGTGTACACGTAAATATATCCGCCGGGTGTACAAAACGCATTCAGAGTTTTGTCATCCTTGATAATCTGAACTTTCCATTCAAATTTATCCTTTAACTTTACCTGCCCCGAACTCAGAATGGTGTTGGTAATTCTTCTGATGTGCTGATAGGCTTCCGGATATTGGGATTCAGATAAAACCGGGTAGGTTGCTGGGTCATCGGCAATTTGTTTACTGATTCTGAGTCCGAGTTGCTTGTCATCATCAACCGAGTAAATATTCGCTGAAGAGGCACAACCAGCTGCAGTCAGCAACAAGCTGATCAGTGAATTTCTGACCCATTTTCTTTTAAAAGTTGTAATGTTCATCGTCTCCTGCCTGAAAATTTATTATTTTCAACAAAAATAGTAAAAAGACGAATAAAGCCAATTCAAATTACCAGTTACTGAAAAGGAAACCTGTTGAATGAGTAATCCGATTAGTAAAATGATGACCACTTTATATACAACCCCATCCGGAGTGAGGCCTCTCTGGCATGTTATCGTTGTTCCTCTTGCCCATCTGATTTTATTTTTCCTTTCTTACACTCTGGTCACCATGGTGATTTATGGTGGGTGGAAATCCCTTCCCGATTTTATCCAGAATTATGGGTATTTGAGAGATGGCATTGAATTGACAGCTGCCATTCTTTCCTCACTGGGAGCCATTTATACCGTTTTCATCTTCTGGAAAAAGTATTCCTGGAGTCAGTCACCGATTATAGATTCTGCCTGGCTGAAAGAACTCTTTCTTGGGGTTTTAATTGGTGCCGGAATTCTGAGTTTGGTTATTGGCATCATGGCCCTTCTTGGTTTTTACCGGATTGATCATTTTATCTGGGAAAACGATTACCCCATTGCACCTTTTCTCATCGGAAATTTGCTTTCTTTTCTGGCTGTCGGCATTTCAGAGGAAGTCCTTTTTCGTGCCGGATTTTTCCATCTGATTGAAGATTATTGGGGAAGCTGGGCTGCTCTGGCCATTTCTTCTTTGTTTTTCGGATTGGTTCACCTGGGAAACCCCGAAGCAACCCTGTTTGGTGCCGTTGCCATCACCATTGAAGCCGGAATTCTTCTCGGTGCCGCCTACATGATCACCCGGAAACTCTGGCTTGTCATTGGTATACACTGGGCATGGAATTTCTTCCAGGGTCCGGTTTTTGGATGCATTATTTCGGGTTCATCCTCAACCCAAACAGGACTCATTCAACCCATTGTTACAGGTCCCGATTTACTAACCGGCGGACAATTTGGTCCGGAAGGCGGTTTAATTGCAGTTGTTGTGGCAACCGGAACCGGTATTTACTTTCTTATAAAAGCAATCAATCAGGGAAAAGTTGTTGCCGGACCGGCAAAGGCAGGAGAGAACGGGGAATTATGACAGGTTTTAGTTTTACATGGACACTGAGCGGAGTCGAAGTGCCCATGTAAAACTGCTGGCTGTTAAATTGGGGAAATTATTTTCTTTGATATGCATCCACTTTACAGCTCAATTATTGCACCCAATAAATTATCACTAAGTCAACCATTTCAATTCGGGCACTTCGACTCCGCTCAGTGTCCGAATTGATTAAAATTCAAAATTTCCATGACCCTCACTCTTTCGCTTCTTATTTCAATTGGACTTGCCATGGACGCCTTTGCGGTTTCCATTTCAAAAGGCCTTTCCTCAACCGAAAATCATGTCAAACTCGGACTCAAACTGGCTCTGACTTTCGGATTATTTCAATCCGGAATGACCTTACTTGGCTATTTTGGCGGACTCTCCTTCCGCAGTTTGATCGAAGGGTTTGATCATTGGATAGCCTTCGGGTTGCTGCTTCTCGTTGGCGGAAAAATGATTTATGAAGCCTTGTTCGGAAAGGAAGAGGAAGAATCTGCAGAAACCGGCATCCTTTCAACCAAAACTCTTTTAATTCTTGGGCTTGCAACCAGTATTGATGCCATGGCTGTCGCTATTTCATTTTCAATCTTAAATTTTTCACTTGTCCTACCGGTTATTTTAATAGGTGTAGTGACAGCTCTGTTTTCTTTTTCTGGTGTTTTTATCGGGAAATGGGCCGGACATTTACTTGGCAAACAAGCTGAAGTCGTTGGCGGATTGATTTTAATCGGGATCGGTATAAAGATTTTGTTTGAACATTTGGGGTAGAAATGATTTACAAAAATTATGAGGCAATTGTTGAATTTGATGATGATGCAGGATTTTTTCACGGAGAAGTAATTGGAATCAGAGATGTAATTACTTTTCAGGGTGTCAGTGATGAAGATTTGAGAACGTCATTTCACCAGTCAGTTGAAGATTATCTTGAGTTTTGCAAAACAAAAAATAAGAATCGAGAAAACCAGTTTAAATAAAATGTTTTCTGAAACCTTGGAAAAATCAGTTTAGGAGGCAATTATGGGTCTGATTTCATTAAAAGTTCACGGTTATATTGACTGGGCATCCATCATTATCATGCTTATTGCTCCTACTCTTTTCGGATATTCAACCGTCCCGGCATTGGTAAGTTTTGGTGCTGCTGCTCTTGAATTGGGATCTGTTTTAAGTACAGATTATCCAGCAGGAAAATTCAAACTGATTCCGCTTTCACTTCACCTGAACGGAGAAGTTTTAATTGGACTTGGTGCCTTTGCGCTTCCCTGGATTTTTGGATTTGCTGATGAGACAGCACCCCGGAATATGACCTTCCTGATTGCCACGATAACCCTGATCAATCCGCTAATCACGAAAAAGGGATAACGAATTTTTCTTAGGTAACGCCGACCTCCCGGTCGGCAGTCTCAGAAAAATCGCCGACCGGGAGGTCGGCGTTACAAAATTCAGGCATTACAAAATCCCCACCACTCGATTAGAATCCCGTTAAAATCAACCAAATAAACGACAATAGTATCTATTATTCAGATTTTTTACATACTTTTATTTCGTAATTAGACGAAATACTAAATATGCAGACCGAAACGGAATCCATCCTCACTGAAGCCCAAATCAAAACGGCCCGGTATGCAAAGGCACTCAGTCACCCGGTGAGACTTTTCATATTGGACTACCTGATTAAAAATGCAGGAAAGTGCTGTTATTCAGGTGACATGGCAGAGCTTTTGCCCATAGCCCGTTCAACTCTTTCGCAACATCTCAGTGAACTGAAAGATGCCGGTCTCATTCAGGGTGAAACCAAGGCTCCGTTTATCAAATATTGTATCAACAAACAGAATTGGGAAGAGGCAAAGCAACTTTTCTCCAAATTTATGATGATCTAAGTCTATAATAATTAAAGGTATATAAAATGAACATTTTTCGGTTTTTACTGTGTTTGGCTTTGGTTTTACCCTTTTTTCCTGTTCAGGCCGGTGAGAATCCCACCAGTTCCAGTTCAGATCAAACTACAAAAATTGAAGTTTATTATTTTCACTTCACTGCCCGGTGCATCACCTGTAAAGCAGTCGAAGCTCAAACCCAGGAAAATCTAACTGCTCTTTTCCCTGATCTCATCAAGCAAGGCAAACTCTCCTTTCAATCGGTTAATCTGGATGACGTTTCCTCAGAAAAAGTTGCAAACAAACTTCAGGTAGACTCTCAATCTTTGCTGATCGTAAAGGGACAAAGCAAAAAGGATCTAACCAATGATGGATTCTTATATGCCAAATCAAATCCTGAAAAGTTCAAAGCAATTCTGAAAAATCAGATTGAAGCTTTTCTGAAACTGTAAAATGGATTTTCTGACTTCTCTTCTTGAACTCAGCTCGATAACGTGGATATCTGCGTTGATTCTTGGTCTGATGACGGCAATAAGCCCGTGCCCGATGGCAACCAATATTACGGCAGTCGGATTCATCAGCCGGGACATTGAAAACCGAAGGAAGGTTTTCCTTAACGGAGTTTTTTACACCCTTGGACGGGGAATTACCTACTTTACCCTCGGTGTCCTGTTTTATTTTGGGGCGGCTACTTTTCGTCTTTCCGGATTTTTCCAGCAGTACGGTGAAAAAATGGTGGGTCCGCTTCTGATTCTGATCGGACTTTTTATGTTGGATATGATCAAATTTTCCTTCCCGGGCTTTTCATCACTCAGTCAAAAGATGGAAGCAAAAAAGGTCTGGGGATTCTGGGATGCGTTGATTCTTGGAATTGTGTTCGCTCTTGCATTTTGTCCATACAGCGGAGTTTTGTTCTTCGGAATGCTGATTCCAATGACGATCGCAAGTCCGTCCGGATTAACACTTCCTTTAATTTTTGCCCTTGCAACCGGATTGCCAGTTCTCATTTTTGCCTGGCTTTTGGCTTTTTCGGTTGGCTATCTGGGCGGTGTTTACAATAAACTGAAATCGTTTGAGTTCTGGTTCAGAAAGGCTATCGCCATTCTTTTCATTGGGATTGGTCTGTATTATTTAAGATTGTTTTTTATTTAATTTGAGGTTGATATGAAAACCATAAAAATTCTGGGTTCTGGCTGTGCAAAATGCAAAACCCTTTATCAGAATACACTCGAGGCTGTGAAACAAACGGGCATTGAAGCTGAAGTCATTAAAATTGAAGACTTTCAGGAAATGATGAAATATAATGTTCTCACAACACCGGTTCTGATGATCGATGAGAAATCAGTTATCAAGGGCCGGGTAGCTGATGTTGCTGAAATCAAAACCCTATTAATTCAATAAAGGAAAAACTGATGCTGATTATTCAGGAATTATGTCCGACTAAAACCCAGGAAAAAATCAAATCGGGTGCTCTTCTCGTTGACGTCCGTGAAAGAAATGAAGTCGCTGAACTGGCTTACGACGTTCCGGCAATCGTCAATATTCCGCTGACAGAATTTGAAGAACGGTTCAGGGAACTCCCAACCGACCGTGAACTGGTGATTGTCTGCAGAAGCGGCGGGAGAAGTCTCCGGGCTGCGGGATTTTTACTCAACAACGGGTATACAGACGTTATCAACATGAAACACGGCATGATCCGCTGGGCGCAAAAAGGTTTCCCGACCATTGGAGACGTTTCAACTGTTCTGGATACAGCACCGGCACACCAATGCTGCGGCGGACACGGACATCATCACGAAGAAAAAAAGGAAGAAGTAAAGAAGTCTGACAGCACCTGCTGCTGATTCGGCCAACTCTTTTCACATCCAAATGAAAACATTTATTTTCCCTTTTTTCGCACTGGCAGTCTGGATTTTGATCTATTTCAACCTCCAGGTTTCTGCTGATTTTCTGGTTTTATCCGTTCTGAATCTTGAACCCGGAACTCATCTCACCGAATCTTTGCGGTTCTTCGTTTTTGAAGTTCCCAAAGTGCTGATGCTTTTGGTTCTGATCATTTTCGGTGTTGGAATCATCCGGTCATATTTTTCTGCAGAAAAAACCAGAAAAGCTTTGGAAGGGAAATCGACTTTTGCCGGAAATATTATGGCGTCATTGCTTGGGATTGTGACTCCGTTTTGCTCGTGCTCGGCCATTCCGCTTTTTATCGGATTTATTGAAGCCGGCGTTCCGCTCGGGGTAACGTTTTCCTTCCTTATAGCAGCACCCATGATCAATGAAGTGGCGGTGATTCTTTTATTCGGATTGTTCGGCTGGAAAATTGCCCTGATTTATGCCTCGACCGGACTTTTCATCGCCATTCTGGCCGGCTGGATCATCGGGAAACTCCGTCTGGAGCATTTCGTTGCTGACTGGGTTTACAAAATCAAATCGGAAGGTTCAGAGGAACCCGAAGAGCAACTCAGTTTTGACCAGAGAATCCGGGTTGGACTTGATTCAGTCAAAGAAATTGTCGGGAAAGTATGGATTTATATCGTCATCGGGGTTGGGGTTGGAGCAGCCGTTCACGGATTTGTACCGGAAAAAATGATGGCTGATCTGATGGGACAAAATGCGTGGTATTCGGTTCCGCTTTCAGTTCTGATTGGCGTTCCGCTTTACTCAAATGCAGCCGGCATTATTCCGATTGTCAGCGTTCTGATCGAAAAAGGCGTTCCCATGGGTACCGCACTGGCGTTCATGATGTCGGTGATCGCCCTTTCACTTCCCGAAATGATCATCCTGAAAAAAGTGCTCAAACTCCCGCTGATTTTCATCTTTGCGGGAATCGTAGCAGCGGGAATCATGATCGTTGGATTTTTATTTAACTGGATTATGTAGAAGGTTGTGACTTCTCGCCATAAACCGTCACACTCAGTAATTCTGCTCCGGTTTTCTTAAATTCTTCCAGTTCGGTTGGTGATACAAAAGCCAGAAGTAATTCATCTGAAATGGAAATCACTTTTTCCTTCTGGATGGTGATATTCTGAAGTCCTGAGTTTTTCATAACAGCCAGGTACTCATTCACTTCCATGGCGCCTGAAACACATCCGGCATATAAAACAGCTGCCTTTTTCAGTTTTTCGGGAAGAACGCCACGAACCACCACATCCGAAACGGAAAGATGTCCGCCCGGTTTTAGAACCCGGTGAATTTCACTGAAAGCCTTTTCTTTATCCGGAACCAGATTCAGCACACAATTGCTGATCACCACGTCCACCGAATTATCCTCTACCGGCATTGCTTCAATATCACCCTGGCGGAATTCTACGTTGGTGTACCCAAGTTTTGCCACATTTTGCCGGGCTTTTTCAAGCATTGCCGGTGTGAAATCGACTCCCAAAACTTTTCCGGTTTCGCCAACCAGTGATCTTGCCACGAAAGCATCATTTCCTGCTCCCGATCCCAGATCCAGAACCGTATCACCTGCTTTGATCTGGGCAAATTCTGTCGGGATTCCGCAACCCAGAGCCAGATCGGCATCGGGATTGTAACCAGCCAGTTTTTCATAATTGTCGTTGAAGGCAATGTCTGCAGTTGGCGAACAGCAGGAAGTCGGTCCGCAGCAGGATTGTTCTTTGTTGGAAGCAACGGCGATATCGCCATAATGTTGTTGAACGACGAGTTTTAAATCTTCTGAATTCATTGTTTTCTCTGTTGTTTATTAATTTTTGATTTTGGGGGTTGGATTAAAAGTTCATTTTGGGAGCCATAATAAAATCCTGAAAGGATTTAACATGAATAGCCCCGGGTGAAAACCCGGAGGAAATAATTGATACCCATTTTCCCAACCCGTCAACCGACGGGTTGAATGTGTAACCGTTTCAAAGGAAAAAATTCTTGTTTTAAGTGAATTGGCCGGACGAATTTACCAAAAACACAAAGTTATTTGGTTTAAAAACCCACCCCCTGCCCCCTCCGTCGGAGGGGGTTTTAAATTGCTTGTGTTTCCACTTATTTCAGGTTTTCTGCGTAGAAATTCCAGAAACCGGTTTTGATTTCATCCCGGACGCGAACGAATTCGCTTTTGATAAATTCGTCAGTTCCAACGGCATGGGACGGATCATCAAAACCGATATGAAGCCGGTGTTTTACTTTCCCGAAAAACGCAGGACAGCTTTCATTGGCACCGCCACAGACTGTGATCACATAATCCCATTCCTCATTCAGATATTTTTCAACAGAATCTGAGGTATGATTACTGATGTCAATTCCGATTTCCTTCATCACCTGCACCGCACCCGGATTTAATTTCCCTGACGCCTGAGTTCCGGCAGAATGAACATCCAGATTGGCATCAAAAGATTGAAGAAATCCGTGTGCCATCTGACTGCGGCAGGAATTTCCGGTACAGAGAATGAGAATTTTCTTTTTCATTGTTTTTCCTTTGTTTATTGACTTCTTCGGGCACCTTAACCCACCCCCATTCCCCCTCCGGCGGAGGGGGTTAAATGCAAATTGCCTTCTCAGCGTCCCTGCGGCGAAAAATCCCCAAACCAGTGCTTCGTTCGGTTGCAGGCCTGGCAGACAGACAGCATGACCGGTACTTCGACCAGAACGCCAACAACCGTGGCCAAAGCAGCTCCGCTATCCGGTCCGAAGAGGGCGATGGCGGTTGCAACCGCCAGTTCAAAAAAGTTGGACGCACCAATCAGTGCACCGGGTGCTGCAATGGCATATTCCACTTTCAAAGCCCGCATCAGCAGATAAGTCAGTGACGAATTAAAGTAAACCTGAATTAAAATCGGGATGGCGATTAAAACCACATAGAAACTGTTTGAGAGAATATTATCCGACTGAAAAGCAAAAATGATGACCAATGTTACGAGTAAAGCAGAAATGGTAACTGAACCGAACTGAGGAATAAAAACAGTTTCGAACCATTCTTTTCCCTTTGCTCTGATTAGAATCCACCTTGAAAAACTTCCCGCAGCAAGCGGAATCACGATAAACGCAATAACCGAATACAATAAAATTTCGAAAGGAATGTGAATTCCGGCTGCACCCGAAACCAGAAACGAAATAATCGGTGCGAACGCAAAGAGCATGATCAGGTCGTTCACACTCACCTGAATCAGGGTATAAGCCGGGTCACCATCAGTTAGCTGGCTCCAGACAAAAACCATCGCCGTACAGGGTGCTGCTGCCAAAATAATCACCCCAGCCAGAAATTCATTTGCCGTTGCTTCGGGAATCCATCCCGCAAAAATCCATTTAAAAAACAACCAGCCAAGAAACGCCATACTGAACGGTTTCACGATCCAATTTACAAAAAGCGTAACCATCAGACCTTTCGGTTTTTTGCCTGCATTTTTGATTGAAGTGAAATCAATTTTCAGCATCATCGGGTAAATCATCAGCCAGATTAAAATCATAATCGGGATGTTGATCTGCGATCCGCCAGCAATTTCCATGCTTCTGACTGAACCTGTAAAACCAGGAAAAAGATAACCGATACCAACGCCAACGATCATGCAAACAAAAACCCACATCGTGAGGTGGCGTTCAAAGAAAGACATTTTTTTAGAGAGAATGGACATGGAAAACCTTTTCAGTTACGGGTTACTGGTCACAAATTACGGGTTAAAATGCTCATGACGGATGATTATCTGTAAGGTATAAACTCTTTTCAATTGGGTTCTGGAATTCAGGTAATCCGTAACCCGTGATCTGTGACCATTGAGTCAGGCAGGGAAATTTGGAAAACCTTTTCGTCAACATTCGCCTTGCAGCAGGAAGATGAAATGAGTGAAATGAGCCGGCTGATGTCATCAGTAAAGTTTTTTTCTTTCGGATTGACGGATTTGAATCCGGCAAGAACCGAAGTCTGGGCTTCAGATAAATCAGATGAAATCCGGTAATAAACCCATTGTCCTTCTTTGCGGTCGGAAACAATTCCGGTCATACGCAGATAGGAGAGGTGCCGTGAAATTTTGGGTTGGGAAAGATCCAGCGCCGATTCCAGATCACAGACACAGAGCTCACCGGCCTGAAGCAGCAGGTTCAGAATTCTGAGACGGGTTTCGTCGGAAAGGGCTTTATAAAATTGTGCGATTGTTTTCATAAATACGAATATACGGATATGCATATATATTTTCAAGACCAGGTCTTATTTTTTTTATTCCGGGGAGAAAGTGGTAAATTTGGGGGCCGCTATGCAGAAAATTCCCCTCCTTTTTTAAAGGAGGGGTGGCGAAGCCGGGGTGGTTTTGTGATTTTTATTTTAAACGGACACAAATTCAAACCACCCCATCCCGATCCCGCAAACGGGACGGGATTTCCCCTCCTTTTGAAAAGGAGGGGAGTTAAAGTCCTAATCAAAAGTACGAAACCCCAACATTATTGAAATCAATTCAAAAATATCAAAATATGAAAACTCTAAAAATCGTCTTCTTTTCAAGCCTGTTACTGTTAACTTCCTGTGATAAAATCACCGAAGCATTTTCTGCTCTGAATTGTCAGTTTCGGGTAAAGAATGTTTCGGATACCAAAGTATCTTCTATCAACATTCAGGGAGCCAATTCTTTGTCAGAAATTTCTGCTTTTAATTTGCTGCTGATTGGCAGTGACCTGACTGCCGGAAAAGTTCCTTTAAAATTCAATCTGAATCTCGAAGCGAAAAATCCGAATGAAAAGAAAGCCTCTCTTGCTGCTTTCGATTGGATACTGGTTGTAAATGATCAGGAGTTATTCTCAGGCAAGATGACGGATGCTGTTGATCTGGCCGGTGGTGATGCTGTGACCGGGATTTCCCTGCCCGTTGAAGCTGATCTTTTTAAATTGGTTCCCGGTGGCGGACTGGAAGATATTCTGAATGTTGCGCTGGCTATTTCAGGATATAACACCAAGCCCGGAAATGTAAAAGTGAAGATAAAGCCAAGTCTGTCGGTAGCAGGTGTTTCGATACCTTACAACGAATACATCACGGTTGGGGTTAGTTTTTAATTCATTATTTACCGCATGGAGAATACGTTGTTGTCATTCCCGCGAAGGCGGGAATCCATTATTTTGATTTTGAATGGAGAATTCTGGATTCCCGCCTTCGCGGGAATGACAGCCTAAAATCAAATCATTTCAGAAATCCCTTCCTTATACAATTTCATTAGAAGTTTACATGATTTTCGCCGGATATTGCCTGCAAACCAAAAATACATTACCTTTGTTCTATGTTAACTTCAATAAACCGTCACTCATCGTGGATTTTGCTCGCCGGAATTCTTTTTCTGGCTGCGGAATTATTTCCCTCCATTCAGCTTTGCAGTATGGGTTTGGGCTGCGAAATGCCGGTTCAGAAATCCTGCTGCGAAAAAGATTCTGGCGAAAAAACGATTTCTCTTGAATCCCAATCCTGCTGCACGTCGATTACCATCAACAAACTGGAAACTGAAAAGCTGACAACTGAAAATTCAGTTTCTGCAGCAGTTTCAGTGGTTTCAACCGAACTTCCGGTTTTGACAATCGCCTCGCTTCCGGTTCAAACACCGGTTCTGGTTCTCCCCGGCTCTCCTCCCCCCGTTTATCTTTCCTGCAAAGTTTTCCTGATTTAAGTCTGGTTTCTTCTGATTATTTGGTCGGCTGAAAGACTGGATCCCCGTCTTCACGGGGATGACAACTTACTGCAAAAACTCAGTTCATTAAGTTTTGTCATTCTCTGGGAGAAGAAAATCCATCATTCATCCTGAATTTATTTCACCGGAGAAACCATGCGCATTTTACTTTTTTTACTTCTTTTTCTTTTAGCCGGAACGGGTCAGGCTCAGACGCTTGACAGTCTGGTTGCTTCGCTCATCCGGAACCATCCTGATTTAAAATCGGCTCAGGCTGAACAGGAAATTGCCCGGGCAAAACAGCTTCAGTCGGGCGCCTGGGATGCACCGAAGGCCGGATTCGAATTTTTCAATGCTCCTGTTTCAGGTTTTCCAAATCCGATGAAAGATCAGCAGGAATTGGATTATTCCATCAGTCAGATGATTCCTTTTCCCGGAAAACTTTCCGCCATGAAGGAAGCTGCCGGATTCAACTCAGATATGATGGGACATGGACTTCAGGTCAGGCAAAACCAACTGATCAGGGAGTTGAAAAAAGCCTGGAATGATCTTGTTCTTGCAGATGAACTGATCCGGATCAATGAAGACTCTTTTCAAAATCTGAAACGGGCAGCAGAAATCACCTCCCGTCAATACGCCAACGGACAATCGTCACTTGCTGCTGTTTTAAGTTTGCAAACGGCACTTTCCATGAAGGAAAATGATCTTGCGATGTCAAGATCTGACAGGATGATGACCGAGGCCATGGTAAACCAGCTTGCCGGACGACCTGCAGATTTATCCATCCGGACAGAATTATCAGACATTCCCCATTTTGCCGGCTGGACTTTTACCAGACTTGCAAATCTGGCTGAGGAAAATCAGCCCGAATTGAAACAGATGTCAGCCGGAATGATGATGGCATCCGCCGAAAAAAAGGCTGCCGAAAGGGAGTATTACCCCGATTTTGAAATCAAAGGTCAGTACAAACAAATGCTGGAAATGGATAAGGATTACTGGTCGCTGATGGTTGGAATTTCAATCCCCGTTGCACCCTGGTCATCCGGTTCTGTTGAAGGAAAAGTTGCCGAGGCATCCGCCCGTGAAAATCAGACCCGGTTTAATAAAGAATCTGCCCGGCAGATGATCAGAAGCCAGGTGCGGCAGTTTTTGGCAAAGGCGGAATCTGAACATCATCACCTGATGGAATTTCAGGAAGTGATTATGCCTCAAGCTGATTTTGCACTTGAATCGACCCTAACTGCCTATCAGAACGGAAATGCAGAATTCAGCATGGTTATGGAAGCCATCCGGATGCAACTTGAGGCAGAGTCTGGTTATCAAACAGCAAAAAAAGCCTATTTAAATGCGCTGACCGATCTGGAATGGATCACGGCAACACCAAAGGAGAGCTGGTAACATGTCACTTTACAGGTTTACACTTTCAACGATTTTTATCGTCATTCTGATCAATGGGATTACTTTCCTTTTGCTGGATTCAAACGGATTTCAATTCGGAATCGTCGTGTCACTGCTTGCAGGCGGCATTGCAATCCGGATTTATTACACTTTTTCAGGCGGAACACGGGATTGCTGCAGTCCTGCCGTTAAAAACAAGGGCTTCATTGCCCGTCTTAAGGATAAATCATGAAAAAAACACTTCTCTTCATTCTTGCCGGTTTGCTTGCCGGACTTGCCCTCGGTTACCTGGTTTTTTCGGGATCAATGGAAATCCAAACCGGAAATAATGAATCAGAAAACACCACTCCAATTGAAAACGTGCATTCAACAGACAATGAAAATCAGGCTGGACAGATCCGCATCGATCCGGCCGTCCAGCAAAATATGGGCATCCGCACAGAACTTGCAGAACTGAGAAAACTGAGTCCGTCTGTAAGAGCGAACGGAGTTGTTGCTCCGGATGAAACGGCACAGACTGCAGTTACTGCCCGGATAATGGGATATGTAGAAAAACTCCACATGGATTTTACCGGAAAACCCGTCAGAAAAGGGCAGGCTTTACTTGAGCTTTACAGTCCGGATCTGGTATCCACACAGGAAGAATATCTGCAGGCTCTGACTTACGAAGCCACCCTTCCAGCGGAAACGCAAAAATTATCAGATCTTTCAAAATCCCGGCTGCTCAACTGGGGAATTCCGGAAAGTGAACTCAAAACACTTGAAACCTCGAAAAAAGTAAAAAGAACACTCACGCTGGTTTCACCGTCAGACGGACTCATTTCCGAAAAAATGGTAGTTGAAGGTCAAGCCGTTGAAGCAGGAATGACGTTGTTCAGAATTACCAATCTGTCCACTGTTTGGGTTTTGGCTGATGTGTATCAGAATGACCTGTCACTTGTAAAAGTCGGGTCACCGGCAACCATCACTTTGCAGGGACTTTCAGGTTCGGACTTTAAAGGAACGGTTTCCTTCGTTAACCCGGAATTGAACTCTGAAACCAGAACTGTGAAAATCCGGATTGAAGTGAAAAATTCATCCGACCAGAAACTAAAACCGGGACTTTTTGCTTTGGTTACAGTATCCAGACAAACCAGACCCTCGGTTTTGTCGGTTTCTTCCCAGTCTCTTATTCATACCGGAACATCAACTGTGGCTGTTATTGCACTTGATGGTGGATATTTTGAACCGAGGAAAGTAGAAACCGGGTTTGTTGCAGACGGTTTTACCGAGATTTTATCAGGACTTCATACCGGAGAAAAAGTAGTGACTACCTCTCAATTCCTGATTGATTCAGAAAGTAACCTGAAATCAGCATTACTGAGAATGTCTGGTCATCAGCATGAAACCCTTACCGGATCAGCCGCTGAAAAGGCAACAGGAAAATCAACCGTTAAAAAAGTTGTTTACACCTGCCCAATGCACCATAACATCATCCGTGATCAGCCGGGCACTTGTCCGATCTGCAAAATGGATCTGGTAAGGAAGGATTTCTGATGCTTGAGAAAATCATTACCTGGTCAGTGAACAACAAGTTCATTGTCATTTTACTTACAGCCGGTGCTATTGGTGCAGGTATCTGGTCAGCCCTGAACACACCTGTTGACGCCATTCCGGATCTGTCGGATGTTCAGGTCATTGTTTACACGCAATATCCCGGTCAGTCACCGGTAACCATTGAAGATCAGGTCACCTATCCGCTTACAACCTCACTTGTTTCAGTTTCCGGATCCAAAACGGTACGGGGTTATTCCTTTTTCGGATATTCACTGGTGTACGTTTTATTTGAAGATGGTACCGATCCGTACTGGGCAAGAAGCCGGGTGCTTGAATATCTGAACACGGCTCAAAAACGGCTACCGGCAGGAATTGTGCCATCACTGGGTCCTGATGCTTCAGGCGTTGGCTGGGTTTTTCAATATACCTTGACCTCACCCACCCGGTCACTTTATGAACTTCGATCGCTGCAGGACTGGTTTCTTAAATATGAACTGGCTTCAGTTGATGGTGTTGCAGAAGTGGCTTCAGTTGGCGGGTACGTTAAACAATATCAGGTGACTGTTGACCCGTTACGACTTGCAACCTACCGGATCACGTTACCCATGGTTCAGATGGCGATCATGAAAAGCAATCAGGATGCCGGCGGAGAAGCTCTTGAGCTTGGCGAAACTGAGTTTATGATCCGTGGCAGCGGTTATCTGAAATCGGAGGATGACATCAGGTCGATTCCGGTTATGACGGATGAAAAGTCTGGAACGCCTATTTTTCTGAAGGATATTGCGGATGTGACAACCGGACCTGAAATGCGCCGCGGACTCATGGAATGGAACGGAGAAGGTGAAGCGGTTGGCGGTATTGTGGTCATGCGCCACGGGCAAAATGCCCTGAAAACCATTGACGGAATCAAGAAAAAACTTGAAGAAATCCGGGCCGGGTTACCGTCAGATGTGACTATTGAAACCGGTTACGACCGGTCAGATTTAATTCTTCGTGCCATAGATACGCTTCGTGAAAAATTACTCGAAGAAATTCTGATTGTCGGGTTGATATCCATTTTGTTTCTTCTTCACGCAAGAAGCGCACTGGTTGCCATTTTCACCCTTCCGACCGCCATCCTGATGGCATTTATCGTGATGAAATGGCAGGGGTTAAACGCCAACATTATGTCTTTAGGCGGAATTGCAATCGCCATTGGAGCCATGGTGGATGCTGCTATCATCATGATTGAAAACACCCATAAGCATCTGGAGCACGAAGCTGAAAAACCAGAGGCAGAACGGCGTGATCACTGGACGGTTGTCCTGGAATCGTCGAAAGAAGTAGGCCCCACATTATTCTGGTCACTGGCGGTAATTACCGTTTCCTTCCTTCCTGTTTTTGCTCTTGAAGCAGAATCCGGCCGGCTTTTTCACCCGTTGGCTTTTACCAAAACCTATTCAATGGCTGCCGCTACTATTCTTTCAGTAACCATCATTCCGATTTTGATGGGATATTTTATCCGGGGAAAAATTTTACCTGAACATAAAAATCCTGTCAACCGGTTTCTGATTCACATTTACCGGCCAGTGATGCATTTTTCTTTAAAAAAACCGGTGATAGTGATTGTGGCTGCGGTGGTTTTGGTTGGGGTAACCTGGTACCCGTTTTCAAAACTCGGAACTGAGTTTATGCCCCCGATGTGGGAAGGTGATATTCTTTACATGCCGACAACGCTTCCTGGAATTTCAGTTATGAAAGCCAGGGAATTACTACAGCAGACTGACAAAATAATCAGATCCTTTCCTGAAGTGGAATCGGTCTGGGGAAAAGCAGGCCGGGCCGAAACTGCCACAGACCCATCCGGTTTGGATATGCTCGAAACCACCATCCGGCTGAAACCGGAATCCGACTGGCGGCCGGGACTGACAAAAGAAAAACTGATTGCAGAACTGAATGAGGCCATTCAGTTTCCTGGGTTAACCAATGCCTGGACCCTTCCGATCAAAACCCGGATTGATATGCTGAGTACTGGAATTAAAACGCCGGTTGGAATTAAAATATCGGGGGCAAATCCGGATTCCCTTCAGGCCATCGGGCAACGGGTAGAAGCGGTGATCAGAACGGTTCCGGGAACGGCTTCTGCCTTTGCTGAACGGGCTGCCGGCGGAAATTATTTTGATATTTCCATCCGCCGTGAAGAGGGTGCCCGCTACGGACTTTCTGTTGAGGATATTCAGGATGTCATCCGAACAGCCATGGGCGGAATGGCGGTAACGACAACCGTTGAAGGACTTGAACGGTACCCGGTTTCTCTTCGTTACAGCCGGGATTTCAGAGATTCACCTGAAGCCCTGATGCGAGCGCTGGTTGCAACCCCTTCTGGAGCTCAGATTCCACTAAATCTGGTTGCTGATTATAAACTGACCAATGGTCCAATGGTGATCCGGACTGAAGATACACGGCCGAATTCCTGGGTTTTCGTGGATCTGACAACGTCAGATATCGTCGGGTACATTGAAGAAGCTCAAAAGACCATCAGTGAACAGATTCAGTTACCTGCAGGTTACAGTTTAATCTGGTCGGGTGAGTTCGAATACATTCAACGGGCAGAACAGCGGCTAAGTGTCGTCATCCCTGTGACGCTTTTACTCATCATCCTGATCCTTTACATCAACACGAAATCAGCGGTTAAAACCAGCATTGTACTGCTTGCTGTTCCTTTTTCGCTGATCGGAGCCATCTGGTTTCTCTGGATTCTGGATTATCACATGTCAGTTGCGGTCTGGGTGGGTTTGATTGCCCTAGCCGGACTTGATGCCGAAACCGGTGTGGTGATGCTGCTGTATCTCGACCGGGCTTATGAGAAAGCAAAACTTGCGGGAACACTGACGTTGACCGGATTAAAAGATGCCATTGATGAAGGAGCCGTTCAGCGTGTCCGTCCGAAAATCATGACCGCAGCGGTGATTATTGCCGGCCTGTTACCGATTCTCTGGAGTACCGGAACCGGTGCCGACGTCATGAAACGGATTGCAGCACCGATGGTTGGGGGTGTGGTAACCTCGGTTTTGCTTGAACTGCTTGTTTATCCGGCGATTTATTTTCTGTGGAAGAAACGAAAAATTCAATCTTGATAGTTTTGATACAGTTTTAACAACTAAAAAAAAAAGGAACAGACAATGAAAACGAAAACTATGCTCCAAACCGGTCTTTTAATGCTTACGTTTGTTTTTTCAGCCAATCAGGTATTGGCACAGACTCCGCCTGATTCTCTGAAATCAAAATCCTGCTGCCAGATGGATCAAAGCGAAAAGGGTGATGGAAAGGCAATGGATTGCAAGGAGAACATGAAAAAGCCAGAGGTAAAAGCAGAAGTTCCTGCCACTGAAATGCCAGTTAAGTCAAAGGAAGCTGCCGTAAGTTACACCTGCCCAATGCATCCGGAAGTTAAAAGTGAAAAACCGGGAAAATGTCCGAAATGCGGAATGAATCTGGAGAAAAAGAAGTAAGACTAAATTCATGTAGAGAAGGAAAATAATCGGATTAAATTGACATTTCCTGTAGATTGTCATAATTTTGTTCATCGATATCCCATAGGGCTTCGGTCTTATGGCGCAAGGGCAACATAGAAATGTGTTGCCCTTTGCATTTAAAAGGATCCCATGAGAACAAATATTTACATTGACGGTTTTAATTTTTATTACAGCTCAGTAAAGGGATCATCCTTTAAGTGGTTGGATTTTAATACTTTATGTAAAAATATTCTCACTGACTCACACCAAATTGAACAAATTAATTACTTCACTGCACGAGTCTCTGGTCGCTTTGCTTCTTCCCAGCCACAACGCCAAGATACTTTTATAAGGGCAATTCAGGCTCATATTCCTAACCTAACAATACACTTCGGTACCTTTCTTAGTCACGAAGTCTCTGCGCCTTTGGCAAATCCTGTTCCTCCAAGGTTTAAAGAAAGAATTATTAAAACCGAAGAAAAAGGATCGGATGTTAATTTAGCAGTTCATATGCTAAACGATGCTTGGAAAAATTCTTATGATTGTGCAGTATTGATTTCGAATGATAGTGATTTTGTGGAAGCCGTTAAACTTGTTAAGTTATTAGGCAAAAAAGTCATAATTTTATTGCACAGGAAAACAAAACAATCACAAATGCTTTGCAGTCATGCCGATGCAGTACTAAGATACTCAGACTCACAATTAGCAATTTCCCAATTACCAAATCCAATACCTGGAACTACAATTAGGAAACCTGCAAATTGATGATTTCTAAAAGCAGCTTTGAAAACAAATGACTCGTAAACCCCATATCGAATCAAATACCCGAATGAAAAACATCTCTGATATAATATCTAAATTGTCTGTTTCTAAATTTCAAAAAGCCAATGGAGCTACAGGTAGGCCATTGAAGGAGGTTATGAAGGACATCAGAAAAAAAATCTGGGAAAAGTCCACCCAAAATCATTCACGTCCGAAGATTTTATAAGACTGAATTTCTTCAGTTAAAATTAACGGAAATTGGCTTCTTGATTCCCTGATATCAGATAGTACTCGTTTTTTGGAACGAATTAAAATTCGTCCAGGCAAAAACCGGCGAATTTTTTTATTGTTGTTAAATTCATTTTGTCTTACTTCATCAGCATGATTTTTGAAGTTAAAACCGTCCCCCCAACTTCAAGTCTGGTAAAATAAATCCCTGTTGAAAGCTCCTTTCCAGAAAAAGAAACGGATTGTTCGCCAACCTGAAATCCCGAATTTTTAACCAGAACCGCAACCGTTTTGCCGGTTATATCCAAAACAGAAAGTGTGACTTTTCCGGCCTCAGGTAAATAAAACCGGATTTGGGTTTCCGGGTTAAACGGATTGGGATAATTTTGAAGAAGAGCAACTTTTTCCGGGCGGATCGTCACAGATAAGATTTTGCTGAAGCTCACCATTCCATCAAGATCAATCTGTTTCAGTCGAAGGGTTACGGGTGACATATCACGGGTTACGGGTAATTCAAATACATAAGATTTCGCTTCGGTTGTGGTTCCATTTCCGGCAAGAAAACCAACCTTTTCCCATTCTGCATCCCGGTCACTGAGCGGAGTCGAAGTGCCCGGTCCCTGATCTTGTCGACGGGCTAACTTCTGCCTTTCTACTTCCCATCCATAATTATTGGTTTCCGTCGCCGTCATCCACTTCAGAATAACCGTTCTTCCAGATTGTGAAGCAGAAAAGGAAACCAGTTCAACCGGAACCGTTCCAGCTCCAAACTGAACATTGTCTAACCCAACCACATCGGGACTTGTGGTATATTCACCCCGGATTTGAATTAAAGTAAGATCTGCCATCACCTGAGCAAACTCTGCTTCAGTTGGGGCTGAACCCGCAAGGGTTGTTTTTTTCCATCCGCCATTAAAAGTCAGCGGGATCTCATAGCGCAGCCACTGGTTGGCAACGCCTGGAAAACCAAGATCAAAGAGCAAATCAAATCCGGCACCCTGAAGTCTGACATCCGCAAGAGCAGTGTTGGCTTCGCCTGTATGACTCACATTGATGTCAAAAAATAGGTTTTCACCAATTTTGCCGGATTGATCGCCTAGAAATTTTGCAGGTGCAGAAAAGTAAAAATATACGCCGGATGAATTGTCGGTAGCTGAAATAAAACCACCCGGATTTCCACCGGTTGAGAAATAATCCGGGTTCGGAAACCGCCTCGCATCGGCAGTGGTTTGCCATCCATCGGCATCGGAATCAAAACCACTGTAAACCTGAGAAAATGAGTCTTCAACCCAACATAAACCCGCACATAAAAGCAAAATCATACTTTTCATCGGCCCATTTCCTGGTATTTAAAGTGAATATTATTTGATTACTCTGATCGAAATTAGGTGATTTTTCCGGGATAAGTCAATACCTGGGATTTAGATTGGATAAAAGGTGGGTTAGAAAGGGTTGCAGAACAAGTAATAAACCCAAACCAAACACTGGAAGAAACTTGTCAAATTGACCTTGCAAATTTCAATTTTGAGAGGTTGTTTCGTTTCGGTTTATTTGCTCCCGTGAAAACTTTTCTGAATTTTAACTACCCTATCAATGTTCTCAAATAGAGCATCCACACAATCTTTGTCCAATTTATCCTTTGATAGTTTTTTCAATAACTCAAATGCATCTTCATTTGTCCATGGAAGTTTGTACGGTCGGGCACTGGTGAGGGCATCAAATATATCTGCAACGGCTATAATTCTTGCTTCAATCGGAATTTCTTTTCCCTTTAAGTGGCTCGGGTAACCACTTCCATCTAAAACTTCATGGTGACAAGCGGCAATATTTCTTAGCACATCAATATATTGAAAGGCATCCAGTCCAAAATTTTCAATCATATCATTTACCAACTCCCGGCCCTTGGTGGTATGTGACTGCATAATCAGGGTTTCTTCAGGAGTCAGTTTACCAGGTTTAAGCAAAATATCATCTGGAATGCCTATTTTTCCGATATCGTGCATGGGGGCGAAAAGAAAGAGGTGTTCAATAAATTCATCGTTAAACTGGTATTTTCCATTCGAAGCCAAATACTGAGCGATGAGACGGGAAAAAGAGGCCATTCTTTCGGTATGTCCGGCAGTTTCAGGATCACGGGAGTGAACCATCCGGTTGGCAGTTTTTAGTGCGCCAAGCAAGGTGTTGATGACCGAAAGTTCATGTGCCACGTGACTGGAAATCAAATGTGCGTGGATATCCAAAATGAAAAGTACATCCTCACTGAAACAATTAACCTGATCAGAATTGAAAAAAATAAACCCAAGAAAATTACCATTCTGATACATAGGCAACGTATAACTTGCTGAAAATCCATCCTTTTTGATGACCTGAGTGTGGTTTTTTAAACCCTGGTCAAATATGGAAAGATCATTTACAACACGCGGACGCCCCATTTTTAAAATATCCTGCAAAGAACTGGCACTCTCCAATTCTGCTTCATACCTGACCAATTCAACCTTCCGTGAATTGCTTGCAATAAACGTTTTTAACATCCCGGTTTTTTTATCGTAGGATGCAACTGCAATTCTTCCAATAAACGGAAATTTTTGTTTTACGCAACCATGAATAACTTCCAGATGAGCGTTGAGAGTACCATTATGATTTAAGCCATCAAGATTGTCATTATGCTGAAACATGAATCAATTCCTTAATCTCTGATTTGCTTCTGACCCATAAGCATAAAATGACCACAATTAATACTTATTTAGTCGGGATTTTTTATATTCAGAATTAAAGATAACCCTTTTTCCCCTATTAAACCGGCATTTCAATCCTAAAAATAGTCCCGACACCTTTCTCTGACGTGACTTCAATTTTTCCTTTCATGGCGTTCACCCAACCCTGTGTGATAAACAGACCAAGACCGGAACCGGTCTCTTTTTCCCGGGTTCGTGAGATTGATTTTTTGTAAAACCGGTTGAAAATGTGGGGAAGATCTGCCTTATCAATTCCTTCACCGGTGTCTTCCAGTTCAAGCTTCAGAATTCCTTCTTTTACCGAAGCTCTCATCATAATTTTTCCGCCCGGCGATGTATGCCGAAGAGCATTCTGAAACAGATTTCTAAGAATTTGGATCAGACGAAGCGAATCAGTTTCAACTTCTCCGGTTTCGGGGGAATGAACAACACTGAATTCAATTCCTTTTTCTTCACAGGATTGGCTGAAGGCGTGACCCAGTTCGTGAAGCAGTTCAGGTAACCAGATAATTTCATGGTTCAGTTCAACCTGATTATTTTCAATCCGGGTCAGGTCAGTCAGATCACGGATGAGTTTCTGAAGATATTGAGCTTCGGTCAAAGTCACTTTCAGCCGGGTGTACGTCCACTCATCCAACCCCGTATCAGTCCGGTCAAGAATATACTCCAGATAGGCCACAATCGTCGCCAGCGGGGTTTTGATATCGTGCGACACATTGGCGATGAGTTCTTCCTGAAATTGATGGGTTTCCTTCAGTTTGGTAATCTGATCCCTGATTCTTTCAGACATTTGATTGAGTGTGGTTATCAGCGGATCCAGCTCGAGGTAACCTACCGGTTCGAGATTGATTTCATAATCACCTGCGCCAATTTTTCTGATGGGTTCTTTCAGATTCTGAACAGGTTCCAGCAATTTTTTCTGCATCATCCGGGAAAGAAACCAGGCTGCGAACAGGTTCACTGAGACAAAAAGAAAAAACAGTAAAAGTCTGGACTGGAAAGGAATGAAAATGCCGTCTGCACTGGTTTTGATAAAAGGTGAAAGAACCAGATAGCCGGTGATTTTATTTTCACGGTCAACCATCGGAACGCAGGCGATGCTTTTCCGGGGGAAACCATGAAGCGCAAACAACCCGGCGTAATGAAAAAACACGTCATCCTGCTTCAGTGTATCCGGACGGAAATCAGACAGGTTCAGTCGCCCGGTTGATTCCCGTTCAATGATCCAGTTCAATAAAAACATCGATCTGGGTTCGTAGGGGGATGGATAAAGGGTATCGGTAAGTTCCAGATTCAGATTATAAACCCAAAGGGTATCTTTCAGCATAGCGGTGATTTTACTTTTGCTGTCCGCAGAAAAAACAATTTCGCCGGAATCCCCATTTCCGGGTTCGGCCATCCTTGAAATCCATTTCATTTTATATTGAAGTGCCTGATGAACCGAATCCCGGATAGTCGAATAAGTGAGTATAAAAAAGGCAGCAAAGGTGATTCCGGTTCCGGCAAGGAAAAGCAGAAGCAGCCTTGTGTACAAAATCCGGGAAAGAGAGCGGGGTTTCATGACTCTTTTCCTGACGACATTTTATACCCGATTCCCCAGATGGTTTTAATATATTCAGGTTCTGATGGGGTAGGTTCAATTTTGGAGCGGAGACGGGTGACGGCTGTATCGACAGCCCGGTCAAAATTCTGCCCCGGTTCTTTCCAGACTGACTGAAGAAGCTGTGCCCGGGTAAAAACCCGGTTTGGATTTTCTGCAAAAAGGACAAGCAGATCAAATTCTGTAGCCGTTAATTCTACCAGACTTCCCTTTACCCGGACTTCACGGGTTTCCTTGTTGATCTCGATGGATTTTAATTTCAGGACAGGTGAAACAGAAACCGGTTCTGCAGAAGCCCGCTGACGGCGAAGGTTGGTTCTGATCCGTGCAATCAGTTCATAATAGGAAAAAGGTTTGGTGACGTAATCATCAGCACCCATTTCGAGTCCGCGCACGCGGTCAATTTCATTTTCACGACTGGTTAACATAATGATGGACAGAAGGGGATGTTTTTCACGGACCATCCGGCAGAGATCAAACCCGCTGATTTCCGGGAGCATCACATCCAGAATCACCACATCCGGTGAAAACTCTTCAATACGATGAAGAAGTCCACGGCCATCTGGCAGGGCAAGAACTGTAAACCCTTCATCCTGAAGCCGTTCTGCAATCAGGGAACGAAGCTGCTGATCATCTTCAACCACCAGAATCTTTCCGTGTGAAAGTGCCATGATGAATCTCCGTTTTTATGCAAGATACTATCCTTTTAATTTAATTTTCTGCCTGTAACCTGCCTGTTCCCAAATTGAAATAGTTTTGTAACAATTCAGCCTGAGTACCTCTTTTCAATGTGATACAAATCGCAGAATCCGGCCAAATTCCGGTTGTAACGATTCTGACACAATTCAGTCATGATTTTGAAATCGGGGTTCCTGAATTTTGTTCCACCAAAAACAAATCGGAGAAAAAATGAAAGCCCGTGTTATTTATCCAGCCTATTGCCTTGCCGTTTATATTGCCTTTTCAGGTTGCGATCTGAAGAAGGATGAACTGAAGGAAAAATTTTCAGAAGAACGTGCACAAAGCGTCGCAGAAAATGTGATGACCGATTATATCACCAATGATCTTGCCTATCAGGATGCCGTTCAGTTTGCCCAAACCGGGAAACTGGTGAATTTACCCGGCGGAGGTCTTGCCAAAATTGCAGTTCCTGATACCCTTCCGCTTACCTTTAATCCGGCTGATTCTTCGTGGGCAATTTCGGTGACGAAACCAAAAGGATCGTTTACCTATTCGCTTTTTCTGTACAATAAAAACGGGAAAAAGCAGACCCTTTATGTGAAAGGAAATACCCCGGTTTCAACTTATTCTTTAAAATGGACAACCGTTGCCGGAATCCGTTTTTCACGGACGGGTTCTTATCAGTCCGCGAATACATTCACAGCTTCAAGTGATTTAAAAACTGCCGTAACCATGACTGGAGTCAATGAAAGTGCGACCCAAGTTGTGGTAAATGGTTCAGGAAGTGATACCACTTTTTCCTCATGGACCGGAATCCAGGGAAAGAAACAGGAATCCAACTCCAAACTGACTTATACTTACAAGGATCTGACCTTCCCGAAATCTTCAGATACCTCTTACTTTCCTGTTAGTGGTTCTGCTCTTTACAACATATCCCACACGTTTGCCCATTCGTTCAGTGATTCAGCAACTGAAAATGGAAAAACCGTCACAACAACTGCCACCATTACTTTTACCGGCGGAAAAACGGTAACCATCACTGTTGATAAGTATACCTTTTTATTAAACCTTGAAACTAAAACTTTAACCCGGGTTGAAGACTAATCGTCTTACTCCCGGGCAACTCAATCAGGAGCCGGTCAAGCCAGCCGGCCACTGATTTTCAAACCAAATAACCTGATTAAAATGGATACAGCCGACCAATTTACCTTCAACAAACTTGCCTGCCTCTATCTGGGAGGCGAAGCTTTTTATTCCAATCCCTCCAAACCAGTTCTTTTTACCACCACAGATTTTTTAAAAGTGAAAAGAAATCACTGGGAGGAAGCGGTATATTATCTTGAATTCAACCGGGTTCCGGTTCTGGATGAGGCAGCAAGGCAGCAATTACTTGGATCTTATTTGCTGCTTTCCCTTCCGTGGGATTCGGGAAGCCGTTATGATTTTATTCTTAAAACAGATTTCTATTCTCATGACCAATTTTTTTCCTCTGAGGAAAGATTAAAAAAACTGACCCACGAATTGCGACCCCATGGACCTGATTTGCTGAGCGGGTTAAAACCGGACACATTTTTAGAGCTGATATCAACAGTTACCCGGTATTATATCTGAGCGTGTTTTTTGAGGGGGAATTTTGCGGAAATGGGAACCGGCACCTCGATAAACCGATCCCGGTTCCCGGTATCGGCACTCGGTGACCGGGAAATGACGACCTGAGATTCGGAAAATGGTCTCCGAGTGATCCCGTCCCGAGAAACGGGATCGGGATTTTACCGAGGAGACAAATGGCTAAGAAAACAAAAATGCCGGTCTGAAAACCGGCATTTCAATTGAGCGGGCGACGAGGTTTCCCGATTCTCGGGACGACATTCACCCTGGGAAGCTTAAAACAAAAATGCCGGTCTGGAAACCGGCATTTCAATTGAGCGGGCGACGAGGTTTCCCGATTCTCGGGACGACATTCACCCTGGAAAGCTTAAAACAAAAATGCCGGTCTGAAAACCGGCATTTTTAATTGAGCGGGCGACGAGGTTCGAACTCGCGACATTCAGCTTGGGAAGCTGACACTCTACCAACTGAGTTACGCCCGCGAACTCTGCAAATATAGAGTCCGGGGAGGTGAACTTCAATCTGAATTTTACTTTTTCAGAAACTCCAGATTTTTGCGGATGAGGTCCTTCCTCTGTTCAACACAAAGTGAACTGCGAAGTGCATCAGGAGGCGTGTTCAGCACATAATCAAGCAGCTGATCAACGGTTGAAGTTGCCAGGTGCATACGGGTATCGCTCGACGCATAATAAATGAAAACTTCTTTTTTATCATTCACAATCCAACCATTGCTGAACGTCACGTTTGATACATCACCAACACGTTCTTCACCTTCCGGAGCAATAAAATGTCCGCCTGGTTTTGCAATCACTTTTGAAGGATCTTTCAGATCTGTCAGGAACATGTAAAGCACATAACGAAGTCCGGCAGCCGTATTTCTAACACCGTGAGCCAGTTGAAGCCAGCCTTTTTCCGTTTTGATGGGAGCAGGCCCCATTCCGTTTTTCACTTCTTTGATGGTGTGATAAATCCGTTCGTCAACAATGGTTTCTTTTTTCACCACAGCCGGGTTCATCGAATCTGACAATCCCCAACCGATTCCGCCACCGGAACCTGTGTCAATAAATCCATCCTGAGGACGGGTGTAGAACGCATATTTTCCGTCAATAAATTCCGGGTGAAGCACAACATTCCGTTGCTGGGGTGACGGAGTTTTCAAATCAGGCAGACGTTCCCAGGTGATCAAATCTTTGGTGCGAACCAATCCGCCCTGAGCTGTTGCAGAAGACAAATCACCACGGGCTGCAGCGGGATCTTTTCTTTCCGTGCAGAACTGTCCGTAAATAAAACCGTCTTCGTGGGCAACCAGGCGCATGTCATACACATTGGTATCAGGATCATCTGTCTGAGGAAGGGTTACCGGGTAGTCCCAGAACGTGAAATGATCAATGCCGTTTGGAGATTCTGCAATGGCGAAGAACGATTTCCGGTCAAGACCTTCAACCCGAACACACAAAACATATTTTCCTTTCCAGAGAATCGCACCGGAATTGAAGGTACAGTTTATACCCAGTCTTTCCATCAGGAAGGGGTTGGTTTCCGGATTCAGATCATATTTCCAGAAAAGCGGAACATGATCATTTGTGATGATCGGGAATTTATAGCGGGTATAAACTCCGTTTCCCGGAAGCACCGGTTCGTTTTTACGGTTTACCATTTCAGCATGAGCCGTCTGGAGTTGTTTTAATCGGGTTTCGAAAATTTTTGACATGGCTGTTCAGTGATAAGTTATATGTGATAAGTGGTAAGTGGTAAAACCGGGCACTTTGTTCTTCGATACACCGAATCTGTTTATCAGATTCGGCACTCAGAATGACACGCACAGTGTCCGGTTTTTAGTTACAAGTTTTATTCAGCGATTTTATTATGTTCTGCACGGCGAAGGTCAAGATCGGCTGTGATTTCGACGAGTTTCTTTTCGCTGAGCGGATAAATGAAAATAAACACAACCGACAGAACCGTTCCGACTGCAGGGAAGAAACTTAGCAT
>Ga0209460_1000233_pt1 | contig 66950 bp, 54 predicted proteins | sample EBPBio132013_DNA_FD_185868 | JGI IMG/M metagenome (GOLD analysis project Ga0209460, IMG submission 185868) | Wastewater treatment Type I Accumulibacter community from EBPR Bioreactor in Madison, WI, USA - Reactor 2_5/13/2013_ DNA (SPAdes)... | ecosystem: Engineered > Bioreactor > EBPR >... | reverse complement strand
AAAAAAAAAAAAGAAAAAACATAAAAAAACATAAAAAATACACCATTTAAATATAATTTTTACCTTTTGTTTAATATTTGTTTTATTTTTCCGATAATTAACAAGCAATTATGTCAATAAATAAAGAGTTAATAGAACCATTTAAAAACTTAGAGTTACTTGCAAAACAAGTGGTAGAAGGTTTTATTACAGGATTGCATAAAAGCCCATTTCATGGATTTAGTGTAGAATTTGCTGAACATAGATTGTATAATAAAGGAGAGAGTACCAAGCATATAGATTGGAAATTGTTTGCACGAAGCGATAAATTATTTATTAAACGTTACGAAGAAGAGACAAACTTAAGATGCCAATTAGTAATTGATTCGTCAACAAGCATGAACTTCCCTTTGGGTGTTGAAAATAATAAATTACGGTTTAGCATTAATGCAGCTGCAGCATTATGTGAGTTATTAAAACAACAACGAGATGCTTACGGCTTAACTATTTTTAGCGATGAAATTAAAAGTCATTATACAGCAAAAAGTAGTCCGTTACATCAAAAAATTATTTTTAACGAATTAAATAATTTAATTGAAAGTAAAAATACATTATCTAAAACTAATGCTATTAGTGCATTAAATCAAGTTGCAGAGGTTGTTCATAAACGCTCATTAATTATTATTTTTAGCGATATGTTTGATTCGACTGATGATATTGAACAGTTATTTTCTGCATTACAACATTTAAAGTATAAAAAACACGAGGTTGTACTATTTCATGTAGTTGATAAATCAAAAGAATTAGAATTTAATTTTGAAAATAAGCCTTATCATTTTATTGATTTAGAAAGTGGCGAAGAGGTAAAACTAAATCCAACTCAAGTAAAAGACGCTTATTTAAGTCAAATTAATACATTTTACAACAATTTAAAAGCAAGGTGTGGAATGTATAAAATAGATTTTATTGAAGCCGATATAAATAAAGGGTTTAACGAAATACTATATACTTACCTCGTTAAAAGAGCAATGATGATGTAATTATTTTGAAAATTGTTATATGTATAGTTACAAGTTTCTGTTTACTTTATTTTAATAATGGTAATGCTCAAATTCAATTAAAACATGATACTTTAAAAATTTCCGAATTTTTTAAAATTGCCGATAATCATAAGAAAAATTTTAATTATGACTCAAGCCTTTTTTACCTTAATAAAGGTTTAAAACTATCAAAACAAGCAAAACTAAAAAAACAAGAAGCTCTAGCTTTTGGAAAATTAGGAATTGTTTATTCTGCACTTAGTGATTTTGATAATTCATTATTGTTTCACAAAAATAGCTTAACTATAAAACAACAATTAAATGATAAAAAAGGAATAGCGAATTCTTTAAATAATATTGGGGATGTTTATTACCATTTAGCAAATTACACCGAAGCGCTTTCATATCAATTTAAATCTTTAAAATTAAAAGAAGAACTTGATGATTTATATTCAATTGCAACATCTTACAATAATATTGGAAGTATTTATCATGCTTTAAAAAATTATGATGAAGCAATTAATTTTCATAAAAAATGTTTAGAAATAAGAGAAAAATTAGACGATAAAAATAACGTGGCTATGTCATATGGAAATATAGCTATAAATTATAATGGTCAAAAAAAATATCAAGAAGCATTAGATTATCAAAACAAAGCAGTCAAAATTTATACCGAAACTAATAATAAAAAAGGATTGTGTATAGTTTATGGTAATATTGGTACAACCTATTATCATTTACAAAATTATATTAATGCAATTGAATATTATAAAAAAAATTTAGAAATTAATGAGCAAATAAATGATAAAAAAGGAATTGCAAACAGTTATCATAATATAGCAAATGCCTATATAAAAATAAATTCGATAAAAGAGGCAAGAACTAATTTAAACAAATCGATACAAATTGCAAATGAAATTAAAGGGATTGATTTAATTAAAAATAATTTTTATACTAACAGTGCTTTGTTAACCATTGAAGGTAATGATAAAGAAGCTTTAGTTAATTTTAAAAATTATCTTCAATTACAAGATAGTATTTTTAATATTGAAAACGATAGGAAAAACACAAAAACAGCATTACAATATGAGTTTGATAAACAACAAGCTATTAATGAAGCTGAATTTGACAAACAACTTATTTTATCTGATGCTAAAAATCAAAAAAACAAATTATTACTCGAAAAAAACAAACAATCGCTTTTAATTTTAAATCAAGAAAATGAATTAAAAAAATTAGGCTTGTTAAAATCTCAACTTGAATTAAAACAAAGTAAGTTAGAAAAACAAGCTGTAATAAATGAATCAATAAAAGAAAATTCACAAAAAAAATTAATAATAAATTTTATTATTTGTATAGTAATTTTGCTAATAATTGTAATTGCATTAATAACTCGAAGTTTAATAATTAACAGAAAAAATAATGCTTTAATTAAACAAAATTTAAATGATAAAGAATCTCTTTTAAAAGAGATTCATCACAGAGTTAAAAACAATTTACAATTTATTTCTAGTTTATTAAGCATACAATCTCGATTTATTAAAGATGAAAAAGCATTAGAAGCAATTAATGAAAGTAAAGAACGCTTGCTCTCAATTTCATTACTTCATCAAGAATTGTATCAAAATGAAGTGTTGCAATTAATTGATGCCAATTTATATTTACAAAAATTGTGTAATGCAATTAAACAAACATTCGATCAAAGCAAAAACATACAATTAATTTTTAAAAGTAATGCTAATGTAATACTTATGGATGTTGAACAATTAATGCCATTAGGTTTAATTGCAAACGAACTAATTACTAATAGTTACAAATACGGATGTACAAATATAGCACCAGTTATAAATGTTGAGTTGTTTAAAAACTCAGATGAGGTAAATTTTGAAGTAGCAGATAACGGTGTTGGATTTAACAATGAAATTGATTTTAAAAAATCATTAGGATTTAAATTAATTAATTTATTTTGTCAAAAAATAAAAGCAAGTATTACTACTAAAAATAAAAATGGAGCTTGTGTTTTAATTAAATTTAAACTTAAAAATGAAAAGTAATTTAAAAATATTAGTGGTTGAAGACGACCCTATTATTGCAGATGATATTTGCGCTTGTTTAATTGAAAATGAATACCCTTCTGTAAATTGTGCGTTTAATTATGATGAAGCCATTGCTCAGCTTTCACAAAATCAATTTGATTTTGTGTTTTTAGATATTAATTTAAATTCTAAACACAGTGGTATTAATTTAGCAATACATATTAATGAAAATTATTTAATTCCTTTTTGTTACATCACTTCTTATGCAGATGTTAACACAATTCAAGAAGTTAAAAAAACATTTCCAGTTGGATATATTGTTAAGCCTTTTAACCAAAAAGAAATTCCTATTGTAATTGAAATAGGACTAGAAAATTTTTATAAACCTCAGTTAAAACAAACTATTTCAATTCAAAAAATAAACAAAATTACTACTTCCGAAATTAGCCAACGAGAATACGATGTAATTTTGAAAATGTTAGACGGTAAAAATAATACTGAAATAAGTAACGAACTTTTTGTCTCAATAAACACTATTAAATCTCATTTAAAAAATATATTTGTAAAACTTAATGTTAGGTCTCGAAGCGAAGCTATTAGTGTTATAAATAACATTTAAGATAATATCATGTATTAAAAGCAAAATCACCCAAAGGGGTGAAGTAATTGTTTCTTTTCAATTCTATTTTTACAAAAAAAATCAGATATGAAAAAATTATATTTTGCAATAGCAATATTTTTAACAGCAAAGCTTTTTGCTCAAAATTTTAATCCAACCTCGTTTACAAATGATGGCTATCCTTTTACAATGGGATTCCCTTCAAAAATTGAAAAATCAATAAAGCCATCTGCAGCTGATACACTTATGATGGCTTATTCAACAAGTAATGGCGCAACTTATGTGTTTTCTATTAGTAAAGTTTCATCTAAAAGTTTTGCCGAAAAAACCTTACCAGGAATAATAAAAAGATTAGAAACAAAGGCTACAAAAGTTGATTTAAAAACAAATTCATCTGTAATTGGTAATGCAACAACCTTATTAAATTACATAAACGATAAAGGTACTTTTATTACCATCCATATTTTTAATATTGATAGATATATTATACAAGTTTATACTATGAATAAATCTGGTTATTTTAGTGATAACCAAAACAATGTTTTTTTTAGTACCCTTGTTTACCAAACAGGAGGTAGAGAATCTAATACAAACAACACTTCAACATCGCCAGTTGTAAATACAACTTCACAAAATAACAGCACTCCTGTAATTAATAACTCTCAAAATCAACCATCTAACATTGTAACTAATACAAGTAATTCTGTTTGGAATGTAAATGATAGGGCAGAAATATATGATACTAAAGAACGTAAGTGGTTTGGTTGTATAATTTTAAAAGTTAATTCAAATGGTACTTATAAAATTGGCTATGATGGATATAGCGAAAACTATGATGAAGATGTAACAGCCGATCGTTTAGCTAAACCAACATCAAACACTACGCCCACTTTTCCAAAATATGTAAAAGCAATAAAAGGACAAAAAATTACATTTAAAGGTAATATTTCTTCGGGTGAAATAATGGAAGATTTAGAATGGGCAGAATTAAGTACAATGGCTTGTTGGGTAGGTATAAGAAATGTTGAATTTGAAGGTAAACATGTGGCTTATTGGTTTGATTTACCTAAAAAATCAATAGTAAAAATTACTGTTACTCCAACAAGTCCAAGTACACGCATAAACATATATGGTTATAGTGGTTTTGATTTTGTAAAAGTACCACCTCAAGTTAGCCGTTGTACAACTTGCGAAGCATCTTTTCCTGAGTGGATTGGCCAACCAAATTTAAGCGAACCTGCTGTTTCTCAAACTATCGAATTTAACGCAACTACAATTCGTAATAGAATTTATTTTGCTGTTGCAGGCGCGAAAAATGTGCTACAAGGCGATTATACAATAACTATAGAATTACAATAAAATGAAAAATACATTTAAATTTTTAATTGTTGCAATTATTTTTGGTTGTGCATGCAATTCAAACTCATCAAAACTTAGTGGCGTATGGAAAATGTATTCATACAAACGTACAAATGATACAACTGAACAAATTCAAAATGAAAATAGTTCAAATGAATACATCGCATTTCATAAAGGTTCTTTTTTAAAATATTCAAATGATAACTGCACCTCAAGCGATTGGTTTAAATTTGGAAGAAAGCTTGAATTAACTACCGACACTATAAAAGGTTTTTCAAAAGAAAAAGACTTTGAACATATAATGCATGATAAATTTTCTTACAAATTAATAAACGACAGTACACTTCAACTTGGTATAATATATGATAATAAATTAATAGAAACTCGTACTTATAAATACAATGGAGATTTTATTGATTAGTTAGTTAAATTTGTGAAATTAGATAATCTAAAAAAATTCATTTAAGGCCAATTTAAACCAATGCGTATAGCTGTTTGGATTGTTTTGAATTTCTTTTTTTATGTCGATTAAATTAATCCATTTGTAATTACAAACTTCTTCAACATTTATTACTGGGTGTTTATTGTATGTTCCAATTAAAATGTAATCAAATTCGTGCTCAATTAAATTATTTTCGAATTTAACTTTATAAACAAAGTTTGTTTTAATTGTTAACTCTGTTTTAAATCCCATTTCTTCTTGCAATCTTCTGTTAGCTGCCGTTAAAATTTCTTCACCAGGTTTTGGGTGGCTGCAGCAAGTGTTTGTCCATAAACCAGCGCTGTGATATTTAGTTAAGGCTCTTTGTTGTAACAATAGTTCGCCAGCATCATTAAAAATAAATATAGAAAACGCTCTGTGGAGCAAGCCTTTTTCATGAGCTTCTATTTTTTCCATAGTTCCTAAAAAGTTATCCTTTTCATCAACCAATATAACTTCTTCAATCATGTAAATTTTATTATTAAAAAAGCCGTCTTTTAAAAGACGGCTTTTTAGGTAGAGGTCCCGAGCGGATTCGAACCGCTGTAGGAGCTTTTGCAGAGCTCAGCCTAGCCGCTCGGCCACAGGACCTTTAATTTTAAGGAGTACAAAAATACAAATATTTTCAATATTAAAAACGTTTTTAAAACTATTTATTTTTAATAAAACATTAGAACTATAAATTTAACTTAAAATTCATAAAAAATAAACAATTTTAAACAACTTTATTGAAATAAGAAGTAATTTTATGGCATATAAAACAACATGAAACATTTAGTCGCACCTTCGGTATTATCAGCAAATTTTGCTAATTTACAAGCAGATATTGAACTAATTAATAAAAGCGAGGCAGATTGGTTTCATGTAGATGTTATGGATGGTGTTTTTGTGCCAAATATTTCGTTTGGATTTCCGGTAATAAAAGCGCTTAAAAAGTTCGCTAAAAAACCATTAGATGTTCATTTAATGATTGTTGACCCAGATAGATATGTAACAGCTTTTAAAGAAGTAGGGGCAGATATTTTAACAGTGCATTTAGAGGCATGTACACATTTACATAGAAGTATTCAAAACATTAAAAATAATGGAATGAAGGCTGGAGTTGCAATAAATCCGCATACTAACGTTGAATTATTAAGAGATTGTATTGCTGATATTGATTTGGTTTGTTTAATGAGTGTAAACCCTGGGTTTGGAGGCCAAAAATTTATAGAAAACACCTATTTAAAAGTATCTAACTTAAAAAAAATAATTTTAGAAACTAAAAGTAAAGCATTAATTGAGATTGATGGAGGGGTAGATTTGAACAATTATAAAAAGTTAATAGATTGTGGCGCAAATGTATTGGTTGCAGGTAATACAGTGTTTGGAAGTCAAAATCCAATTCAAACAATAAGTGATTTAAAAAAATAAAACATAAATTAAGCAAAAAAATTGCTTTATATAAAGTAGCATAGTATATTAGTAACTTAAAATCAAAACAATGGATCCACTAAAAGAAAAATTTAAAGCAAAAGCCGAAGTGCTTGCTGCTGAAATTAAGGATATTATTAAAAATAATGGTGATGTTAAATTAGGTGAAATCACCGTAGCTCAAGTGTACCAAGGTATGCGCGGTATGGTTGGGATGGTTACAGAAACTTCTAGATTAGATCCTGAAGAAGGAATACGATTTAGAGGATATTCAATCCCTGAATTAAGAAAGGCTCTTCCTAAAGCACCAAATGGATCGGAACCTTTACCTGAAGGAATTTTTTATTTAATGTTGGTAGGAGAATTACCAACACAAGAAGATGTTAACTTTATTACAACAGAGTGGACAAAACGTAATAATGTTCCTAAACACGTTTTTGATGTTATAGAAAAATTACCTGCAGATACGCATCCGATGACTCAATTTGTTGTTGGTATTATGGCTATGCAAACCGAAAGTTTGTTTGCTAAAGCATACGCTAATGGTATGAGTAAAAAAGAATACTGGGATTATGCATACGAAGATAGTATGAACTTAATAGCTCGTTTACCTCGAATTGCAGCATATATTTACCGCAGAAAATACAAAGGTGGTATTCATATTGAGCCAGATCATAAATTAGATTGGGCAGCAAATTTTGCTCATATGTTAGGTTACGATGCAGTTGATTTTAAACGTTTAATGCGTTTATATCAAACAATACACGTTGACCATGAAGGTGGAAACGTATCTGCACACACTACACATTTAGTTGGCTCTGCTTTAAGCGATCCTTATTTAGCTTTTGCTGCAGGAATGAATGGCTTAGCGGGTCCATTACATGGTTTAGCTAATCAAGAAGTGTTAGGTTGGATTATGGAGTTGAAAGAAAATTTAGGTGGAGGCTTACCAACTAAAGAACAAATTGCAGATTATATTAAAAAAACATTAACAGAAGGAAAAGTTGTGCCAGGTTACGGACATGCCGTTTTACGTAAAACAGACCCTAGGTTTACAGCTCAGCAAGATTTTTATAAAACTTGGATAAAACACGATGACATTTGTGAAATTGTACAAATGGTTTATGAAGTTGCTCCTCCAATTTTAGAAAGTACAGGAAAAATTAAAAATCCTTGGCCTAATGTAGATGCACATTCTGGTGCTTTATTAGTACATTATGGTATGCATGAGCATGATTTTTATACTGTATTATTTGGTGTAAGCCGTGCATTAGGTGTTTTAGCGAGTTTAATTTGGGATAGAGCTACTGGTTCTCCAATTGAAAGACCAGGTTCTTTAACTACAGATAATATTAAAGCTAAAATTAAAGCAGCAAAAGAAGCGGCTAACTAAGTTGTACTACAATTTAAAAAAAACGACTCAATAATATGAGTCGTTTTTTGTTTTTTAGCAATACCTATTTTATTTTGATTTCATAAAAATGCATGCTCCAAGTACAATTTAAACAATCTTGTGTGCTTTTTGGTTTTTTTAAACCTTCAGCATATATTAATTTTCCCTCATCCATTGCCTTAGGTGCTAATTTAAATTTATCTGTAACTTCATTTCCTTGCGCATCTGTGTATCTGTTACCTATTTCAAATTTTACAGTATTTGTTTCAGATAAGTTTGTAATTTCTACATAGTAATGGCAAGCTAACATTACTCTTTTTTTAAATTTAATTCTAATTGAAATTGGTGCAGTTACCCCATCTTTTGAGCTTAAATTTGTTTTAATTGGTTCTGACCAATTTTCATCTCCATTTTTAAAAGTAAAATTTTCCCCATTAAATACCCCTATGTTTTGAGATTTAATGTTAATTGAAAATAAAAAAAATAGACATAAAATTAATTTTAGATTTGTTTTCATAGTTTAAAGTTTAATTGGTTTATGGGGATAAAAATATTTTAATAAATGACTTAATACAATCACCATTTAGTAGTAATTTTACAATAAGTAAAATATTTTATAGATTGGGCCTTTAAATCTGAAAAAAGATTTTTTTTAAGAAGTATTTATTTTTAATTTATATTATAACTTAATTTAAATATTAAATAACCTATTGGATTATAGCCAATATTAAATTTAGTTGAAATTGTAGAAGATTTATAATTAATTAATGTGAATTTTGAATATGCAAACTTATGTAAATATGAAATCCCGAGTGTAGTTTTTTTTAATTTTTTTTGTAAAGTTAATCCATTAAAAATTCCATACTCTTCCCATTTATTTAATAAAGTATTTTCAAATTTATTTTTATATCTCATTATTGAAAATTTACTATTAAATAACAGTTCTATGTTTGAATTATAACTTTTTAATTTATAATCATATCCAATGTAATAATTTGTAAAAGGTAATATTGGATATGAATTTCCTAAAATAGCACCAATTGAAACATAATGTTTATTTATATTCCCACTAAATTCAGGATTTAAACCTAAATTCAATACCCCATTTTTATTATCAAAATTATTATAATTTATAAATGTTACGGGATTTATACATACAGCATACTTAATGTCATTAGTTTTATTAGTTTGAGAATTTATATTTAAACTCAATATAAAACATAAAAAAATAATTATTTTAAAAATTCTGCATGAAAACATATGATTTAAATTAAATTTATTTTTTTTCATTTATCTTAAATTCAGTCCTTCTATTTATTTTGTGTTCATCGTCAGTACACTCAATATTATTTCCACATTTATTTAAAAGTTTAGTTTCTCCATAACCAACAGCCGTTAATCTTTTTTTATCAATTCCCTTATTAATTAAATAATCAACCGCGGTTTGCGCTCTTTTTTTAGATAAAGTTAAATTAAATGCATCGCTTGCTTTACTATCTGTATGCGAACTTAATTCAACAATTAAATTAGGATTAATTTGCATTACAGAAATTACTTTATCCATAATTTTTATTCCTGCTTCATCTAATTTAAAATCGCCACTGGCATAATAAATATTTTCAATAATAGTTAATTCTTTTAGTTGTTTGTTTTTCAATTCTAATACCTCTAACCATGGGTCATCTACAACAAACTCGCCTAAATTTTGTTTATCAGATTCTAGAATTTTGAATTTAAATTTGCCATCAATACTTTTATCAATTACTTTATAAATTTTACCTCTTGCATCTGCAATAAAAATTCTGGTTACATTTTTTAAAGCGGGGTCATTTTCATCTGCTTCAAAAATATAATTTTTATCTGCTTTTAAATTTCTAAAATTAAATTTTCCATTTTCTGAAGTTTTTAATTCGTGCAAAGCAGTTTCATTTTCGGCAAGCAATTTAATTTTTGTAAATGCTATTGGTTTTTTATTTTGATCATAAACATACCCATACAAATCCATAATTAAATCTTCATCATTAACATTCATTTCAGATAAAGTGGTTTTATCAGAACTTAATATTTTAAAGTTAAATTTTTCTTTTCCTTTATAAAATGTTTTTAGCACCTTACCACTTTTGTTTGTTAAGGTAATTTTTGTGTTTTCGGGCAATGTTATATCTTCTTCTTCTATGCTAATTAAATAATTTTGATCGGCAGGTATATTTCTAAACGCAAAAGCACCAAATTCATTTGTTGTTGTTTCTTCAATTACATCTCCATGATCGTTAACTAATTTTATTTTGGTGTTTTTAATTGCTTTACTTGGATTTTCGCCATATAATAAATTTCCGGCTAAAGTTAAATCGTCGTCAGTAAATAAATCGGGTAGGGCATTAGGGTCTGCGGGTAAATTTTTGAAAAGAAATTTTTGATTAAAACCTTTGTTTGTAATACGTTGTATAACCCCATTTTTATCAGCATAATAATAATGGGCTTTACCTGTAAATTGAGGATCAGTTTCATCTATGTAAATCATATATTTTTTATCAGCTTCTAAGTTTTTAAATTCAAAACTTCCATTTGATGAAGTATTGGTGCTATCTAAAATTTTACCATTATTATCTAATAATTTTAATTGAACATTTTTAGCAGGATTGTTTAAGTTTTCTGTTAATAAAATGGCACCATTTAAAATCATTGATTTGTCTTTAAATTCAAACTTATAAATATCATCTTTACCTTTTCCTCCAATTCTGTTTGAAGAGAAATAGCCAACACTATCGTTTTCGAAAGTAATACCAAAATCGTCGTAACTACTGTTTAGATTTAAACCCTCGTTTCTAATTAAAACCCAAACACCGTTAGTTTGTTTGGCAGAGTATATATCTAAACCTCCAAAACCTGGTAAACCAGTTGAAGAAAAATATAATATATTATTACTTTTTACATTCGGAAACATTTCATCGCCAGTTGTATTTATATCTGGACCTAAATTTTTCGGTTTACTCCATCCATTCGTTTCTTTTACGCAATAATAAATATCTTTTCCTCCCATACCACCTGGCATATCGCTTGTAAAAAATAACATATTACCATCATCACTTATACTTGGGTGTGCAACAGAATATTCATCACTATTATATTGAAATGCAATTACATTTCCCCATTTAGTATCTTTACCTGTAGCGCTATATATTTTTGCACGATTTATAAAACTATTTTTTAAATCGTTATTAGTGCGTGTAAAATATAAAGTTTGACCATCTTTAGTTAAACAAGCAGGCCCATCGTGATAATTTGAATTTATTTTTTTATTTAAAGATTTAGTTTTTTTAAATAAATTGTTTTTAATTTCTACGGTGTACATATTTAAAAAGGGTTGACCGTTTAAATCATTATTATTAAAATCAACAAAGTTAAATTCTGTTTTTTCGGCAACGTAATACAGTTTGTTGTTTTGATAAATTGGAGAAAATTCGGAATTTATTGTATTAATTTTTTCTACTGCTTTGGTTTCATACTCAATTGGTTTACTGGTGTAATATTTAATTTCTTTACAAAATTTTAATGCATTTTTTGCATTACTGTTATTTGGATTTGTTTTTAAAAAATTTTGATATTGTTCCGCAGCTTCGGTGTATTTATTATTAATTTTTAAAACTTGTGCGTAATTATAATAGTCGTTATTATCAGGAAAATTGCCTAAAGCTAATGCTTGTTGAAAAGCTGTTTCGGACAGTTGATAATCGTTAATTGTTTTATATGCGTTTGCAAGTTTTATTAAAGCAGTTTGTTTTTCGTTAGTGTTTTTTGTGTTAATTGCTTTTTTGTAACAACGAATTGCTTTTATGTACATGTTTTTTTGAGCATAATTATCACCCTTTTTTAGTTGTGATAAAAGAACATTTGTAGTAACAATTAGAAAGATAAAAAAATAATATTTTTTAAACATATAGAATTAATTATAAAAAACGTGGACTAATAACTTTTGATTTTTTTGAAGGCATTTCAAAATTGATTACTATTTCGTGACTTCCGCCTAAATATTTTGCGTGTCCACCACCAACATCAAAACTATAGCCAACTTTAAAGTTATTATTTATGTAATATTGAAATAAAAACCCAGGGCCATAACCAGTTCTAACAAATAAACCAAACCAAACTTTTTTAAATAAAAATGCATTTAGGTTAATGTCTGCCATACCTTTGCCCGAAACAGTTTTAAGCATAAGGGTAGGAGCAAAAATAAAATTTTCGTTAATTAAAAACGATTTACCAATACTTAAAAAATTATGTGTTCTTAATCTATAAGATAAAAATGAATTATTTCCTGTTTCTATTTTAAAAACATCGCTTGCAAATAAATGCGTGTTGCTTAAACCAATAAAAAAACTATTGGATCTAAAATACAAACCAGAATTTACATCAAAACTATTAAAGGTTTGTACTTGAGAAAAATCAATTGTGTTTTCGTTTTGTTTATAGGTTAATTTATTAAAATTAAATGCATATCTATTTAAACCTGCACTTAAACCAAACGATAATTTATATTTATTATTTAGTTTTAAAATGTACGCAAAATTTCCATATGCACCAGTTAAATTTCTTGGTCCCATAACATCGTTATATAGTGTTAAACCTATCCCAATATTTCTGTTTAAAATTGGAGAGTGAACACCTGCAGCAATTGTTTTTGGTGCGCCATCAAAACCAACCCATTGGTTTCTAACCGATGCGGTAGCACTTAAACCATCTCTTGCCCCAGCGTAAGCAGGGTTTATAACTAAAGGATTAAATTGATAAGTACTGTATTGCGGATCTTGTTGTGCAAAAACATTTGTACTTATAAGTATTAATAGTGTAATTAATTTTTTCATTTTAATTTTTTAAAATTTCTACCCAACCTTTTATTGGATTTATACCTTTTCCTAAATTTAAAATATAAAAATAAGTACTAGGTGTAATTTTTTCATTAGCTGTTGGCCAACCATTTTTGTTATCATAATTTTTTCGGTTATATAATTGTTTGCCCCATCTATTAAAAATAGTAATTTCATTATCAGGAAATTCTTCTATATTATCTATTGTAAAAAAATCATTAATTCCATCGCCATTTGAGGTAATAGTATTGTAAATTTTAACTTTACACGGCCCATTTATATCAGTTATAGTTATTGGGATTTGCGGGTATAATTTTTCAGTAAAACTACCACCTATATTTGTTTTAATTGAAACCGTAACATTATATACACCGGCAACTAAACTATCAATTATATTACAAGTTGATGAAGGGCAATAATTATTAGGTTGCCAAATATAACTTACGGTTTGAGTTGATAAAACATTAGAAACACTTATGCTTATATTTCCATCAGTTTTATCGGCACAGCTAACGTTGTTGTATGTAATTAAAATAGTTGGTCCAGAATTATATACTTGTAAAAAACCTTGATTAAGAATATATGTTCCTGTTTGTTCTGTTAAAATAAAAGGTTCTCCTACATTATCTGTATAAATAAAATTAGAATTAATTGTGTGCGTTTGCCCAGCTGTATTTATAACTTCGTTATTAATAGTTTGTGCTGTAAATTTTAAAGCACAAAAAATAAATATGTATTTAAAATATTTCATTATTCTATTATAAAATAGTTAAAAGAGAATGTGTCTGTTCCTACTAAAGTTAATGGTAAACTACTATCAGTATTCATTATCCTAATAGTAAAATTAGAAGTTAAAACGTTTTTAACAAAAAAAGTAAATTTGCTTGCGTTATCTGTTGTGTAAACTTGAGAAACAACAACAATTGGAGTAGATGAGTACGGTTTATTAAAAGGAATAGTAATCTCTAAATAATCACCTACAGGTATTGTTGTAAATGTAGTATTAGAAAGAATTATTTTACCTTTTACATCTGTACAATTAATGTAAGTGTGTATATTACCACTTGATGAAAAGCTAATACCAGGAACAACATAAGTAGGAGAAAATGATAATGAACCAACGGATTTAATATGAGTGTTTTCTAATTGAACGCCAATTGCTGCAATACTAGAATTTGAGGCTGCATTAATAGCAGGAGAAGTAGGAACATTACTGTTATTAACAACCTGTAGCACTTGTGCTGGATTAGTAGGAGTTAAATTTTCTATATAAGCAGCATTTCCGGTTGCACTCCCAGTTTTATGTGTATAAAAACTTGCTTGGTTACCTGTGTTTAATACTGATAAAGCGAATGCAGCGTTAGAATTTGAGTTTACATTAAGAGCAGGCGAGCTATTAGATGAGTTTATGTTTTGAAAAAAACCAGCAGCACCATTACCATTAGTGCTAACAAAAAGAGCACTACTTGAATTTGAAGAACTGAAATTTTCAAAATAAGCTACAGAGCCAGTTGAATTTTTACTTGCATATAAAGATGTACCACCAGAACTTGAATTAAAAAATGAACCTGCATATCCACTACTAGAATTTGAAACTACATGTAAAGCCGCTGAACTATTTGTGTTATTTTTATTTTCAATAAATGCAGCATATCCTGCCGCACCCCCTTGTTTTACACCATAAATAGAGGGGCCATTGCTGTCATTTACTCCAAATACACCAGCAGCTGAAAGATCAGTATTTTGAGTTATACCTAAAACGCCATGTCCATTATTACTACTTATTGAACTTGTATTTATACCATGTACACCAGCACCTAAGCCAATATTGCTTCCATAAACACCATAAGCATTAATAGCAATTGAATTAGTTGCACGTCCAAAAACGCCAGAACCTGCTCCTATGTTTTTTCCATAAATACCATAACTATTAATTGCAGATGAATTTGTTTCACCAAAAACACCGTGTTCATTACCTGTATTAGTTCCAGTTAAATTTACACCTCTAACTCCTGCACCTATGCTTTTATTTTCTCCATAAATAGCTGCACCTTGTGCACTACTAGTTTTTGTTTCACCATAAACACCATAAGCAAAAGTTGAAGTTGTGCTACCATTATTAATTCCATTAATTGCTGCATTATTATCGTTTGTTTGAACATCTAATTTAGCAACAGGTAAAGTAAAATTACCTACAGCAATTTTATTGTTTGAACCATTAATAAATAATACGGGTGGATTGATGGTAGGAGAACCTGCGCCTAATTTTAAATTATTTATTCCTCTTAACTCAATATCATTGTTTAAAATTGATGTATCTCCTAAAAAACCATTAACTGTACCGAGTTGGCCGTTAAATGTCATAAAAGTTTGAGGTAAATTACCTAAGCCTGAACCTCTAATTGCAAATTGTCCATATATTTTATCTGACAATGAGAGCAAAGGCCCTTGTAAAGTTAAATCTTTACCTAATGAAGTAGATGTTGGCGAACCACCAATTACAACACCACCTGATCCACTTGGAGCATTTCCATTTATTCCAATTCTAGATAATGAATTTGTAGAAATTGTTAAACCATTATTATCTGTTGTTCCAATAAAATTAGAAGTTTGATTTGTTCCTGAATTTCCAGTTGTACCCCATCCACTACTTGTTAATGTTGATAAATCAACACTATTGCTTGATACACCTGATGTTAAAGTGCTTCCTATTAAAGCCAAAGATGGAGTAGGCGGAAAGCTAAAACTACCACCTAAGTTAGAACTAACTACTGAGCCACCACTAACCGAAAGAGTTTGTGTGGGCACATTTACATTAAAACTACTTCCAGTAGTTGGACTTACAACTGCATTACCACTTCCTGTAATAGAAATAGCAGATGCAGTGGATGAGCTAATAGAAGTGGTACTTGTAGTTGCACCATTATTTAAAGTTAAAATGTTAGATATATTGTTATAAGTTAAAGTAGGAGTTGGAACACCCACATTGAAATTGGGATATGCGCTACTTACTGTTGCAATACCACTTGAAGTTATATTAATAGTTTGATTTTTTGCAGTATTTATAATAGACCCCGAATTAATACTAATGCCATCACCAGCTTGGTAATTTGTACCAGGTGTGTAAGGTACAGTTACTGAACCAATTGTAAGTACTCCAGTAGAATATGATACAGCAGGCTCAGGTGCATTTAAAGCATAGGGTACGCTTGCTAAAATTTGCGGTGTTAAAATATTGCCATTAACCGAAGTTATTAAACTAAAATTACCCAATGCTAAGTCAGAATTGATAGGGTTACTGGCACTACCAATAGTTGTATTAAATAATCCAAAACCATTTGTAGTTGCATTTTTACTATCTGTATATGGGGTAGTGGCACCATTTGTAATTGTAAAACCTAAAGCTACAGATTGGTTGGTTATTGGATTACCAGAAGCATCTCTTGCCAAACCTTGATAATTAATAAATTTAGGAGTTTGAGCATTTAAATTAATAAAGATGGTGTTAAGTATTGCTATAATTAAATATTTTTTCATTTTTTATTTTATCTTAATAATTTACCGTTAAAAGAGTTCATTAAATTTGGTGAATTTAAATTTGTAATTGCACCACCTGTACCTCCAGATGCCCCTACAGCTCTTATATATACAACATCTCCCACAGCTAATGTTGTAATTACATTTGCATGTAATGTAACATAAGTTGGATTTGATGCGTCTTGATTATTCATTCTAGATCTTCTTAAAATTATTGGAGAAGCAGGGTTTTTACAAATATCTAAACAAATCCAATTGTTTCCAGAAGGAGCCGCATCTAACCTAAAATATAAACTTGCATTAAATTCATATTGACCAGCGGTTGGAGCAATAAACCGTGCTGTAGAAGGATTAAATCCACCTCCAATAGAAATTGATTGAGTACTTGAAAATTGAAGGCTATTACCAAGATCGTTAACTATATTTGTACTTACTGTTATAGCAGCAAACGGTGCAAACTCATATTGAAAGATTACTGGTGCAATCCACATTGTATTACCTGCGGCATCAGTTGATGTAAGTACTGCGTTTACTATAGCACCAGTTGTAACTTGAATTTGATTTGTTTTAGTATCACCAATAATTTCTAATTTTTTTGTGGGAGTAACAGTACCTATTCCAACATTTCCATTATTTTGTACATTAAATACCGAATTTAAAAGGTCGTCTCTTACTAATAAACCATAAGTACTAGGCCCTGGCTTACTTATAGCATTAATTCCTCCATTAAAATAAGCTGCGTAATAAACATTATTAGTATTTGTATTTGTAACACTTAATGTTTGCGCAGCACCAGAATTAGTAATATTAGCAGCAATTACTGAATTAGTTTCTAAAATATCTAATTTTGAAATAGGTGTTGTTGTTCCTAAACCCACATTATCAGAAAGTACACTTGGGCTAATAGATGGCCCTGTTTTAGTCCAAATATTATTTGGTATTAATGGAACATAGGTATTAACTCCTTCTGAAACCATAAATTTATTAGTTGATTGATTATAATAAATTCTTCCATTTCCTGCTCCAGCAACCGATGGAGCTGTTGCTTGACCAACTTGATGAAAATGACCATTTAAATATTGAGCACCGTTAACTGCAAATGAATAATTATTACTGCTAAAAGTTAAAGAGTTTGTACCAATTGCTAAACCATGAGATAAATTTGAAGGAGAAATAGTGTTTCCTGAAATTGAAAATGGTGGGGTTACATAATTCCAAATAGAACCATTATATGTTAAGCGTTGACCAGAAATTGGAGGAGTAATGCCTAAATTAATTCCACGTAAAGCAACAACTGTATTACTATTACTGGCACCTGTTGCATCCCCATTTAATATAGTGCTTGTTGAAGTGGGAATAACAAAAGTGCCACCATAACTAGATGTTATTGTATTTGTACCTGAAAATACTTGAGGAGCCAAGTTTAAATTATAATTTGGATACGTAGAGCTAACAGATAAAACCGTATTACTTGAGATAATGTTTATAGTTTGATTAGGTGCAGTATTAATAATAGACCCCGAATTAATACTAATGCCATTACCAGCTTGGTAATTTGTACCCGACGAGTATGGAACTGTAGTAGATCCAATTGTAAGTACTCCAGTAGAATATGATACAGCAGGCTCAGGTGCATTTAAAGCATAGGGTACGCTTGCTAAAATTTGCGGTGTTAAAACATTACCATTAACCGAAGTTATTAAACTAAAATTACCCAATGCTAAGTTAGAATTAATAGGGTTACTGGCACTCCCAATAGTAGTATTAAATAATCCAAAGCCATTTGTTGTTGCATTTTTACTATCTGTAAATGGGGTAGTGGCACCATTAGTAATTGTAAAGCCTAAAGCTACAGATTGGTTGGTTATTGGGTTACCAGAAGCATCTCTTGCCAAACCTTGATAGTTAATAAATTTAGGGGTTTGGGCAAATACTGAAATTACAAAAAATTGTAATAAAATTATATGTGTAAATTTCATTTTTAATTAAATTATAAATTGATTGTTTTTCTATCAATTAATTATAATTAAAGATATAACATTTTTTTTGTTCGACCAAATGTTAAAATAATAAGATGAAATAGTATTATTTGAAAAAGTAGTCTTTTAAGTAATTTGGCTCAAAGTAATTTAAATCTTCAAATTGATTATTAGTGTATTTTGAGTATGCCGCTTTATAAAAATTTTTAACACTACTATTTATTTCATTTAAAAATTCAATATTCAAATTTGAAGACAATAACGATTTGCATTTTTGGGCACCATTTCCCAAGCATAAAATTGAATTATGATTTAGATAATCCAAATAAGAATTTTCATTTATTATTTTTGCTTGCTCAGGTAAAATAGTATTAAACTCATTATCTAATAAACAGGTATATACTTCCATTCTTCTTGCATCAAGCATTGGTAAATAATATTGTTTATTATTTAATGGAACGGTATAACATAAAGCATGTAAACTACTTATACCAATTAATGGGCAATTAATAGCAAATGCTAATCCTTTAGCAGCACTTGCTCCAATTCTTAATCCAGTGTATGAACCAGGCCCTTTGTTTACTGCAATTGCATTTATGTTTTGTGGTTTTAAGTGATTGTTTTTTAAAATGTTGTTAATGTAAACATGTAACATTTCTGCATGACTGTTAACATCGTTACTTTCAATACAATCTATTAAATTTTCGCCTCTAGTTAAACCAACTGAACAGATTGTAGAACTTGTATCAAGCAGTAATATTATGGGTAAATTGTAATTTTCTATAACTTGTTTTTCCATTAACAAGCGTTTGTTTTAAAGTTTTTCAAATTTACTCATTTAAACTATTAATTATAACAATTATGCTTTTAACTTTATAAGGTAAACATGAAAACTCCCACGCCTAATAGTTTAATTAACGAAAGTAGTCCTTATTTACAGCAACATGCCTATAACCCAGTTAATTGGTTGCCATATAATACAAATGCTTTTGAAAAAGCAAAACAAGAAAATAAATTAGTTTTAATTAGTATTGGTTATAGTGCATGCCACTGGTGTCATGTTATGGAGCATGAAAGTTTTGAAGATGAAGAAGTGGCTGTTTTAATGAATAAATATTTTATTAATATTAAAGTAGATAGAGAAGAGCGAACTGATGTTGATATGCTTTATATGCAAGCCGTTCAAATTATGACAGGGCAGGGGGGGTGGCCACTAAATTGTTTTACATTGCCCAATGGCAAACCAATTTATGGCGGTACTTATTTTAACAAACAACAATGGCTTAACATATTAAACAATTTAAGTGAATTGTATCAAAACAATAAAAATAAAGTTATCGAGTACGCAGAGAACTTAACAAATGGAATAACAGAAGCCGAACTTATAAATTTAAATAATGATAAGAGTGAATTAAATGATTTAAAAAAAATTTTAGAATTAGGAATTGAAAAATGGAAATTAAGATTTGATAATTTTAATGGAGGGCCACAAAAAGCACCTAAATTTCCTTTACCAAACAATTATTTGTTTTTATTAAATTATACAAACAATAATCAAAACTTTGAATTACAAAACCATGTTAATTTAACTTTAACAAAAATGGCAAATGGAGGTATTTTTGACCATATAAATGGAGGGTTTGCAAGATACAGCGTTGATGAATATTGGAAAGTGCCACACTTTGAAAAAATGCTATACGACAATGCACAATTAGCATTTTTGTATTGTAAAGCATATATAAAAACAAACTCAAATTTATTTAAGCAAACAGCAATAAAAACTTTAAACTTTATTAAACACGAGTGGTTTAAAGATGGTTATTTTTTTAGCGCATTAGATGCAGATAGTGAAGGAGAGGAAGGAAAATATTATGTATGGGAAAAAGAAGAATTAAGAGAAATTTTAAAAGATGACTTTGCTTTATTTTCAGATTATTTTCAAATAAATGAAATTGGGTATTGGGAAGATGACAAATACATTTTAATTAAAAATGAAAACACATCATCAATTTTAATTCAAAACAATTTATTGATACAAAATTTAGAACAAAAAATAGATGAATGTATTTTAAAATTAAAAAACGAACAATTAAAAAGAATTAAACCAGGTTTAGATGATAAAAGTATTTGTGCTTGGAATGCCCTAACTATTAATGCTTTTTGTGAAGGTTATTTATCATTTAATAGAGAAGAGTATAAAACAGTTGCAATAACAGGAATTAATTTTTTATTAAACAATCTTATTAAAGACGAAAATTTAATTTACAGAGTTTATAAAAACAATACTATAAAAATAAAAGGCTTTTTAGATGATTATGCATTTACTATTGAAGCTTTAATAAGCTGTTATAAAATTAGTTGTAACGAAAGTTATTTATTAAAAGCTAAAGATTTATGTGCTTATGTTTTAAAAAACTTTTCAAATCCAAATAACCCTTTGTTATTTTATTCGCAAGAAAATAATTTGATTATACAAACTACAGAAATAAGCGACAATGTTATCCCTTCGTCAAATTCACAAATGGCAAACAATTTTTATGAAATAGGTAGGTATTTTAACGACGATAATTTTATACAAAGAGCATTAAATATGTTAGAAGTTGGCATTACAAATTTTAATAATTATGGTGCAGGCTATTCAAACTGGGCTATACTTGCCAATAAAATTACACAGCCACAATTTGATGTTGCAATTGTTGGTAACAATGTTAATACAATTTTGTTAGAGCTTTATAAACATTGCCCTACATATCCGATTTTAGCAGTTAGTAAACATACAAGCAGTTTGCCACTAACTAAAGATAAATTTGTTCCAAATCAAACTTTAATTTATGTGTGTAAAAACAAACATTGTTACCTGCCTGTAAACACTGTTAAAGAGGCAATAAATTATTTTGAAAATTAAATTAACATATCTATTTGTACTTGTTTTAAATGCTTTTTTTGCTCAAGTTTTAATTCCAACTTATAAAACTGCATTTGAAAAACAACATAGTTTTAATTCAGAAATAATAAAAAAACATGGTATAAAAAAAATAACGTTTGAAATAGTTGATAAAAAAGATTTTGAAGCTGTAGTAGATAAAAATTTAACTGAGACCTATGAATTTGACACAAATGGTTATTTAAGTCGGTTTTACTATACAACCATTGTAAAAACAGTTGAAAGAACTGTGCCAACAATTGTTTACCATAACCGTAGAAAACACACTGTATTAAAAACATTTACCGATTATATATACGATACAATTAGCATAAACTATATTTATCACAACAACTTATTAGCATTAAAACGTAATTTTGACGGAATTAATTATTACGAAAGCCGTTATTTTAAATACGATACTAACAAAAATATTGTAAAAGAAACCAGGTATAAAGAAACCAATAACAGCTTAAATAATCAGGAATTTATACTTGGTAATCAGGTTTTATTAAGTATGGATAGTATGAATTATATAAAGTTTAATCCATATCAATCAAAATGTATTTATTTTAATAATGAAAACCGCCCATATAAAGAAAATTATATCTATAGTGATAGTTCAAGCCATGTAATTAAAATGGTTGAAAACTACGTGGCTGCAAGTTGGATAGTACAAGAGCAAATTTTTAAATATGATAAAAATAAACTTATTAGTGCCGAATTTAAAGGAAATGCAAACATAAGTTTTACTAAAAAAGTAGAGTTTGTTTACGATAATTTAAATGAACTTTACACCGAAAAGCATTACAAAAACGATATGTTAGTTAAAGAAATTAGTTATGTAAGCGATAAACAAAATGGTTTATTAAACTCTTATGTAGAAAGAGATCCAATTAATAAAAGTTTAAAAATTGTAAAATTAAAATACGATTTTGGTTGGTTATCTGTTAATCAAGATTCTAAATAATTAATTTAACTCAAACATATAACCAACACTTCTAATAGATAAAAAGTATTTTGGTTCTTTTGGATTAAGTTCAAACAATTTTCTAAAATTTAAAATGTAATTATCTATTGTTCTTCCTGATGGATTTTCATCTTTATGCCAAAGTTGTTCAATAATTTCATCTCTAGAAACTACATTGTTTATTTTAGAAGTTAAAATTTTTAATAAACCAATTTCTCTTTTTGATAAATGTATCTTTTCACCTGTATAAGTTTCTATTTCAAACGAATCGAAATTTATACTGTTATTTCCAAAATAAAAAGCGTTTTTTATAACTGTTTTTTCTGTTCGTTTTATTAAATTATTAATTCTTAATAAAAGTTCTTCCAACTCAAATGGTTTTGTAACATAATCATCTGCGCCTAATTTTAACCCTTCAATTTTATCAATACTTTGGTTTCGAGCGCTTAAAAATATTACCGGAATATTTGGTTTTTTTAGTTTAAATTGTTTGCATAATTCAAATCCATTAACATCTGGCAGCATAATATCCAATAAAATTAAATTCAAATTATTTTTATTTTGTTCAAATTCTTTAATTGCATTATTACCAGTGTTTGCAATTTTAGTATAAAAACCATCTAATTGCAGGTTTAGTTCAAGCGTTGCAGCTAGTGTGGCTTCGTCTTCAATAATTAATATGGTTTTATTTTTAATCACTTATTTTTTCAAATTTAATGATTTTAAGAGTACATTAAAACTAATACATAATTAACATTATGTTAAATAGAAATAGTAAAGTTAAAGCGTAATATTCATTACGCTAAACAAATTAATACTTTACAATTTTAGAGTCTGCTTTTGAATAAGAAGGACATTTTTCGTGGCTTTTACAGCTACTAAATGATACAGCAACAATTGCAAATAATACTACTACTCCAAATAACTTTTTCATTTTTTAAATTTTAATAAACAAATATATTAATAAATTAAAGTTATAATAAACCGTTTATAAATATAATTTACATAGTTATTAACATAAAACCTTTTTTGTATATTTAATGTATTCTAAAAAACCTTAAATATCTATGTTTTTTTATACTTCCCTTAGTTTATAAGGCTCAAGATATCCATTTTTCTCAATTTAATGGTAGTTTACTTAATCAATCGCCTGCATTTACAGGTTTTTTTAATGGAGATTATCGCGTAAATGCTATTTATCGAAGTCAATGGTCGAGTGTTCCAGTACCATACTCTACTTTTAGTATGGGTGGCGAAATGCGTATTAAACCTTTTGTAAATAAAAAAGAAATGATTGGTGTAGGCATTACATTTAATAACGATAAAGCTGGCGATGCTAATTATGGTACAAACCAATTTTATTTTAGTGGCTCTTACATTATACCATTAAAAGCAGATAGTACATTATTATTATCCACAGGGTTAAATTTTGGAATTTGCCAGGTTGGTTTTGATTATAGTAAAATGACTTTTGATAATCAATTTGATGGCGCTAATTACAATAAAAATATTGCTACTGGCGAGCGTTTTAATTATACCAATTATACGTTTGTTGATTTTAATGTTGGCGCTGGCTTACAATACATTTTAAATTCAAAGCATAAATTTATGTATGGTTTGGGTTTACATCATTTAACTAATCCTGTTATAACATACCAAGGTAATCGTTTAAGTAAACTCGATTTTAAATTAAGTAATTATATACAATACACTACACCAATAAGTTTAAAAGTTGATGTAATTGCAGAAGCTCTTATAAACAACCAAGGGAAATATTACGAAATTATACCACACGCCTCATTAAAATATTATTTTAATAAAGATTTAAATCAAGCGGTTTTAGGCGGTTTAAGTTTAAGAGCTAGAGATGCTTTTGTTTTAAGGGCTGGTTATCATTTTAAAACAATGCAAAGTGGAATAGCTTATGATATTAATACAAGTAAATTTATTGCGGCTACTAATCGTCGTGGTGCTTTTGAATTGTTTATTAATTATATTATACAAACCAAACGCAGTTATACTGCTAAAAAAAGAGCTTGCCCTGTTTTTATGTAACATCCTATTTTGAAAAAAACAATTACTTACATAATTATTTTGTTAACTTTTACTAGTTATTACGCGCAAAGCAACCGTAAATTAAAAGTTTATGGCGACCAAGCATTTGCCGAAAAAGATTGGTTTGGTGCAGCCCAATACTATAGTAGATTATATGCAAGAGATAGTAGCGATATTAATTTACAATACCAGTTTGCCGAAGCTAGCCGCTTAAATTTTGATAATGATATTGCTATAAGATTATATCTTAAAGTAATTTCTAACGATGAGAAATATAAATATCCACTTTGTTATTACTGGTTAGGGCAACTATACAAGCAACAAGGAAATTATAAAGACGCAAAAAAACAATTTACAAAGTTTAGTAAAACTAAAAAAAAGAAAATTAAAATTAATATAGATTATTATTTGAAAAAATGCTCAATTGAATTAGAGGCTTGTAATTGGGCGCCTTTAGCAATTAAAATGCCAGTAATTCCTAAGCCCGAACATTTAGATACAAACATTAACAGTAAAGTTAGTGAGTATGCAGCTTTTGAAATGGATAGCACACTTTATTTTTCATCGTTAAGAGTTAAAAATAGTAAAGATGCTAATGAAGTAGCATTTAATAAAATTTACACTAGTGAAATTAAAAACACAAAATGGCAAAAGCCTCAATTGTTAGATACCAATATAAATTCTACTTATTTACATAATGCTAACACTTGTTTTACTAATGATTATAAAAAAATGATTGTATCGAGATGTAAATCAAAAAACGAAAGTGAATTTACTTGCGAATTGTTCGAATCTAGTAACATTAATGGTAAGTGGACAGAATTAAAACCGCTTCCTAACCCAATTAATTTAAAAGGTTACAATACTACACAACCCAGTTTTGCTGAGTTTAATAATAAAACTACTTTATTTTTTGCAAGTAACCGCCCAGGCGGACAAGGAAATTTAGATATTTGGTACAGTTATTTAAATGCCGATGGTAGCTTTGAAAACCCGGTAAATACAGGAAGTTTAATAAATACACCTGATGATGAAATTACACCTTGGTATGTTACAGAAAGAAAGCAATTGTTTTTTAGTAGCACTTATCACAAAGGTTTAGGTGGTTATGATATTTTTAAATCAACTTATAACGATAGTATATTTACATTACCAGAAAACGTTGGTTATCCCATAAATAGTAGTTATAACGATATTTATTATTCAGTAAATAAAGCTAAAAACCGAGCCTACATAAGCAGTAACCGTATTGGTTCTTATTTTGAACATAAATTAAATTGTTGTAATGATATTTATAGATTTGATATTGATCCACTAACCCAGCCACCAAAACCTGTTGATACGCTTTTGGTTAAAAAAACAGAATTAAAACTTTTAGTGCCTTTAACTTTATATTTTCATAACGATGAACCAGAACCCAAAACAAAGTTAATAGTTACATCAAAAAATTATCAAACAACTTATATTGATTACAAAAAGTTAGTGCCTGATTACGAAAAATATTACCCTGCAGGTTTAACACCTGAGCTAAAAGAAAAAGCATTAGAGCATTTAACTGATTTTTTTACAGATAGTGTTGATGCAGGAATGAACGCACTTACTAAATTTAGTGAGTTACTTGAAAATGTTTTATTAAAAAACGAAACAGTAAAAATTACACTAAAAGGTTATTGCAGCCCGTTAGCCAGTACAGATTATAATATTAACCTTGCAAAACGAAGAATTAGTAGTTTACGAAATTATTTTACCGAATATAAAAATGGCTGGTTTAAAAAGTACATTAACAACCAAACCCCAGGCGAAGGCAAAATAACATTTGAAGATGTAGATATTGGCGAACTTGTTGCAAGTAAAGTAAGTGATGATTTAAAAGATAAACGAAATAGTGTTTATAGCCCTTTTGCTGCAATGGAACGTAAAATTCAAATAATTGCAATAAGTTTTGGAACTGATTAATAACTATTTATTTGATTGATAATAGTTTAAATAATTTTTTCGCCACTGCAAACTAGCTAATGCATTTTGTTTTTCGAGTATCTGAAAGTTATCTGAATTAATTTCAAAATAAGGATTAGCTTTTATTTTATCGTTTAAATTACATTTAAAAACTAAATTACTATGTGCTTCATTTAAACTTGTACTTTTTAGATTAACATCAAAACCTGCTGCTTTAAATGTATTTATTAAGGTTAGGGTTCCCTTTCCTATTTCATTTTTATAATAACCGTGCCAATTAACAAATACTTTACCGTTTGGATTAATTATGTTTTTAATTTTATTTAAACTTTCAATGGTTACAACGTGAGATGGACATTCTTCAGATTTAAATAAATCAAAAATTATGTATTGAAATTTTTCATCACATTTATTAATGTAATTTCTTGCATCGTCTTCAATAACAACTGTTTTCGAATTTAAATTAAAGTAATTTTTAGCACAATCAATTATCGTTTTATCAAATTCTATTGCTTTTACTTCGTAACCTTTATTAATTAGTATGTTACTTAAAATTCCACCTCCAAGTCCAAGTATAAGAACTTTTCCTTTTAAACTATCTTCTTCTACCTCATTTTCAATTAACTTTAAATAATTACTTGAACTAGTTTTGGTTGTTAAATTATATTCTGTTTGAATTATATTATTTATACTCAACAATCTAATAGTTTGATTAGATACTTGATATTCGGCAACATTAACAGTTCCGTTTAAGCCATTTTTAGAAAACAATAAATTAGAGTTTTTGTTTGAAATAAATACTGAAATATAAATTGCAAAAACAAACACTAACAACAAAAACCAATTTATTTGTTTTAGAGTTAGTATTGTAACAAAATAAAGAAATAAAGAAAATGAAATAATTGTTACATTAAACCCGAAATTAGGAATAATAAAAAAACCAGAAATAAAGGTTGATAAGATGCCTCCTAAAGTGCTTACTCCATAAACTGTTCCGCTATACTTACCTGCATTTACATTGTTTGAAATTATTTTTATAAATAATGGAGATGTACAACCTAAACAAGCTAATGGTAAAAAAATTAGTAAAGCCGTACTTAATATAACAGCAAAATTAAAGTTAAGATAAGATATGCGAGGTATAATATAATGGGCTAAAAAAGGGATTAATGCAATACAAATACATGCTAAAGCAATTACATTTTGTAATACTTTTTTAGTATTTTCTTTTAAGCTTAAAAAGGCCCCAAAAAAATATCCGGTTGCTAAACCAGCCAATGTTAAGGCTAAAACACTACTCCAAACATATAAACTAGTTCCGTAAATTGGCGAAAGTAAACGTGCGCCACACAATTCTATAGCCATTACTACAGCACCTTCTACAAATACTAAAGGTAAATATTTAAGGTTAGATTTAATTTGTTTTAACTTGAGATATTATATCAGCTAATTTTTCGAGTGTGTTTTTAAGTTCTATTTCATTAATATTTAACGGCGGACAAATACGCAAAGCTTTATCGTTAAACAAAAACCAATCAGTTATAATTCCATTTAATAAACATTGTTTAATAACCTCAAAATTAATTAGTTGAGTCTTAAATTCTAATGCTGCAAATGCACCAACAACTGTACATTTTAAAGAATTAATGTTTGAAAATTTATCACTAATAATTTTCTCAATTTTTATTGAATTAGCTACCAATTGTTCATCAATAATAATCTCTAAACAAGCTTGAGCGGCTGCTAAACATACAGCATTTCCGCCAAAAGTATTTATGTGTCCTAATACAGGTTGGTTTGTAAAGCAATCCATATGAGTTTTATTTGCAATAAACGCGCCTATTGGTAAACCACCTCCCATGCCTTTAGCAATACATAAAATATCTGGCACAACATTATATTTTTCAAATGCAAATAAAGTTCCAGTTCTTCCAAATCCTGTTTGTATTTCGTCTATAATTAATAGCGCATTGTGTTGAGTGCATTTGTTTTTTAACTGCTCAATAAATTTATAATTTGCTGGTGTAATTCCACTTTCGGCTTGTACAAGTTCTATAACTACAGCTGCAGTTTTATCTGAAATTTCATTCAACTCAATTAAATTGTTGAAATTTAACTGTTTAGTGTTTGGTAATAATGGTCGGTATGCGTTTTTAAAATATTCATCGCCCATTATGCTTAATGCACCTTGTGTTGAACCATGATAGGAATTTTTAAAAGAAATAATTTCGCTTTTACCTGTAACACGTTTGGCTAATTTCATTGCACCTTCTATACTTTCGCTACCGCCAGTTGTGTAATAAATGCTATTTAAATTTTTTGGTAAAAGAGGTAATAATGTTGTTGCGTATTTAACTTGCGGACTTTGATTAAACTCGCCATACACCATTAAGTGCATAAATTTTTGAGTTTGTTCGTTTATTGCTTTTACAACTTTTGGATGACAATGACCAACATTACTAACTGAAATTCCACTTATTAAATCAATGTATTTTTTACCATTTACATCTGTTAAAGTTGCCCCATTTGCGCTTTCTATATTTACATCAACCCCCATTAATGGGTTGTCACTTGTTTGTGCAACATGTTGTAAAAATAATTGTCTTTGATTCATTTTTTAGTTTTGTAAAATAAAAAATAATTCGCGATTAGCTCGAGGTTCTATAGAATTATAACAAGGTTCCATTTTAATTACTTTTAAAGTTGTGTTTTTAATATAATTTAAATATTCGTTTAAATTTCCACCATAGGGTGGCCCATTTTTTTCTGAATCAAAAACAGTATTAAAAAGTAATCCTACTAGTTGCCCGTTTAATTTTAATAAACTTTGCATTTTATTAAAATAATTTTGACGTAACATTGGATTTAAGGCACAAAAAAAAGTTTGTTCAATTATTAAATCAAAGGGTTCAATATTTAAATCGAAAAAATTTGAATGAAGTAATTGATTATCTGGAAATATTAAACATCTTGATTTTAAGTTACTTAACGGTTCTTTTGCTAAATCGCAAACAAAAGTATTTTTAAATCCTGCATTCATTAACCATTCGGCTTCGTACGAATTGCCTGCACCTGGAATTAAAATACGTAAATTTTTATTTGTTAAGCTTTCAAAATAAAATTTAAAAGGTGTACTTATTTGTCCAATATCCCAACCAAAATTATTAGTAAGGTAACGGTTGTTCCAATATTGTTCGCTTAAAAATTCCATTTTAATTAATTTCTGAAACTTTAAATTTAACAGAATCTACACTTTGCCTGCTTCTTTTTAAGATAATAATTTCGTAACCATCTTTAAATCTTTTATCGTTTACAGCAGGAATCCGGCCAAAAATAAAATTAATATAACCACTAACGGTTTCGTAATGAGGATTTTCGGGAATTGCAATTGGCAAACTTTCGTTTAAATCAGAAATTGTAGTTTGTGCATTTACAATAAATTCAGTTTCACTTTTTTTCTCCACATTTGGTTTTTCTTCATCGTGCTCATCTTGAATTTCGCCAACCAATTCTTCAATAATATCTTCCATAGTAATAATACCTGCAGTTGCACCAAACTCATTTGTTACAATTGCCATTTGAATATGGTTTTTTTGAAACTCTCTTAAAAGTTCATTAATTTTCATGCTTTCGGGCACAAAATGTGCTGGACGCATAATTTCTTTAAGCGATTTAAATCTGTTTTCAATTAAAGCTTTTAACAAATCTTTTGTATGAACTATACCAATTACATGGTCAATATCTCCTAAAAATAATGGTATTCTACTAAAACCTTCTTCAATAATTTTTTTTGTAATTTCATTTTTACCCAATTCAACATCTAAAGCCACTACCCTATTTTGCGGCACCATAATTTGTTTAACAATTCGATCATCAAAATCAAAAACGTTTTGTATTAACTCATTTTCGCTTGGTTTAATAGCTCCACCCTCTTCGCTTTCGGTTAAAATTAAACGTAATTCTTCTTCGGTATGAACATCTTCGTCGCCTCCTTGCTTAATACCTATTAACCTTAATACCAAATTAGAAGATTGGTTTAAAAACCAAATAAAAGGGCTAAAAATAAAATAAAAAATACGCATTGGCCATGCAATAGCTAAAGTTGTGGGCATACTATACTTAATACCAATCATTTTTGGAATTTGTTCACCAATTGTAACATGCAAAATAGTTAATAAAGCAAGTGCAATTGGTAAAGAAATGCTATGTATTGCGATATCATTTGGTGTCCAACCTACTTTAACAAAAAAACTTTCAACTAATTGAGATATAACTTCTTCGCCAACGGCACCTATAGCTAAAGAGGCTAATGTAATGCCCAATTGAGTAGCTGATAAATAAGCGTCTAATTTTTCGATAAGTGTTTTTGCTAATTTTGCTCTACTACTTCCCTTTTGTGCTTTTATATCTAATTGAGATGCTCTAACTTTAACTAGGGCAAATTCGGCAGCAACAAAAAAACCATTTAAAATAATAAGAAGAGCTGTAATAAAAAGATCGAATGTCATATTTTCAAAATCAAATATACACTTTTTATTGTGTTTTTTTTCAGAAAGCTAAAGCATTTTTTAATAAGCTTTAAAATAAAAGTTGACTTAAATCATTAAAATTGATAGAATTACGAGATTATATTTTAAAAAATTAACTTTTATATATTTAGTTTTTTATTAACTTTACACTAAATTTAAATTTAACCAAATGAAAAAAGTATTATTATTAGCTGCATTTGCTGGTTTATTAACTAGCACAGCTGTTGCTAACACAAAAGGCGACGATAAAGACAAAAAAGCAAAAAAAGAATGTTGCAAAAAAGGTGAAGGTAAAGCTTGTGCTGGTGAGAAAAAAGAAGCTTGCGAAAAAGGTGAAAAAAAATCTTGCTGCAAAAAGAAAGCTGAACAAGCTGATGCTGCTACAGATACAAAAGCAACAGAAACTAAATAATAATTTATTTCTTGAAAAATTAGAGCCACCTATTAGGTGGCTTTTTTGTTTTATTAAATTCTAATTCCAATTAATGTAACATCATCAACTTGTTCTAAATTTCCTTTCCAATTATTAAAAGCAGATGATACTATTTGTTTTTGATTTTCTAAAGTTTCTGTTGTTATTTTTAATAACAAATCTTGTAAATTTTTATACTTAAATTTTTTACCTTTTGGTCCGCCAAATTGATCCTGAAAACCATCGGTAAAAGTATAAATCATATCTCCTTTAATTAAATTTATTGTTTGAAATGTAAAAGGTACATTATCTCTATCATGTTTCCCAATTGGGAATCTATCTCCTTTAATTTCTATTATTTCATTATTTCTAATTACCCAAATTGGGTTATTAGCACATGCACAGTTTAATACCAATCTGTCAAAATCAAAACACATTAAACTACCATCCATACCATCTTTACCCCCTTCTTCACTTCCATCTTTTTTTAAAGTTTCAATTATTTTTTTACGAGTATGGTTTAAAATTTCATTAGGGGCTGTTAAATTTTCTACTTCAATTGCTTTTTCTAAACACGAAATATTTAAAATGCTCATAATAGAACCTGGTACACCATGCCCTGTACTATCGGCACACATTAAAGCAAACGTACCATTGTTTAAGTTTGTTGCCCAATAAAAATCGCCACTAACTACATCTTTAGGTTGAAAGTAAATAAAATAATCATCTAAATTATTGGTTAATATGTTATTACTTGCTAAAAGCGAGTGTTGTATTCTTTCAGCATAATTTATACTGTCTGTAATTTCTTTATGTTTTTCTTCAATTACATGTTTTTGTAATTCAATTTCTGTTTTTTGAAATGCTAATTGTTTGCGAGCCTTATTAATTTTAAATACTATAAAAACAATTGAAACTATTAAAATTAGTGCAACAGAAAACGCAACAGTTAAAATAGATTTAATTTTTTTATCACTGGCTTTTTCTACATTAAGCATTTGAATTTCTTTTTCTTTCCCTTCTGTATCAAATTTGGTTTGAAGCTCGATTATGTTTTTGTTATTTGCTTCAGAAAAAATAGAATCTTTTACATGAACAGATTTTTTAAAGTATTCAAAAGCTAAATCATATTGGCCTAAGGCTTTGTGTATATCTGATTTTAATTCATATATTTTATTAAATTTTTCGTAAACATTATTGTTTATTGAGTAATAAATTGCACTATCAATTTGAATTAAAGCAAGTTTATTGTTATTTAATTTATGGTTACAGTTTGCCAAGTTTTTATAAGAATCAATTATTCCAGGTACATCAAAACCGCTAATAAATTGTTTTACACAATAATTCTCAAGTTCTATTGCTTTATTATATTGATTATGATCAATATAGTATTTTGCAAAAGCAACCTGTGTCCACAATACAACTGTTTTATTATTATAGTCTTTTCCAATTTTTAATGCTTTGTTTAAATAATATAAACCTTTAGAGTCATTTTTTTGTCTTAAATAAACAGAACCAATTCTCAAATGAACTAAGCCACTTCTACTAATAAAATTATTTTTTTTAAGAATATCGAGTGATTTCATATAGTACTCAAGTGCTAATTTATAATTGGGGTTTGGTTTGTTACTATAAGATAAACCTATTTGATTATGTAGCCATGCATAAGTAAAATAATCAGTTGAATTTTTAGCAAATTTTAATCCTAAAAAATATACTTCAATTGATTTATCGTAATCACCTTGAGAATAATACACAAAGCCCAAATTAGAGCAAGTTTTCGCAATCATTGTATCATTTTTAATAGATTCAAATAGTTTAATTGATGCTTTATAATGTTTAATTGCACTATCATTTAAATGATAGCTTTGATAAACTATAGCTAAAGTTCTATTAACATAAGCTTCTCCAAAAATGTATTTTCTTATTTTGAATTCTTTTTCAGCAACTTTAAAATATTTAATTGAAGAATCTATTTTGCCATATTCATAAAATACAAGCCAATTAATTGAATTTAATTTTTCATAATCGTCATTTGACTTATTATATTCTGTTTTAATACTATCAAGATTGTAATTGTTTTGCCCAATACTAATTGAGCTAAACAACACAATAAAGATTGCAATACTAATAAATTTGAATATTTTAGAGATTATCACTTTAATATAAAGTTAATTTAATATTTTGAAACTCAAAGTGTTATTTTTTTATTAATTTAGAAATAATTTAAAGCCTTAATAATTTATGAAGCATCTTATATTAGTTTTTATATTTATATTAACTATAGTTGGTTGTAAAAACAAATCTAAACAAGAAGAAGAACCAACACCTGAACCTATACCAGTTACAACTCCAACAACTAATGCATATGGTTTTAATGTTTTAAAAAAAGTTTGTGGTTTATGGAATGGTCAAGTAACCTCTACAACTCCGTTAGGTGGATTTTCTGAATGGGTGGTTGATTTTAGACCAATTGCAGAAAATCAAGTTTCTGCTAAAAACGAGTTAGATACATTAAATGATATTTTTATGTCGTTTTTTATTACAAAATACAATAATCAATTTAAAGTTGCTTTTAGAAATGGAGGTTCATTTAATGGTATGAAAAGAGTTTCATACTTTTTAGCTGATAGTGTTGCTGAAAACGGAGTTAATTCATTTTACCGATTTACTGAAATTATAAAAGGTAAAAAAAGAGCATATACCGAAGTAATTTTAAAAGCAGATAGCTTATTTATTAAAGCCTATACCAATAAGTATAATGTTCAAAGCACTGCTACTCCTCATATGACATGGAAAGCTAAACTTCAAGATACAACAACAGTTCAAGCATCTATAACTAATTTTTTATTTCCAAAAAACACTGTTAGGATTGATTTTACAAATAGTTTTAATAGTATTCCCGAATCTATATTTTATTCTACAAATTCTGTTCCTGTAGGAGACCCTTACCCAGAAACTGCGCAGCCTTATTTAGGTAAAGCCAATGCGAGTTATAATTTCACATCAACTTTAACACCTGTTTCTTCTAAAAAAGTGTTTTTAGTTTTTACAACACAGCCATTATTTTCAGGTATAACATTTAACTCTGCAAATTTAAAGTACAAATCACGTTATGTAATTTTAAATGCAAGTAGCACTAATTTTACATTTAATTACATGCACCCTGGAACTTATTATTTTTATGCTTTTTATGATAATAATAGTGATGGCGTAATAAATAGTGGAGATTGGATGAGTACAACTAATGCCATTTTAAATTTATCAGCATTAGCAACCACCCCAATAAACACTCAAATAAATTTTATTGTTCCTTAAAAAATATTTTGATTACCACTTTCCACCGGAACCACCACCACCAGAGCTGCCGCCGCCAAATCCACCAAAACCGCCCCCACTACTTCCAAAACTGCTTCCTCCGCCCCAATATGTTGTTCCTCCTCTTGAAAAGGTTGTGCCGCCTCCGCCATTTTTTGAAAAAAAAGATGAAATAATAAAAAATAAAATAAAAATTAATACGAAAGTTAAAATTTTATTTTTTAATGATTCACCACTTTTAGCTGTGTAATCTTTTTGATTTATTTCGCCTTTAGCTAACTGCATTAAAACAGTTGTACCCTTATCTATTGCGTTATAATTTTCGCCGTTTTTTAAATAAGGATTCATTTCGTTTTCACGAATTCGTTTTGTAGCTAAATCTGGTATTGCGCCTTCTAAGCCATAACCAACGGCAATAAACAAATCTCTGCTATTTGGTTTTAATAAAACTACAATGCCATTATTTAAATCTTTTTTACCTACCCCCCACTCGTTTATAATAGAAGTTGCATAATCAGCAGGTGAATAACCGTTCAAATCATCAACTATAACAACACATATTTGGTTTGATGTTTCTTTACTAAATTGAAGTAGTTTTTCTTCAATTTGTTGAGCTTCGATTGAATTTAAAAACTGAGGATACTCTTTTGATAAATTATTATATAACCTTTGAGGACTTGGACGAGAAGTTACTTGAGCAACAAATAAGTTTACAATTAAGATAAATAAAAGACTTAAAACTTTTTTCATAGTTAAAACGATAAATTATTATTTAATTCGTTTTTATCATTAATTTTTCGTGGAAAATATTTACCTAATTGATTGCCACAATGTAAAATACAATCGGCTAAAGCAAGTGCTTTATTTCCTGATTTAAACTTTTCAATTAATTCGTTAACTGTTTCGTTCCAAAATTCGGCACCAAGTTTTTGATGAATGCCAATATCACCAACAACTGCAATTTTTTTATCTAATATTGATAAATAAATTAAAACACCATTGCGTTCGGCAGTTTGGTGCATATTTAGTTTAGTAAAAACTTTTTCTGTTCGCTTTATTACATCTCCTAAACAAATATTATCAATGTGTAACCTAATTTCGCCAGAGGTTTTAAGCTCAGCAGTACTAATAGAATTAACTAATAATTCTTGTTCTTGTTTAGTGAAAAAATTTTTAGCTGTTTTCATTAAATTAAAATTCAACTTTTGGCGCTTTTTCAGCTCCTGCGTCAGCTTCAAAATAAGGAAGTTGTGCCATACTACCAGCAATTAAACTACCTGGGAAAAATTGAATTGCCTTATTAAAATCGCGTGCCATATCGTTATATTTCATACGTTCAGTAGCAATTCTGTTTTCGCAACCTTCTAGTGTTACTCTTAAATCAGCAAATGCCGCATTAGCTTTTAAATTAGGATAATTTTCAGTAACCATCATTAAACGAGATAATGCGCTACTTAATTCGCCTTGTACAGCTTTGTATTTTTGAATAGATGCTTCATCTAAATTTTCGGGATTTATAGTTACTTGAGTTGCTTTTGCGCGTGCGCCAATTACGCCTTCTAAAGTACTTTTCTCAAAATTAGCTTCGCCTTTAACGCTTGCTACAATGTTTGGTACTAAATCTGCCCTGCGTTGGTATTGACTTTCTAATTGTTGCCACTGGGCTTTAGCGTTTTCGCGTAAGCCAATAAAGCTATTTCGTTTGTTACAAGACCAAACACTTGCAAATAATGCAATTACAATAAATATTATTCCGATTATTAAACCTCTTCCCATAATTTTTTTATGTAAAATTAAAAATTATTTAAACAAATAATCTTTTCATGTAAAATTAAAAGGGTTAAAATAACTTATTTTATGAAATTTATATTGCTTTTATGTTATTTTTAAGAAAATACTATTATTTGTAATATTTTTTTAATTAAAATTAAGTGCGCTTTAATTAAATAACTTTATTGAGTAATGGGTTCTATTTGATATCCTAATTTTTTCAATAAATTTAATATACCAAATTCACCCAATAAATGCCCTGCCCCTACTGCAACAAACTGACTTTTTTCTTTAAATAAGTTTGGTAATTTATTAACCCAATTTAAATTTCTGTTTTTAAGTAAAGCTTCCATGTCCATTTCATTAGCTTCATATTCATAATTATTTAATAAATTTTCAAGTAATTTTACATCTTCATTTTTATAGGCAAAATATAAACTATCTTGCAAGTATTTTACTTTATTAATTTCATTTATTGTTGTTAATAATGCTTTTTTTTGAGATGCAATACTTGATTTAAACAATAAATTTGCTTGTTCATCAACAGTTTCAAGTGCGGTAATACTTAAGTTGTTTGTATTTGCGTATTCAATAAAATCTAAATCCATCGCACTATTGCCGTATTTTTTTGAATCGTTAATTGATTTTATATTGCTTTGTTTTATTAAAGCTGCAGTTATATTAAATGGCTTTAATTTATTAAATGATGAAAGGTTTAAACCAGTTTCTTTTTTTAAAATTCTTGAAACTAATTCATATTCATTTTCTGTTAATATTATAGGTATTGTAGAATCTTTTGGTGCAACCAAATAAGGTAATAATTTCAAATTTTCATGTTCATTTATTTCAACTTCAACTATTATGCCTTCACATTTTTTAAGTGCTGTGTTAACTTTTGGTTTTTCCTCATCAATAAATTTTTTTGAAAGCAAATGATATGTACCCCAAATGTAACTTGGATTTTTTAAATCATTTTTAGTTACTTTATACAATAAAGTAGAACTTGTTTGTGCAAGAATTATGTAAAAACCAACACAAAAAATTGAGGTTATTATATTTTTTAATTTCATTTGTGTATATAAAAAAAGCAGTTGAAAATACAACTGCTTTTTAAATTAATAAATTTATTTATGTTATTCAATTCTTCCTTTGTGGTCTTCAATATCAGCTAATTCTTGCAATGCAGTAAACGAATTTTGATCTGCATTAGTAGAGTACATCATCTCTAATTGTTTTTGTACAGTTTTTTCATCCATTGGCGATGGGTTTTCTTTTTTAGATTTAATTTGAACAACAAATACACCATTATCACCTGCAATAACTTTACTAGTTGCACCATTTTTTAAACCAGCAATTGTACCTGATAAAATATTATCAATACCAGCTCCTTTTATATTTCTGCTACTTAAATTAAAATCATCCATTGTAGTTTCTTGTAAATTTAATTTTGCAGCAATTTGTTGAACAGTGTTCCCAGCAGCGGTAAATTCTTTTGAAAATTGTTCAGCTTTTTTTACGTTTATAGCTTTTAATTTTACAAGATCTTTAACGTCTTCAAGTGGTTTTGTTCCTTTATTATTTATAGCAGAAAGTTTTACTACAACATGTTTATCATTTAACGAAAAAACACTTACTTCTCCTTTTTTAGCAGTGTACATCCATCTTACTATTTCTTTAACATTATCTAATCCTACAATTGTTCTATCACTTTCTTTAATGTTTTCGCCAATTCTTTTTGTTAATTTTTCTGTTTCTATACCTTTATCAAATAATTCGCCAGTATTATGTTTACCAGCAAATTCGCTTGCTTTAGCAAAAATTGTTTGGTTAGTTTCATCACTTGGTGCTATTAATTTAAATATTTGCGCAACTTTATATGAATCGTGTCTTGTTTTAGAAACATCTAACACTTCTATTATATGATAACCAAATTGAGTTTGAACAGCCGATAAATTCCCTTTTGTTCCCATTAAGCCTGCCATTTTAAATGGTTCAACAAATTGTTTGTTTTCATCAAACCAACCATAATCTCCTCCATTTGATTTACTTCCTGGATCATCACTTACTGTTTTAACTAAAGTATCAAATGTTACTTTTTTATCTTTTAACAATACAATTAAACTATCAGCAATTCTTTTACAAGCTTCCATACTTCTTGTTGGTTGCTGTGTTTTAGGGTCTGTTTGTGTTCCAATTAATATATGACGAACTTTTGCACTATCAGCAATTGATTTAACCCCATGTAATTTATATATTTTAAAATATGCTCCTTCGTTATATGGCCCAAATACAGAACCAACAGGAGCAGTAAATATACTAGAGTCTCTAATAATCATTGTTTTTTTAGTAAAATCTTGAATAGTTACAACTCCATTTTCAGATTCTACTTGAATAAATGCACTATCTTCTTTTATTGGTTTTGTTTTAAACTCTTCAGCAGTACGTTTTGCGTCTGCTTCAATTTCTGCCAAATCTTTATCACTAGCTAAAACATTATATGTAACATATTCAATATTACGCGATGTTTCAGGGTTGTAAAATTCATATTTATGATCGTTATAATAGTTTTGAATATCTGCATCTGTAACTTTTACACTACTATCAGGTATAGATGTGTAAGGTTTCATTACATAAGCAAGGTTTACTTGCGTGCTATTATTTGCCATACTAGCTTTTGCTTCGGCAGTTGTAACATATAAACCTTTTTTAATAAGAGCCATATATTTTTCACCCATTCGCATTTGAGCAACTTGCTCTTCCATTTGTAAAACTGCTTTTTCTTGGTCGCCTGTAACGCTTTGTATTGCTTGTTTCCATTTATTTGGGTCTAAAGTGCCATCTGGTTTTGCAAAGCTTGGGTTTAATTGTCCTGTTTGAGGATCAGATATTTGTTGAAGGATAAATGGCATTGGTTCCATTACCACTTTATGGTATAATTCATCATCTCCAACCATAATTCCTAATTTATTGTATTGTGGTTTTATAACTAAATCAGAAACATATTGATTCCAAACATATTCTACCACTTGTCCGCGAGTAGCATCATCAATATCTTGGGTTTGACGATTTTGTCTTACCATATTTAATTGATTTTCAACACGTGATGCAAATTCATTTCTATCTATTTTGATGCCATTTATTTTTCCAACAGTCATTTCATCGCTGCCACCAAATATGCTTGCGCCAGATCCTAATAAACTTTGAAGTACGAATATTACTAATGCTAATCCTACTATACCTACTAATAAACCGGTACGTTTACGAATACTTTCTAAAATACTCATATTATCTTTTTCAATGTTTTTATCTACCGGTTGCTCGTTTTTTTTGTTACTCATAAAATGTTATAAAACTTAATTTTTTTGGATTTGCAAAGTTAACATTTTTAGCGAATTAGCCTTAATTTTAACGAAAATAATTACCCGTTTTTAAAATCTAGTAATTCTTTAACAAAATAACGTTGAATTGGAAATTTTAAAAAATTTGTAATGTATTGATATTCAGAGCTTGATTTAGAAAAAACGAGTTTAACTAATTGTTTTTTTTGCGAATTTGTTAGTTTTTTTAACTCTAAACATAATGTTAAGAAAAACGCCAATTTATTAAAGGCAATAAGTTCCAATTCATTTAGTTTAGAAAAATTAAGCCCTAGCTCTTTTTTTAGTACTAATTTGCAAAAAACCATTGCTTTTATTCTGTCTCCATTAAATTTCTTAGTAATAAGTTGTGTTATATAATTACTAATTATTGCAGGTTTAATTATGTGTTCTGTTGGTTTAAAATTAACTATAAGGTTTGATTTAGTAAATTGCTTTAATGTTTCAAAAGATGTTCGGTAATTTTTAGTTTTTGAAATTTCATTAAATTCTTGTTCAGCAATTTTAAACAAATCACTATTAATTGGTCTAAAGCCAAATCTGTAATAAAACCAAAATGCTCCAGATTTTATTCCTTCTGGGTTTCCTTTTCCAAATTGGTAGGGTTCTACCTCAAATTGTGTTGCACCAAAGGCTTGAGCGTAAGTTCGTAAAAGTTGTGCAAATACAAAAGCCGATTCACCCCCTCTAAATGCTTCAAATATATTTATACCTATTAGCGAACGTTTACCATATAACCATGCTCCACCGTATGACATTGGATAACCATTTTTAAACATCATAAAACCTATATAAGATTCTATTGGTAACCTTAATTTTGGATTAATGCAGAATAAAGCAATAGTTAAACCATGTTCTAAATTATAAACTAATACATCTTCTGGGTTTCCATAAGTAATTGGGTCTGTTTCTCTATTTAATAATAATAAAGCGGTTTTAGCTGTATTTAAAATATTATTTTTTTCGTTTAAAGCAAGCTTTTGTGGTAACGGTAATTTTTTATGAATTAACTCAACTTCATTAAACTTTTTTAAAATTCCATTGGTATGAAAAAAATTATTTTTTATTTTAATTGAACCAAAACTTCTAGAAAATGTAAAATCGTTTGTTTTTATACGAATATATAATTTTAACGATTCAAACAATTGCTCTTTTAGCCCAATATCTAATGGTAATTTAATAATTTCTGTAACTAACCAATTTAATAATTGGGTAGATTTTTTTAAACCACTAACTAATTGTAACCATTTAATTTTTGATAAAGTATCATTACTTATAGCTTCAAACTCCATTTCATTAAAAAAATGTTTTAAAAGCTCTTTTGGGTGTATTCCATCATCGCCAAATGAATGGATTTGAACTGAATTTGGTTTGTAATTTAAAAGCCAGTTAATGAGCGTTAAACTATATGTACCATGAGTTTCGGTATTTACTATACCGCTATTAACTAATTGAATTTGTTTTGTTTTTGATAACTGATTTACAGAAATACTTAATCTATGCATTTCTTTTTCTGCTAAATTTAGTACATCTTCATTTTCAGCATAAGAAATTAAAAACAAAAGTTGGTTGTGGTACTCTTTTATTTGGTTAACTGAATTAAGTTTGTGTTTACTGCAATTGTTTAAACAATTAATTTTAATGTTTATAGCTTCTTCGCTATAATTATATAAGTATTGTTTTAATTCGCTAAAAGCAGTATTAATTGTTGTTTTCAAGTTTTAAATAATTTTATTTAAATTCAAATTATTCAATAATTAACTTTTTTACTAAAGTTTTACCGTTTATTAAAAGTTGTATAAAATATATTCCACTTTTTAAATTGCTTGTGTTTAATTTAGTTAAATTTTCTTGTGTAATTTGTTCACTTACAATAGTACCTAACGAATTAATAATTGTAATTTTTGCATCAGATAAATTTCTTTCACTTTCTATATAAACTTCATCTTTACTGGGGTTTGGATACATTATAATATCATTATCTAAAAATTGTTTATTAATGCTTGTTGAAGTATTATCAATTTTTCTGATTAATAAATCGTCAAAATAAAAGCCGTCTTTATTTGTACTAAAGTTTGAATTAAATGTAAATCTTAATCTAATATTTTGACCAATGTAATTTGATAAATCTATATCTTCTTTAACCCAACCATTCTGTAATCCATCATAAACTGGATTTGTACCGCCAAATGATGCAGGTGATGTTTCATATCTTCCACATAAAGGAACAAAACTTGCACCATTATTTGTGCTTATAAAAACTTGAGCCTTATCGTTATTTTTTTCAATTTCAAAACGTGTGTAATATTGTAAATGTGCATATACAGCATTTGATAAATTTATATTAGTATTTGTTGTAATGCTTTTATTTGCATTACCAGAGTAGTTTCCACTTGGGCTATCTGTAATACTACTTGGTGGCGATTTAAATTTGCTTGTACTTAAACCCCATGTTCCACTTGTAGTAAAACTAGTTGCTATATTGTTGCCATTATCGTTAAACAGAGTTAAAGGTGTTCCAAAAATTTTAGTTACTGTATCAGAATGTGTAAACGTACCAGAGTTTACCTCTATTAAATACTTTACAGTTTGTCCGGGAGTTAAACTAGATAAAGAATATGAAATAGAATCGGAAATTGTTTGGTTAAGACTAATTGAATTATAAATTTTTGGTGTACCTACACTTGAAATACCGCTACCAACAGGAATTATAGAAACAGTATAAGAACCTGAATTTAAATTTAAACGTTGCAAATTATAATTAAGAAACCCTGTTGTACTTAAAAATTTATCTTCATCATCTCTACCAACAGCCATACCAATTGCTAGTTTTGCTAAATATAAATTTTGTGTAAAAGTTGTTTTACAAATATCTAAAATTCGAGCTGAAGCTGGCCAAAATCCATCACTTGCACTACCCGCTTCTGGCGTCATAGATAATATTTTGTTTTTAGTAGTTTGCTCAATATACATCCAATCATCACTATCTCCATTTGTTACATAATTTACAGTTTGATCGCCAGTCCCATATAAAAATCGTGTGTCTTCAGTTAACAATACTGCCCAATTTACAAAAGTTGCACTATCTGGTGTATAAAAACTAGGTAAGTAACCGTATGGGTAAATTAATAAATTGCTGTACGTGTGGGCATTTAAAGCTGTTACAAATGTATGAGTATTGCAAAAGTTTCTTATGGCTTGTGTTTCGGGTTCGCTAAAGCCAGATGTACCCCTATAAGTATCACTACTTGTATTTGGAGAAGAACCAGTGTTATCATATCCCCAATGAGCTCCATAATTTCTATTTAAATCAACACCAAAAGTTCCATCACCATTATTTTTTCTGTTTTTACGCCACATTCCTCCTCCATTTGGGTTAGTTGTTTGGTTGTAAACATAACCATCAGGATTAACACATGGTACAAAATACAGTTCGCTATTGTCAACAATAGCTTTAATTTCAGGGTTTGTAGAATAATTTTCTAACAAATACCACATGTAAAATATTAATTGTGATAGGCTTGCTGCTTCGCGCGCATGATGTAATGCTGTGTATAAAACTTCTGGCTCATTTTCGTTAATAGATGGGTTATCGCTTATTCTAACTTGCCAAATATCTCTACCTTCAACACTTAAAGGTGATAAACTTTGTTTAACAGAAATTAAATTTGGAAATAATAATTGCATACTATCCAAAATTTGTTTCATCTCATTATAAGTAAAATAGCCACCCATGCTTCCTAAATGAAAATTGTTTGGTTTTATAATTGGCGGAGCATTACAAACACCAGCAGCCATATTTCTTTGAGTTAAATTTCTTTCTGCATAATACTTTGCCATGTCGCTTATTAAAATGGAATAGTTAATGTTATTTTGCTTTAACAATGCAATTTCAGTTTCACTAATTTCAGCAACAACTTCAGTTTCTGATGTTTCGCTATGGTCAATAGTGATGCCTAAGTTTAGTAATTGATGAACTAAATTACTGTTTCCTGTAATTTTAACCTGATGGTATTTTTGTACTTGCGAATTTGCTACAAACGCTATTAATAATAATAGACCTAATATTTTATTTTTCGTCTTTTTCATATTATGTTATTTAATAATTCATTTCAAGGTAATTAAATACAAATGCCCACATATCGCCAAATTCATCTATTTGTTTAATTGTAGGTTTACCTGCGCCATGCCCTGCATTTACATCAATTCTTATTAGCATAGGATTAGTACTTTTATTTTTTTCTTGTAAGGTTGCAGCAAACTTAAACGAATGAGCAGGTACTACTCTATCATCATGATCACCTGTTAAAACTAATGTTGCAGGGTATCTATCTGGTTTAATGTTATGTAATGGCGAATATTTAACTAAGCAATTAAACTCTTCTTTGTTTTCGCTGTTACCATAATCAACACTCCAAGCTCTGCCAATTGTAAATAAATGAAAACGTAACATATCCAACACGCCAACTGTTGGTAAGGCAACTTTACAAATATCTGGTCTTTGTGTCATTACCGCACCAATTAGTAAACCACCGTTGCTTCGCCCATGTATAGCAACTTTATTATATGATGTGTATCGTTTTGAAACTAAAAAATCAATTCCAGCACAAAAATCATCAAACACATTTTGTTTTTTACATTTTGTACCTGCTTTGTGCCAATCTTCGCCATACTCTCCGCCACCACGCATATTAATAACAACGTATATTCCGTTATTTTCTAAAAAAACAGCTTTATCAATTCCAAAACCAGGCGTAACTGATATGTTAAATCCTCCATAACCATAAACAAAAGCTGGTGTATTTTCGGTCATTTTTAAAGTTTTTTTACGAGTAATAAACATAGGAATTTTAGTGCCATCTTTACTTTCAAAATAGAGTTGTTCGGTTATAAAGTCATCGCTTTTAAAATTACAATTTGGTTTAAAAATTACTTTGTTTTCGCCTGTTTTAGCATCATAGTATACAACTTGTTCTGGTGCAATAAATTGAGAAATACTGTATGTAGCAAAATCGTCTTTTAGATTAGAGTTTAGCCCGTTTATTTTACATAAGCCAGGCAATTGAATTTCGTTAAGTTTTTTACCATCTAAACTATATGAAAATAACTTTGATGTAACATTTTGTAAGTAACATACAAGTAATTGATTGTTACAAAACGTTACACTTTCTAATAAATTTGTTTCTTGAGGAATTATAGTTTTCCATAAATCTTCATTAAAACTTTCAAAAGTAAAGGTTACCAATTTATACATTGGTGCATTACGGTTTGTTTTTAAATAAAATTTTTCGCCAATGTTTCCTATAATACTTACTTCACTTGTAAAATCATCAACTACTTTAATAAATTTTGAGTTTGGTATTGATAAATCTTTAATCATTAATTTATCTCCACTAGTTGATTCAGAAGTGTATATACATAAATATTTTTCATCTTCGGTAACAATTGCAGAAAAATTATAATTTGGGTTTAATTTATCTTCATGTATTAAAATATCTTTAGTTTGATCTGTACCTAAAGTATGTGCAAATATTTTATGAAATTGGTTTTTTTGAGATAAAGCACTTCCAGTTGGTTCATCGTATCTACTATAATATAAAGTTTTTCCTTTCCAGCTCATTCCACTAAATTTTACCCACTTAATTACATCAGGTAAATCTTTTTTTGTGATAATATCTTTAAAATGAATTTCAACCCAATCGCTTCCTGCTTTACTTATACCATAAGCTAAAATTTTACCATCGTTAGAAATTGAAGTTCCACTAAGAGCTACAGTTCCATCTTTTGATAGTTTATTAGGATCGAGTAAAATTGTACCAACATCTTTTATACTTTTTTTAATGTATAACACGCCTTGGTTTTGTAAACCATCATTTTTATAACAGAAAAAATTATTTCCTTTTTTAAAAACTACACTTTGTCTATTATAATTCCATAACTCCGTTAAGCGCGTTTTAATTTTAGTTCTAAACGGAATTTGACTTAAATATTTTTCGGTATGGCGGTTTTGTTCTTTAACCCACGCTTCAGTTTCAGCACTTTTATCATCTTCTAACCATCGGTATGGGTCTTCAATTTTATAAGTGTCAAAATAAGTATCAATTACGTTTTGTTTTACTGTATAAGGCGATTTTAACTGAAAGTTGTTTTGAGCCAAAAGTATTGTAGTAATTGATAATGAGAAAGTTAATGTGTGTTTTATTAGTTTCATTTTTTAATATACTGTTGTTAATAGATATTTTTTTAATTTAAAAAATAAATTTATGTTGAACTTATATTTGTAAATATACATGTTTACAATACAACATTCAATACCATTTATAATTAAAAAAGGATATTTCCTACTTATTTTTTGCTCTTTAAATTTAATTTCTCAAACCGATAGCTTAATTAGTTTATATATAAAACAAAACTACCAAATAGCTAAAGAGCAAATGCTAATATATCAAATTCCTGCAAGCATTACTTTAGCACAAGCAATTTTAGAAAGTGCTGCAGGTACAAGCGAATTAGCTAAACGATCTAATAATCATTTCGGAATAAAATGTCATTTGCAATGGCAAGGCGATACAGTTCGTAAAACTGATGATACACTTAACGAATGTTTTAGAAAATATGAAAATTTTAAAGATTCATACACTGATCATAGTAGATTTATAAAATCAAGACCAAGATATATTGGTTTGTTTTATTTAGGAATTACAAATTATAAAGCATGGTGTTTAGGTTTAAAACAATTTGGTTATGCAACTCATAAAAAATATTCAGAAGATTTAATCGCAATTATTCAACGTTTTAAATTGTATGAATTTGATGCGTCTGAACCTTTAAATAATAAATTAGAATCTATTGATAAAGAAAAGCATTTAATACCAAGCTTTGCCTACAGCTTTAACAAAATTAAATTCGATAATTCTAATGTTGGTTGCTTATTTGTATCTGAATTTGAAATTTTACCTGCGAATATTGAGTTGGTAACTCAAGATAAACACATTTATAATTACTTAGCTAATTAAACATTTCTTTTAAAGAATTTTGTATCTTTAAAGCCATATTTATGGCACAATTAGTAATTTTTAGACACGGACAAAGTCAGTGGAATTTAGAAAACAAATTTACCGGATGGGTAGATGTTGAATTAACCGAAAAAGGAATTGAAGAAGCAAAAAATGCAGGAAACAAAATTAAAGGCTACCATTTTGATTACGCATACGCATCTGACCTTAAACGTGCACAAAACACGTTAAATATAGCTTTACAAACTGCCAACCATTCGGTTATTTCTCCTATATACAATAAAGCATTAAACGAGCGAATGTATGGCGATTTACAAGGCTTAGATAAAACAGAAACAGTAAAGAAATTTGGAGAAGAGCAAGTGAAAATTTGGAGAAGAAGTTATGATATTGCACCTCCAAATGGCGAAAGTTTAAAAGATACTGCCGCACGAGTTATTCCTTATTACGAAAAAGAAATTGCTCCAAAATTAAAAGCAAATAAAAATGTAGTTATTGCAGCACATGGAAATAGTTTAAGAGCACTAATTATGTATTTAGAAAACATGACTCCTGAACAAATTTTACAGTTTGAAATTGGCACAGCGCAACCCAGATTGTATGAGTTAGATAATAATTTAAACGTTTTAAAAGCACAAAATTTATAATGCAAAATTTTGTAAGTGAAAATAGTAAAATAATTGCTGTTGATTTTGACGGTACAATTGTTGAGCATAAATACCCTGAAATTGGTAGAGAAATGTTGTTTGCTTTTGCTACGTTAAAGGCATTAAAACAAAAAGGACATAAATTAATTTTATGGACGTATAGAGTTGGTAAGCATTTAGATGATGCTGTAGAATATTGCAAAACAAATGGTGTTGAATTTTATGCTGTAAATAAAAATTATCCAGAAGAAGTGTTTGACCAAAACACAGCTCGTAAACTAAATGCTGATATATTTATTGATGATAGAAATGTTGGAGGGTTTTTAGGTTGGAGCGAAATTTGGCAAACATTACATCCCGAAAGCGGAGAGTTTATGCATCAATTAAAAAATGAACAAGCTCATAATAATTTCGCTAACCAAAACCAATCTTTCATTAAAAAACTATTTGGTAAAAAATGATTTTTTTAAAAACTCGCGAAGAAATTGAAATAATGCGCAATGCAGCGCAATTAGTATCTAAAACATTAGCTATGCTTGCACCTATGGTAAAACCAGGCATTACACCAATACATTTAGATAAATTAGCCGAAGAATTTATTAGAGACCATGGCGCAACCCCCGTATTTAAAGGATACAAAGGAGGGCGTGGAGTCCCAGATTTTCCGGCTACTTTATGTTTTAGCGTAAACGAAGTTGTTGTACATGGAATACCTGGAAATGTTCCGTTAAAAAATGGAGATATTGCATCTATAGACTGTGGGGTTAAACTAAATGGTTATGTGGGCGACCACGCATACACATTTGCAGTAGGCGAAATTAAACCAGAAGTTCAAAAATTAATAGATGTAACTAAAGAAAGTTTATATAAAGGCATCGAACAAATGATTACTGGTAACAGAATTGGAGATATTAGTTATGCTATACAACAACATGCCGAAAAACATAAATACGGAGTTGTAAGAGAATTAATTGGGCACGGCTTAGGAAAAAATTTACATGAAGAACCCGAAGTGCCTAATTATGGTAAAAAAACAGATGGACCAAAACTTAAAGAAGGAATGGTAATAGCCATAGAGCCTATGATTAATATGGGGCGTAAAGATATTAAAGCTTTAAAAGATGGTTGGACAATAGTAACAACAGATGGTTTACCAAGCGCTCATTTTGAACACGATGTTGCTTTTATTGATGGAAAAGCTGATATATTAAGCAACTACCAAATTATTGAACAAGCTATTGAATTAGCAAAGTATTAATACAATTACAAATTTTTCTAATATAAAATTTAACGAACTAAGAAAAAAAGTTCAATTAAGGCAAGAACAAAAATTATCTTGGTTTAATAAATTAATTTTAAGTTTACATTACTTAGTAATTTTTTCGCAAGTAATAGCATTAATTGCTGCTTACATTTCACCAATTGTGTTTTGGATACCAGCATTTTTTGGATTAGCTTTTCCTTTTATTTTTATACTTAACTTAATTTTTACATTATTTTGGCTAATACAGTTTAAACGTACCATATTGTTAGGCTTGTTAACTGTATTTATTAGTGTTCCAATGGCATTAAGGTATATTCAATTTTCTAAAATTAAAAAAACCGAAAACAAAACATTTAAAGTTGTATCTTATAATAGTATGCTTTTTGATTTATATAATTGGAGCAATAACAAAAAAAATAGACAAAACATTTTCAATCAACTATCCGAAATTAATCCAGATATTTTATGTTTACAAGAGTTTTATACATCAGAAGATATTGATGATTTTAATAATATTGATACTTTAAAAAATCTATTAAAAACAAAATATCATTATGCCGATTACTCTGTAACCCTTCGAAAAAACGATCATTGGGGAGTAGCCATTTTTAGTAAATATAAAATTATAAATCAAGGTAAATTAGAATTTAAAACTTCGTTAAATAATTTATGTATTTACAGCGACATTGTTATTAATAACGATACAATAAGGGTTTATAACATTCATCTACAATCTATTTCATTTTCTAAAGAAGACACTAAATTTTTTGAAGAAGTATTGTTAGAAAAAAAGATTAATATAGAACTTGAGCAAAGTAAAAATATTGTACGACGATTAAAACGTGCATTTTTAAAAAGAGCTGTACAAGCAAAACTTGTATCAGATCATATGCAAAATTGTAAATATAAAATTATTTTATGTGGAGATTTTAATGATACACCTGCTTCGTACACCTATAATTTGTTAACTAAAAAATTAAAAGACTCATTTATTGAAAAAGGAAATGGTTTTGGTAGAACTTATGCCGGTAAATGGCCTAAATTCAGAATTGATTATGTTTTACACGATGAAAAATTAAAATGTGTTGAACATACTATAAGTAGCGAAACCTATACCGACCACTACCCTATAAGTAGTAAATTTATTTTACCTAATTAAAATAGTTTAAATAAATACTTAAAAATGTTTTTTAAATATCAAAAATGCAACTATTAAACTAAATAAACTTAAAACCAAAACAGAAGCAGCACTTACATCTTTAATGTATTTTATTTTAGGGTTATAATTTTTATCAATTAAATCACAAACATTCTCAATTGCACTATTTACCAATTCAGCTGAAACTACTAAAGCACAACATAAAATAATCCATAACCAATCATTTATAGATATTTTAAAGTAAAAACCAGCAATTAAAACAATTATACAAGCAACAAAATGAATTTTTAAATGAGTTTCATTTTTTAATGCATTAAACAATCCATTAAATGCTGAATTAAAAGCAGATATTCTTTTTTTAATAAAAGTCATAAACTTTACCTAAATTACTAATATTTTTGACTCTTTATTAATAATTTAAACGGTTAATAATTACTAATAGATTCGTTCTAAATTTTATTATAAAAAAACCTTTTTTAGTATCTTCGTGCTTCAAATTTTTATGGAAGCAAATAAAGTTCGTCAAACATTTTTAGATTTTTTCAGAAGTAAAGGTCATCATATAGTTCCAAGTGCACCAATGGTTGTTAAAGGCGACCCTACCCTAATGTTTAATAACAGTGGCATGGCTCCTTTTAAAGATATTTTTTTAGGAAATTCACCCATTAAATACCCACGTGTTGCCGATACTCAAAAATGTTTAAGAGTTAGTGGTAAACACAACGATTTAGAAGAAGTTGGTGTAGATACTTACCATCACACAATGTTTGAAATGCTTGGTAATTGGAGCTTTGGCGATTACTTTAAAAAAGAAGCCATAAGTTGGGCATGGGAATTGTTAACCGAAGTATATAAAATAGATAAAAATAGATTATATGTAACCGTTTTTGAAGGAAGTAAAGATGATGGTTTAGGTTTTGACCAAGAAGCATTTGATACTTGGAAACAATTTATACCAGAAGTAAGAATTTTAAATGGTAACAAAAAAGATAATTTTTGGGAAATGGGAGATATGGGCCCTTGTGGCCCTTGTAGCGAAATACATTACGATGGAAGAAGTGACGAAGAACGACAAAAAGTTAATGGCGCAACTTTAGTAAATTCAGATAATCCACAAGTTATTGAAATTTGGAACAATGTATTTATGGAATTTGAAAGACGAGCAGATGGTTCGTTAATTAAATTGCCAAAACAACACGTTGATACAGGTATGGGTTTTGAACGCTTAGTACGTGTTATGCAAGGCAAACAAAGCAATTACGATACTGATGTTTTTATGCCTTTAATTAATAAAATTGAAGAGTTAAGTGGTTTAAAATACAATACAAAAGATGAGGAAAAGCATAAAAAGCAACAATTAATAAATATTGCAATGCGTGTTATTGCCGATCATATACGCACAATTTCATTTAGTATAGCAGATGGGCAATTACCAAGTAATAACGGCGCAGGATATGTAATTAGAAGAATTTTAAGAAGAGCAATTAGATATGGCTACCAATCGTTAAATTTAAAAGAACCTTTTATGCACCGCATTGTACCAACATTGGCGCATCAAATGGGAGTAGCTTTTCCTGAATTGGTTTCACAAAAACTACTAATCGAAAAAGTTATAAAAGAAGAAGAACAATCGTTTTATAAAACTTTAGAAATTGGTTTAAAACGAATAGATCAAATTTGTATAGACACTACTTCAGCAAATAAAAATAGTATTGACGGTAAGCTTGTTTTTGAATTATACGACACTTTTGGTTTTCCGGTTGATTTAACAAGTTTAATTGCAAGAGGATATAATTTAAGTATAGATGAAAAAGCGTTTAATGAAGCCTTAACCGAACAAAAAAATCGTTCGCGTGCTGCAACTGCTATTGATACTGATGACTGGGTATATGTTGAAGCAAATAAAAACTTATTAGATACACAAGAAAAAGAAACTGAGTTTATTGGTTATACTGATTTAGAATGTACCTGTAAAATAATTCGTTTTAGAAAAGTAAAACTAAAAAACAAAGAAGAATTTCATTTAGTATTAAACAAAACACCATTCTATGCCGAAAGTGGCGGACAAATTGGAGATAAAGGATTTATTGAAACCATTAACGAAAAAATTTATATTACAAATACTCGTAAAGAAAATGGTGTGATTATTCACTTTATTGATAAATTACCCGAAAAAATTACCGAAGAGTTTACAGCAAAAGTTAATGTTAATGAACGTTTAAGTACAACTAATAATCATACAGCAACTCATTTAATGCATGCTGCATTACGACAAATTTTAGGTACTCATGTTGAGCAAAAAGGAAGTTTGGTTAACGATGAATATTTACGTTTTGATTTTTCGCATTTTGCAAAAGTTTCTGACGAAGAGTTAAAAGCTATAGAAAAATTAGTAAATCAAAAAATTAGAGAAAATATAAAATCTAATATTCAACTAATGGCAATAGACGATGCCAAAAAAACAGGTGCAATGGCTTTATTTGGCGAAAAATATGGAGATGTTGTTAGAGTTGTTGAATTTGATAAAAATTATTCGATAGAGTTATGTGGCGGTTGCCATGTTCCTTCTACTGGGCAAATTGGTTATTTTAAAATAATTAGCGAAGGGGCCGTAGCCGCTGGAATTAGAAGAATAGAAGCCGTAACATCAGACAAAGCAGAAGCTTATTTTGAAAACCAAACACAATTAATAAACGATATTAAATCTATTTTAAAAGGAAGTAAAGATATTGTTAAAAGCATTACACAATTACAAGAAGATAACAACGAATTATTAAAGCAACTAACCGTTTTAAGTAAAGAAAAAGCAGCTTCAATTAAAAAAGAATTAATTAAAAACATTACAAATACTAATGGTATAAATGTTATTACTAAACATATTTTATTTGATAACGCAGAAGAAACTAAAAATTTATTATTTGAATTACGTAACGAAGTAGAAAATTTATTTTGTGTTATTACTCAAGAAATTAAAGGCAAGCCAAGTATATCTGTAATTTTATCTGATAATATTGTAAAAGAAAAAAATTTAAATGCAAACTCTATAATTAGAGAGTTAGCAAAAGAAATTAATGGTGGCGGTGGAGGCCAAGCATTTTACGCACAAGCAGGTGGCACAAAATTAGATGGTTTATCAAACGTTTTAACAAAAGCTAAAAGTTCCCTCTAATTTAAAATAAATGATTTTAATCAGCAAAGAATAAAGTATTTGTATATAATTTTAAACACTTAATTTAAAAGCAAAATGCTAACTCTAAAAACAATTAAAATTATATGTTGTTGTTTAGTTTTAAATTTTTCTTTAAAAATTAAAGCACAAAACACAAATACAAATCAATTAATAAATAAATTTATGAGTAAACCTTATAGTCCTGCAATTAAAAGCAATGGCAATTTATATTTAAGTGGTCAAATTGGCTTAAGTAAAGAAACAAACACAATTGTAACTGGAGGTGTTGTTGCCGAATTACAACAAATATTTAAAAATATTGAAACCTTATTAAATGAAAATAACAGTAGTTTTGATAAAGTTGTTGCGGTAACTATTTATTTAACAGATATGAAAGATTACAGCGCAGTTAATGAAGAATATGTGAAATATTTCACAAAACGTTTACCAACTCGTACATGCATTGCAGTTTCGGCATTACCATTAAATGCAAAAGTTGAATTAACAGTAATTGCAGAATAATTTTATAATTTATTAATTACGTATTTAAATTTTACAAATAAATTGTAAATTTAAACTTTGCGTAATTACTATGAAAGACACAAAAACAACTTCGTTTTCTACAAGTTCTAAAATTGCTAATTCTGTTCAAAGCTGGTTAGATAAAAACAATAAAAAGTTTTATTTAATTAGTATAGTATTATGTTTAATATTTTCAGTTTTATTATTTAATGTAAAAATAAGCGAAGCAAACGACGATTCAACTTATATCGAGTCTGGCTACAAGTATGTAACTGAATTTCCTAAATTTTTTCACACATTTAATGCGCCATTGTATCCAATGGTTTTGGCACTAATTATTAAGTTATTTGGTTTTCATTTAATTTTATTCAAATGCTTTTCTGTGTTATTTAACTTATTGGGATTAATTTTATTATACAAAGCATTAAATAACAGAATCCACGCAATTATTTTTATTCCAGTTATCTTATTTCATGCAATAAATCATCAAATGCTTTATTATGCAAGTATGACATTTAGCGAAGCATTTTATGTTTTTTTACAAAGTTTAATGGTATTTAGCTTTGTTAAGCTTTACGATAGTATTTGTTTAATAGGAATTGATTTAAAAAAACAATATTTAAGTTGGTTGTTTTTTGGATTAACATTATTATTATTAAGTACTGCGCGTAGTGTTGGTATAATTGCAGTACCAGTTGCTATTTTGTTTTTTTTACTTGATAAAAAATATAAAGCAATTTTATTTACAGTATTAAGTTATGGTGTATTTAAATTAATCTATGAGTTGTTGGTTACAAGTATTTGGAATGTTCCCAATCAATTTAAAGGACAAGCCAAAGCATTAATGCAAAAAGATTTATATAACCCAAGTAAGGGCATGGAAGATTTTGGTGGATTTGTAACTCGATTTATAGAAAATACATCTCAATATTTAGGAAAAAGATTTTATCAAATTATTGGTTGGAGAAGTGAAAACGTACCTATAAATCCTAATGAATATGGCGAAATGCCATCGCAATTTTCGTTATTTGGTGTAAGTGGATTTTTTACATTATTACTTGTAATAATTGGTGTTTGGTTTATTTATAAAAAAGCAAACAAAAGCATATTTTTTATTACATTGTTTTGTTTAGCTCAAACAGTTTTTTCATTTATTATTTTACAAGCAAGATGGGACCAAGTAAGGTTAATATTGGTTTGTATGCCTGTACTAATTTTAATTTTATTTTATTTAATTATGCAATTATCAATAAAGTTTAATAAAAGTTTAGAAGTTTTAACCGTAATTATTTTATTTGTTACTCTTTCGTTTAGTTTTTCTACTATAAAAAGAAGTTTTAAAAATTTACCAATTGTATCTAAAAATTTAAAAGGAGATAATTATTTTGGTTATTCGCCAGATTGGGTAAATTTTTTAAAATGTAGCGAATGGTGTGCAAATAATTTACCTCAAAATTCTTTAGTTGCAAGTAGAAAAGCGCCAATGAGTTTTATTTATGGTAAAGGAAAAAAATTCTTTCCAATTTATTCTGTTATAAAACGAGATACATTAACAAACCAATCAAACCCTGATAGTGCTTTGGTGTTTTTTAAAACAAATAATGTAACACATGTTATGATAGGGCAATTACGAATAGACCCAAACAACCCAGGTGCTGGATTTATTAATACTATGCACAATATATTAGCGCCAATTGCACAAAAATATCCTAATAAATTAAAATTAGTACATACAGAAGGTGCTTTTGAAGAATCGCAAGTGTTTGAAATTATATATTAATTGTGTTAAAATTATTTAATTTGAATGAATTAAGTAATTTGTTTAATCATTAATCGTACAAATTAGTATGAAGCAACAAACAAATTTTATATTAATTTTAATGGTGTTATTTTTTAGTATCAATAGTTTATCTTGCCAAAATAAAAATCAAAACACAACTTCTAATATGGAAAATAAAATAACAAAAACAGATGAAGAATGGAAAAAACAATTAACTGAAGAACAGTATTATGTTTTACGAGAAAAAGGTACTGAACGCCCATTTACAAGTTCGTTAAATAATTTTTATGAAGAAGGTACATATGTGTGCGCTGGTTGCAACACAGAACTTTTTACAAGTACTCAAAAATTTGATGGACATTGTGGTTGGCCAAGTTTTGATGGAGAATTAGGAGGAGGTGAAAGAATTAAAAAAATTAAAGATTTTTCACATGGTATGGTTCGCACAGAAATTGTTTGTGCAAATTGCAATGGTCATTTAGGCCATATATTTGATGATGGCCCAACCGCAAGTGGATTAAGATATTGTGTAAATGGCTTAAGTTTAGGCTTTAAAAAGAAATAATTTTATTCTTTAATTACCTTTTGTGTATAAACTTCTCCATCTATTTCAACTGATAAATTATATACACCTTTAGTTAAACCATTAGTGTTTATTCTTTTTTCTAATAATCCTATATCTTCTTTAGTTTCTATATAAATTAATTGTTTACCTGTAATATCGGTAATATAAATTTTAATTTTTCCTGCTTTAATTGAGTTAAATTTAATATACAAATCATTACTAAAAGGGTTTGGGTAAACAGCAGTAAAAATGTTTTGTTTATTTTGTGCAATTGAAGCTGGTGTAGTAGTAACCAATTGACCGTTAGAACTAATAATATTACTTAATAAACCTGCGCCATTTTCGGCCCTTACATTAAAATAGTAGGTTGTATTATTAGTTAAAACTAATGAATATGCCGTAACTGATGTAGCTGCAAAATTTTGTGTCCATCCTTTAACATCTGTTAAACCTGGAGAAGTACCAATACTGTACCAATAAAAATTTATTGATGAGTTTGTATCTAATGAATTACCCCAATTAGCTTTTAATGAATCACTTGTATTAACTGCCGAAATATCTGCAGCTGCTCCATCATTAACAAATGGAATATTCATAGGTGGTGTCCAATCTACATCTAAATCGTGATAATAAATAGCAGATAAATTCCCCATACTATCTTGGCAAATAGATTTTATTTTTCCTGCGTTTTGAGATGGCGAAGGGTTTTTAAATCTTAAATCATTTGTTGCTGCCGAGCCTACACTAATATTAACTGTTGAGTTTCTTGAACGGTAAACTTTCAATTCGTCAACACTCATTTTACAATTCCCACTTCTAAAACTTATCGAATTTCCATTTGTATAAGGTGCGGTATCTGTCCATGTTAATACTGCATTATTATTTACATAAACCGATATTTTACCAGTTATTCTATCAAAAATTGTTTTATAATCGTACCAAGTACCTGGCGAAACAGTTAAACTTGCACTTGCTACAGATGCAGTAAAAGTATTAGCAACCACTTTATATAATTCAACTAAACTTTGATCAACTCTAAACCAAACAAAATATGAGTTACCTCTATTACTTTGGCTTGGGTTATCGCAAGCAAAATGAAAGCCCCCTCTTCTATTAGAGCCTGAACCTTCAAACTTTGTAACAAAATGGTATAAATATCTATTACTTAAACTTTGGGTAAGAGATGCATAAATATTTGTGTTACCTGCAGTTCCGCTAACTTCATCGGTTTGAACTAAAGAATTCCCTTGTATAGTCCATGTGCCAACAGATTGATTCCAATCTGGGTGAATTGCTAAATCAAAATTATCAGCAAAAAAACCATTATTGTTATTGGCTCTCCATTCTGTTCCATTAAAATCGATTGCTTGATAATATCCTTTTTCAACGCCACTTCCACCTATGTTATCAACATCTGTAATGGTAGATGTAAATGCACTTGTAATCCAAGGGCCTGTTGTATTTACAACTGTTGTTGGAGCTATGTTATCTGTTGGTGTAGGTGTTACAGTTCCATTCATATTAAAATTTGCTGCCCAGCCTGGTGCAGTTGTTGCGCAATCGCTTCTAAATTCAACTAAAACAGAATCGTTAACCGAAATTAATGGACCGGGACTAAATGAACCTGTGTACTTACCAACAAGAGGAGAGTTTACATTACCTCCATTATAAATAAATAAATAATCGTAATTACTTTCTAAATTAAATGAAGTAAAATTTAAAGTAATATTTGAAGTACCTGGTTTTGTAAATAACCATAATTTTCTTTCATCATTACTGTAATTTGCACTTGCTCCGCCAGTATCGTAAAACGCGCCTGAATTCGTTGTGTAAGTTGCTGCAATTGTATAAGTGTTATTTACAATTTTATAAAATTTTTCCCAATCCCAAATAGGCCCTGGGTCGTTGTGCGTTTGGCTAGGGTACATTTGATGCCCTTTTACTTTTACACAACTACCTTGTAAGCAAGATGAAGATGAGCCTGAACAACCGGGTCCATAATAGGTTCTTAATTTATTAATTCCATTACTGTTACAAATATCGCGAGTTAAAGCGCCAGATGAATTATACATTGCATTAGTAAACCAACTTGCACTGCTAATGTAACCTTCATGCTCTATACCAACTGTATAAGGGTTTTCGCTACCAACATGCCATGCTTTGTTTGATTCTAATACCATTTGAGTTACTTGTCCATCGCTACTTCTTACAACATAATGAGCAGATGCATTTGCCGAACAATTTTTAAACCAACTAATACAACCAGCGTACGAACCCTGTACAAAGTGAATTGTAACAGCGGTAATTGCTGTACCCCCTCTGCTACTGTAATTACACGTAGTTGGATCCCAAATTGCAGAAGGATAATCAGGAGACATTGACATTGTAACAGAATTATTTAATTTATAAGTTGAACCATTTCCGCTTATTGATTGATTATTAATTATAACAGATTTTGCACTTAAAACTGCGTAGTTATCGCCAAAAATAGATTGCATATCTATTGTGTATTGAGGGAAATTATAATATTCTTGAAGTTCATTATTATTTAAAAACCAAAACAATTGGTAAAGATGTGCGCTTAAAGCATAGTTTTGTTGTAACTCTTGTTCTTTAGGTAATTCGCTTAATTCAATTAATATTGATAAGTAATTTTTAAAATTAATACCATATACATTTTGTTGTTGTTGTAATGTACTAAACGCTTTTGCGTAAGCTAAAATAGAAGTTTCAACATCAGATTTAATATCCTCTACTCTATATCCACTTAATTGTGAAACTTTTTGTAAATTATTTCTAAAATAGTTTTTTCCATCTTCTATTAAACCCATAATAGTTTGTGCTTGAGGTACACCAACACAACTTTTTTCCATATCATCGGTTAAGTGCACAAAACGAGTTTGTGTATAAGCAACCGCTTCTAACATACCTTTTGGTATTGATGGATTTAAAACATAAGCTTTTTTAAAACTATTTTCAAATGCATTAGGTACAACTAAATCAGTTGATTTTACAAAAATTGAATAGCTAACAAAAATAAGGAGTAATAATTTTTTCATTTATAAAATAATTAGATGTATGAAAATAATTATTTTTTAAATAGATATTGAAAATATATTCTCTAAAAAACAAAAAACATTGAAATTAAAGCCTAAAAGGGTTTAAAAAACTTACTAAATTTTACTTTATTTTTTAGATAAATGATAATTATAAAAACTTTTACCTAACTCAGTAAAAAAAGGTAAAGCAATTGTATTATATTCATATTTACCATCGTTAATAATTTCATCGGTATTGGTATAAATACTTGCAGTTAAAATAAATTCAATGTTGTTTTTAATATCTTTTATTCTTGCACAATCTACCATAAAACCATAACTCTGCCCAACTATATTTGTTATTTCAATTGTGTATTCTTTTATTTTCTTTTCATTTCCATAAATAAAATATTTTTTATAACTATCAAAATATTTTTTTGAGTTATACTTAGGACATTGACTTTCTTTTGGAAGCATGGTTAAATATTTTATTAAAAACATTCGTTGTTCGTTAGTTATATTAAATTGTTTTTTTTGATTATAAATTAATTCTAATAGCATGCTATGAACTTCATTTAACGGCATGTTGTTCATGTAAGTAAAATCTTTTGGTTGTTTTATTAATTTGTTTTTACTGTTGTAATAAGCCTTACCAACTATAATTTTATTTGCAAAATGAGATAACGAAATGCTTGATGTAATACAAGGCTGTTTATAGATAATTTCATTTTTACTATTTATAAAATTAATAGGATTAGTTATATAATTTTCTTTTCCAAAACAATTTCCATCATAGCGATTTATAATTCGAGTGTTTACATAACCATTGTTATTTAACCTTTTATGAATATCATCAACACCTAAAAATTCATATACTCTACTAAAAGCTTCGTTATCGCTTACTAAAAACATTTTTTTTATGTAGTGTTCTATGCTTGGTAATTTGTTTTGAGAACTTGTATCTGTAAAAACTTTTTTATGACAAGGCACACAACTATCTGTTAACATAGTTGTATTTAATGGAATTTTTAATTCATTTAATTTTTCGATAGCATAAATACTTACAGGTAATTTAACTAAACTTGCACAATACACATAACTTGGGTTTGAATTAAATGTAAAGGTTTGTTTTGATGGTACACCATTAATTACAGGGGTATATAAAATTTGAATTCTGTATTTTTGAAATTGAGCGCAAGTTTCTTTTAAAAAATTATTTTTTAATATAACCGAATCGAACGAAAATTGAGATTGAATAAAGTTAATAACACAACAAAAAAATAATATTGTGTATTTCAATTTCATCATTTTTTTATTTTAGTTGCAATTAATAAATTGCTATTGTTATCTTTAAAATTGTAACCTATACCAAATCCTATTTTCTCAGAGCCTTGGCTGTGCCAAACAGAATCTAAATCTTTTTGATAATTTTTTGAAAATAAGGATATGGGTTTTACATAATCGCCAAAAAATTTAAACGAAAATTTTGTATCATCAAAGTATTTAAATGCAATGCCACTATCATCTTGAACAATACAATTAGAACCATTTAAAATAATATTTCTTATTATTGAAAAATGCGCGCTGTGTAATAAATACGATGCACCTTTTAAATAGGTATTAAAATTATTAAGTTGATTTAAATAAGTTGTAAATCCTTTATTTTTACTTAAACCATCGTTTGCTGCATTTAACGAAAAATATGTAATTGTTTTAACTTGGTTAGTATTTGTAATAAATTTAATTTGAATACCTTTTGTTCTGTAATTAGATTTTTTTAATTCAACAAAATTATTTTTATCAAATAAATTACCTGTACTATCAATACTTACAGGCTTTGCCGAAATAATTGAATTGCCTGTTCTGTTTAAAAATAAAAATAATAAATGTAAAGTTCCATCAACCTCTTCGTTTTTTAAATCTTTACTCATGCTTTCTGTTCTAAAAAAACTAAATTTTAAAATCGCATTTAATGATGTATTAATTTTATTAAAGTAATTTACAATTGAATCTTCGGGGTTATTTGTAAATTTTGGTAATGTACCAACTGGTTCTAAACCAACCATAATATAATTTTCAACTTCAGGAAAAAAAGTATATGCGTATAAAATGTCTGGCCCCGAAAATGGGTAAAATAATGTTTGTGCTGGCTTTGTGTTTTTTGAAAGTACTTTTTGTTGAAACAATTTTAAGCGTTCAAGCCTTGTTGTATCATATTTTATCCATCTACTATTAAAGTTTGATGAGTAATTTAAATAATCTTTATTTTTTAATAAATATTTAAATTCTGAATTTGTGTTTTTAAAATTACCTGCAATAATATTTGCAATTTCGTTTAAACTATCGTTTATTTTGAATGTAGTTTCAATTATTGTGCTATCAATTTTTACTGGCTCAACAGTTAATGAATCATTTACTGTGTTTTTACTTATGGTATTAGTGTCTAAATTATTAGTTTTATTTTCAGTAGTTCCTGAATTAGAGCAACTATATGCAAATGCTAATAAACATAAAACAAGTATTTGTGATTTCATATATTTTCTGAAACGAAAATGGTTTAAAAAGAAGTTCGAAATTAGTTTATTTTTACGAGTGTACAAATAAAAATTACATCATAAAACTTCTAACTCAATTTCTGATATGTTTGCCACCAACGGTCTGGTATTTCGTTATTTACTGCCATTTCATAATCCTTATAACTACAAGGAATTATGGTATGGCGTTCAAATTTTAATCCTTTTTGCGGTGGATATGGTATTTCCATCCACCATCTATCTGTTTTTTTACTTTTATAGAAGTTAATTTCATATTTTTCATCTTGCAAAATAACATGAAACTTAACGTAATCTGTATTGTATTTACTTGGAATATCGTTTTTACGGTTGTAATAACCATCTAAAAAACACCAAATCATTTGTGCAGCTAAATGCGACGTTTTACCACTTATGTCAAAGGTTGGGTTAATTTCATAAATACCTAACGAACTTAATTTATCGCTCATTCCGGCATAACGCATCATTTGACAAGCATCTTCAGAATAAAAACCATTTGGCGATGCGTTTGGATTTGCAGGCGCATCGCTGTTTTTAATTGCAGTTATATCAAATGTTAAAGCGTCTGCTTGACGAATTATTGGTTCAATTTCTTCAATTTTATTTCTAAATTGCCCTAAACGGTAACTATCAAAATACAATTTACTCATCATATCAACGCTATTGGGTTCAACTAAATAGGTTTGATAACCAATATTGCTATAATTAAATAAATAATTGGGTTGATGTAAAATTATTTTACCTAAATAACTATTGTTTGTTATGTCATCATCAGGGTTTCCTAAATCAAAAACGCTATCAACTGCAACCATATTTATGGTTTGTTCTAAATTTTTATAGCCTAAAAATTGAGCATAAGTAATATCTTGCGAGCCACCAATTATTATTGGAAAAATATTTTGTTTTACTAAAACTTCAACGCATTCGCGTAAGGCAAAATAAGTGTCGTTTACTGTTTTGCCAGGCATAATATTTCCTAAATCAACAATTTTAGGAGAAAAAGTACCCGCATAAAGTTTATATAAAAATGAACGTACCTCGTTTGGAGCCATATTGCAACCTGTATTGTTAACAGAATTTCTGTCTTCGCAAACTCCAATTAATGCAATGTTTATTTCGTTTAGTTCAGGAAAATTTCCTTCTGTGTGTTGTACAATAAGGTTTCCTAATTGGTTTTCGTGAAATGTTGTTTCATTTAAAAACTCATTTACATCAATAGGTTTAAAAAAATAATTAATATCGCTCATCTTTTATAAAAGTAAGATATAGCCTATAATTAATTAAGTTTATTAAAGTTTTTAATGAATATTAGATTGTTGAAAACAAGAACTAATGTTATTTTAATTTACAATCGAAATTTGCTGTTCCGCTATTTGTTACAATTACATTAAAATTAAATGATGCTGAAGGTACGGCTGTAACTGTTTTTTCTAAAAATGGTTCAGAGTAACTTAAACAATTTTGTTTTGCTTTTTGTTTAGTTGTTTTTACATACTTCCTTTCGTATGTTCTGGTTTCGTTTAATGGATTTGTAAATGTTGTATCAACTAAATTTTGCTCAAAACCAGGAATAATAATAACTTTAACTGCACCAGTTGTTGAGCTTGTACCTGTTCTTGTTTCGGTACACTCACATGTTCTATCTTTTTTACAAGCAACTAAAAATAAAATTGCTGCAGTTAATAAAGTTATTTTTTTCATATTAATTATATTTTAAACTGTTCTTGTTGTGTCAAATTGTTCAAGGTAATCGGCTACTTTTCTTAAAAAACTACCTCCTAAACTTCCATCTACAACTCTATGATCGTAACTTAAACTTAAAAACATAAATTGTCTTATTCCAATCATATCTCCTTGTGGTGTTTCTATTACAGCAGGTTTTTTCTTAATTGTACCAACCGCTAAAATTGCAACCTGTGGTTGGTTAATAATAGGTGTACCCATTACATTACCAAAGTTTCCTACGTTTGTTAAGGTAAAAGTACCTCCTTGTATTTCATCTGGTGCTAATTTGTTGGCACGGGCTCTGTTTGCTAAATCGTTTACTGTTTTTGTAATTCCTAGTAAATTTTTTTGATCGGCATTTTTAATAACTGGTACAATTAAATTACCACTTGGCAAAGCAGCTGCCATACCAATATTAATGTTTTTGCGTTTTATTACTTTAGTGCCTGTTTGGTCAACACTTACATTAATTAACGGGAAATCTTTTATTGCTTTTGCAACTGCCTCAATAAATAATGGTGTAAATGTTAATTTTTCACCTTCGCGCTTTTCAAATTCTTTTTTTGCTTTATCGCGCCACATAACCAAATTAGTAACATCTGCTTCAACAAAGGAAGTAACATGCGGACTAACATGTTTACTCATTACCATATGATCAGCAATAAGTTTACGCATTCTATCCATTTCTACAATTTCATCTCCAGCACCAACACTAACAGCTGGGCGTTGAACTAATACAGTATTATCTGCAACGCTTGTTGTACTTGTGTTGTTTGATTTAGTTTCTGTTGATGTTACACTTGTAGTTGATGAAGTGTTTGCTTTGTTTTTATTTGGAATATAAGCTAAAATATCTGCTTTTGTAACTCTTCCATCTTGCCCAGTTCCTTTAATAGCATCTAACTCAGCTAAACTTATTCCTTCTTCTTTAGCAATACTTTTTACTAAAGGTGAGTAAAATTTATCTGAATTTGAATAATTGTTATTTGTTTGAGCAGGGGAAGAAATAGTTGTAGAAGCTGCGGTGTTTTGTGTTTCTGTTTTGGTTGCAGGAGCTTCTACTTTAGGGCTTGCAGTTGTTGAAACCGTGGCATTTGCATCACTACTAATTGTAGCAATTACTGCACCCACTTGCACTACATCTCCTTCTTTAAAAAGTTTTTTAACTAAGGTGCCTTCAAATGGTGATGGTATTTCGCTATCTACCTTATCAGTTGCTATTTCTAAAACGGTTTCGTCTAATTTGATGTTATCGCCTTCGTTTTTAGTCCATTTTATAATTGTAGCCTCTGCTACACTCTCGCCCATTTTAGGCATTATTAAATCAAAAGTTGCCATTGTTGTTACAAATGTGAAAACACAAAAATAACATTTTTTTTAAACCTATAATAATACTTTTCTATCAATAAATCCTCCACCTACTAAATCGTTGCCTTCGTAAATTACAGCACTTTGCCCTGGTGCAACCCCATTTACCGGACTATGGAATATTACATCTAATTTATTGTTAATGGTATTAATAGTTGCTGGCGTACCGGCATCTTTATACCTTATTTTTGTTAATCCCACAAAATCATCGGGTAAATTTGCGTATTTAATTAAGTTAAAATCGCGAACGGTTAAATGATTTTCTTCTAAATCTTCTTTATCGCCCAGTACAACGGTGTTTTTTTCGGGGATTATTTCTTTAACAAAAACAGGTACACCTAATGCAATTTCTAAACCTTTACGTTGCCCAACTGTAAAATACGGGTAACCTTTATGTTTACCTACAATTTTATTTTTATACACAAAATCGCCACCTGCAACTTTTTTTTCAAGGTCTGGTATTCTGTGATTTAAAAATGATCTATAATCATTATCGGGCACAAAACAAATGTCGTAACTTTCGCTTTTGTTGGCTAAATCATAAAACCCAGCATCTTTAGCCATTTGTTTAATTTCGGTTTTTTTAAATTTACCCAACGGAAACATAGTTCGTTTTAAGCAATTTTGATCTAAACCCCATAAAACATAAGTTTGATCTTTTGTGTTGTCTGTCCCTTTAAAAATTACATGTCGGTTGTTTTCTTCTCTTATTTGTGCGTAATGGCCAGTTGCAATAAATTCGCAATCTAACATATCTGCCCTTTTTAAAAGCGCATCCCATTTAATGTGTGTGTTACACAATACACAAGGGTTTGGTGTACGCCCTGCTAAATACTCTTCAACAAAATTATTAATAATGTGTTCGCCAAATTCGCCTCTTATATCTAAAATATAATGAGGGAAGCCGAAATTAACGGCCATAGTTCGTGCATCGTTAATGCTATCTAAACTACAACAACCAGTTTCGCGTTTACTTGAGCCGCTACTTTCATAGTCCCATGTTTTCATGGTAATGCCAATAACTTGGTAGCCTTGTTCGTGCAACATCATTGCAGTAACACTACTATCAATACCACCACTCATGGCTACTAAAACTTTACCGTTTTTGCTCACAAATACAAAGGTAGGTTTATTGTTTTAATGATTAATGTAAAAATGAGTTAATTTTTAGTTTAACATTGTTGATTTTTAAAAACTCCTTTTAAATTTTGCATCTTAATTTATTTTCACTAAATTCGTTATACAATTTCATTAAAAGCATTTATACAATGAAACAAACAAAAACATCAATTACCCCCCCCCCCAATGGGCAAAAGCCTCTGTAATAGCTTTATTTAGCTTTATGGGTTCGTTTTTAATAGCACAAAATGGTCCACCGTGGAAACCCTCGGGCAACAACGCTAGTAATGGCGATTTTATTGGCACAACAAACAACATACCATTATTAATTAAAACCAATAATACTACCCGTTTTACATTTGATAGCAATGGCGACATTATTTTTAATAGTTTAACTAACAATATTAGCGATCGTGTTTTAAGTTTAAGCAGCTCCGGAAAACTTTCTGCATTAAGCGGCACTGCCATATCAACTTCTTTCGAAAATAACGGACTAGGATTATTAAGCAAAACAGGAACTAATTATTATTTACCAAACGGAAATTTAGGCATAGGCACAACACCCAACAGTAACTATAAATTAGATGTGGCAGGCAATACACAAATTACAGGCAGTTTAAAACTAAGTAATTTAGTGGGCACAGGTTACGCTATAGTTTATACCGACTCTGCAGGTAATTTATTAAAAACCATCCCTAACCCAGGTGGTGGAAATGGTATAGGAAGTACGCCTTGCTTACCAAATACCATACCTTGGTTTGAGGGAGGAAATAATGTGGACTTAACCGTAAATGGCAGCAATTATGCTGGTACCTGTAATAATGTTGATTTTATATTAAAATCAAACAACGTATCTACCATTTATAATAAACCCAGCGGTTCAATTGGGTTTGGTGCTAATTTTACGAGTAACCCAGGCGACCCTTTACAATTTATATTTAGTAATGGCTTAACACGATGTAAAGGAAATAATGCTTACGGCGGCCCAATGTTTGTGTTTAATGGCCCAACAAGC